>Ga0190284_1000311_pt1 | contig 31533 bp, 24 predicted proteins | sample 48691812_MG_FD_161668 | JGI IMG/M metagenome (GOLD analysis project Ga0190284, IMG submission 161668) | Hydrothermal vent microbial mat bacterial communities from Southern Trench, Guaymas Basin, Mexico - 4869-18-1-2_MG | ecosystem: Environmental > Aquatic > Marine > Hydrothermal vents >...
GCCGCCTAACCACTCGTTAGAGCCGGCTTCGCTTGATGACTTTCGCAGGCAAGCCTGCTACAGTCATTCAAGCTAGCGGCTCAACCGCCGCCCCGTTCGACATTGAAAAAATGACTAAGCAAAACGAAAATATTATGGTCTCTACGGCCGGTTGGTTGATCCAGACTTGGTCGGCTCTGTCCTTGCTCGCTATTCTATTCGTTTTGCTCTTCGTTCCCATTCCCGAGGACTCCAATCCATTTGAGATAACCACTGCGTACGATCAGTTCGTTACTGGCCTGAGTCCTTATTCTGCTCTCATCTGGGCTGGGTTCTTTGCTGCGGGGAGAGGGGTTAGAAAGCGAAAGAATTGGGCGCGCTGGGTGATCTTATCTTTTGCCATTATTTCCGCAGTGGCGACCACAGTGGACGCTCTTCTTTATCGAGGTAGCAATGCACATGCTTTGGGGCTTTTTCTCTACATTGTCGCTATCCTATTTTTTATAGCACCAAGTGTGCGCAGACAATTTTTGCCCACATTGAATGGAAAGGAAGTCGAACAAGAAAATTGAATCGACGGGGAGAACGCTACGCGTCTCCCGCGTCTCATTTAAACGTTCGGTAGAAATATAATATGAAAAAATCCAACAAACCTACTCTGCTAAAAGTCATCGGTGGTTTGTGGATTGTGCTGGGTCCAATAGGTGTTCTTCAGGCACTCATTTCCACGGTCGAATCTGACACGACATACCGCATTCAATTATGGGCCTTTTCCCTAACCGGAACATTGTCAGTCATTTCTGGGATCGGATTACTTTTTCTTCGCCGTTGGGCGCAGAAAATTCTCCGGATGATCTCTTGGCTAACCTTCGTATACTACGCAGGTTCTGGCGTTCTTATCACGGCACTGCCACTGGCGACACGTCCAGACCATTCCGCGAGCACAGTTCTTATCTTACTTTTTGTCGGCCTTGCTGTAGTTGCTACAGGTATTCCATTCCTTCTTATGGCTCTTTACCTTGGAAGCAATAAAGCAAAATGTTTTCTGAACCCACAAAACAAACTAGAAAAACCGAACCAATCAAGTGAGCCTACGTGATGACGCCCGTCGCCCAGATGAAGCACATTTCACGAGGCTCCTTTCAGACGTTAAGCGGTCGCTTCGCGCCCGCTTAACGGGGTGGCGCGGGCTTTGAGTTTTTCGAGCACGTCGTCGGGGACGTGGAGATCGCCGAAGCCGGTGCCAAGGCGCAGGTCGGGAGCGAGGTCGCCATGGAAGTCGGAACCACCGGTGGCGACAAGGTCGTAGTCTTCGCAAACGCTTAACAGGAAGCGCACCTGATGCGGCGGGTGGGTCGGATGATACACTTCGAGCCCGCCAAGGCCGTGTTCTTTGAGTTTTTTAACGAGACGGCGAAGCCTGCTCCGCGAAAGCCGCATCTGCGCCGGATGGGCGATGACGGCGACGCCGCCCGCGGCGCAGAGGTGCTCCACACAGGCTTCAGGCGTGAGGCGGCGGCGGTCGGCATAGGCAGCTTTGTTTTTTCCGAGAAGCTGACGAAAGACGTGCTGCTTGTGTTTAAAGTGACCCTTTTCCATCAGCGCGGCCGCAAAGTGCGGGCGGCCGATGATTCCGTCGACGGAGTGTTTTCGGATTTCGTCGTGGGTAAGTTCGTAGCCGAGCGCATTGAGTTTTTCCAGTATCTGGAGATTGCGGTCATGCCGCCCTTCCTGGATCCATGCAAGCATTTCCTGAAGCGCACCGGAGGCGGGGTTGATGCAGAGACCCAGGAGGTGCAGCGGGGCGGCCGCATACTCCGCGCTCAGTTCAATTCCGGGGATCGTCTCCACCGGCGACTCTTTTCCCGCCGCCATAAAGCGCGGCAGGCCGTCCACGGTATCGTGGTCGGTGAGCGCCAGCGCGGTGAGCCCGGCCTCTTCGGCCAGTGCCACCAGTTCTTCGGGCGTGTTGGTGCCGTCGGAGAAAACGGAATGGCTGTGCAGGTCAATCATGAGAAAGTTGTCAGTTGTTAGTTGTCAGCTATTGGGTATCTGATAAGTTTTTCGAGATTTTAGCTGATTGTCGGACAACCGAACGACTAATAAGGAGCAGAAAATGGATCTCAAACTGATTGCCAACACGATTCGCGGACTTTCGATGGATGGCGTACAGGCCGCTAATTCGGGCCATCCCGGCCTGCCGCTGGGCATGGCGGATGTTGCCGCCGTACTCTGGACGCAATTCCTGAAACACAATCCGCAAAACCCGCAGTGGGCCAACCGCGACCGTTTTGTTCTTTCCGCCGGCCACGGCTCGATGCTGATCTACAGCCTGCTCCACCTCGCGGGCTATGACCTGCCGCTCAATGAACTGAAAAATTTCCGCCAGTGGGGAAGCAAAACCGCCGGCCATCCGGAATACGGCCACACGCCCGGCGTCGAAACCACGACCGGCCCGCTCGGCCAGGGCTGCGGCAACGCCGTCGGCATGGCGATTGCAGAAAAAATGCTCGCCGCACGCTTTAATACCAAAGATCACAAAATCGTCGATCACTACACCTACGTCATCGCCTCCGAAGGTGAATTCATGGAAGGCATTTCGCACGAGGTTTTCTCGCTCGCCGGTAATCACGGCCTTGGTGACCTGATTGTTTTTTATGATGAAAACTTTATCAGCATCGAAGGCGACACCCACATCACCTATACCGATGATGTGCAGAAGCGCATGGAAGCCTACGGCTGGCATGTGCAGCGGATTAACGGTCATGACCATGACGACATTGCCTCCGCCACACGAACCGCGCAGAAAGAAACCGGCAAACCGTCCGTCATCATCTGCAATACCACGATCGGCTTTGGCTCCCCGAACAAAGCAGGCTCCCACGACTGCCACGGTGCCCCGCTCGGCGACGACGAAGTCAGTCTCACTAAGGAGGCGCTCGGCATTTCCCAGGAAAAATTCTTCGTGCCCGAAGAGGTGCGCGACGCTTTTGCCGAAGTGGCCAAAGAAAACGCCCAGCGCGAATCTGACTGGAATGATCTCTTTGCCGAATACGCCAAAGCGAATCCTGAAAAAGCATCCCTTTGGAAAGCCTGCATCGCCGGCGAACTGCCCGAAAATCTGGCGGAACAGATTGCCGACTTTGAAGCCGGCGGCTCCATCGCCACGCGCTCCGCCTCCGGAAAAGTCCTGCAGGATATCGCCAAAGCCGTCCCGTACCTCGTAGGCGGTTCCGCCGACCTGGCTCCGAGCAACAATACCGACCTTAAAGGAATGGGCGACATCGGCGCAAATGCCTTTGAGGGGCGCAACTTCCACTACGGCGTTCGCGAAACCGGAATGGGCGCCATTATGAACGGTGTGCAGGTACACGGCGGGTTCCGTATTTTCGGCGCGACCTTCCTCGTATTTGCCGACTACGTACGCCCGACCACCCGCGTGGCCGCGCTGATGGGCCTCCCGGTCATCTATGTTTACACCCACGACAGCTTCTATGTCGGCGAGGACGGCCCGACGCATCAGCCGATTGAAACACTGATGAGTCTGCGTATTACGCCAAACGTCACAGTGATCCGTCCGTCCGATGCCACGGAAACCAAATGTGCGTGGATCGCGGCGCTCGAAAACAAAACAGGGCCGACCGCCATGCTCTTCACCCGCCAGAACCTTCCGATCTTTGATCGCACGGAACTGCCCTCCGCCTGTAATTTAAAAAAAGGTGCTTACACCATCTGGGAAAATGCAGAGAGCAATCACGACATCCTGATCGCCGCCAGCGGCTCGGAAGTCTGGATTTCCATCGAAGCCGGTAAAAAATTGGCGGAAGAAGGAAAAAAAGTCCGCGTGGTCAGCTTCCCGAGCTGGGAGCTGTTCGAAGCACAAAGCGATGAATACAAAGCTTCTGTCTTTCCGCCGGAATGCACCTGTCGCCTTGCCGTCGAAGCGGGACATCCGCACGGCTGGGAAAAATACGTCGGCCTCGAAGGAAAGATCATCGGCATTGAGCATTTCGGCGCTTCCGCGCCGGGCGGCGTACTGGCCGAAAAATTCGGTATCAACGCCGACAATGTCTATAAAACCGCCAAAACGATGCTGACGTAAGCTCTAAAGCTAATCCATTTATAATAAACGGTTTGCTACCAAATCCCATACCTTTAAAGGTGTGATATATCTATTTCTATAAACTTCTTCTTATTAACTGTTTATAGAATTCTGCGCCCATACCTCTAAAGGTATGGGCGCAGGCAAGTTACCAATCCGCCGAAAACCCATCCTGAATCACCTTCTTCGCCCGCAGGCTCGGCTTTTTTCTTTTTCACCCTGACAAGGCAAAATCGCGTTGTTAAGCTCACTGCGAAAAGGAGGCTATTAGAACTATGGTTGATAAATCTTCGATGCCGGAAGACACACTCTCTGCCGAACTTCATGCCGTGCTTATGGCGCTGGGCCGCGCACTTGGGATTATCGCGGTGTACGGAACGGATCACCCTTCTGCCGAAAAGGCAATCGAGAGTACCTTTAGTGATCTGCAGGCGCTCCTGAAAAAAAGCGGAACCGTTGCGCTGGGTTCGATCAAAGGCGAGCTCACCGTCAACGGAAAACCGGTTACCGCAAAAGACGCACCGATCAAAGCGCTCGAGAAACGGCTGGCCGCCATTCACATTTCCCATCTGGCACTGAATAAAGGACTTTCCGCAGAAGAGTTTAAGAAACTTCTGGCTGCACTCTGCGCGGGAACGGATCAGCAAGTGAAGGAGACCCTGTCTAAATCCGGCATGGCCCATGTGGATATCGAGGATGTGAAATACGTGGCCCTGCGCAAAGGCGAAACCAAAGTGTCTAAAGGCCGCGGATCCGGTACCGGCGAAGGCGGAACGAAGGCCGGGCAGGATGATCTTCCGTCGGTGCAGGTTAACCAGATTGTAGCCTTTCTCAAGGGTGACCCCAGCGGTGAAACCGCATCCCCGGATGTTAAGAAGATGCTTTCCGACCCCGAAAAACTCGGACAGATGATTATGGAAGCGGCTGCGGTCCGGCAAGTTGCCGCTTCGCTGGAGGGAGGCGAAAGCCTGGCCGATATTGTGGTCGGCTGCTTGCGCCGCACCTATGACGGGATGCGCAAAGAATCCGAGTTTGAGACGGCCCGGGGGAAAGCCACGCTGGCTAAAACCATGCTCCTGCTCGAAAAAACCATCATCGAGAAACTCCGCGGACCCGCAGGGGCCGAGAGCCCGGGCCTTGACCGGCGCATTATGGCGGGCATTCGCGAGATGGAAAAAGAGCGCCAGTTCGATGTGCTGTCCACGCACTATGTGGAACAGTGTCAAAAACAGAGCAAGGCCGAAGAAAAAATCGTTGGTTTCATTCAGCAGCAGGGCGTGGAGAAGTCCCGTGAACAGTTGGCGGCATCCGATATACCGTTTTCCGAGTGGCAGCGATTGATGGTACAGAGCGGTGACTCATCGCTGTCCGGAGGCCCGGGCGGCGGCGCAGACATGAGCGTAATCGCAACAGCCCTTGAAAAACTCGGCGGGCTCATGCAGACGAATGAACCCGAAGAGGCTAAAGCGGCCGTCAACGATGCCCGCCGCGAGATAAACAACTATACCAGCCAGATTGAATCGCAGATTGATGAAATGGAAGAAAAGGTCAAAGAGCGTGAGGGTAAAGATCAGACGAAACGCCGCGAAAATTTGGTGCTGGAAATCTCTAAATTAACGCTTTCGCTGATGCAGCCGCTAGCGGTGATCAACGGCTCCATCGAAGCGGCCCTGACCACCGCCAACGAGGCGCTCCACAAAGACCTGCTGGATCTGGCGTACCAGAGCGGACAGAGCATGCAAGAAATGACCAAGCGAATGATCACACTGGTAGGCTATCCGACACTGAGTGAAGCGGACGGCCATCTCAACGAGTGGAAGGAATCGTCGTAAAGCCGCGCTCCAGCAGTTTTTCCGCCCACTGATCGCGGGTTTTAGACGACTTGCAACCCATCACCACAGCAATCACGCGCCGTCCGGCGCGCTCCGCCGTTGCGGTAATCGAAAAGCCGCCGGCATAAAAATAGCCGGTCTTCAGGCCGTCACATCCTTCCACCCGTCCGAGCAGCTTATTGGAACTGGTCAGCCGCACCGGCTTTGGCTCACGAAAATTGCGAGAAGAGATCGAGCTGTATTTCAGCGTCTCGGGGTGCGCTTTAAGCAGCGCGCGGGCCAGCAGCGCCATATCGAGCGCCGATGTGACATCGGCCTTCTGCCCCCGCCCCGGCGGCAGGCCGTGCACATTGTGAAAAGCGGTATGCTGAAGTCCCAGTTCGCGCGCCTTGGCCATCATCCGCGCCGCATGATCAGTTTTGTTGCCGGAAGCATGGATCGCCAGCGCCGTGGCCGCGTCGTTGGCGGAGTGCACCATCGTTGCATAAATCAGCTCTTCGAGCGGAAAAATTTCCCCGACACGCAACCACACCTGCCGCGAGCCAATTCTTTCCGCCGCGCGCGTGATCTCCACCGGTTCATCAAGACAAAGCTTTCCAGCCTTCACGTCGTCGAGAATCACAAACAGATTCATCAGCTTGATCATGCTGGCGGGATAGGCTTCCGCCGCGGCGTGATCTTCCCAGAGGATGGCGCCGCTGTCCGCATCAATGACCACTGCGCTGTAATAGGGATCGCGCGAGCGGACATCAATCGCCTCTGCACGGAGTGCTGCTCCCACAATCAGAAAGAGCAACAGGTATATTTTCTTAGTTCGGATTACTGAATTCATCGGTGTACGGCACTCGCTTCCATGAAGAGCGGATGGTATAAAACGCACTTCAGTGCATGAAGAACAAACTCGAAACAATTGAAAATCGGATTGATGTCTGGGACATCTGCCTGCCCGATCATGCCGGAGAACAGGCCGCCTTCCGCGAACTGCTCACACCGGAAGAGCGCGATCGCGCGGCCCGATTTTTCCGTCCGGCAGACGCCGACGGGTTTGTGCTCGCCCGCGGACTGCTGCGCCGCATCCTGGGTGAATATCTCGACCGCCCGCCCGCGGAAATCCGTTTTGCCCGCAACGGGAACGGCAAACCGTTTATCGAAAATCACCCGCTCGAATTCAATCTGTCCCATTCACGCGAGCGCACGCTGATCGCCGTTACATCGGGCCGCCAAGTCGGAATTGATATTGAGTTCCGCCGCAAAGACCTGAGTATGGAGGCCATTGCCGCGCGCTGGTTTGCGCCGGAGGAAAGAGCATTTTTCCAAAGCCTGCAAAACCCGTGCGACGGTTTTTTTGACATCTGGGCCAAAAAGGAGGCCTACGTCAAAGCACTTGGCATCGGTATTTACAAAAACCTCAACACGTTCGCCGTTCCGACGGGCGGAGAGCCCGGATATCCGATGATGGGGACGGACGGAAAGTGGTTTTTCCAAACGCTGGGAATCGCCCCGGATTATGCGGCAGCCCTCGTCTCGGAAGCCCCGTCCGCGCCGGTTTGTGTGCGCCAGTTTGCCGGTTAAAATTTAAATGCTCTTGCCGCGCAATGCGAAAAGTCCGGCGATGATGACGGCGAAATTGCGCACCAGCGTCCAGCGGCTGATAGGTGACATGCGCGCGTGGCTGCCGAAGCAGCCGCAGATGGTGTTGATATCGCGCAGCAGATTCGTCATCACACAGCCGGTATAAACCACCATCAAACCGAGCAGGATCCAGAGGCCCGCGCGCCGCCATTTCGTCATAAAGACCACGGCGAAGGCCGCGACAAACTCAAGACTCATAAAAAGCAGGGCCGCGATGTTCACCATTGGATACGGCATGAGATGGCTGCGGAAAAGCGATGTGGCAAAAACGTGCGGATGCAGGATTTTGGTGCAGCTGATGATTAAAAAGAAAACGCCCAGCACCAGCGCCACGTAATACTCCGTGGGGTACTCCATGTTGATGGCCTTCTTGAAATCGACAACCGGTTTTTTCTTTCTCACTGGACGGCCTCCCCTTCGGTGATGAGCAGTTCGGACTGCCAGAGTTCCATGCCGCCAATGAATACGGCGACATCCTTACACCCCAGCTCGCGCAGATGCACCGCCAGCAGTAAACTGTCGTCGCACTCGGGGCCGGAACAGTAAAAGACCGTCGGCTGGTCGGAAGCCAGCACCTCGGCAACCTCCGCGGATTGATCATCCAGCGTATCGAACGGCAGCGAAAGCGCACCGGGCAGATGGGCGCGCGCGTATTTCTCCGCGGGCTGCGCATCCACAAACAGGCGTGAGCCGTCGCGCATGAATTTAAGCATGTCGGAGAGCTGCACCAGTGCGACCTCTTCGTGCACCGCCTGCGCCTCAACGCGGCTGGCCCAGTCCTCCACCCACGGCAAACCCTCCGGATGGATCAGGTTAACGGCGATGGCGACAAGGACACTCACCCCGATTAATGTCAGAATCTGTTTTGTCATTTTTTAGGCTCCAAAATCAAATACGTCGGCAAACCGACCACCTCGAAATGATCGAGAATCTCTTTCGCCGGCGATTCTTTGAAATTGCTGGCATCAAACTTAATCACCTGATAGCGCTCCAGGCGACGCTGAACTTCAGGATCTTTAAAGGTGGTTCGATCCATCGCGTGGCAGTTTTTGCACCAGTCGGCCCAGAAATCAATAAAGACCGGCTGGCTGATCACCGAGGCATCCGTCAGCGCATCGCGGAAGCAGGTGGTTTTCCCCTCGCAAAATACCAGATGTTTTTCATCGGCGGACGGCGCGGTGCGCGACCATAAAATACGGGTCGCCAGCAGGCCGTAATAGACCGCGAACAGCAGAATCAAAACGCCGAAGACGCGCTTAACCCACTCCATCCAGCGGCCCGGCTTCGGCAGGAACGAAAGCCCCGCGCCCGCGAACGGCCACGGCAGCGCCATGCCAATCCCGAGCACAAAGGGAAGCACCAGCCCTGCGTGTACGCCGTGCGCGTAGAGATTGCCAGCAAGTAAAAGCACGGCGATCACCACCGGTGCCACGCACGCCCCCGCCAGCAGCGCAAACACCCCGCCGATGGTAAAGGCCGCCAGATATTCCTCTTCAACCTGCCGTTTGCTGAGGCGGTTGTGCAGCCGGGTAAAATCAATATGGAACACATTAAACATCGCCAGCGCCAGCAGCAGAAAGACCGCCGCAATGCCGAAGTTGAACCACGGACTGGCGTTGAGCGCACCGAAGCGCGCGCCGCCCAACACGACCGCCAGCCCCAGAATGCCGTACACCACCGTAATGCCCAGTCCGTAGATCGAACCAAGGGCCCATCCCTTTTTCCGCGATTCCGACTGCGCGCCCGCCCCGATAATCGCGATATTCACCGGAATCATCGGCAGCACACAGGGCGTCAGGTTCAGCGCCAGCCCGCCGAGCAGAATCAGCAGCAAGGTACGCCACAGACCCCATTTTTCAAAAAATACAACCGGGTCGAGCGTGAACCGCTGGTAAAAAGTCCGGTCGGGTTTGCCACCCTCCGCCTGATCAAGGAACTCAATGAAATTTTCGGCGTTCATGTAGCCCGAACCGCTGTAGGCGACCTCGAACTGTTCTACGCTTTCCGCCCACGGCGCATGGGTGGTTTGAGCCGAAACGGAACAAACCGCCGCGAGAAGGGCCAAGAAAAGGATTAACTTTTTCATGTGTTCACTCCAGACTGCCGCTTATGAATCAGGCCCATAATAACGCGTTGAATATCCTGAATCAAATCCGTGCGGCGGGTTTTACCGCTTATTTTGCGGGCGGCTCCGTGCGCGACCGCCTGCTCGGGCGCGAAGCCAAAGACTACGACATCGCCACCGATGCCCTGCCCGAACAGATTGAAGCGCTCTTTCCCAAAACCGTCGCCGTCGGCAAGGCCTTCGGTGTGATCGTCGTGGTGGCCGACGGCACCGAAACCGAAGTTGCCACGTTCCGCGCTGATCACGGCTATCAGGACGGACGCCGCCCCGATCACGTCGAATTCTGCGGGGCCGAAGAGGATGCCAAGCGACGCGACTTCACTGTCAACGGCATGTTCTACGACCCGGCTGAAGATAAAATAATTGATTACATCGGCGGGCAGGCCGATCTCGAGAAAAAAATCATCCGCGCCATTGGCGACCCCGAAAAGCGTTTTGCGGAAGATCACCTGCGCATGCTGCGCGCCGCTCGCTTCGCGCACACGCTCGGGTTCGAAATCGAACCCGCCACCCGCGCCGCGATTCAGAAACACGCCGATGATCTCTCTAAAATCAGTGCCGAGCGGATCGAAAACGAATTCTCGCGCACCCTCACCGAAAGCGCAAAACCCGGCGATGCGCTCCGCGACCTGGTTGAACTCGGACTGATGGAGTACATCGTCCCGGAACTTCTTCCCATGATCGGACAGGAGCAGCCTCCGCAGTTTCATCCCGAAGGCGATGTCTTTGAGCACACCGTTCTCATGCTCAATCTGATGAAAGAAAGTGGCGCAGGCGCCCCCGCCTGCGAAAAAATGGCAGACGAGGGCGTCTGCCCCACAAAAGATTCCCCTTTCCGCCCGCTGGACGGAGAAATCTATAAAACACATCGGCGTCTGCCCCACTGGGAACAGAGCAACCGGATATATTTCATCACATTCAGAACCAAGGATTCTCTTCCGGCTTCACTGTTTCGAGATCAGAAACACTTAATTCAGGAAAAAGAACAAGCTCTGGATCGGGGACACGGAGAATGTCATCTGAAAAACAGTCCATGCCGCGCCATGCTGGAAGAAACCTTACGGTGTGAAGACGGAATCCAATATGATCTTCTGGCTTATGTCATCATGCCCAACCACGTCCATATACTGCTTGCACCGTACAGAGGAATTGAGCTCTGCCAGCTTCTCCAGGCCTGGAAAAGCATTTCTGCCCGAAAAATAAACAAGATGCTCAACCGTCGTGGCGCTTTCTGGATGGAGGAGTCTTTTGACCATATCGTCAGAAGTCAGGAAAAGCTGGAGAAGTACAGTCAGTATATTCAGGACAATCCGCACAAAGCACAGCTTCAGGAAAATGAATACTCACTTTTCGTGGCGCAGGCGCCCTCGCCTGCGAAAATACAAGTGGCGCAGGCGCCCTCGCCTGCGAAAATACAAGTGGCGCAGGCGCCCTCGCCTGCGAAAATACAAGTGGCGCAGACGCCTCCGCCTACGGGGAAATGGCAGACGAGGGCGTCTGCCCCACAAAAAACTAAACCAAATTTCAACAAACTTCTCGCCTATACGATTCTGCTGCACGACGTCGGCAAACCCGCCACCGCCTTTCAGGCTGAAGACCGCCTGCGTTTCCACGGGCATGACCGAAAAAGCGCTGAAATGGCGGAAGAAATCCTGCGCCGCCTCAAACTGCCGGTCAAAGAGATCAAACAGATCGTCGCTGCCATCGGCGGGCACATGCGTTTCATGGAAGTGCGGAGAATGAAGCGATCCACCCTGCGCAAACTGATCGGGGCGGACACCTTTAAACTTGAACTCGAACTGCACCGGCTCGACTGCGAGGGAAGCCACGGCCTGCTCGACAACTATGAATTTCTGCTCGAAAAACTGGAAGAGATGCCAAACGAACCCGTCCTCCCCAAACCGTGGATTACCGGCAAAGACCTGATCGAACTCGGCGTCCAGCCCGGCCCGCCGATGGGCGCGCTACTGCAAAAAGCCTATGATGCCCAGCTCGAGGGGCGCTTTCCCGACCGCGCCGCCCTTCTAGACTGGCTCAAAACACAGATTTAATCTCTGCCGAGACGATCCGCTTCTTTTAACCAACAGGTTTCAAGAGCGGTGAGTTTTTTTATGACTTCAGAAAGCTGTATATTGAGTTTGCTGTAGTCGATGGAAGGATCCCCGGAGGCCATTTGTTCGTGAAGTTCCTGCTGCCCGGCGTGCAGCTTTTCCATTTCCACTTCCATTTTCCGGAGACCCTGCTGCGCTTCGCGCTCGTGAGCACGCAATTTGCGCGCGGCCTGAGGCGTGAGACCTGAGGCTTGAAGTGAAACACTTTTGACCTTCGACTTTGGACTTTTGACTGTTTCCTGCGCAGCAGTTTTCTCCAAATAGTAGTCGTACCCGCCGGGGTAGCTGGCAACGCCGGTGTCGGTGATGGAAAAGATGCGGGCAAAGGCGAGTCGGATTTTTTCGCCCCCGCTCAGGACGGCGCACGGCTTGGTGACGGCGTCGACACTGAACCCGAAGGAGCCGGGCAGTCCGCGCACATCGCGCTCCGGCACAGTCGTGTTGGCCTCGCGGACGATGCCGAGCACGGTTTTGTCGGGCGGCATAGTTTCGGCGAAGTCCTGCGACTGATAACCGAGAACGACTTTATATCCTTCGCGGCGGGCGCCCTCGCCCGCTTCGAGCGTTCCGGCGAGCAGACGCAGGAGTGTGGTTTTCCCCATGCCGTTATAACCGACGATGGCGATTTTCTGTCCGTTTTGAATATCGAGATCTACCTCTCGGAAGATCCAGCGTTCGTGGTCGTAGGAAAAGCCTGCGTTTTCGAGCTGCATGATTTGCGCGCCGCAGCGCGGCGGCGGCGCAATGCGCAGGTTGGAAATGTTTGGCGGCTTCGGCGGCCTGTGAACGGCCTTGAGTTTTTCGAGCATTTTGACGCGGCTCTGCACCTGCGCGGCTTTGGTGGCTTTGGCGCGGAAGCGGCGAATGAAACTTTCGAGATGCTCTTTCTGCTCCTGATAGTTGCGCCACGCGACGGCCTGCTGATGATGGCGCTGCTCGCGCTCTTTGATGTACCAGGTGTAGCCGACTGTATATTTGACGGCGCAGCCGCCGTTGATTTCGAGCGTGCGGTCGGTGAGCGTTTCGAGCAGATAGCGGTCATGGGAAATGAGAAGCATGGTTCCGCCGAACCCGCGCAAAAAACGCTGGAGCCATTCGACGGCGGGCAGGTCGAGATAGTTCGACGGTTCGTCGAGCATGAGAATGTCGGGCCGTGCGATGAGGGTGCGAACGAGCTCGGCGCGCATCTGGCAGCCCCCGCTGAAGGACTGAAACGGCTTGTTGAACTCGCTCTCCTTGAAGCCGAGGCCGCTCAGCGCGGCTTCGGCGCGGGTACGCATTTCATAGCCGCCGAGGTGTTCGTATTCGTGCTGCAGGTCGCCGAGACGCGCAAGCGTCTGCTCTTTGGCATCCGCCAAGGCACCCTCGAGTTTTTTTCCAGCGCATGGATTTCCGTGTGGATGGTTTTCAGCTCGGGGATGGAGTCGGTAGCGTAGTCGATGAGGGAATCGTTCTGCGCGTAGGCGTGGAGCTGCTGGTGCAGGTGACCGAGTCGTACGTTTTTGGGAAGTGAGACCTCGCCGCTATTCGTGGAAAGCTCGCCGCTGATGAGGCTGAAGACGGTGCTTTTGCCCGCGCCGTTCGGACCGACGACCCGACGTGCTCGCCCGCGTTGATCCGGAACGAGACATCGGCGAGCACCTCCTGCGAGCCAAAACGCTTACTAACCTGAATAAAATCAATCATGAGAAAGGAAGCGTTTACCGGATTATTCCGAGGGTTGAAAGCGCGGGCGGGAAAAATTGCCAGCTATCAGCCCGCCTGCAGAGGAATCGACATTGACAGAGCGTGAAGCGTATCCCATGGTCAGCCGGATGGTGGACAAAGGAGGGGGATTTAAGACATGGCATATTCTTTCGATAAAGATTCTTTGGAGAATGTAACTTTGCGGGTGAATCCCGAAAAGTTGAAGCGACTGCTGCTTTGGATTCCCGTTCTCCTGCTGGTCGCTCTGGTGCTCTCTTCATTCTATACGGTGCAACCTGAAGGAAAGGTCGTCGTCAAACGCTTCGGAAAGGTCGTATCCATCCGGGAGCCCGGACTGCACTTCAAGTTTCCATTCCTGATCGATCGGATCTATTTCGTCCCGACGGAGCGTGTTCTCAAAGAGGAGTTCGGGTTCCGCACTCAAAAGGCAGGTCAGCGAACGCAGTACGTGAGGAATAGAGTACACGAGGACGAATCGCTGATGCTGACGGGCGACCTGAACGTCATCAATGTGGAATGGGTGGTGCAATATCGCATCAAGGATCCAAACAAGTTTCTGCATCAAGTGAGGAACCAGCGTGCGAGTATTCGGGATGTTTCCGAGGCGGTGATGCGCCGCATCGTGGGCAATCGTCTCGGCAGCGACGTGCTGACCGTCGGACGCGTCGAAATTGCGGCCCTGGCCCGGAGTGAGATGCAGGAGATTCTCGATTCGTATGATATGGGGGTGCATATCGCGACGATACAACTTCAGGACGTCACGCCTCCTGATTCGGTTAAACCGGCTTTTAACAAAGTAAACGAGTCTCGCCAGGAAAAGGAACGCTTGATCAACGAGGCGGAGAAACGGCGCAACCAGGAGGTGCCCAAGGCACAGGGCGAAGCACAGCAGATCATTGCCGAAGCCCAGGGGTACGCGGCCGAACGCATCAACCTCGCCAAAGGCGAGGCAAGTCGATTCAAAGCCATCCAGACCGAATACAGCCAGGCGCCGGACGTTACACGGCAACGGCTCTATATTGAAACGATGGACAAAGTACTGTCGCAGGTCCACAAGGTCTATGTGGTTGAAGAGGGAGGGATCATGCCGATTCCGCTCCTGAATCTGAACGAGGATGCCGCCGGATCCATAGAGAAGGCGAGGAGCCAATAATGAACAATAATGTAAAAACCGCCACAGGCATCGCGGCCGGGCTGGCCGTATTCGTAACCGTAATCGTTCTGCTCGCATCGGTCTATATGCTCGATGAAACAGAACAGGCAGTCATCGTGCAGTTCGGCGCCCCCGTAGGAGAGGCGGTGAGCACACCCGGACTGCATCTCAAGATTCCCTTTATCCAGGAGGTGCGCCGCTTCGATAAACGCTTACTCGTGTGGGACGGCGACCCGAACCAGATTCCAACCCTTGGACGGGAGTTCATATCGGTCGACACCACGGCGCGCTGGCGTATTGCCGATCCGCTGCTTTTCCTTAAGAGTGTCCGGGATCAGACGGGTGCCCAGTCGCGGCTGGACGACATCATCGATTCGGTCGTGCGCGACAGGATATCGGGCAGTGAGCTGGTGGAGATTGTACGATCCAAGGATTGGAAGATTGAAGAAAAGGACATGGAACGCCTCATCGCGCCGGACGATGAAACCCAACAGGTTCTCCAGAAGCAAGTTCAGCTAGGTCGGGAAGAACTGACACAAGCCATTCTAAACGAAGCCAGAAAAGAAATGCCCAACTACGGAATTGAGCTGCAGGATGTACGCATCAAGCGCATCAACTATATTCCGTCCGTCCAGAAACAGGTGTTTAACCGGATGATCTCCGAACGTCAGCGCATTGCCGAACGGTTCCGCGCTGAGGGACAGGGACAGAGCGCCAGAATCCTCGGGCAAACCAGAAAAGAACTGGCGGAAATTCTTTCCAACGCTCATCGGCAGAAGGAAATCCTTCGGGGAGAAGCCGATGCGGAAGCCACCCGGATTTACAACGAAGCCTACAGCGCCGATCCTGAATTTTACGCGTTTTACCGCTCTCTTGAGAGCTACGCTCAATCGCTGGGCGGGAAAATCACACTGATGCTCAGCACGGACTCAGACTACTTCCGTTATCTTCGTGATGCAACGGCACCCTAAGCAAGTGGCGCAGGCGCCCTCGCCTGCGAAAAAATCAAATCAAATCCGGCTTTAATCCGCTTCAGGAGCGGCCCCGCGCTGCCTTAAAACTTCATACATCGCCATGGCACCCGCCACGCTCGCATTGTACGAAGTGACGTTCCCTTGGATGGGAAGTTTCATCAGGAAATCGCAGGTCTCCCGCACCAGCCGGCCCATGCCCTTGCCTTCGCTGCCCACCACCAGGCCCACCGCCCCGGAAAGATCAATCTTGGACGGGCTCTGCGCTTCAGGCATCGCCTCGAGCCCGGTCAGCCAAAAGCCTTCTTTCTGAAGTGTCTGCATGCTTCGAACCAGATTGGTGACCACCGAAACTTTGATCCACTCGGCCGCACCGGCGGAGGCGCGCACCGCCGCAGGTGTAACCGATACCGCGCGGTCGGACGGAATCACCACTCCGGAAACACCAATAGCTTCGGCGGTACGCAGGAGCGAACCCAGATTTTGCGGATCCTGAATATGATCCAGAATCAGAATAAACGCGGGCTGCGACCCAGCCTTTGCCGATGCAACCAACTCATCGAAACCAACCGTTGGATAACCCGAGGCCTCAACCATCACCCCCTGATGGTTCCTGCTGTCCGTCGCCTGATCAAGCTGCTGCCGCGAAACCCGATTGATCCGCACACCCCCCCGGGCGGCCAGACCTTCGATCTCCTTCAAATCCGGCGACGGTTTCCCGGATTCCAGCAGAGAAAGTCTGGAAACCGTTCTCCGTTCCGCCCGAAGCAGTTCCCGAACCGGCTGTCTTCCGTAAATAATTTCTTTTTTCATTTAATCACACTATCAAACGTATAGTTCCCCGACCCAACTCTCACGGCCTGCCTTTTTCCCGGCACATGTATAGTAGCCGTTGTATTTGGCGGTATTTCGACATCCATCGTAACCTTGTTTCCGTCCAGCTTCCACTCTACAGCAATCCGTCCGTGAATCGAATCGTAGGAGGTTTTGGCCCAGTCCAGCTCCTGAGTCATCACAGGCTGGATAACGATTTTTTTGAACCCGGGTTCTGCGCTCTTAATCCCGCCGATATTCTCGAACATCCACTGGCCGACAGCCCCGTAGGTATAATGTGAAAAAGAGTTCCACTCCGACTCATGGAATCCATTTTCCGGGGTCCAGCCGTCCCAATGCTCCCAGATGGTAGTGGCACCGTTCTTCACCGGAAAAAGCCAGGATGGGAAGGTGTCGGTAAGCAACAGACGGTAGGCCACATCTGTCCGGCCGATCTTCGTGAGCACATTCATTAGATCTCTTGTGCCGACAAACCCGGTAGAAAGATGTCCATCGGCTTCCTCAATTTTCTCAATCAGGTGTGCCGCAGCAAGGGGGGTGTCTTTTTTGTCGAGAAGATCAAATCCCAGCGCAAGGACGTAGGCCGTCTGGGTGTCGCCTTCAATCTGACCTTTGCGTCCCACATACTTTTGATTGAATGCTTTCCGAAAGGTTTTATAGAGCTTTTGGTAGCGGATCGAATCACTTTTCTTACCAAGCACTTCGGCGATTTGTGAAAGGATTTGGGCGCTGCCAGCCGTATAGGCAATACTGATTAACTCTTTGGACGTGGGATCACCGAGATGCAGCCAATCACCAAAGCCGTGGAACTTTTTATTCTTTTCACGAAAATCCATGAATTTAACCATTGAATCATAGTGGCGCTCAAGGACGGCCTGATCCCCGTAGAACTCATAAAGAGCCCACGGGCAGATCACGCAGGCATCAGCCCATGCCGCGCCGCCGGATCCGCCAGAGGGCTTCGACGGGGCCACTCGCGGCAGGTCGCCGTTCGCGAGCTGTGCGTCTTCCAGATCAACCAGCCACTTTCGAAAAAAGGTTTGAACATCCGCATTAAAGCACGCCGCGCGGATGAAGGCCTGCGCGTCGCCCGTCCAGCCAAGCCGCTCGTCGCGCTGCGGGCAGTCGGTCGGGATGTCCATAAAATTTGCCCGCTGCGTCTGGCAGATGTTTTTATACAACTGATTGAGCATCGGGTTTGAACACTCGAAGCGGCCCGCCACGGAGGTTGAAGAAGTCAGCTCAACGCCCGTTACGGCATCCTTATCCGGCGTGCCGGGATAGCCGGTCAACTCGACATACTGAAACCCGTGGTACGTAAACCGGGGCTCCCATATCTCTACCCCATCGCCCTTACAGATGTACGTATCGGTTGCCCGAGCACCCATCAGATTCGTCGTAAAAAGAGTCCCGTCTGGATTCAGACGCTCACCAAACCGGAGTGTAATCTTCGCGCCCTTCCCGCCCATCACCTTCAGCCGGGCAAACCCGGCAAAATTGCTGCCCATATCGAAAATAAAAACTCCCGCCTTGGGCTCAGTCACCGACCGGGGTGTAAGCTCCTGAAACCGTTTAACGGTCACCGATGGATACGCCTGCAGCATGACTTTTATTTTTGAGGTAACACTGACCGCACCCCACGCCGCCGCATCAAAACCCGCCCGATCCCACCCCGGCATCTCAAGGCGGGCATCATAGGTTTCGCCCATCAAAAGGTCGGCTTCAATCGTGGGGCCGGTGGTCGCCGACCAGGTCTTGTCCGTTCCGAGCATCTCCGTTTTTCCATCCTCATACTCCACCACCAGCTGGGCTCGCAACCGCGTATCTTCGCCATAGCGGTCGCGCCGCTTTTTTCCCCCAACGTATCCGGAAAACCACCCGTCGGCCAGCAACGCCCCGATGACATTGTTGCCCTCCTTCAGCATCGGAGTCACATCGTACGTGTTGTAATAGATCCGCTTATCGTAATCTGTCCAGCCGGGCGTAAAATAGTCGTTTCCAACGCGCTCCCCATTCAGCTGCATCCCGTAAAGTCCAAGAGCCGTGGCATACAGCGTGGCCCGTTTCACCGGTTGCCGGATTTTAAACTCCTTGCGCAGGTAACGAATCGGTGGAAGCAGCAGATCGTCCTTCACCCTGACGTTTCTTCGCCCCTTATCAAAACCGATCCAGAGCGCCTCCCAGTCTTCAGGTTGAAGAAGGCCCATCGTCCAGAACGCCGGAGCGCTCCATTCCGGCGAATCCGTCGCACCCGTGTACACCTTCACCTTCCAAAAACACTGCATCCCGGACGAAAGCTCCCGACCGGCATAGACCATGCCGGTTTCCTCCCGCGAAATCTTTCTGCGCGAGTCCCACAGATCGCCCTCATTCGCATCGAGCTTTTCCCGAGTGCTCGCAACCAGCACATGACATGCACGCTGCATCACATTCGTAGAACTCGAATCCAGCTTCCAGCTTAAGCGGGGATGTACCGCATCGATCCCCAGCGGATTCGTCATATATTCGCAACGAAGATCCGTCGCGCCCGTCGCGCGACCTGCGGACAGACACAAAACGGCGGCCAGCACCCTTGTATAGGGCTTGAGAATATTGCTTACGCTCATAATTCAATCATCTGACCGGATAAAGCAGAGGGCGAGTGCGGCACCACCCAGCGCACAGATTATGTCGAATACCGTATCGGCCACGGACTGTGTAATGTTGGGGGTCATGTTTAGAACAACCTCCAGAATTTCCCATGCGATTGAGGTAAGAAGGAGTCCCGCGAGCAGTCCGGCCTTAAAGACCGCGGGGCGGATCCTGCGGATGAGCCTGTTGGTCCACGGCAGATGCCAGAGGATCCCCGCAAGGGTGATCACGAAAAGTCCTCCGCCGAGGAAGTGCATGAAAACATCGTAATCGGCGGTAGTGTGGAAAAGGGTGTGATACCGCCCGAAAGCAAAAAGCACCAGGATCGTGAGGGGGCATCCTGCAATGACTAACTTTTTTTGCCAAAACATCATGCGCTCTCATCCCCGCCCTTTAACGGACTCTGCTGTTCCATGTGGAAACTCATTTTGTAATCTGCCTATCAGGCATGCTGCTTGCTGCAGCTTCGGCATTCATCTCCCCCCTAGCAACTGAGAGATTTTCCCGTATATATATAGCATACCGATCATCGGCCCCATGGTGGGATTCTAATATCGGCAATGCCTGTTCATAAGATTCAATCGCCGTCTCATATTCGCCCAGCCTCTGCCAAGCCACTCCTAGAGCACCGCGAATGTTAGCCACAGCAGGGTGTTCTTTGTCGTGGGTTTTCAGATCAATAGCCAGCGCCCGCTCTAAATGTTTACTACCCGTATGATGACGCCCGAGAACATACTCAACTAAACCCAAGTTATTCAGGTAGGCGCCATTTTCAGGAACTCGCTGCACAGCATGTTTAAAATGTTCCAAGGCTTCTTGATAACGAACCTCATTCAAGGCAATGTTTCCGCGATGAAAAGCCGCTTCGCCGGCCACTTTAAGCATTGCCAAAGCCTCGTTCTCAATCTGTTCAAGAAACCTGTCCGCTTTCTGGGTATTACCTTCAGCTAATGCAGTTTGAGCCGCCGCCAGAAGTTCTTCAGGAACTTGCCTGCGAATCGTTTCCAATTGCTCAATCCATTCTTTCAGACTTCGAACATGAGCAATGTAACTTTCCGCCAAAGTGGCCAGTTTTGTTTCAATTCGTTCTTTTTCGATCTTCAGCAGGGCCTTTTCCTGCTCATGTGCAGTCTTGAGCTGACCAGATTACTTCTTCCTCGCGCCTCTTTAGGCCAGCTTCATACTGTTCCAGCGTGATGCCAATGGTCACATTGCCGGTACCGGTATGCACAACAGTGTCTCCACCGCCTGTATTAACCACACCTACACTATCATCCGCAACACTCTGCTGAATCGACGCAAAAGAGGACGCCTTCCTTTTGCACAAAGTAACAACAGCAGTAATTGCTATTGCAACAGTTGCGACGGTCATTATCCAAACTGCTTTTTGTTTACCAGTCATGATATGTCCCCGTTGAGTAAAAAAGGTAAGGCCTATTCCCTATCCCGAAAAAGGGGTCAAAAAGGGGGTAGCCTATGAATCTTAGAATGCATTGCTGTTTTCCCCTCCCCACGTGCTCCGTCATAAGCTTTCACGCACTACGCGCAAAACACGGGTGTTTTCTACAGTAATATTGCCACTCCTTCCAGTCATTGCTTTTAAAAAGATTCAGAAGCCTCTCTTCGCGGTGCTTCGAGTCCAAGAGTTGAAAGCGCAGGGGAGTTCTTTTTTCAGCGGAGAAAATTTGACGGATCAGGTGTATCTGGCGGATCGGATTCGGCAATAAAGGGATTGGGTGGAGCAAGTTTCGCATCAGGCGTATTGGGCGTCCCGAAGGATCGGGATATTCGCTTCGCTACGGGATCAGTTAGATTTTCACGATGCCTTTGCAATCGGGATAGGCGGAACATCCCCAGAACTGTTTCCCGGCGTTTTTTCCGTTCTGCGCGGTGCGCAGGACCATGGGTTTGGCGCATTGCGGACAGTCGGGGATGTGATCTGTCGGATCAGGCGAATCTGACGGATGACGCTTGCGCCGGCTGCGTTCGGCGAGACGGGCGGTAGCAAGCTGCTCGCTGTAGCCGCCTTCTTCGACAAACTGTTTTTCGAGCGCGGCAATCTGCTGATCAAGCAGGTAGTTGCCCTGGTTGATGAGGCAAATAAGGGCATTGGCCCGCACGGCGGGGTCGTTGTGCTCCAGCCACGGGGCGTAGAGGGCCCAGCGCTGTTCATCGTTGAGCTCGGTCAGATCAGACTGATCCGGCTGATCCTGTTTGAATTTTTGCGGAACGCGGCGAACGGCCATAGCTTCGGTCGAATCGGGTTTCCATTGGTTGAGGTGCCGATGACGCAGGAAGTCTTCGTAGTCGAGCAGCAGTTCGTCAAGGCTGGCGCGAGCGACGTTGATCAGGCGTAGTTCGGTCTGCGAGGAAGTGGCGGCGGCGCGGCTGCCTTCGGCGATGTTCTGCCGTCCCGAACGGGCGGCCTGCACCCTTTGGTCAATCGTGCGCGAGCGGGAGTTGAGAAACTTTTCGCAAAACCACCAGGTGGCGTCGTAAATGATAGTGGCCGTCTGGAAACCGCAGGTATCGCGACAGCCGCCACTGGGTCTTATTTTGCTCATGGCTAAACTTTAACAAAACCTGCAAGCATTAAAAGAACTTTTTAGGAGTCAGACTGATCTGTCGGATCTGACTGATCTGGCGGATCGTTAAGGATTGCAGGTTGAATGCAATCCGCTAGACTTCGCGGCTTTAAGCAGGGAGCTGTTTATGAATTCACTGTGGATTGCCGCCGGAGCCTCCGTGCTCTACCTCATTGCCTACAATACTTACGGACGCTTTCTGGCCCGCAAGCTCTTTGAAGTAGATCACGAAGCCCCCTGCCCGAGCACGACTCACCACGACGGCGTTGATTTTGTAAAAACAGACCGGCTGGTGCTTTTCGGCCATCATTTTACCTCGATTGCGGGAACCGGCCCGATTGTCGGCCCGGCCATTGCCATTATCTGGGGCTGGGTTCCGGCGCTGATCTGGATTCTGTTTGGTTCAATTCTGATGGGCGCGGTGCACGATTTCGGCGCGATCATAATTTCGCTCCGCAATCAGGGCCGCTCAATCGGCGATATCGCGGGCACCGTGATCAGCCCGCGCGTCCGCATTCTTTTCCTGCTGATTATCTTTTTTGCACTCTGGCTGGTGGTCGCGATTTTCGGCGTGGTGATCGCAGCGGTATTCCATTTGTTCCCTGAATCGGTTGCGCCGGTCTGGCTGCAGATTCCGATTGCGATAACGCTCGGCTGGCTGGTGTATAAGAAAAAGGCCAACCCGGTTCTCTTCGGCGCCATCGCCGTCGTTTTAATGTACGGCACCATGCTGCTGGGCGCGCGCTTCCCGATCACAGTTCCTTCCATACTGGGCCTTTCACCGGTAGGCGTCTGGGTGGTGTGCCTGCTGATTTATGCCTACATCGCCTCGACGCTTCCGGTGCAGGTGCTGCTCCAGCCGCGCGACTACATCAACGCGTGGCAGCTCCTGATCGCGATGGTTCTGCTTTTCGCCGGCGTTCTCATCGCACGCCCCCTCATGGCGGCCCCGGCGCTCAACATCGCGCCCGAAGGCGCACCGCCGATTCTGCCACTGCTGTTCATTACGGTAGCGTGCGGCGCAATTTCGGGTTTTCACTCGCTGGTTTCTTCCGGAACCACCTCGAAGCAGTGCGACAGCGAGGGCAGCGCGCAGGGCATCGGTTACGGCGGCATGCTGCTCGAGGGGCTTCTGGCGGTGTTTGTGCTGATTGCCTGCGGCGCGGGCATCGGGCTTGGCCTGATGAAAGACGGCGAGCTGCTCATCGGCAACGCGGCGTTCAGTCAGCAGTATGCAAGCTGGGCCTCCGCCCAGGGGCTGGGCTCCAAAATCGGCGCATTTGTGACCGGAGCCACCAATATGATCGAAAGCACCGGCCTGCCGAGACCGTTTATCCTGACGCTGATGGGCGTCTTTGTGGCCTCCTTCGCGGCGACGACGCTCGACACGGCCACGCGCATTCAGCGCTATATCGTGAGCGAGCTGGCAACCGCCTGCAAAGCACCTTTCCTGGCCCGGCGGCATCCGGCCACATTCATTGCGGTCGGCACCGCGCTGCTGCTTGCCTTCAGCAGCGGCGCCGAGGGCAAAGGGGCGCTACTGCTCTGGCCGCTTTTCGGCGCGATGAACCAGCTGCTGGCGGGCCTGGCATTCCTCGTCATAAGCGTCTGGCTGGCTGGCAACAAAAAGCCGATCCTCTATACGCTGATTCCGATGCTCTTTATGATCGCCGTCACCGCCTGGGCCATGGATTATAACCTCCGCACCTTTTTTGCAGCGGGCAACTGGCTGCTGTTCAGTATCGGCGCGACAGTGGTGGTGCTTGAAATCTGGATGATTATTGAAGGCGCTGGCGTTTTATTGAAACATGTACTGGCAACCAAATTCAGAACCGCGAATGAACGCTAATAATAACGGGATCAGGAAATCGGCTCGCAGAGCCGCCTCTACATTAAAGTCCGCATGTAATGTGGGCTCTACGAGCCCATCCCATTCGCATTTATTTGCGTTCATTCGCGGTTAGAGTTTTTTACAGCATGGAAGGAGAATGAAAATGGAAAAACTATTCAAACAGCTGTTAGTGGAAATCGGTGAAGATCCCGAGCGCGAGGGATTGCGCAATACCCCGAACCGGATGGCGGAATCCTATAAATTTCTGACGCGCGGCTATCAGGAGGATGTGGACGAAGTGCTCAACGGCGCATTTTTCACCGCCGAAGACAATCACATGATCATTGTGAAGGATATTGAGATTTACAGCCTCTGCGAACACCATATGCTCCCGTTTATCGGCAAATGCCACATCGGCTACATCCCGAAAAAGCAGGTGCTCGGCGTCAGTAAGCTCGCGCGCGTCGTCGATATGTTTGCCCGCCGGATGCAGATTCAGGAGCGGCTGACCGAACAGATTGCCCACATCATCATGGACAAGCTCGACCCGGTCGGCGTCGGCGTCGTGATTGAAGCCCAGCATCTCTGCATGATGATGCGCGGGGTCGAAAAGCAGAATTCGAAAATGATCACCTCCGCCATGCACGGAAGCTTCCGCAAGGACATGGCGACCCGCACCGAGTTTCTCCGGCTGATCGGCGCCGGATAAACATCGGGGACTGTAGCCGCCCCGAAACTTCGCGGGCGGACCGGCCTCTTCCACCTTCGCCCCGGCTCTCAAAAGGTAGGGCGCTTTCGCCGAAAGCGCCGCGGACGGCTCGGCGAGCCATCCCTACCCAAGATGTCCCGTGACTACAACGACCACACGATCGGTTGTTTTGTATCCGGTATATGCCCCTAAAAAACACATTCATTTCTTTAAAAACCCAGACGGTTTTTATCAAAAAAGATAGAATTTTACAAAAAAGGCCGCGTTCCATAATTTTTATCTGTCAGACGCCAGAAAAAACGTCTGACACTCAGTAAACGTTCGCAGAGAAAAATATGATAGAATCTACAGACTTTATTGTCGGCTGGGGAACCTTATCTCTCATCAATGCAGGACTTGCCCAAGGGAAAAATAGAAGCGGATTTTTATGGTGGATCCTTTCTCTTTTCCTAGGACCGATCGCTACACTCATAATCGTGCTCTTGAGCAAAATTGAATATTACGACGAAGAAGACTAATTGCGAAGAAATTTGAGCATACAGTGAAGACGCCGGTTAATGAGAGGAAACGTTATGTGCACCGCCGCTCACTTCAGACGTTACCGACCCAGATCGAGTGAGGCGCGCGGGAAGGCGGTCAGCCAGAACTGAATCCAGAACTGATGTTCGTTGTCTTCGTCGCAACGATAGCCCAGCCCCATGCCGACACAGTCGAATTTATGGCTGACCACTACCCGGCGTTCCTCCCAGCCGTCCCTTTCGGCGTCGTAGCGCGCAAGGAAATCGAATGACCAGTCGGCATTGGGAAAGAGGCTGAGTGACGGGGTGATCAGTGATTTTTCGTTGTCAACATAGCGGTATTCGAGCGAGAAGGTGCTGCTGTCGGAAGTCATCCAATTCATGCGCAGGTTGGCTGGCGACAGGACACGCGAATACCAGTCGTATTCCAGGTCGGCCTGAATATTGAAATTGTCGGTGAGACTTAGCTCGGCATCGGCAACCAGATTGGTGAAGTCCTCCTCTCCCGTCTGCGGTTCAAAGCGGAACGTGGTATAGACATCAGCATCGAGGAAATTGGCAATCCGCTTGGTTCCGCGTTTGGTTTGCAGGAAGTTGCGCAGGCCGAAACGGATTTCGTTCTGTTCCTCGATCAGGTCGGTTCCGTCGAAGAAATAGAGGTCATTCGTTCCGAGGCTCGGCTTATCGCGGTAGCTGTAGTCGGCATAGGGTTCCATCACATGCCGAAGGCCGGTGCCGAAGAAAGCGCTGTTTTCCGTCAGCGTTTTGTACGCTTTGAAGGAGGTCAGCGCACCGAGTTCATAAATGTGGCGGTGGTGCTCGGCCGGGGCGGCGGGCGTGGTTTCGGTGTACCACGTGCCGCGATAGCCGCCACGCGGAATGACGTTGAGGAAATCAAAAAGGCGCAGCGGCAGGAAGAGGCGGTTATAGGTGTCGAACCGTCCGCTGCGGTAGTCGCTGACCGGCGGCACGTTGGTTTCGGAATGAAGCCGTTCGAGATAGGCAAAGCTGTTACGACTTTCAAAATGGAATGGCGTACCGGTCACCCGCCCGCGATACCAGTCGAGACTGAAGTCTGGAATGCGTTCAACGGTGGTGTAGAAATCGTTGAGGCGGCGATCCATTCGCAAGCCCGCAGCATAGCGCTCTGCCGAGTGCTGCAGTACGGCATAGTTTTCAGGATTGGCCTCGCCACGGAATTCCTCGTTGAAAAAATCCTCCAGAATATCGGGATCGCTCAGGTAGTTGAAGCGGGTCTGGAAATAGGTTTCGTCAGTAAACTGTTCGCGATGCGTCACCTTTACGCGGTAGCGGTCATTATCAATCAGCGCGCGCCGCGGCCCGATATCTTCGTCGTCATACCGGTCGTCGTCATTGATGTAATAGGTTTCAATTCCGCCGCCTCCGCCGGGCGTTCTCCACGCGAGATCCTGTCCTACGCCGACGCCTCGTTTGGAATAAAAGTCGAGATGCGTATCGGCTTTAAGCCAGCCGGTCGGCCGCAGGCTGGTGCGCGTTTTGAAAAAGGCACCGACCCGGGAGCCGTACCCTATATAGGTGGTGAAGAGACGGTGGGTGAAGTGGCGCTGCCAGTGCGGCATGTAGAACATCGGCACCGGCCCGGCGTAGAACGTGATGTGCTTGGCGATAAGGAAATTGCGGTCGATCAGCCGTACTTCGCGCGCCCGGGCATAAACCGCCGGCTTTTCGGCGGAGCAGGTGGTGATGGTGACGTTGCGCAGGAGAAACTCGTTGCTCGAAACCCGTTCGACCTCTCCGGCGGTGATGTAGGCGGGATCAAAAAACATAACGGACGAACCGAAGCTGCCCTCGCGCGTCTTGAAGTTATAGTCAAGCGCCTCGCCCTCCCAGTAGTTGTCGCCGCGCACCATGACGATGCCGCCGCTGGCGGTGATCTCGCCGGTGTCGGGATTGACGGTGACGCGGTCGGCGCGCAGGGAGGTGTCCTGCTGCTGAAACACCACATTCCCCTCGCCGATCATAAGTGAGTCCGCATACTCCATGCGGTCGGCGGTGATTTCGATAGCCTCGTCATCTGTCGTCAGACGTTCCGGAATCGGCTTCTCTTCAGGAGCATCCTGAGGTTCAGCTAAAATATCAGTCGTTTTTTTTTCCGCGTCTGCGGGTTCTGCAGGAAGGCTCTGAAGTTCGTTGAAGATATCAGCCGTTGTTTTCCCTGCGGCGGCGGGCGCCAGCACGCTGAGCCGTTCGGCCGATTTGACCGCCCATTCGGTACCGCCGAATTGAGCGATTGTTTTTTCGTAATAGATTTTAGCCGAATCCGTTGCCGGCGGGCGCAGTACGCGCTCGTAAAACTCGCCGGTTTCATACGTATTCCGCGCGGCTTGCTCGTCGAGTTCCGCGCCGAATGCCGCAACATCGGCCAGATGTTCCGACTGCGGATAAAGCGCTTCAAAGAGGCGAACGGACAGCTGCGCCTGCTCGCGGATATCTACGCTGTACGGCACGGCGCGAACCAGCTTTTTGAGGCACTCGATTTTAGTCAGCGCGGCTTTTTCGGCAAAGGGGCTGTCGGGATAGCGGTATTCCACGGTCGCGCAGGCGACAATGGCCAGCTCCTCTTCGCCGTTGCGGCAGTACGCATCACCGATTAGATATTGCACCTCCGCCGAACGCTCCCACTGCGGCGCGTTGCGCAGAATGGATTCAAAATAAGTAATCGCCTTCTCCGGAGCGGTGTAGCCGCCGAAGAGCCAGCGCATGCGCTTGCGCTTCATTTCCCGCTCGGCAATGGCGAACTGCCGCTCAAGCACGGCATCATAATTTCGGATGCCAGTGTAGTATTCGTCAATCAGTTCCTGATAGGTGTCGAATGCTTTTTGGTCGTCGCCTTCGGCAAAATAGAGATCGGCCACCACCTGTTTGGCAGAAGCCGCCAGCGCGCTTTCCGGCCAGCGCTTCAGCAGAACTTCAAACTGCTTGCGGGCTTTCTTGATTTTACCGCGCTCTTCGAGCGAGGCGGCATAGTCCCAGTGCTCCTGCGGCGTGGCCGGTTTATAGGCAAAGGGATTGAGATAAAAGTAGCGGCCGGAACGGGTTTCCTGGTATGCAAGCGGCGTCGAGCAGCCTGTCAGCGCAGTCAGCAACGCAACACCCGCAAGAAAAGCACTTAGCGTTTTAAAATTCATCCGCCAGAGAGTACGGAAGGCCTCCGCCCTTGGCAAGAGCGAAGCCGCGGGTTTCCCGCCCCGAAGCTTCGGGGCGGCTACCGTTTTTACAAGCCGCTTTAAAACTCCACGGTCGGTACCGCAGCGGCTTCCGGTGCGGCTTCAAACGCGGCGTGTTTTTCAAAGCCGAACAGGCTGGCCCAGATGGCGCCGGGGAATTTCCGGATTGAGACGTTGTAGGCCCGTACGGCTCCGTTGTAACGGCGACGTTCGACCGAAATGCGGTTTTCTGTTCCGGCCAGTTCGTCCTGCAAGGCAAGGAAGTTCTGGTTGGCTTTTAAGTCCGGGTATCTTTCCACCACCACCATCAGGCGGCCCAGTGCACTCTGCATGGCTCCGGCGATTCCGACTTTTTCGTCCGGCGTGGCGGCGGCTCCCCACTGGCTGCGCAGGCGGGTCACTTCGGTGAGAAGCTCTTTTTCGTGCGAGGCATAGCCCTTGACGGTGTTGACGAGATTTGGAATCAGGTCGAAGCGGCGCTGCAAAACGGTTTCGACGTTTGCCCACTGCGCATCGACGCCTTCTTCGAGCGTCACGAATTTATTGCGCGACCCAACGGCCGAAAAAAGAATAACGAGAACGATAATTCCGAGAATGATCCAAACCTTTTTCATAACTCTATTCTCCTTTGTGAATGTGCAGATCAACGGCGTCCACAACGTTTTCAATAGTCTTCAGATACTCGTCAAACAGCGATTCCGTCTCAACCGCCTTCGATTTCAGCGATCCGTCCTTCAATCGCTGTACTGTACTGAAAACTTCACCCGGAACGGGAATATATTTGTTGAGTTTTTCCAGTGCCTGGAATTTTTTCTGGGGGATGTCGGTTTCGAACAGGCGGAGGCTCGCACGAAACAAAACCAGGAAAGAGGAGAGAGATTGGATCATCAGGTTGACAACCCGCTTCGAATCTCCTGCCGCCAGCAGATATTGCTGACGGAGTTGAATCAGGCTGCCGCGCAGTTCGTGTTCAATCTGCAAGCGGAGATTGGCCGTACTGACTTCGATGTCGCTAACCACGTCTTCGCCGTAGAGGATCTGATGGCACTCTTTAATATCGAGCAGTTCAACGGGGAATACATCGGTTGATTTTTTAAGGCGCTCCATGGTGAAAAGCAACGGGGCGGGATTGCCGGCCTTGGCCCAGGCCCGGGCCGTTTTTGAAAACGCTTTCAGCCTGGCTCCGCCCAGATCATCCGTGACCACCAGCACGTTATAGTCCGAACGCTTCCCCGCATGGTCTCCGGCTGCGGCGGATCCGTAAAGGATGATGGACTTCAGGTTTTCGCCGCAGGCCTTCTGCAGTTCTTGGGTTAGTTTTTCCAGTTTCATTGTTTTCTCCAGATTCCTATCTGCTCGCTCCGCCGCCGCCGGACATGCCTCCTCCAAAACCGCCAAAGCCTCCGCCGCCGAATCCACCCCCTCCAAAACCGCCGCGTCCGCCGCTGAGCAACAGCATCGCCAAAAACGGATGACGGATGGCAAAGGGGATAAAGATCAGCAGAAAAATAATGTTACCCAGCGGGAAGCCCCGTTTCTTGGATGAGCGCCGAATGTGTTCCGGTACGCCGGTAAGTGTGACGCCCCGGTCGGTGGCGATCCGCTGCGCGATGGCCGCCGCACCACCGGCCAGTGCGGCTCCGTGCTGCCGCTGGTTCCAGGCCGGAAGCACATAGTTGTCGAGAATCCGTCCCGCCGCGGCATCGGAAATCACGCCTTCGAGGCCGTAACCGACCTCAATCCGGAAACGATTTCCGCGCCGCTCCTGCGTTGCGCCGAGCAGGAGAATTCCGTTGTCTTTTCCTTTTTGGCCGATGCCCAAGCGTTCGAAGAGCCGGGTGGAAAAATCGTCGATCTGTCCGCCGTCCAGTGATTTAAGACTCACCACCGCCACCTGCGCGCCGGTCTTCTGCTCCAGCTCGGTCAGAAGCCGTTCCACGGCGGCGCGGTCGGCGGGCCGCATTACGCCCGCGAAATCGTTGACATGTCCTGCCGGTCTGAGCGACTGAAGCAGCTGGTCGGAATCCGCTTGAACGGTCGTCAATCCGACTGAAAGCATGATCAAAAAAACTGAGAAAAATCTGCGCATATCCGGAGACCCTAACGGCTTTTCCAAAGCTTGGAAACGTTTCATTCGCCTTTTTCATCCATAGTAGAAAGGGAAAACGTAAATACATTAATTATGATCATTTTTATATATTTTTCCAAAAGAGGTATTGACAGCACACAAAAAAAGCGTATCTTGCGCACCATGCATTAAGAGAGGCGTGAGGGAACGCCCGGCAACCTTACAACAAAGGTGCCACGGCCTTGCAAAAGGCGATGCGCCCCGAACGGGGAAAGTTGGAACACCGCCAGCGCGAACGCTCGCCCTCTCTGATCGACTTTGTTAAAAAAAGAATGAGAGGGACATTATGAGCAAAAAGACAGAAACACTGGCGCTTCACGCGGGCTACACACCGGAACCCACCACAGGCAGCTGCGCCGTTCCGATCTATCGAACCAGCGCGTACGTCTTTAAAGACACCGAGCACGCCGCCAATCTCTTTGGACTCAAAGAGCTCGGCAACATCTACACACGCCTCATGAACCCCACCACCGACGTTCTCGAACAACGCGTCGCCGCGCTCGAAGGCGGAGCCGGCGCACTGGCCGTCGCCTCCGGAACCGCTGCGATCTTCTACAGCATCATCAACCTCGCACAAGCGGGCGATGAGATTGTCGCGTCGAGCAACCTCTACGGCGGAAGCTACACGCAGTTCAACAACATCCTGCCGCAGCTCGGCATCACCGTAAAATTTGTCGATCCGTCCGACCCGCAGAACTTTGCGGCGGCGATTACCGATAAAACGAAAGCGCTCTACACCGAGACCATCGGTAACCCGTCGCTCGACGTCTCCGACATCGAAGCCATCGGGAAAATCGCGCACGACAACGGCCTGCCGCTGATTGTCGACAGCACCTTTACCACGCCGCATCTGCTGCGTCCGCTCGAACACGGCGCCGACATCGTGGTCCACTCGCTCACCAAATGGCTGGGCGGACACGGCAACGGCATCGGCGGAATCGTCGTTGACTCCGGAAAGTTTGACTGGGCTACCGGAAAGCATCCCCTGCTCTCCGAGCCGGACGAAAGCTATCACGGCATCCGCTACGCCATCGACCTGCCCGACGAACTCCGCCCGCTGGCCTACATCCTCCGCATGAGGCTCGTGCCGCTTCGTAACCTCGGCGCGTGCCTTGCGCCCGATAACGCATGGCAATTCCTGCAAGGCATCGAAACGCTCGCCCTGCGCATGGAGCGTCACAGCGAAAATGCGCTGGCCACCGCAAAATTTCTCGAACATCAGGACGAGGTTGAATGGGTTCGCTATCCCGGTCTCCACAGCCACCCGTCGCACGGAATCGCAAAAAAACTGCTCAAAAACGGATTCGGTGCAACGGTTGTTTTCGAACTCAAAGGCGGCGAAGAAGCCGGACGAAACTTCATCGAAAAACTGGAGGTCTTCTCCCACCTCGCCAACGTCGGGGACGCGAAAAGCCTGGCGATTCATCCGGCATCGACCACTCACTCGCAGCTCGACGAAGCGCAACAGGCGTCCGG
>Ga0190284_1000312_pt1 | contig 31501 bp, 37 predicted proteins | sample 48691812_MG_FD_161668 | JGI IMG/M metagenome (GOLD analysis project Ga0190284, IMG submission 161668) | Hydrothermal vent microbial mat bacterial communities from Southern Trench, Guaymas Basin, Mexico - 4869-18-1-2_MG | ecosystem: Environmental > Aquatic > Marine > Hydrothermal vents >...
GAAGTATTAAAGCACTATTTCGAAAATCTTCGGACTCTCACCATGTCGAGGTTCTGGGGCGGAACCTTCACGAATCGTCGATTGCATCAAGCCTAAAAAGGCGTGTCAGGAGTTCTGAACTTCGCAGTTGGACTTCCCCTGATCAAGGAATTTCTGGGCGCTATCAAGCACGGTCCCCTTGAGCTTGCTCGCACCGCGCGGACCAGGTAGCTTTTTTTCCAGCGCCTCAGCGCCACCTTCTCGATACCGTTTAAGGTACTCATGCACCCGGCTTCGATGGCGACCGATTACCTCGCCGATTTGACTCGGTGTTACCAGTTTGAGTTCGGTAAGCACTGCTCCTGCCAATCGCCGCGCCACTTCATCCTCCACTCTGAAGGTGTAGATCGGACCGAAAGCATCGAAGAAAGTGATCCGCTCATCGTCGTGAGTTACAGCAAGGTGATCGTTGATAATCTCAGCGTCCGGCGGAAGAAAGGGCAATCTGTTTTGTAGAACCATAATTAACCTCAATAGTCCTTGTATTTAAATCGAATTTGGGACGTAGAAGTCAAATGTATTCTACAAAAAACGTGAATTCCCAATCGGCGTTAACAGGCTGTGATTACAAGATTAACACGGCCACACGGTGGATCCGACCACAGCGATCACGACAAATAGCGATCATGGGGTGTCTGGGGCTCTGAAATGGCCGCTCAAGACCTCGTGGCGAAACCATTCCGGCCCACGGAAGTACCCATGAGCCAGCTGCTCGAGCTCACGGAGACTCAATTTCTTGCCGCTTGTTGCCAGAGCTCCGCTACGCGTGTCCCCTAAGTGTATGGAGACAGCTAGGGCACTTGACTTACTCAAGGGTATGTCCTATGGTAACATTCGTCAGTGAGGCAACGGGGGAACGGGGCCAGGAAAAATGATTGTCGCTGATCACCGGGGTGTTCTCCGAGCCTCTCTTTGATCTCCTCCCAAACTCCTAAATAAGGATCTTTCCTCGTTCGCCAGGAAAAATGGAGGAGCCGAAGAGGGTCGCGGACCTCCACAAGTTGTGCGAGAAGCAGGGTCTCATGGCAGACATGCTCAGAGACGGCAACGACAGATCACAGCAAACGAGGCTGGGGCATGCGTTGAAGGCGTCGCGGGATCGGGTGTTCGACGGACTGATGATCAAGCAGGACGCCGGCAGGAATGAAACGTCGTACGCGCTCGCAAAGGTGGAGGATCAAAAGTGCTGAAATTGTCGTCTGTTACAGCAGGAGGAATGCTCAGTGCCGTAGGGTACAATGGACAGACTGAATCCGTGTTGCCCTGCCATTTCCTTGAATGGTCCGGCATGGTTCTCGAGCACCAGGTCCTGAGAGGTCAATCGCAGGTCCCAGAGAAACCGTTCGGTTTCTTCCAGGTAGTGGTCGAAATGGTTGTCGAAGGCTGCGGCGTCGAACTTGTCGCACTCGAATCCGAACCCTGGCTGAGGGCCGGGACGGGTGTTCGATCCGTTGTTGCGGCTGCAGAAACGCAGTATGGTTCAAGTGCCCGGCGGCACGTCCCAATCGAAAGTCCCATCGGGTCGTAAATGATCGGTGAGATCGACGGTCTCATCCGGATCGATGACCGTATCCGGATCCAGAACGCGGTAGCGGGCCGGTGCGGGCAGGTAGGGTTTGACACCCTCGACCGACGAGAATGGCAATCGGTCATAGAGTGCCTTCTCATCGATGTCCGTCATGCGAACCTCACCGACGGGCGTGGGATAGGCCACCACAGCCACATCACGGTAGAACGCGTCGCGTTTGCCGATGAGTTCGGGGGTGAGTTTGCTGTAACGCGTCAGGGATCGTGGCGCGGGAACCGGTAGGCTTTCGCGGAACCGTCTCGGTCCCTGAACCTCGACAGAGCTGGCAACCAGGTGCTGCATCGACTGGTGAACCTCGATCCACGGACCGCCGCTGCCGGCCAAGCCGGGACCCGATCCCATCGTGAGGTTCAAGTCTATCGCTTTGACCAAGAGGGCACAAACAAAGCCCGGAAACGTAACATGGCCCGGTTTAAGCCGCCGCTATTCAACGGGCTCTCGTTGCGAAACCACCCATCATGTAGAAGTATGTCGTGATCCAGTTCATCAAAATCGTCACGAGACCGAAGAGCAATCCCCCAAGGCTCATGAGCGCCCAACCGGAGAGGATGTTACCAACGACGCACCCCATTCCGAAGGCAGTACCGACTCCGACCAGCAGCCCTCCGCCAAATGCCGTGATCGTCTCGTCCGGAGGCTTGGGCAGGAGTCTTGCACGGCCCGACAATCGTCCTGCGGCGTGGGAACCCAACACGAGACTGACAACGAGACCCACCATCCACCAGACCACCTTTTTACCTGGCCGCCGTGTGGCGCCACCCGCCTCGACCGGTGGATTCGTCAGATCGGCTGATATCTTGGGTGTGGACCGAGGGGCCTGCCAGATCTGCTCAAGATCGCGGTCGATCAGCAGCCGCTCCAAATGCACCACGCCTTCCTTGGCGCCCAGGGGATAGTTACGGCCGCTCGCCGCAGACGAGACGTAGGCCGGAATCATGAGCAGACCGATCGCCAGGCCGGCTTGCCAGGGTTTCCAGGAACTGGTCATGAAACGCTGGAACCAGGATTCTCCGCCGGCTGTAAGGTGCTGCTTCACTTTCAGTTTTTTTCTCGACAAAAAAAGCGCAACGACTGTCGCCATCAGGCAGAGGGCGGCCAGCACCCAATACGGCAGGCCCAGCACGTTCGGAAGGCTGGCGACCGACCCATCACGCGTCTCGATTACGTGCTGCTTCATAGCTTGCTGCAATGGATAGAGTGGTCCATACTCCACGGTCATCGCTCCCAGGGGGATCCCAACCAGCGCAGCCATGGAGTTGAGGTTACCGGCGCCCGCCTTGTAGAGGCAACCGCTGATGCATCCACCAGCGAGGACCATACCGACTCCGAAGACGATCCCTCCCACGATCACATTGAGGTAGAGGAATGGTTTCGGATTCAACTCGATCCAGCCCAAGAGATCGAGTGCCGCAAAACCGCTCATGGCCGTCACGATGACCACCCAGAGTCCGAAGACTTTGCGCCAGTCCTTCATCATGACCACTTCGCTGAAAGCCGAGGATCCACAGAGGTCCCCCTTTTGTAGAAAGAAACCGAAGAGAAAACCGATCGGCAGGCAGGTCAGCACCCAGAGCCCGCTCCAGGCGGTTGCAGCGGTGATGACCACAAGTCCGGCCAGGATCATGAGTGCTATCCCCCACCGGTTCGTCATTCGATGCGAAGCATTCATTGTTGAGACGTCCTTTCAGATGGAACCGTCGTTTCGAAGCCACAGACAAGGCTCTCACTTCCCATTCTCGGGCCCCTCAAAGCGCCCCGTAGATCCAACCGCTCGAAGTGGCCATGACGACGACGAGGACGATGAAAACCACAGTCTTCTTCGTCCCCATCACGCTGTGGATAACGAGCATATTCGGCAGGCTCAGGGCCGGTCCGGCGAGCAGCAGTGCCAAGGCCGGTCCCTTGCCCATGCCGTTGCCCATCAGGCCCTGCAGGATCGGCACCTCGGTCAGGGTGGCGAAGTACATGAAGGCACCCGCCACGGACGCGATCAGATTGGAAAAGAGCGCATTGCCGCCGACCGACCTGCTGATCCAATCAGAGGGGAGCAAGCCTTCATGGCCGGGCCGTCCGAGCAACGCGCCGGCGACCAGCACGCCGAACAGCAGCAGCGGCAGGATCTGCTTGGCGAATCCCCAGGACTGCGTGAACCATTCGCCCGATGCGTCCCGGCGCGTTGCGGTGATCATGGAAAGCCCGAGAACCCCCACGGCAAAGGCGATCATCGGCTGTTCAGGAAACAGCAACCCTGCGGCAGCGGCGGGCACCCCGGCCAGGATCATCGATCTCCACGTGAGTCCGAACCAGGCAACCAGAATCACACCCAATGCCAGTGCAAACCCCGAAGTGATCAGCCACTTGGCTGAATAGATGCCATACCAGATCCCCGCCGTTTCTTGTGGTTTTCCCCAGTTGGCGAAGACGAGGACGCCGACCATCGACGCAAAATAGAGCGTGTTCTTCCACAGAGGGCGCTCGACCTGCGGCTCGGGCAGGACCATCTGTGTTGCAGCCTTTGCTGTCTCCTCCCTTCGGAAGATGGTGTGCATCGAGAGTCCGATCACGATGCTGAAGAACACCGCCCCTACCGCGCGGGCGATGCCCATTTCGACTCCGAGCACGCGGGCGGTGAGGATGATGGCCAACACGTTGATCGCCGGTCCTGCATAGAGGAACGCCGAGGCCGGGCCCAATCCGGCTCCCATCTTGTAAATCCCGGCGAACAGGGGGAGCACCGTGCAGGAACAAACTGCCAGCACCGAGCCCGAAACCGATGCAACCCCATAGGCGAGAACCTTGTTCGCGCGGGCGCCGAGGTATTTCATGACCGAAGCCTGGCTGATGAAAACCGAAATCGCGCCTGCGAGAAAAAAGGCGGGTACGAGGCAGAGAAGCACATGCTCCCGGGCGTACCATTTGACGAGTTGGAGAGCTTCGAGAAAAGCCGCATCAAAACGCGTAGAGCCGACCGGCAGGTAAAAACAGCCCAAGAAGATCGCCACAATCCACGCCAGGATTTTCCACTCTTTTTTCCAGTCCATGTTTCCGCTTCGCGACGAGATGCCGTCCTCACATAAGTGACATAAATTGGCGATTTGGTTTAATCGCCAATCTATCCACAAAAAAACGAAACCACAATCTACTCGCTACATTTGAGCTGTTCTTCCGCAGTGTTCTTCAATACGGCCTCGACGCATTGGAAGAAATTGATGATGCAGGCCACGCGCAACGTGTAGAACACCTGGGATCCGCGCTTTTCGTCGCGAACGATTCCGGCATTCTTCATCACCGTCAAGTGCTTGGAAATCGTGGAAACATCCGCGCCGATCATCTCCGTGAGCTCGCACACACAGCGTTCACCGCTCGACAGCTCCTCGATGATGAAGAGACGGGTCGGGTGGGCCATGGCCTTGATGATTTTCGCACGGGCTTCGAACCGCGCGCGTGTTTGTTTGTTCATACAGGTTGCCTCGACTTCAACATTTGGCAATACTACCAAATCGCCAATTCGATGCAAGCAGTTGAGACCTTTTTCTCAATTTTTTTCGCCGACCCGGTACTTTCGGTCAGAAGCGATCTGGATCGAGGAGCGGCCGATCTCTGATCGACCTCGCGTGTCTTGACATATCGAGTAAAAAGTACTGGGAGTCTTCAAGCATGGCTGGAAAGTTGAATTCAGGCGGGCTGTTAGGCTTGCTGATCGGCGCTATCCTCATGGTCGGGGCCGTGTATTGCGTGGTTTTCGTCAAACGGAAATCAGAGCCGCAAGCGCCCCCTCCTCTGGTCCGGCCACGCAGAGTCCGGTGGATTCTGGAAACCGTCATGCAGGTCGGCGGCGTCGAGAATCTCAGGTCGCGGAAAGAGGGCGTGCCCGAGGAGTTGACGATCCAACGCTACAACTTCCGCTCGAAGCACGATCCCGGGATCGTCTACGAGCCGGGTAACTGCATGCACTACGTCACCGACCGCGACATCCGCGGCAACAGTTGAACACCGTGAGCAAAGATCCCGCCGCCCAGATTGGCGTTGCCATGACCATTTCGGATGGTGAATCCCTGCAAGGTCGTGAGGCTGGACTCGTTCATGGAGAACTTCACCACACAGCCGGCCTGGTTCCCGTCAATGACGGTGTAATCCCGACCTGACTCGCTTCGCAGTGTAATGGCTTTTCCGCTGAAGTCGATGTTTTCGAAATAGGTCCCGGGCCGAACAATAATCATATCCCCGGCGGAAGAGGAGTTGATGGCGTCCTGAATGGTCTGAAACTCGTCGGGTACGAATTGGCATTCACCAATTATTTCAGAGCAGTGGTTTTTTCAATGAGGAGCCGCTATTATGACGATCGGTAATCACACCCAACCTGTCGAGGCTCAGAGGATGGACACACTCAGATCAAAAATTCCAAGGCTCGTTATTCTCCTGATTATCCTGGCGGTGGGCATCTCGTCTCTATCCGTCCTATCCAGTCGTGCTATAGGTAGGGACGATGATTCCAAGAAAAAACCGAACTGCAGGTACTGCAAAGACCAGGGGTGGACCCCATGCAAGCGCCATCCCAAGGGGATCCACGAGATGGAATCGGGCGCCATCCGGTGCAGCGAGAACATCCGGTGTAAGAAGTGCCGGGGCACACTGAAGCTTTCCTGCACCCGATGTGACATCAACATCTCCGAGCAACTGGCCGAAGAGCGCGAAGCCAATTTAAAGTGGCTGCTCGAGATGAATCGGATCGATGAGATCATGAAGACGCGCAACATCATGCATTGCGAGTCAGCCCATATTAAGCTCACCTACAACATTCCACGGATCTCGGTGGGGAAGCAGGGCTTCAAGACTCATGGCGGCATGCACCTGTACCTGCGGCGGATGGAGGAGTGCTATGAGCAGGTGTGCAAGGACCTGGGCGCAACGGATAAGGATTTCTTGGCCAAGACCCATGTAATGATGTGGGAGCGGGAGGCGGAGGTCGTCCGCTCGGCATCCGTGTTCTGTCGGCAGAAATCCAACACCAAATCGTATCTGCTGGGCGCGGCACCGATCTTCACCATTTACTACAACAAGGGCTTCCTTCACGAAGAATACGAACTCCACCAGGCCGTGGTGCACAATGTGGTTCACTGCCTCCTCTCCAACGTGTGGGACGGCATCTGGCCGGGGAATATTCGGGGTGGATGGCTGGATGCGGGGTTCGCCCACCACTACGAGCTGCAATTCAAGCAGTACGGCGGCGGGGTCAGGAACTACTGCTACAGGGAGGGAGACACCAGCGTCAGTTTCAAATTCGGCAGATGGGAATCATCGGTGCGCAGGGCCGTGGACAAGGGGAAAGCCCCCTCCTTCCTTGGTCTCTCCACCAAGAATATCGACATGCTCGAGCCGCAGGATCATATGTTCTCCTGGTCCTACGTCGATTTCATTCTCAAAACATATCCCGACAGGTTCGGTCAGGTGGCGCGGCTGATCAAGCAACAGAAGCCCATTGCCGAGGTGATGAAGAAAAGCCTGGACATGACTCCTTTTCAGTTCGAAGCCAAGTGGAAGGAGTATGTGCAGAGCAAATACTCTCCCAAGGAACAGCCCTGGGGAAAACCCACAGGAGGCAAGCGCAGGTAGAACCTGTTTCCTCTGAAAATACCTCTACCGGTCAGGGTGTCGCCGGACCACCACTGGTTCTGACCTGTCCCGATTTGAAACCACTCAGTCTCGGAATCTCACCTCATTCCGGCCGGTCTCAGCGGCAATGGAGCGCAGGTGGTAGGAGCTCGGCGTGGATCATACCTGGGGAATTGAAACTCCTATCCTCTGGTCAAGACAGGGGAAGAAATGAACACTCCGGCCAGTCTCGTCGCACTCATACCCAGGCGTCCTCAATGCTACTCCATTGATCTTTCATCTCGGCACCAGTAGATGATGTTACGGTTTTTAGCGCCTTGCTCTCAACACTTCGATCCCCTTCTGCAAGACAAGATCTTCAGCGGAAACAAGCGAATCCCGCGTTGGATGAACCTCTACGTCTGGGATCACGCCAACTCCAACGAACTCTCGTCCGTCAGGATATGTATCACGTTTTGTGCAGATACGAGCGCCTCCATCCCCAGGAAGTTCGATACGAAGAGGCTGCCCGGTTGTACCGGCCGTCCGCTCTCCCACGATGATGGCACGCTTGCTGGCATGCAGTGCGACGACAAAATCTTCTGCTGCGCTTACAGTGTTGGGGCCGGTCAAAACCACGATCGGTCCCAGGTACGGGTCTACCTTCGTGGGTCGGATCGGACTATGTTGTCCCTCGTGCCATTGCTCGTTCCGGCCCCAAGCGCGATAGGCCGGGAGATATTTTCGGGTTTTCCAGCGCGAACCCTCGATCTTCTCCTTCGTGAGCTTGCCGATAATTGCGTAACCATTGCCTGTGTCGCCGCCGCCGTTGTACCGCACGTCCAGAATGAGGCCCTTGGCCTTGCGGACACGCGGAAATATCGCCTCGAAATCTTCGACAATCTGATCCGATCCGAAACTTGGTAGATTCACATAAAGCAGCCCTTCTTCCAGTTCACGGCAGACAAAGCCCCGCGCTCTTCGCTTCTTTTTGATCGGAAAGTTGCCGCAGACGAGACTGACCTCCCGCTCCTCGCCATCCATTCCTTTGATGCGCAAGGTCACCATGGGATTGTACGAGCCACGAACGAGATGAGGAAACGCTTCCAGATCCCGAACATGATCGGTCGATGCGCAGATCCAAGGGTAAATCTCCTCTTCGAGGATCTGCCGAACGGGTCGGCCATCGATATGCGTGACCTCTTCGTGTAGTTTCAGGTTTGCTTCTTCCAGCTTCTTTCTCAGCGCAGCGCTTTCGAGTTTTTCTGTGGGATAGATAGCGACAATCACAGCCCTTTTGCCGGCGAGCGGCCGCAGTTCGATCGGCAGCCGGCAAAGTCCTCTGATCGATCGCGTGCCAGGTCCCCACACCTCGGTGTGACCGTCACGCAGAAGCGCACAACACTCGAGAAGTACTCGATAAATGATGTTTTCATCGGTATCGAGATAGCATATCACAACTCGATCGTCACTCCGCGGGTAGACGAAATAGGTCTTCAATCCGTATCCGTTGTCGGTAACGTCGAATCGAACGGATTTCCCGATCGGAAGTGCCAGTTCAATTTCGTCATCGATCGTATAGGCTTGTTTGATCGCGATCCGCTCTCTGATCAGCTCGTATGTCGTCTTCTCAGCAGAACCTAAGACTGTACTGTTTACGATGCCGATGAGTAGTACTAATGAGAAAATTTCTCGATACAACATGCTGATCCCCACACAGAACTATTGACGGATCCTTGGGCTCCGGACATCATCGTTCAGCTCCAGTTTGTCTGCCCAGCGCCAATATCAACCTCAGGCTCCGGCGCGGTCTCGGCAGAGCAGAGGACGCGACTAGAACTTTCGGCTGCATAAAAATTAAGTCGTTCCTAATGGAGTTACATGTGAAAGGTACAACTGCCACCTTCCACTACTAATAATATATAGGTCGAGAAACCTCAAATCGTGAGAAAACTCACAGCCGTCAAACATACCGTGAATGTAACCCTTGCCAGTAATGACACCCACTTCACCGATCACTCTCGCGGTCATATCCTCGACATCGTATCTGTCGAGATTTACAGATCCTGGTTTGTATGCATCAATTGACACCCTTTTGTTTTGTGGACTCCCAAGGGGATCGTATCCAATATAATCCTTCGCCATCAGTTCGTCCAATTTTAGAACATCGTTGGCCAAAAGTGCTTCCCGAAGCATCTTAAAAGTCTCGAGAAGCTCATCTGTGTCGCACATTTCGTCCCCTCCAGTCTGTTTTGATCGAGCTCATGTTTCATCTATGTTTTTTGCGATATTCAATCTATAAGGACTTGCTTGAATACCTCAATGAGGCTGAGGGAAGGAACGATCAAACGGGGAAGATTTTCGATTGGAGGTGCAAAGAAATCAGCGTTCTTTCCACCAGCGAAATACTCGAGCCATCCGGAGGAATCCACGACGTTCATACTCGGTCGCCCTCACGCTTCACGGACGTGTCGATTCCGCGGAGGAAACCCTGCATCTCTTTGGCCGGACGAACCGGAATCAGCTCAATCCGATTCTCGTACGCAATGGCTTGAACCTTCTGGCCCGGTCGGAGCCCGAGGAGTTCGCGGATTGGCTTCGGAATTACCACTTGGAACTTGGGGGAGATCGTCAGCATCGTCATACTTTACTTCCATCGATGGATTAAAGACATACCATAATCATATGGATGCATTGATCGTATGTCAATACTCCAGAGCTGCCCTGGCTGCCCTGTTCAACCTCTGCCTGGCTAACGGCGCCACCGAGTCCCGGCGACGTGCCGTCCACTCCATTCCTAGGCCCATCCCCTTACTGACGACCAGTGCCAACTTCTCCGGCTCCTCCCCGTTCCGCAGTCACATCCTCCTCCCGCTCGCCCTCTACAATAATTAAGGGCACCCCAGGTATCTCACACTATGTTGGCAGAGAGGGCTGTGACGTTTGAGTTAGGTAGAAGCCGCCCTCCTGGCGCAAGCACCAGATTCCCCGGGAAACTAACAGGCTCGCCTGAGAGCTGCTGCAAAGCTTGTCATAGTGAAAGCACGTATAGTCCACTTTTCTTTAATCTTCGTGTTCCTTCGTGGTCTTCGTGGTGCAATCCAAAATCGGATCAGCGCCGAAGTGCACGAAGAGCAGGAAATTAGAGCATGCCGCGGTTGTGAGGTGGAAGCACGGGGATGCCCGAGGCGGTCGATCAATCCAGAGCGGCGAGTAATGTTTCCACCTTCAGCTTCTTCCCGGCCCTGCTCTGCTCGATCTGTGCGATCAGCGCCTCGAGGGGCAGCAATCGTTCTTCTTTCAACAGAGTCATCACGCTGAACAAGGACACATCACGTGGTTTAACCGAACAACGCAGGTCTCTCGCAACGATCCGGCAGCCGTTCGCGGAAAGATCGATCGAGGAATCGATGAGAACCATTCCGGATTTCATCCGGCCGACGAAGGGCTTGGCAAATGCTAAACCGTCCTCTGACGTGATCACCATGATATCCGGAGTGGGCGAACCGGTGTAGATGATGGGTCGTGGACTGATGATGACCTCCGACGAAGAAAACCCTATTCCCACCGTCACCGGGTAGCTGCCTTTCTTGGTGACGTGCAGTCCGACCGCAATGGCACTCTTGGCCAGCAGCTCAGCCGCCGTTTGAACTCCTTCTCCAGCAGAGCCGCAGAGCATGATCCTGAGCGGCCTGGAGATATCGCAGTCGAACGATCTGGGTATGACGGCTCCGTTGTCGAAGAGCGACGGCAGCCCCTCTCTGGGGGACTGCTTGAAAGCGGGCTTCTGCAGGTCGGCGAAGACTTTGATGTCGAGCCCAGACGACTCCACCATCTTCAACAGTTTCATGCCCGGGTTGGCCTTCATGCCGTAGCTCGGACAGATCTCCATCACCTCGATGAGTGAAAAACCGGGCTGCGAAATGGCGGTGGCCAGTTGCTCGGAAATATCTCCGATGCCCACGATGCGCCGAACGTAGTTGCCGCCTGCAGAGGCGACGATCTCGCAGATGTCCTCCGGCGGGTTTTCGGCACCGTCCGGCAGGGTGGGAGTCCTGAAACCCTGCGGCGTGAGCTCGCTCGGCTGCCCGCCGGTCATCCCGTAGAGGAAGTTGTTGTGAACGACCACCGTAATGTCGTAGTTCTTGTGTGCGGCGTGAATGAGATGCTGCATGCCGATCGAAACGCCGCCATCGCCGATGAAGACGATCACCTTCTGTCCCGAGTTCTCGATGGCCGTACTGATTCCGGTTGCCAGCGCCACCGATCGCCCGTGCAGGCCGTGAACAGTGTGCGTGTGCAGCGACCTGTCGATAATCCCGTGGCATCCGATATCGCTCACCATGATGACATCGAGGGGCGAAAGCTCCAATTTCTGAAGAGCCCTGTCCGTACTCTCGGCAATATTCGTATGGGTACACCCCTTGCAGAAGGGCAGCTCGATATCTTTGAGGAACATCCTGTTACGCATGCTGCACCGCCTTCTCGATTGTCTCGGGCGTGATCATTTTACCAAACTGGTTGATTCCCCTGATCTGCTCCGGGGAAGTGGCGCCGAACATCAACTGCCGGTACTGGCCGGTGAGGTTTTCCTCGGCAAAGAAGACCCGGCCGTACCTGGCGCAGATTTCATAGTAGGCCTTCGGAATGGGAAGCAAGGTCTTGACGACCAGCAGGGATACCTGCCCCCCGGATTCGCGAATCCGGATCACCGCTTCGCGGGCGGCCTGGGCGGTGATCCCGAAGGAGACGATCAAGGTATCGGCGCCGGTCTGCTCGTCCAGGTCGTAGTGCGTGTATTCCGGCAGGTTCTCGACCACCTTCTTGTGCAGCCTGACCGAATTGTTCAGCCCTTCAGGGCTGGCATTCTGGATTATCCCGTGGGCATCGTGGGTGGATGCGGTGAAACGTACCTGCCGATCCCTGCACGTGACCGGGAGAAAGGGGGGCACCAGGGATTGTCCATTCCCGTCGGAATTGCCGGACCCGTTGCCTCCCCACTCGGCACGCGTCACTCTGGAAATCGGCCTCAGCGTGCGCAGGTCGAGACTGTACTTCGTCATGACCTCGTCCTTGGATGTGAAGATGACCACTGGAGTTCTGTGCCTCACCGCCACCTCCACGGCTTCAGCCGATAGCTCCCAGCAATCGAGCGGGCTGCTGATGCTGAATGCCGGCAGGGCCAGGCCTCCTGAGATCGTGCCTTGCAGGAGGGAGATATCTCCCTGGGCGCCGAGGGTCGCCGTACCGGTGGCTGGCCCCAACCTCTGAACCAGGACGATCACCATGGGAAGTTCCATCATGACGGCCATGTTGATGCCCTCGATCATCAGGGCATACCCCGGAAAGGACGTGGCCGTGACCGGGATTCTTCCCGCTGCCGCATACCCGCTCATCAACTGCAAAGTGGTGATCTCGTCCGGCGCAGCCGAAAAGATGCGGAATCGTTTCGAAGCATACAAGTAGAGCAGATTGGCCGGTGTAATCGGGTAACCGACGAACGAATCCGCCCCTGCCCGCGCAAGGCTCTCCACGATCAGTTGGGAGCTGTTGGTGAGCACGATCGAAGCATAATCCTGGGTGGTCATAGAATGGATCCTCAAATCCTCAATTTAGGAAGGTGCCAGAAATACCAGATTTTCCTCTGTTTGGAAAACCAAGACCAGATTTTCTGGACCGTCAATCTGTCAGATTTCCAGGCACCTCGACCTCGTCGTCATCTGAGTTTTCCCAGGCGGCTTGTAGTCAATGTGTTAGGGCGTGTTCTTTTTTGGGGTTCCATGCGCGTCAGAAGGCCGGTTGAGACTCGTGCATGCCTGCTGGCAGTCGCCTTCCAGAGTGTTTCTCAAAAAAAAACACCAGAAGCGCCGGATTCCGATCTGAGATTACGACTTGAAACAGGTGGGGAATAATTTGGGCGAGGGCCTTCAGAAGCGCCAAAAAAGGGCTCAGGAATTATGAATGCGAAAGATGGCAAACGTCTCGATTCGCCATCGTTGGCTCATCCGTCACATCCAAGGAGACTTCCAAACGACGTTGACATGAATGGAGGCATGGCAATGGCAAGAAACGTGGAAAATGCTAACGGCTGGCGTGGGCGCCAATAGGTGATTCCGGCTTGGGCGGTCATTGCGGCGCTTATCGTGCGGCCATGGAGAGTGTGGTGGTTTTTAACTCGCTATTCTCACTGCCATTGGGTTAGAATCCGATCGGCTTTTGCTCATCTCACGGGGGGTAACAGCGACGCTATGGATGTGCTGGAGGAAATCGAACAAACGCAGGACCTCCTGGAACGTGCCTTGAAGTTGGCCGCGGTGGTCACCGGCCTATTCGCTGACGAGGGATGGAAGCTTGTCGTGGTCGGCGGCTCGGCCATTGAGTTTTATACCGAAGGCGCTTACATGTCCGGTGATATCGATCTCTGCCGATTGACCCCAAAACCGATCCCATTCCGAAAAACCCAGGAGATCATGGGACGACTGCGCGCGAAGGGTGGTCCGCGTAGCTGGCAGGTTGCCGGGCTTTGATATTGCCGACGAACTCGAGCAGCTCCGAAAGAAGGTGGCCCATGAGCTCGGAATCTCAGATTAAATACTGCTGGACGTGGGAGGAGTGGCGAAAAAGCCGAGCGGATCGACGGGCCGTCGCACTGCGTTTCGGCCCGTCGATCACGCGACGGAAAAGCAGTTCGTCAGACAAACGCCTGAAATCGACCTTTCAAGGCCGGCGCGGCCCGGAATTCAATCCTGAATTCGGATCAGAGTAATTCCAGAAGTCACTTTCTACCTGCCGCATCGGTCACGGCCAACCGTAGCCCGACCGGTATGTTCGGTACGACAAAGAACCTACGGCAGCCATCGGCAATGGAAATGAAACATCCAAACACTGATGGTGAGGGAGGGCGTACGCGTCCTTCAGTCTTTCACAAATCTGTCGAATGTGGTCCTGACGATCTCATCGTAGCCGACCGGCTCCGTGAGAAAATCATTGTTCGAGAGGTGCCCATCTACGGATCCCAGATATGTCGGCATTGCGATATCGGTCCTCAGATTCATCTGCAACGCTCGCTCACAGCCTCAACGAGAACTGCACTCTCTGATGGCTAATCCTGAGTACGAATCCAATCGACGGCTGCCTCTAGAACAATGTCACGTCCTTCGAGCAACGAGCCTTGTGAGAGGGCGACTTCGATGTCCGGCGCAACGCCGACACCCTCCAGTCTCTTTCCGGCTCCGGTTACAAAATCGGCAACGGCACAGAGAAACACGTCGCCGTTCGGCAGCGTCGTGTACTCAGCCGGCAGTGCTTCACCCTTCGTCCGTGTGCCGATGACGCAGGCCCGCCCCATCTCCTGAAGTGCGACGGCCACGAACTCGGCGGATGAACCCGTGAGACCATCGGTCAGAACGGCGACCGACGTGACCAACGCCTTGCCATCGATCACACGCGCATCGATCCCGGTTTCACCCCCTGGCGCGCCGACGTTGCTGGGCCGCTTGGCTTCCTTCTGGCTGTCGGTGGCGATGATGGCGAAGTGGGATAGCTTCAGGCGCGAGATCATGTCGCGGAGAATCGCCCGTGCTTCGGGCAGGGTGGATCGTTCATCCTGATTCCGTTGATGCTCTTTATTCTCAGGTTGCCCACGCGTGTCGTCATCGGGAGCAACCTGGCGCTCGTCTTTTTGGCTTCCCTTGCCGCATTTGCAGGAAAGTTGGCTACCGGACAGATTCCGCTCCTGCCTGCCGTGTTACTCGTGATCGTCGCACTCCCCGGGGCTCGAGTTGGAAGTCAGCTCAGTCGACGGACGCGACCTGATCGGCTGCGAAGAGTCCTTGCCCTGGTTGTTGCAATGGCAGCGCTGAAGATAGGAACCGACGTCGTATCGAGATGGTAGGAGCACTTCATCAGGGTGTAGGAAAGACACCGAGGGACAAAGAATCAGAATGGAATCAAAAAAGATGATAAGCCGCCGTGATTTCTTGAAATATACCGGAATCAACGCGGCCGTCCTCACCCTCTCAGGGTGCGGCGCGGCTTCCCATCGGCTGAAGAATGGTCGATCTCGCTCCACCCCCAATGTCATCCTGGTCATGACCGACGACCAGGGCTGGGGCGACACAGGCTATAACCGGCATCGTCATCTCAAAACGCCGGCCCTCGACGCCATGGCGCAGGAAGGCATCCGATTCGACCGTTTTTATGCCGCTGCACCGGTCTGCTCCCCCACCCGGGGTAGTTGCCTGACTGGGCGCCATCCCTATCGTTACGGCATCTTTGGCGCCAATCGAGGACATCTGCCCCAAGAGGAGCTCACGATAGCGGAAGTGCTCAAATCCCGGGGTTATCGAACCGGCCATTTCGGGAAATGGCATCTCGGTACGCTCACGAAGACGGTCAGAGACTCCAACCGGGGTGGGCCAACGGGAGCCGAACATTATGCGCCTCCCTGGGAAAACGGTTTCCATGTCTGTTTCTCCACCGAGGCCAAGGTGCCCACCTGGAATCCCATGATTCAGCCCGAAGGTGATATTCCGGGGACGGTCAAAAATCTGGACCCTGGTGAACCCTTTGGTACCGCCTACTGGACCGGGCCAGGCCAATGCGCAATGGACAACCTCGAAGGCGATGACGCGCGGGTGATCATGGACCGGGTGATCCCCTTTATTCAGGATGCGGTGGACCAGCAAAGTCCGTTCTTTTCCGTAATCTGGTTCCATAGCCCTCATGCCCCGGTTGTGGCCGGCCCGGAACACAAAAACCGATATGCCCATCTATCTCGAAAGGAACAGCATTATTACGGCTGTCTCACCGCCATGGACGAACAGATCGGGCGCCTTCGGCAGGAGCTGCGCAAGCTGGGCGTGGACCAAGATACGTTGCTCTGGTTCTGCAGCGACAATGGTCCCGAAGGAACGCGTATCCAGAAGCACAACCTGGGTTCGACAGGTTATTTGAGAGGTCGCAAACGCAGCCTATTCGAAGGGGGCGTGCGTGTGCCCGGATTGCTGGTATGGCCGGCAGAAATCCAACACCCCAGACAGGTAGCGATTCCCTGTTGTACTTCTGATTATCTTCCGACGGTCCTGGAGATCCTCGGTTTAGATGTTGATCCGTCCGCGGGCTCCATGGACGGTGTGAGTCTTCTACCCCTCATCGAGGGAACGATGCAGGATCGGCCCCGGCCTATCGGCTTTGAATCAGGAAAGCAGATCGCCCTGATCGACAACCGTTACAAGATCATCAGCCAAGACAGAGGAGAGACCTATCAGCTCTTCGATCTGATCGTCGATCGAGCGGAAGAAAAAGATCTCGCCGCGATCCACCCATCCATACTTTCCGACATGCAAAAAACCTTGGATGCGTGGCGTGCCGCATGCAGCGCGGACCTCAAAAAAGCCGAGCTAAAATAGGTTGGACCACCGGATGAAAACGCACATGGATCACAGGCCGGGTCAGCCGTTCTTTCATGTCGACTCTATCTGCCACGGAAGCCATTAGAAGAACAACCGGCAACAAGTATCTCCAAAGGGCACTCGACCGGACCATCGAGGACCTCGTGGATGATTGAACCCGGCAGCGACGCGAAACCTCACTACATGTATCCTTGGAACAACAGCATCGACGGCTTGAAGGCGAACTACAGCTACTCCGGCGATCCTCACGAGGGAGTTCTTCCAGAAACCGCGCCGGTGGGCTATTACGACGGGAATCAACAAATTACGCCGCCTGCACCGGTAGTGCTCGACATGGCCAACGGGCACGGGTTATACGATGCGGCGGGCAACGAGTGGGAGTGGTGCCATGACTGATACTCTTCGGGTTACTACAGCAGCAGTCCCTATCACGACCAGCACGGTCCACCGGGCGGTACGTGGCGTGTTCTCCGCAGCGGCTCTTGGTATCACAACGTCGATGCCCTACGCTGTGCCAATCGCTTCTGCCACTTCCCCGTCGAAATTACGCGCTTTTTCGTCGGCGTTGACACTTTTTTGACACTTTCGCTTGGCCCTGCGGTGATCCTCTGTTCGGTCAGGCTTCGAGGGTCACGTCCTCTGCGATTCTTTGTGGCCAGGTTTCTGGCATGCTTTCTCCTGTCGCTTTCTGCCCTGTCGTTTCTCGTGGGGAGCGATCATGCCCGCGGGCGTGGAGGAGGGGCGCGGTGGAGATATCTGTTCCAAATCCTCGATACGTCACTCCAGCTCATCGTTGCGCTTGGAAAGCTCGATAAAGTAGAAAATTACCTGTTCACCATGGGAAAAAACAGCTTCAGATTCTCTTCTTGATTGGTTGGCACCATGAGCCAGTCAATGTCAGCGTATATGCCTTTTGCACAATAAATTGACTTGTTTGAAAATCTTATAACGGACTGCGTCAAAAGATGTTATAGCCTATTGCTTCACTTGTCTAAATCCGTACTCGGGCAGCAACGATCATTCGGAGAAAAAAATTCGAAATATATGAACCGTAGTTGTTGTTTCTGCGAGTTACCTATTGCGGGCGAAATAATCGGCTCGCGAGTATTTCAATAAATCCTGTTAACTTTGTCTTTTGACGTGTTGTAAGAGCCGTGTATGAAGGCTTTTCTGGAGAAGGAGAGCTCAGCATGAAGAGAAACAATTGTGTCTCGATGGTAGTTCTTCCCCTTTTGGTGCTGGTGGTCTGGAGTTCTCCGCGAGATCCTGATGAATGAAATCCTGAGCTCTCTTCGACTGAAATTCCGATATCCGCTATCAAGCATAGCGGTCCTAGAGACACAGACGGTACGATCTCGATCGTCACCGACGGCAAGAACAACCTGGTAGATCGCGATTTCTACCGGATTCGCAACTCCAGCTCCAATTACATCGATTCTATTACCATAAGTCTTGCGAGCTGGCCCGATGCCTAATTGGATTTTGACGGAGAAGGGTGCTTTCAGAAATCCACAACACCCGTGATCAATCGTATCGGTGGAATGTCACTGGATGATATCACCTGGATTTATGATTCTAAATACCCGCATCCGGAAACGCTTTCGATTTTTTTCAAGCCGCTCATGAAACCTGGAGCCTATTTTACCTTCGGCGCCGACACCGATCTGCTCGTCAGCGATCCCTGTCCCGGCTGGAATTTTGGAGATGCCCTCGTAGAAGCGCGGGTTGTTCTTCAAAATGGGGATTTCGAGAATAAGACTTTTGAAGCGAGTTCTGCTGTCCGTTCAGAGGTCGTCTGACCTCTTCACGTTGACAGTTTCACCGGATCCGCTCGTTGCTGGACAGTCCGGAGAGTTCTCCGTCAGCGATGCGACCGCAATCGCAACGACCTATCTTGCCTACAGCCTCGACGGATTAGGAAACACCTTTGTTCCGCATCTCAATGTTACGCTCGACCTCGCGCAGCCGCGGCAATTCGGACGCATAAAGTTTTCGAACTCCATCGGAGAGGTGCGCTGGAGATCATATGTTCCCATTCATCTTGTGGGACTCGTTGTTTGGTTTCAATCGGTGCAGTGGTACAAAAAATCCGACGTTGTCACGATAACGATTCAATAGAAGTCAATAAAAAGCGATAGAACTTGTTACATTTGCGATGGAAGCGTGATTCCGATCAATGCCCACTGGAGCCGAGGAGCCGAATCGATGAGCTGCAAATCAGTCATTTTCGTATTCATTCTGTTCTTTTTCATCACCGCATACGCGGACTGCAAAACGTACTATGTTCCCGATGACTACAGCACTATTCAGGCGGCGATAGCTGAGCCGGATGTGTTCGCAGGCGATACTATAATTGTGCGCCCCGGAGTCTATCGGGAGACAATCGACTTTTTGGGCAAGACCCTGATTCTCAAGAGCGAACAAGGACCTGAAAGAACGATCCTCGATGGCATGCAGGATTTTGACAGCGTAGTCAAGTTCCAAAATCAAGAAGGTCCTGAATGTCTTCTCGAGGGATTTACTATTACCAACGGATGTGCCGACCAAAACGGGGGGATTTACTGCAGAATGTCCTCTCCAACGATTATCGGTAACGTCATTCGTGGCAATCGTTCAGAAACCAGAGGCGGAAGCGATCAAGAATTAGGTGGAGGCATCTTATGTCGCTGTTTCTCGTCGCCTTTGATATCGAACAATAAAATTGCTGAAAACCAGGCGCAAGGAATCTGGTGGAAAGGCTCGAGAGCCGAGGAAGGCAGGGGAGGCGGCATCTATCTAGGATATCGTTGCGACGCGTTCATCATAAACAATTTGATCCTTCACAACGCTGCGGGTGGAAGCTCCATCGGGAGGGGCAGTGGAATCTACTCTTATAATGCCTCACCTATTATCACGAACAACACAATACTCTTCAACAAGTGCCCGCATCCCGCATCTCATCATTATGCCGTGTGGGCTAGTGGAACGCGAGTTCCCACGATTACCAACTGTATCATCAGAAGTCCCGGAGGCGTGTTGGGACCTATGTCGATGTCTGTCACCTACTCGAACATAAGTCCATTATACTCCGGCATAGGTAATATCGACGAGGATCCTAGATTCGTAGATCGACATCAAGATTGGCATTTGACTTCTAATTCTCCTTGCCGCAACAGCGGGGATAACAACGCACTCGGTTTTCCGGCCATAGATTTCGAGGACGATCCGAGAGTGAGTGAAGATACGGTCGATATCGGTTGCGACGAGTTCCATGCGCATCTCTATTACTTAAAAGATCCTGCTCATAGTCTACGCATCATCGGCGAGCCCAAAGCTGCACCTATTTTCGTACTGCTGGGCTCCGGTGTGCGTGATGTTCCCGTTAAAACACCTTATGGTGCCTTGTATTTAGAGCGGCCAATCAAAAACCTCGTGCTCCATAGTGGTATCCCGGATAGTGGATCTATCGTGATTAATGTTGAAGCACCAGGGTTCTTTCAGCCAGGGGAGGAATATCCGCTGCAAGCACTCATAGGATCTACAAGCGGGCCGGACTCGGTGCTAACCAACTTGCTGTTGGTCGCTGAATACAAATAGCAGGGTGGTGGCAGTGACAGGATATCGGTTCAACGATTCAATTCAACAGAAAATCAATAGTCTGATTTTTATCTGAATCTTAGACATACAATTAAGGATGCTATCATGACAATCAAGAATATCACGATGACTATCATAATATTATTGGGAATCACAGTATCATCCCACACAAAAGATACATTACGATCGGATCATATCGTCACGGATCCAAAGGCCTTAAATTTCAACGATCAAGAAGAAAACCGTGATACACCTCCTGTTGTTTTTTCCTTTGATTTCCCAGATGGAGGAGTTCCTTATGGACTCGCGCACAATGGCCAGTATATTTACGCCATAGTAACTTGGAAACATTATGATGAATTTTGGATAGGGAAATTTGATACATCTGGTAATTTAATCAAGAAAATACCAGTTCCCCCGGAATGTGATTGGCCGCAGGGACTTACCTGTGACGGCCAACACCTTTGGGTGTCTGATTCTAGAACCAATTATCTCTTGAAAATCGACACCAACGGAAATGTAATAGATTCCATCTTATTTGAGCCCGGCTCCCACAATAGTGGTCTAACCTGGGACGGAAATAATCTTTGGGTATCAAATTACCGGACGGATATGATATACAAAGTATCAACCTCAGGTCAAATTCTGCATTCTTTTCATTCACACGATGGCTATCCGCATGACTTGGCGTGGGATGGTAAGAATTTATGGTTTTGCACGGGGGGTGACCAGTCTAAAATTATCAAGATGGACACGTTCGGTAACTATCTCGCAGAATATGATAATTTTGGGGCCGGTAAAGGAGTGGCTTGGGACGGCCGTTACCTATGGTACTCTGATTCCAAAACGAGAATGATCTACCAGCTTGATGTTGGCGTGTCTCTCGATGTTTGGCTCAATGTAGAAGCGGTCAATGCACCTATCATTGTTCCGCCACAAGGAAGTAACATCCAGTTTGTTGTGAGTGCCACGAATTACTCTCATGAGTCGTATGTCGTTACAGCGTGGACCGATCTCATTATGCCGCACGGGGGTTCATACGGCGCAATGTTGGGACCTGTTACTTTTAGAATCGGCCCTGATCAGACATTGGAGAATGTCGCAACGGATTTCGTTCCTCCTGAGTTCCCATCCGGCAAATATCAGTACCATTGTCACATCGCCTACAAGACTGGGTATCACTCCGATTGGTTTAGATTCGGAAAGCAGGAATAATAAATTTCAGAAACGTTGATGACGAACGTGTTGATAGATATAGACTATGGAGCCGGAATGTCTGCGCAGGCTGGGACGAAATATTTCGCCACCGTCCAATAAGTTGGAGTGTTCATTAATCTTCTTTTTTCTTGGCCAATGGCTAATAGCTAAAGGCTATGGGCTGCGGGCGAAGCCCGCTCTATCACAATCCGCACGGTCCGTCGGGCGGTACGTGGCGTGTTCTCCGTAGCGGCTCTTGATATTACAACTTAGAAGCCCTACACTGTGTCAATAGCTTCTGCCACTTCCCCGACTGCTTGTCATTACCGGCCGATATCGGCTTTCGCTTGGCCCTGAGATGATCCTCGATCGCGTTCCGAAGCGGCTCGCTCCAGCTGCGACCCGCAAGCGACTATCGACAGCCCACACCATTACCCTGCGCTCTCCGGTAGCCCCATACGTAGATGCCCGAACGGTTTAGGGAGGGCGGGGACGCCGGACGATCGTAGTTGCCTGTCAATTGCTGCACTTTCTCGTCGAGCATCTCCGCGCGAGCAATCGCCAGGCGGATTCAGGCCTGATCGCCACGAGCCGCCCCCTCATCACGGTCGCGGTACGGATGGAACCGTCACCTAAGCTGGGTGAAGGTGTGAGTAAGCCGTCCGCTGATACCGCCGGCAGTACATCGATTGCGGTATCTGTGATTGCGGCTTCGCGCCTCCGGTGCCCTAAGTGTCGTCTATCGGTAGAGGGAGAAGATGGGTTCTTCGATCAGGCGACCACCGAAGTGGATCGACGGTCGCCATGGTTTTTTCGCGGTGAGCGGCATCTGCGCTGGGTCAATTCCCCACTGACTCCGAAGCGGGTTCGAGATCGGCGTAGGTCCCCTCTGCGGCGGCCGCTAAAGTCGCTCTGAGGCGATCACGTCGCGCCTGCCAGAAGGCCGCTTCCTCCGGTTTTCCCCATTTCTCGTAGAGTCTCCCGAGTCGTTCTATCGAGACGAGGCCGAGCCCGTCGAAACAGAAGTAGGCGTAGGGAATACGTCTCAGCCCCTCGTGGGCCTCGAGCAGATAGCCTTCGGCTTCCTCGAATCTCTCCTGACCGATCAGCACGCTGCCCAGAGCGCTTGCGGCCTCAAAGTGTCTGTAATGTCGAGGAGTGCACTCCTGGAGAGTCTCGAGGACTCCACGCAGTAGCTCGGCGGCTTCGGAATAGCGGCCGCGCCGATCGAGGTAGCCGGCCAGATCTACAGCGTTTTTTGTGAAATGAGTATGCCGGCGCGAATGCAACTCCTCTGCGTCTCGCACCAACCGTCGATGGAGGCTCTCCGCCTCGCTGTAGTTTTCCTGATCTTCGAGCAGCCGGGCCACACGACTCGCGAAGACACAACTGATGCAGGGGTCTTTCTGAACCTGCGGCTTGTTCAGCGCCTTCCTGTGCGACTGTTCTGCTTCTTCCAGTCTGCCCATGAGACGCAGCAACTCAGCATGCGAGTGCAACGACCAGAGCACGCTGGTCACCCCGGGGTAGACTTGCTCGCGGGCTTCCAACGCCCTGCGGTGCAAACTCTGCGCTTCTTCGAATGAGCCGCGGCGTGTCAGGAACACGGCCAGATCGTACATGGCCAATGCTGTGATTCCGTCCGACTCTCCCAATATCCGCCGGCAGTCATCCATTACGCTCCGGTATTCGTCCTCAGCCTTCCGGAAGTCACCTGTGCGATCGACGGCCTCGGCCAGCCAGATTCGAGAAGAGAGCGTCTCTTCGCTATCGGGACCGTACGATTCTTTGTGGCCGTCGACCCACTCGAGGTGGAGACGGAGGTTGTCTTCGTAATCGCCGTGCTCCGCGGCCATATTAGCCAGAAACCGTATCGTCGCCAGCGTATCAGGATCTTCGTTGCCTACGAGTCTCCGCTGATTTTCTAGACAATCTTGAAGTAGATTTTTTCCTTCAGACCGACTCGCGCGATCCGTGTGTCTCACCAGGAATTCGCCCAGACGACTCATGGCCTTCAGTGTGCTCCGATGGTGTTCGCCATGGAGAGCCAGCATTCGGCTGTAGGACTCACCTAGAAGCGCAACAGCTTCATCGAATCTGGATGTCCTCCCCAATGCGCCCGCTAGCGTTGAGGAGGCCGCCATCACGTCGGGATGTCCTCACCCAAGGATGGTCTGGCGCTCGCCAGATACTTACGCAACACCGGTTCGGCATCTCTGTCACGTCCCCAGTGCGCAAGGTGTCGCGCGTACTGAAATAAACATCTCCACGTTTCAGGGTGATCGTCTCCGAGATAGTCGCGACTCAGATCGAGCGCCGTGGCGTAGTGGCTGAAAGCCCGTTCCCACCGAGACGCCTTGAAATATGATTCAGCAAAACCCCTGTGTATGCGTGCCTTGGCAACCGGAACGGCGTTGAGATCGTTCTCGATGAAATCCTCAGCACGGCCCAGCATCTTCTCGACAATGGCCACATCGTCGGAGATGTCCGGATCGAAGGCGGTGAGCACGCGATTGCAGAGAAACCGGGTCACTGCCTGGGAGATCCGGGTCTGTTTTTCAGATTCTTTGCGGGCCGCCACCTCATCGTTCAGGGCCTTCTGTAGTCGCGGGTAGGATACAAACCGGATATATCCGGAAAAACAGAGCAACGCCAACAGGACCATGCCCACTACGGTGCTTCTCACGGGATTGCGCTTCACGCTCTTCAAGAAACGAGCGCCCAGGCCGGCAGGCTTGGCCAGAATTACCTGCCCCTCGAGAATCCGCTCCAGATCGGCGGCGAACTCCGCCATGGTCTGATAGCGGCGGCCCGGCTCTCTTTCCAGGGCCTTCATCGTCACCGTTTCGATGTCGCTGGAGATTCCGAGATCGAGGCGCCGCAGCGGGATGGGATCGGCATTCAGAATCTGATAAAAAATCTGCTCTGTCGTCTCCCCACCGAATGGAACGCGGCCGGTCAGAGCCTCGTAGAGCGTGACGCCGAGCGAATAGACGTCGGTCCTGGCGTCGATCCGATCCCGCTGGGCCTTGACCTGCTCCGGCGAGGCGTAATGAGGTGTGCCGCGGAACTCTCCCGACCGCGTGAATGTGGGGAGCTTCACCTGCTTGGCGATCCCGAAGTCGGCCAGCAAGGCCTGATCTTCCGGGGAGATCAATATGTTGGATGGCTTGACGTCCCGGTGGATGATGCCGGCCTCATGCGCGAAGTCGAGCGCGACCGCAGTCTGCTTGATCCATTTCAATATCCTCGCTACAGCTATTTTCTCGCGTCGTGCTGCTACCTGCCTGAGTTTGGCTCCGAGAGAGTCACCCTTCACGTACTCCATGGCATAGTAGAGCAGGCCCTCTTCTTCTCCGCTGGCGTAGAGGCTGACGATGTGCGGGTGGCGGAGTTCGGCGACGGCCTGGATCTCCCGCCGAAAACGGGACTGTGATTCGATCGGGCCGAACCGTTCGCCGCGGAATACCTTCAAGGCTGCCAGGCGTCCGAAGGGTTCCTGTTCAGCCAGGTAAACAACTCCCATACCGCCAATACCCAGCTTCCGAACCAGGCGAAATTCCCCCAGGCGGGCGACGGGCAGGTCTGTCTGCGCCTCGACCGTGCGCTCTCGCGGCGGTTGTTCGACAGCTCCGTCCGCCAGCAGCTTCCATGGGGGTTGGGCAAAGAACTCCGCGGCTTCCGCTTTCGATTCGAGGAGAGCCTCGACTTCTGCTTTGATTTCGGGAGCGTCCTCGCAGGCCTTTTCGAGAAAGAGGGAGCGCTCCTCGAGGGGCCGGCTCAAGGCCTCGTGAAAGAGCGCTTCGATCCGCTCCTCCCTCGGATCGTTCGTCATCGCATCAGGCTCCCTTCAGATCCCTGTAGAGCAGGACCTTGGCATATTCCCACTCCCGGATGACCGTGGCCTTGGAAATACCGAGCATCTCGGCGGTTTGATCGAGAGTGAGTCCGACGAAATAACGGAGCTCCACGATCTCGCATTTTCGCTTGTGCTGTTCGATCGATTTCATCTTGTCCAAGGCCTTGTCGAGCAAGACCAGGCGATCGAGGGTGTCTCCTCCTTCGGAAGCGCTCAACACGAGGTCCTCAGATTCTTTCAGCGACCAAGGCGTCTCGCCCCGACCCCGTTTCGCGGCTTTCCTCTTACGGGCTTCGCTGATCAGGATGCGACGCATGGCCCGGGCCGCGATGGCAAAGAAGTGGTAGCGGTTCCGCCAGCGGAATTCCCTGCTTTGAACGAGCTTGATATAGACCTCGTTGACGAGGGCCGTGGTTTGCAGGACCTGGCCGGGAGCTTCCTGGCGCATGGCAGCATGCGCCAAGAGGTGGAGTTGGTCATAGATGATGGCAAACAGCCTCTCTTCAGCATCCTGGTCGCCTGACGAGAAGGCGCTCAGAAGGAGGGTCACATCGCCGCTGAATTCGTCTTTGTTCATCTCCCTTTATGGGTGCCCCCAAAAAAAACAAACCTTTTTGAGAACATTCTAACAGGCTTGCGCCTTTCCTCGAAGAAGCGCGGGGAGGCGGCCAAATCGAGCAGCCGGAAGCTCGCCCTGGAGACCGGCAATAAAAAGATCCATTCCTCCGTGAGCCTCGCAGAAGCAGCGGATCGAGGGCTTTCTGGAGCGAGACTATTTTTTCACAATCCTGTTTTTCTTGTTCATTTCTACTGACAGAGGAGGTTGCGTCATGTTCAAGATTGTAACGTCAACAGCTTTTTTGTTGTTATTTCTTTTTTTCGGGGCTGCGCAGGGGAACACGTTTTTCGTGCCGGACGACTATTCATCGATCCAAGCCGCTATCGACGCTTCCGATGACGGTGATGTCATTTTAGTCTGGCCGGGGAGGTATCTCGAGAACATCGGATTCAATGGTAAGGCGATCACCCTCAGAAGTACGAACGAGGCATCGCAGACAGTCATCGACGGTAATCAACTAGACACGGTGGTTAACATGGGAGGGAGCGCGAGAGGAAAAGCCGTGCTCGACGGATTTACGATAACCAACGGCTTGTCGGGGCCACACGTTGCAGGTGTTAATTGTTTGGGTAACGCAGAGCTCCGAAACAACATCATCACCGGGAACATCAGCGGAGGCGGCGCTGGCGGTATCTATGCTTACGATGAAAGCGGCTCGAACACGTTGGTCTATAACACCCTGATCTTCGACAATGAGACCGGTACTTATGGCGGTGGCATGTATGTGAATATAGGCAACAATTCCACGGTTGACATTCAGTTCTGCACTATTTCTCACAACACCTCTGGTTGGGAAGCGGGGGGAGCAATCTGTTTCAACGCCAGCCACGTTGGTTCCAACACTCGTCTCAGGATCGAAAACTCGATCATATGGGGCAATACCTCTACCCCCCCTACTTACGTGGGAAGCCAGATCAACATGGTAAACCAGCACTGCGATCTTTCGCTCAGTTACTCTGACTTAGAGCATGGCAGAAATTTCATCAATAACTATAACGGTGGCCCGATCAGCTACGGCCCAGGAATGATCGAGGTCGATCCTGAATGGACGTCGAGTGATTTTGGATACTACTACCTCGATCAACAGTCAAGCCCGTGTATCGACCGTGCAAACCCCGCGTTCACCGTTCCGAGGGAAGAGCAAGGGCCAGGAATGTTCACCGACACCACCACCAGCCCGGACAACTCGCTCGACGTCGGCCCCGCCGACATGGGCTATCATCATTGCCAGCCTATCTTCGAGATTTCTTCAGTCTTCCCCGATCCGCCCGTCGCAGGACAGTGGGCCACCTTCAGTGCGGAGAAAGGCTTGCCGAATGAGCCGACCTTCCTCGCCTGTAGCTTGGATGGAGTCTGGTGGCCTAGTCCGCCGCAGACCTATGTTCCGCAGCTGAATGTCTGGCTCTGGTTGAAGAAACCAAAGCAAGCCGGCGGCTTGGAGATGACAGATTTAGATGGCCATGCCGAGTGGACTCTTCCCATTCCTGGAGCTGCTGCCGGACTCACTGTTTGGTTCCAGGCGGTCCAATATGAGAATCCTACGCTCTGGTGGTTCAAAATAACGATTCAGTAGCAAGTACACATTGATATTCATTCGGGCACCAAAGGACACCGATCGCGGTGTCCTTTGGTGGTTCTCATCGGTGATCCGTGATCACTCATATGTGTGACGGTAGTGCTACCGAAACAGTGGGACACCCCTGACCTGCCTCCGTGCCACGAGTCCAGCACAAATAGTAGATTTCCGCGGTTTCCTTGCGACGTGTCTGATTGCAGAGATTACTTTTAGAAGGGATATTCAGAAGGGACTCAGAAAGGACAATGCCTGGCTAAATCGTGCGGCCATCGAGAGTGTGGCGGTTTTTAACTCGCTATTCTTTATGTCATTGAGTTGAAATCCGATTTACTTCTGCTCCTCTGATGGGGGATTACACCGACGCTATGGATGCACTCACGGAAATCGAACAAACGCAAGATCTCCTGGAACGAGCCTTGAAGTTGGCAGCGGTGGTAACCGGCTTATTTGCTGACGAGGGATGGAAGCTTGTCGTGGTCGGCGGCTCGGCCATCGAGTTTTATACCGAAGGCGCTTACATGTCCGGTGATATCGATTTCTGCCGATTGACCCCAAAACCGATCCCACTCCGAAAAACCCGGGAGATCATGGGTCGACTGGGTGCGAAGGGTGGTCCGCGCAGCTGGCAGGTTGCCGGGTTGTATGTCGATCTGTTCGGTCTGCTCGAAAACGAAGCGCAAACCCCATGTCGAAAGATCGAGACCCCGCTTGGAATCGTCGCACTGGTGCCAGCCGAGCTGGTCCTCGTCGAGCGCGTGCTGCTGGCGTTCTACCCATCCCCGGATGAAGAAGCTGCAGCGGTTGCCAGGAAGATGCTCGCCGTTTGCGTCAGTGGAAAAACTCCTGTTGACTGGCCGGAAGTAAAAAGACTTGCATCTTTGCCGGCATTTGATATCGCCGACGAACTCGAGCGGCTTCGAATGGAGGTGGCCCATGAGCTCGGAATCTCGGATTAAAGTGCGCTGGACGTGGGAGGAGTGGCAAAAAAGCCGGGCTGAGAGACGGGCCGTCGCCATGCGATTCGGCCCGCCGATCACGCGACGGAAAAGCAGTTCCTCAAACAATCGCCTAAAATCGACCTTTCAAGGCCGCCGCGGCCCGGAATTCAATCCTGAATCCGGATCGCAGTAATTTCAGAAGGATCTCTAGTTGTTGGGAACGACAGTTCCCAAAAGAAAAAGGAGCCAGGTCATCGCCACTCGTATTTCGTGACCTTAAGGTCCACACAGAAATAACTTCCCATTTTTCATCTCATCTTCCGCCCATCTTTGGTCCTTCTTCAATCGCCGAATCCTCGACATAGCGTTGCCAAACCTGCGGCTCGGCTCAATCGTCACGGCCAAATCTGAGCTAATTCTGAGCGAAAAATCTGCGCACTTATTTCTGCGCGAACCCTACGTCTTGATACGCTCCATCTTCGGATCGAACATGGGTCGCAACGAGACCTCGGCCGGGTACCTCTTGCCGGCGATGTCGACCTCCCACTTGCTCTCTTTCAGGTAGGCCTTGTTGACGGGCTCGCCGCCTTCCTCCCGGTAGTAGCCGTGACAGGAGGGGTCCTCGATGATCGGTAGATGTCGCGTCATCCCTTCGATCGGTTCGGTCATGAGATAATAGTGCTCGGTCGACTGGTTGGGGATACTGACGCCGTTGAGGGCGCCGAGCTGTCTGGCTCACATGCCGGCACAATTGACCACGAACTCCGCCTCGATGTCGCCCTGCGTGGTGGTCACGCCCGTGGCACGGCCATTCTGGTTCGTGACGCCCGTGACCGAAACGCCCTCCACGATCTGCACACCCTTTTGCCGGGCGCCTTTGGCCAAGGCCATGGTCGCGTCCACCGGATTGACGCGCCCGTCCTGTTGCAAATAGAAACCCGCCTGGATGTCGTCCACTCTGGCCAGGGGGAAGAGCTTCTTGATTTCGTCAGGGCCGACCTTCGCGACGTCGTTGCCGCACAAGCGGTTGAAAACCGCCACGCGGCGGTACTCTTCCAGACGGTCCCTGTCGGCGGCCAGCTCGATGAAGCCCAAGGGTTCGAAGCCGGTGCAATGCTCGGTTTCCGCCTCGAGGCGTCCGTAGAGATTCCGGGTGTACATGCGCATCTCGGTGTGTGTCAAGATAGTTGTCGCTTTTTTTTGTTCAATCACGACGCTTCCTTCCGAGGGACGTGGCGTCTCGGGTTAACGTGATGGCATGGCTCCTCAGGATTGAGGTAAACCTCTTCGATAGTATCCCAGTTCCTCGTTTTTCCACTCCACCTCTGCGGGTGTTTCTGCTTGGCCCTCTCGTAGACTTTTTGTCGTTGAGCCAGTATCACCTGATCTTCTCCAGCATGGCGCTGATTGGGTGTCACGTAACGGATGGCGCTGTGAAGATGTTTATTGTTGTACCAGTGCACGAAGCGCTCCACCCATTCTCTGGCCGCCTCGATCGAGGCGAAAGGTTTCGTCGGATATTCCGGTCGATATTTTAGTGTTCGAAACAATGATTCTGAAAAGGCATTGTCATCGCTCACGTGGGGCCGGCTATAAGACGCCGCCACTCTTAGTTTTTCCAGCATCGCCTGCAGCGTAGCACCCTTCATCGGGCTCCCGTTGTCTTGATGTAGTACCAGCGTGTCTTTTCGTATCCCTTCCTTCTGGCATGCCATATCCACCAGCTGGGCAGCTTCTTCGCTGGATTCGACGTCGCAGACTGAATAGCCCACGATCTTACGACTGAAGACATCCACGATCATATAGAGATAGAAAAACGTCCCGAGTACTGGCGCCTTCAGATAGGTTATATCCCAGCTCCAAACTTCGTTCGGCGCCGTGGCTTTGTGCTCGGTCGGCTTCTTGTGGGTCGAAGGCTTGGACGCTGATCGATGGGTATTGAGTTGCTCCTCATTCAGGATCCGATAGAACGATGACTCACTCGCTACATACACGCCTTGGTCTGCCAGAGTGGGCACGATCTGATGGGGGGATAGATTCCTGAAAGTCGGCGAATTCGCTATAGAAAGTACGGTTTCTTGCTCTTCGACGCTCAAACTGTTCGTCGGCTTACTCTTGGGGCCTCGCCGCTGATCCTCCCCGCCGTCGGCACGTTTTCTCCACCTCTGGATAGTCCGTGAATCTAGACCGATTTCTTGACAAGCCCGCCAGAGCCTCGCTCCCGAATCTATCGCTTCGTCGATGGCCTCAATGATCAATTGTCGCTCTTCTTTGGGATGTTGTCGTCCGCGTCCCCCAAGAAATAATCCTCCAGTTTTTTTTTGAGAACCAGAAGTGCCGTCACCTCTGCCAAAGCCTTATCCTTGCGAGCCAGCTCCTTCTCGAGCTCTTTGATTCTCTTGGCTTCGGGACTACGCTTCTTCGACTTTTTCTTCTTCTGCGTGCCCAGTGCGTCTTTGACTGCCAACTGCATCTCCTCCAGTTGAGCCTCGTGCAATCCCTCTCGCCGAAGAAACTCACCCAGTTCGGCATCGGATAGAGACATCGCCTCCTGGACCACACGAAGCTTCTTCTCGATCGACCATTCCCGAGGACTTTGTGGTGACGATGATTTCCTTTCTTTGCCCATGGTGTCGATAGTACCCGCTTTCCGGAGCCACTGCGAAAGAGTCGTCTGCGGCACGCCCGCTTCTTGTGATAGGGCGTTAGCGGTTATCTTATCAGGACCCGTTAATCGTGATATCATCCGATTCTTGAACGTATCAGAATAGTACAACTCTCACTCCTGCCTCGCCCCCGGTTTTCGAAAAAAGTTTTCCACATTTGACTCAACTCCTCCCCTTTGCAAACCCCTCCTCCCGGGGCTTCGCCCCGGAACGCCGCACTTCGCCTGAGCTACGCGAAACGGCTCCGCTCAGCGCGGCTCCCCGAAGAAAAGAGAGCCTCAAACCAGGCGGCAACTATCCTGACACAGGGGGACCGTCGAGACGAGTTCAGAGCTCATCGATCCGGACGGCGCTATCGCCTTCACGAACACGTGTCGCCCTTCGCCTTCCGGGCGCTCATGTTCCAGGTAGCCGATGATGGCCTCGCCAGCGTCCTGC
>Ga0190284_1000313_pt1 | contig 31464 bp, 27 predicted proteins | sample 48691812_MG_FD_161668 | JGI IMG/M metagenome (GOLD analysis project Ga0190284, IMG submission 161668) | Hydrothermal vent microbial mat bacterial communities from Southern Trench, Guaymas Basin, Mexico - 4869-18-1-2_MG | ecosystem: Environmental > Aquatic > Marine > Hydrothermal vents >...
TGATGGCCCTCCAGGATTCCAATCCCTATGGAAAGGTTTTGCACGCTTCTACGATATGGTGCACATTTATCAACTCAAAGAGTCGTCACCATGAACGCGCCGCAAAGTATTTGTGGGACAAGGGCAGACCAAGCCCTCTTCGAAGACCTCGACGATTTCCTGCGCGATGACCGATTCGGACTGTTCACAGGAGAGCGTCGCGAACGCCCTCTGATGGAGATCATCCTGGGCTGTGAGCCGGCGCACTATCGCCGAGCCACTCGGGAGGTTCAAGCCATGGCCGATTGGCTGAAGCGTTTCGCCGAGGCCGAGCTCGAGACCGAGGAGGTGTGATGGCTCACGGCAGAAGCTCCTACAACTACCGGCCCGGCCCGCCGCGGCGCCCGTCTGGGAAGGGACGCGGCTCCGGAGGCGGAGGGCGGCGTGGCCCCGAACCCCCGAATCCGAAGCAGGTCCAGCGCCCTTTGCCGCAGACGGCCTTCACTTTCGATAAGGTTCGTTTCCGTCCGGGCGATGTTCAGGATACGGGCAACCTGAACCTCGGGCTGTGGCTCGACAAGCTGGTGCCGCTGGCCAAAGACGACGCAGCATCAAAGCGGGCTCCCTGGACACTGCAAAAGGACCTGCGCGCCTATGTTCTCGAGCAGATGTTCTGCCGCGAATGGCGCTCCGCCATCGGCCAGCAGGTGCTCGAGCGGCAGCAACAGGCTGTTTTCGCCGAATCACGCCACATGCAGAAGCTGGTGGCAAAGGTCGAGGGGCGCTTGCTCGTCGACGCCGGCCGTACCAGCTCGATCGAAACGACATTATCCTTTCATCACACCTGGGGCATCCCGCGCATCCCGGGCTCGGCCATCAAAGGTATGGTGCGCGCCGCGATGGAGGAAGAGCACCAGTCGCAGACCATGCTGGACCGCCTCTTCGGCCCCGATCTGCGCGACAGCTCGGCGACTGCGTCGAAGGGGGCGCTCTTCTTCTACGACGCCCTGCCCGACCAGGGACGCTACCGCTTGTCTCTCGACGTGCTGACACCCCACTTTCCCGAGTACTACCAAGGCAACAAGCCCCCCGCGGATTGGCAGAGCCCGGTACCGCACACCTTCCTCACGGTGGTCGACACGAGCTTTGTATTCCACGTGGTGGCGTCCTCCAAGGCCAAAGACGAAGACCTGGAAGACGTTCGCCAGGCGCTGATAGACGGGATGGAATATTTCGGCATCGGAGGCAAACGCGCCGCCGGGTATGGCCGGCTGCTCGCGGAGAAGTCATAACGGCGATAGCCATCGATTGTGATCAAAATTGCAGAAATCATTTCTTGATAATGTCCCAGTATAAAATGAAATCACTCACACAGAGTTTATATATTGTTCTAAGCCAGGTCTTTGGCCGACCGGGGAAAAATTTCTATTTAGTTGCGATACTGCTGCTGCTTCTTGGTGCTGCCTGCAACGCAACGTATTCCTTTTTGATCGAATTATTTTCATGCTCTTTCGGTAATAGAGAATCAGTATCCAAAATGATCATTACGATTGTGCCGGACCTCATCGTTCTTTTTCTGTTTTTTGGAATTTTGAATATTTTTTTGATAGTCTCTAGAAGAGCGATCTCGGATTTGCGACTACGTATCACGAATGTCTCTCCTGAGGCTTTGAATTCAGACATAAAAGCGGTGATTATATTTTTGAGTAAATCATTTTCTGTCAGCGATGAAATCCTCTGTAGTCAATCAACAGAAAACATCCACTCATTTATCAAAAATCCAGATCCACGACACCCAGCCGCTGATACTCACAAGTGGACAAGACACTCCTGGATCATGCCCCTCATCGGGATAATAAATCTCTGCAGAACACTGGAATACATAATCATCGTTCCTTCATCTGATAGAGGAAAAGAGGAGGGTACGTGGAAGGAGGTCAAAAAATTTAGTGAGTTAGCAGAACGAATTATCGAATTTGAAAAAAAGCGCCTCGATCATGAACAAAACAAGGGACCACGGTTCCTTGTTCATGAATTTGATTTTGATAATTCTGGAGACGATTTCCTCGGCAAAACCGTCGATGTCGAAAACGTGGATCTGTTACATGGCGACAGCTTTGGAATCGACATGGAGGATCCAGAAACTCTGAGCAGGAAAATGCACTCTGTCTGGAGCTTACTGAAAAAGAAAAAGTCGACTGCAAGTGGAAATCCTTTACTTGACGAAGAAATCATCGTCGATATCACAGGTGGACAAAAGTTAACCGCCGTCGCGGGATCAATTTCCGCATATGGAATGGGCCGCATTTTTCAATACGTGAGCACCATCGACTATAGTATAAAATTCTACGACATCGAGCATGCTGATTGATATGACTGACGGTGAATGTCGCCGGTGAGAGAGCATCAGGTGCCAAAGTTGCACCGGAAGATGCCATGTTGACGGTGCAAAAATGACATCGCCGGTTTACACCTTTGCGCGGAAAGAGTTATAATCGTTTTGATGTTCTTTTTACAGGGATGAGGCTGCAAAAATGGCCGATTTCGAGTCATCGTGTGGTGAGTCAACGAGTTACGTCGATTTCCGAACGCTCGTTCACTCCCATCATCCCTGTAATCGCGGTAAAGTTGCACTTTTTAAGGAGGTTACAAAGACAGGTCTTGGCCAAAAATCGACAAAAGTGGTCAAAAACCTATCAACTTTGCTTCATCCCCGGAGAGGCGATCGTAAGTGGCAGGACAAGAAGACCCTAAAAAGGGTAGAGTCCGAACCGAAAGGCCAGGTGAGGGAATTGCGACGAATTGTTATGTAATCGTCTGGAACAATTAAAGTGGCGGAAGTCCGAACCGAAAGGCCAGGTGAGGGAATTGCGACTTCCTTCTACTCTTGTTCTGAAGCACTATTCCAGAACGACCGAACCGAAAGACAGCTCTCAGGCATTGCGTATTGTGGACACCTGCGGAATGCAGCTCGAATCACTCTCCCTGACATCGAGCGACGAGGCCAGCCGTAGCCCGACCGGTTTAGGGAGGGCGGCGCGGTGCGATCAAGCGTTAATCCGCCTGCCGATTGCTCGCTCGGCCGACTCGATGGGAGGGTGGAGCGATCCATCGTTCGTGACTACGCGTACGGCATCCCCACCCTCCATTCCTTTCGGGCTTCGGTACGCACTGTGATGTGACACTGGTTAATGTAAGTTATTGGTACCGCGTTAGAAATAGGACCTATTTGCGTGCTGAGGAAGGTGTGACAACCATGTAAGGCCGATTCATGTATCGCCCCCACAGATATACATCCTGTTATCTAGTGAGACTTCGGATGGAGCAGTACCACTGAAGACATGAAGAAGTGGTTTGGCGTGACGCCCGTCACTCAATCGCGTGAATCAAAACGTCGAGCACAGCGGCACCGGATTCCGAGTGCCCCCAGAATCCTCTTTCCGGCAACGAACCACCTGACCAGCCACCCGGAAAGCGCGCATCGAGAATCGCGATCAGTTTTCCGCTACCGTAAAAATTGACCTCCTTCGGCGACAGAATGAGGAGGTTCTGATACCCAGATCCACCGAGCTCTTTTGCCAGTCGATCGGTGACCGTCGCTGTCCTTGCATGCGCCAATTCGACGACCGTGAGGTTTCTTAGGTTGTGAGTTCGAACGGATCTGACCAACTTTTTACAGCGACGTTCTTCAATTAGAGTTTATAACATTCAAATTGTCTTTCCAATCCATGCCTCAGTTTGACGCTCAACAAAACAATCTCGATTAAAGCAGTTTCAGAAATCGAATCTTGATACCTTCTCTCTTACTCTGTACCAAAATTAAAAATTCCGCTCGAGCGTTGTCCTCCGTATTGGGAGGAATGTCACTCTCGTTTTTAATCGACGCCTGGCGTTCATCCCCTTCAAAAATGGCAATCCATGAGTCTTCATACCTTTTGAGAATTCCAGATCGAGTTTGTCCTTTGCCAATGGGTCGATCGGTTTTTTTTCGAGGAGGGGGTGGAGGGACCGGAGGCAGGTGTAGTTTTTCCAAGTAAGCCAAAGGACTTTTCAGAGAATTTCCCGCCGTTTGATTATTCTTTTCGGTTATTAGTTTTCCTGCACGTGGCATCTCACCGGTCCAATCGGGTTCACTTTCACCAACAACATTATGCGGAGTAGGAAGGACAGGCCGCTTTTGATATTCGTTTACCTTACCTCCTTTGTCTACTGGAAACCTCATAGCATCCCCTCCCTCAATCGTCATGTAGCGTGTACTTTCAAAGGTCGGCTTTTTATCCCAAGAAAGCATGTGAAAAAAAGCATCCAACCGAGCGATTCGACGGAGGCCCTGTTTCTGGTCTACGGTTGGCTCTCGCGTTTGTTGCGCATGCTCCAATATCTTTTTTTGAAATTCTTCGACAAATTTTCGACTGTCATCAGTCGTTTCACCACTCTCCGACCAGGATTGATATCGTTTTTGACGGTCGATCAGATTCAGCTTTATATTTATCACAACGCTTCCCAATCCCAGGGGCTTCCCCATACCCAGCTTATGAGCACAGTCATCGGTAAGCTCGAGAGCACAGAGCAAAACACCGAGCTCGACATTCGCCAGGTTCTCAAATCGGATCCTGCCTTTGAAAGTCACACTGTTTGCTTTTATTGGTTTGATGATAGTGTGTTGTTTATCTTTGGGGTCCTCGCTTTGGAGATCCGGTAGTAGCTCTTCCTGATTTTCTTCCTTTACCGCTTCGAGATGTTGTTTTTCATCCCATCTGTGCCAGTAGAGCTTGTGGCCGCGGATAGTGGTTTTGTCACCATCGATGTACGTCGTTTGTTTCTCAGAATCCAGAGAACCGTATTGAGTCAGATAGTGCTGAAAACAAGTGATTTTAGGGGAGGACAGAATTTCAGGAACTAACGTTTCATCGTAACAATCGTCTCGCACCTCGATCGCCGGTGCGTCCTCGAAGTAAACGCGCCCCTTTATCGCTGGCGATGGATCATTTTTATCACGCGGAACTATGCCGAAGATCGCTTCGGACATGTCGATCCCGGCGTCTCTGTTCCGTCCGGGAACTAAATCCAATGGGCTTTTATCATATGGAAATCGAAACATCTGAGCCCTGCCCAAAAACACCAATCCCATTGGATTGCTTCCGCTTTGTGACGAATCAAAGCACAGATAAAATACTGGCTCGCGGTCACGCAAGTAACCATCAGCCCTGCGAGATCCCTTTTGGGGCCGGTCTCTTGGAAACGCATCTCTCTGCCATGAGGAGATCTGGTCCTCGTCGTGGAAACGCCATAAGATAGTATCTGGTATATCTATTGGATTACGCTCATCGCGTCCGACGAAGACGAATTCGCGCTTTTTCTCAGGCGCGGTCCCGGTCAACACCAGAATACCCTGCTCCCAATCATCAGATTTCGGAGTCAGGGATAGTTCTACGACATTCATTTCGTCGTTGGGATCACGTTTGAACCAACAGTTTTTGTGCTGCCCTTTCCATGAAGGATGGTACTTTGGGTTTTGTCGTATCGGAATTTCCAACTGAAGACCGTTTAAAATGTCACGGTGAACTCTCAAAACTTCTCTTGCTGGAACGATCGTCCACCGGTCATCGTTTATGCAAATATAACCACCTACAGGTTTCAGGTTTCCTTGGACCATTCTACCCCGGTACACCTTGCCAATTCGGCCTCTGCCGACTGATCGATAAAAAGGCTTCTCTTTTGTAACCGGTTGAATCTTGCTGAATGACAGAATCTCCACCAAAGTGCGGATCATTCCTCGTAAACTGGAGCCCGGGATCATCGGCTTGGTGTCATCGGGTGTTTTGAAAGGCTCCGGACGCAAGCGCGATTCTCTGGTTTCCCATTTACCGTTTTTTTTCGTTGCTGGACCGCGAATGAAGAGCGGCGTTTTGGGAACAATTTCGAGATCGATCCAACCGCTGTAGGTCCCCGGAATGAATTTATCGTGCATCATCCACGGTTTGATCTTTTCGCCATCGATTTCGATTCCATCAGAAACAGAAAGCGCTTGGTTAGGCAACGGAATAAAATTGTACGGTGCCATAGCGGTTCGTTCTAATGCGTCAGGATTGACGTGACGCGGTTTCATCTCTGCGACTCCCTTTTCAGGTATATATCAACCAGACGGCTTGCGACGATACGGACCATGCCGGTATTTTGGTCCTGATTAAAGTAGTTGCGCAACTTCAGCCGCAGAGGCCAGCGTTTTTTCTGATCCTTACCCCTTCCCCGAAATACGGCGTTTTCACAGGTTAGGGGTATTGCCTGCTCGGCCCCGGAAGCGTTGGCAGCGCACGTGAAACCGTTGGCAGTTGAACCAACGATTCTGTCTCCAAGTAGTACGAGGGTTTCACATGCCGGCTGAGTCGGGGAATCGCCGTGGATCATGGAGTCATCCTCGATCCTACGGCCGGAAAGAGCGTTCTCGTTTCGCCATAGAAAAATCTCGCTTATGAGTCCGAAAATCCTCAGCTCGAGGAGATTGTCCATAGATATAGAAGGGCTCAATTCAGGAAACACTTTGCTGGAGAGCTGCCATTGACCGTCGCTACTCTCGTCTTTATCGAACCTACCCCAAGTGACACCATCATGGCAATGCGCCAATAGCCAACGATAATTTCCATCGATCGGGGCTTTCTCTTCGTTCGCTAAAATCCAATTGAGCACGTTACGACACATGTTATCGTCCAAAGTGTCAATGCGACATCCCTCGATCTTTTTCATTCCGTTCCTCCTCGTTTTTCCTGTGGAGGTCTGTTCGCGAAAGCAGAAATCAGCTTGGCGAACGCTTGTTCTGTTTCCGAAGAGACTTGGAGGTTGGGACCTATTTCCATCGTTTCACCGTTCTCGAACTTGACGATCGCCGTTCCTCGAACGTATCCGCGTCCTATCGAACTGGATCCACCGACGGGGAGATCACCGGAGAGGAGGTCTTTCAATAATAGTAAGAGCAACCCTGTTTCTCCGTCTTTCGGATTTCGAAGCTCCAAGCGCACCGTTGCCGATCCGCAATAATACGGTTCTTCCTCGAACAGAGCACCGGATACAACGCCCTGTGTGAATCGATCGATGCCGATGCGAGCAGGCCGCATGGATGTACCATTGTTTATAACACTTTCGGATATTCGCAATCGCGATGCATGAAGATTACGATCGCTACTCTTGTTTACATCTAAATTTGAGCCGAAGATATGCTCGATCCAATGATGGATGTCGGATTTGTCTGAGCGAACCAATCGTGTGATTCTTGCAGCCCTCTGCCGTAATACTCCGGTCAAGCTCGTACCAGACAGAATAGTTTTTTTTCCGGATTTTAAGTGCACTGCGTCGGGGGAGTCAGAGGTTTCTGAAGGGCTTCGTATTAAAAGACCTCCTTGGAAATCGAGGGCGGCTTCAACGATAACTCTCTTGCGAAGGTCGTGGACAATTTCACGTGTAATGTTTGCGTAAGCAGCCTGGCAAGCACTCCAAGGATCCTTAGCAGGAGCAACGGTAGCGTCGTCGTGGGGTTTCAACGCATCCGAGGTCAGCCAGTCGAGCCACCCTTCACGGGTTGTCAGATCGAATCTCAAGGCTCTCCAATTTATGGCTTCAACGGCTCCAAATCCTCGGGAGCGTCGTGCTCCCAGTGATATACCTCCTCGAGAGAGACCTTCAAGCGCGGTTGCGAAAAGGTTGAGTAATCGCGACTCTTTTAAGCTGCAATCGATGAGCAGTTCCAACCGAATAGGAAAGACCGTACCGGCGGGAAGCACTTCGATGTCGTATTTCAGATGAGATCCAGCAGTCCCGGTTTTAGGATCTATGGCCACACCATCTCGTATCTCGATCGGAATTCCGGTAGGAAACTCTCCCAGCGAGTCAAAAACGATGAGAGGACTCTGTCCGCCTTCGTCGGAAATTCGAGGAGCCCCGAATAGATTAGCAATATCAGCGTGCTCCTCGCTGTAGTAGCCACTCAAAACATCTGACAGGTGGCCGCGCAGAGCTCCAGCGAGTGACGTTCCGGGGAGTAACGGCGATCGATCCAAGGAGTCGCGTATAACCACCATATCCACGGGACCATAGCCGCTGCCTCCTAAATGGGCGGCTGTTTTTAGCTCAAGATCGGCAGTCACAATCCACCTGGCGACGACTGGTCGCACACCACCAGCGTCGATCGGTCCGTGACTATCAGTTGTCATCGCCAATCTCCTTCGTCTTGTTGTTTTCTTTGAGTTTGTTGCGTATCGCCATACCTGCCAGCACTGAGTCAATCAATCGCAAGGCATAAAGAGCTGCATTGTTCTCTATATAGCTGTGTGCCGAATCCTTGGATATGACATGATGACGTTGCTCAACGACATGCGAGCCGATCCAACTGAGAATCGCCGCGTTTTGGTGGTCTGCTTTTATTTCTGTGACTTTCTTAAGCCAAGCTAACAGCTTGAGTTTGCCTCCTCCACCGTTGACAAAAACGCGACAACCTTCGATCTGATCCATGGCTGACCGCCTGAGACGTTTTTCTGGTTTATCGGAACAGAGCATTTCTTTGAGGATATTCAATGCCAACGGCGACTCTGGACGCAGGATCGTCCTGAACCTTCCGATCAAGTTGTTGGAGGGTAGATCAGTCGCGTTTTGCACTATACCAGCTGCTGTTTCCGCGATCCGTCTGTTGATTTGCGCATCCAAGATACGTTTCTCGATGAACGAGACGAGCTCAGGCGGCTGCAACTCCGCTTTGTCAACCCGGTTCTGATTCGGTTTTAAGCTTTGATCGGATTTAACCGGGAGCTGTAACTGTATCGTTTCGAGAGGTTTATCTAAAAAAAGCAAGCGACCACACCCCTCTGGAAGGCGCTCACCTATTCCCTCGTTCATTATCTGGCACAATGTCACCAACGGTATGGTCTCGCGTGCCGTGAATATCAAAACTGATCCAGCGGCAACGGCCAAAACCTGCGGTGTTGCCAGTCTCCATTTGCGGTTGAATCCCCCCATTTTTTCGAAAGCCCATCGCTTTCGAACCAAATCCGCCTTGGAACCGAGTTTGTTTTCCAGTTCTTCGACGATCCTGGTTGGATCGACTTGGCCTGTCTCGGAATTACGCACGATACAGGCCGAGGTCAGCAAAATACGAAAGTCGGTGCCCTGCTGAATGTCTCGAGTGACCGGTCTCATACCTTCCATACCGGAACCGACCACCTCACGGTCCCGTTCTTCCTCCCATATGACACTCGCCCGTCCCCCGTACCCACCTCGCCGGGAACGACCGACGAAGACCGTTTCTCCGACCAAATCCTTGATCTTTTCTGCGATCTTATGGCACTCGGCTTGTGAATCTCCTCGCACAAGGAACAGCCCCTTGAACACCTGCCCCGCGTCAAGCGATTCGAAAGCGAAGACGGCACCGTGAGTCCGGCCCCTCGTGTCCTTCCAGGCTCTCCCCTTCTCCCGATCTCGTTGATGGTGGATGCGGGCGCTCACATGGGGATTAAAAAGAACCGGACGGGCTGAACCAAGGGTCAGGAATCTGGAGGAAAGCTCTGTCAATTGCTCTTCCGGCCAGGATTCGCTTCCATCGGAAGCGGCGAGATCGAAAACCTTGAGAGTTTTCTTCTGTCCTGTGTCATGTTTTTCGCGACGTAACGAAACTGGAACCGGAAAGGAACGCATCCCCCCGCAGGCCGGATAAGAATTCAGATAGCGGACGTTCCCCCCCAAGATAAGCCGACGAAACTCCTCCATCTTAATGGTATCAGCGCCAGGATCGCCTAGAGCCTTGGCCACTACGCCTCTAAGGGTCGATCCAGATATGTAAGGAAGAGTCAAGGAACTGTTGGGATCACCCCCGAGAGCGCTCAGGATGGCTGGCGATTTGAGCACCAACGTGAAAGGAAGATATAAATTGAAGATCATTGCCTTTCTCCGGTCGCCATCACTTTCGTTGTGTCGATCTTACCGTCCAGTGTCATACGTACGTGCCCCCGGCCACGGTTACGACCGAGACCTGCATGGCGTGTTGCGAGAAGCGTTAGAGCAAGACAGCGACACTCATCATCATCAGGTGTTTCCATCCAGAAGAGTGGGGCCTTTAACTTGATTCCCCGAATAACACCCCGCACTGAGCGAAGAGTTTTCGTGGCAGGTGCACCAGTACGACGATCCTCAGAAGTTTGCTGGCGAATAGCTGTGAGCGATTCGAAAACCGCCACAGGATTAATCGCGTCTTGTTCCCGATTTTCTACCGTGCGAATCCAATTGTTGATAGAATCATCCCCAGGAGAATCAACGACAGCATCACTGATTTGAAGGATCGAAGTTTCGTTCACGTCGGCCTCTTGTCCAAAAATACGTTCAGACGCAATCCATAGCTCTGGGAAAAATTCCCTCATATTCAGCCAGCCTTCACGTATCAACCCTCTAAGAGTCTTGCCACCCAAAATTGGCAAACCGAGATCGTCATGCTCCACTTCGACGTCGACGATTCCAGCCAACCCCTCACCCCGACTGAAGGTCGTGTCTGAAAGTAACTCTACCTGGATAAACGACGGCGGATTCACGATTCGCCCTCCTTGATATGAGTCACCCGTTTAGCAGGTTTGAGTGACAAATGCAAATCGACCAGTTCCACAGCATCGAGCAGCGGTGTGCGCATTTTGTCTAAAAATCCATCTACACTTATCGCCGGCGGTAGCATTAAATCCGGTTTTGCTACCTGCCAGGTTTCGATAGCTCGTCTGACGCCATCAGGACCCTCTCGAACAATTTTTCCCAAAGCTATTACTTTATTGCGTGAATCTGACCACACACCTTCTCGCAAACCCGACTTATCATCATCTAGGACCGTTTCAGCCAACCATTGCCAGCTTTCTTTTCGGTTATCATCACTTCTGAGGCGGTAGGGACGGCAAGTCAACTCATTTTGGTTTTGGAGATACTGGCGATTCCGAATATCCTCCACTGTCTCACTAGGTTTTATCGAACCGATATGCCAATCCAGCGCGCAACCAGATTCGTTTTCATTCTCCAACATCCTCTTCGCTGAAAAACAAAGTTTTTCTGCCAGATCGTAGGCTCGCGAAAAAGGAGCATGAGATCGAACCACAGAAACACCCGCACAGGCGTCAACTTTTCCGAGAAGGTTAATCTCCCCTGCTTTTTCAAATACCGCCAGAGCGGTTGTGGCAAGGTCAAGAGCGATGCGGCCGTCGCAAACAAAAGTCAAATCATCTCCACCCAATAATATCGGTCTTATAGGCAATGACAATTTATTATCGTTTTCTTTGGTGAGTTCGAAATTCAGTTTTTGGGGATGACCGCTGGTCTCGAACACGTCCTCATCTTTTAAGTCTCTTCTCTTGATTTTAGATTCCTGGACTCGTCGAATCACTGCGCCTAGCGCCTGTCTCCCTAAATCGTCGATCGCACGAGACCATTCTCTATATTGATTGCGAACGATAGCATCATTTTCTTCTACGTCTATTTTCTTCTTTAGCCAATCTCTGATCATCCGCCCCACGCTGTTGCCGTCGACATGCACAACTCCAATTTGACTCGTATCACCAAAGGTTCGCCCTAAATGATCGAGCTCCATAGGAAAGGTCGGCTCACTTCGATCGCGTTTATCCAAGAACTCAGCCCATCTCTTGTGAGCCCAATCTTTCACCTCTTCCCGTCCTAACGAGACTATTTTTGAAAGAGGAGTAGAATGATCGTTCTTGTCGATAGTTGCCGCAGGCATACCCGTTTCTCGGCACGAGGCGGTTACGCTCAGGCCCAATAGAGGAACTGAGGGGCGCCTCTCGGTCTTACCCTTTGCCAGATCGACCTGCAACAATTGCAGAGCCTGAGCGAGCTGACCTTCTTCGTAAGACCGATGTCCAACAATAACCTCCAAACCTGGAGCTTGATTAATAATTCTCCTGGTGTAGTGAGCCGTAAACGACTTTGCGGTGTTTAGCGATTCAAATTCGATTATCGCGTTGCCGCCTCCGGCCATTAAGATCTTGTCTCGAGCAACGAGACCAACCAGAGCTCCATCCGCTTTGACTTTTGTGCTCCTATGAACCAGATATGAAGCCGCGACCACATCCCGCAAACGGTTCGACGAAAAGACAAACCTCTGGATATTCAGAACATCGATTGCTGTTAGAACAGGAATGACTGCATCCTCCTATATATCGATCCACTTGCATAGTGCTGTTGTATCGGGTTCATTGCCGTTGGTTCCGACCCAGCTTTTCAGATCATCCAACCCGAACACTTCAGTTGTATTGGTGGCCCCCCAGATGTCTTGGATGTCATCTCTCAATTGATCCACGAACAGTCCCCTTGTATCACGACCATGCAGCAAACACACAAGCGCAGAGCGCGCGAGGTCACCTCCGAGTTGCTTGGCACGCACAGCCACCTCGAACAATTTGGATTTACACATACCTATTTCCGTGGCCGTGGTACAGGAAACCAGATAAAACCGGTGGCCGTGGACAAACGCAACATCGACCTCGAATTGCCGGTCCTTTTGCCGCTCGCAATCAACTCCGACGAACAGATTATTTTGATCTGAAGGAAGGATGCTCTTGATGAGGTGGCCGGTCCATTCCTCGAGCCATTCTCCTCCCAAAAATTTGCACCATCTCTTATAAGTCTTTGCTGTCCATTCTTTCCCGGGAATAGACGAGATCTGCAGGGACAGCGAAAATTTTTCCTGCAAATCAATCGGATTTTCTTTTGCTGTTCGAACAGGACAACGCTTCTCTTTACTACATTTATGAATATTATAGAGATCTTTCGCCAATTTTGGTGATTCGAAAACACGGAGGGCTACTTTATGAGCATCCTCAATTACGGGCTCTGGATCGATCTCGATCGTATTATTGTTTATCTTTGTAATATTTGTCACACCATGCAACTTCATTATTTCTTCAAAGGTCCAATCACAATTAGATAAATTTTCGCTATTCCCGTCGTCAAATAACAGAATTCTTTCGCGATCATCAAGATAGGAAGCTTGACTCTCCGACCTGCCAAGTTCCCTAAATTTTAAACGAGAATAAGCCGCCATTACTTTAGTCCCACCCGTATAATTCAAGTGATCTGCTTTATCCAAACATGGTAAAGCCTTTTGAACGTTGTCAACTCTGACTCCATCATTAATGTGGATTTCTTCGACTGAGATATAAGCAAATTTTTCTTTTAAGACACTCCGTAAGTTCTCTTTGACGGTTTTTGTTTGCGGTGTGAAAAACAGCAATACAGATCTGGGTTTGAGAAGAAGGGTCGCGAGGTAGTTCGGCAGAGGATTAGATCCTACGAGCAAAGCCAAGCATTCAGGAGGTTCTTTCACTACAGATCTCTCAAACATGCTAGTCTCGAATGCCTTGTTCATGCTGAAGGATTATTATCTGGAGAATCTTCAGTCTGTAAAAAGAATTCGAGGAGTCCTTGAATTAGGATGTACGATACCGCCAGCTAGTTGAATGTCCTAAAGTGCCACACGAGTCTCTTCTGCTCATGAATTTTAAGTGTTTCTCTCCAACGATTTTTAAATTTGACATTCCTCGCACAGGCAATATATGATTTAATATAGACTAGTTCAATAACTTTTGGCTCAATTGTGATAATTTAAGCACCCAAACATGTGAAAAAATTGATAAGTTTTCATTTCTGCTGATATGAAGTATAAGCAAGGCTCAAACGGAGCCGAAAAGGGCATGAGCTTCATAAGAAGAAACAGCCTGCAAGCTAAGAAGTGGCGAGCGGTTTTGTTACAGACGCTTGGGACCGACAGCTACGTCTTCATACCGGTCGTGCTGCTCATCGTCTTGTCGATGGCCTGGTTCGCCAATTCAACGTACTCTCTATTCATCACAGCGCCCCCCACCACATGGCGAATGGTAGTTTGCCTCGTCTCTTTTCCGGTCACCTTCATCATACTCGTATTGTTGGCACGAAAACAACTGAGGAAACAAGCGATCTCAGTTGCCGAGGATGCCAAACCTGCGAGGGTCAGAGGACTTATCATTTTCCTCAGCCCCATGGGACCAGACAAAGAATTCGTCAAATCGATCGTGGATGGAACCCAGCAGGTCGATGAGCAAAAGTCTAGTTACTTGCAGCGCTTTACCGGAAGTTGGCGTATGCCACTCGAATCGATCTTGTATCATATCGATCGTCTGGAATACGTCGTTCTTATTCCTTCTGCAGATCATAGAAAAGACGACGGCGATATCTCACCAGGAACCATCCGTGAAACTCAGCATTTTATTGACCTTGTTTCGAGGATGTGCGCTGAGGCTTCATTAGGGTTCATCGAGCCGAGCGATCTTGGAACCGAGTTTACTGAAGGGATCGATTTCGAGGATTGTCAGTTTTTGGTTCGTGCCGTAGAACGAGGATTCGAGCTCCTCGAAGCCAAAAGGTTGCGAGACTCACAGATACTCGTGGATATCACGGGCGGGCAAAAAGTCACCACTTTCGCTGGAGCCGTCGTATGTCTTGCCGAAGGTCGAAAGTTCCAATACGTCAGCACCAGAGACTTTAAGATAAGAATTTATGATCCAACTTACGACCCTGAACCATGACCGGGGATTGGAAGTGCCTGTATCGGCCGATTTCGAGTTATCGCAGGGTGAGTCAACGAGTTACGTCGATTTCCGAACACCCGTTCACCCTCATCCTCCCTGTAATCGTCGTAAAGTTGCACTTTTTAAGGAGGTTACGAGGGCCTACTTTGACTGAAAATCGACAAAAGTGGTCAAAAAATTCATCAACTTTGCTTCATCCCCGGAGAGGCGATCGTAAGTGGCGGGACAAGAAGACCCTGCAGAGGGTAGAGTCCGGTACGAAAGGCCAGGTGAGGGAATTGCTCTTTAAGGACGGCCGGTTGCATGCCGTTCGCGTCACACACCTCGACCTCGAGCGACAGGCCTATCCGTAGCCCGACCGGTTTAGGGAGGGCGGCACAATGCGGTCAAACGTGAATCCGCCTGCCGATTGCTCGCTCTGTCCAGCTCGATCGGAGGTTGGAGCAATCCATCGGTCACCAACGCGTGCATGTCATCCCCGCCCTCCATGACTGTCGGACTACGGAACGCTGTGGCGCTAAAGGCAGGGTAAATCAAGCTCGCAAAGATCGTGGTGCCGCGAAGAAGCAGATCGGAGGAAAGATTCGGTCAATATCGCTTCATCCCAGGAGAGGCAATCAAAAATCGCCTGACAAGAAGGCCCTAAAGAGGGCAGCGTCCGGAACGAAAGGCCACGTGAGGGAGTAACGCACAATATGTCCTTGACATTGCACTTCGAGCGCTACGAGGTCTCGCTGAAACTCACGTCGAGTGTGTCCTTTCATTTCAACCACGGTGGAGTGATCAATGGATTGCTCTGCAACGCTTTGGGCGAGCATCCGCTTCCGCCCGGTGTGATCCCGAGCACCAGCGAATCGGGACGCGTACAGTTCGAAGCCGGCGAGAGCTATCGGTTCGGCGTCACTTGCGTCGGGTCTCCCATGAGTGACGATCCGGGAATTGCGGAGAGGCTGACCAACGGCCTCGATGAGGTCGGTCAAATGGACGGGTACGATGCCGGCAGCGGCACTCCACCAACGCTGGGCGGCAACTTCACCGCCGTTCATGTCGATCGGCTGCCCTTCCCCGATCTGAAGGGTCAGCAGGAGATCCTCGAATCTTCGAGTGTAATCAGCCTGCACTTCATCTCGCCGCTACGCATGCAGCGACCGAAGGATCTCGAGGCGCGGGGTGCTCGCTACCTCAATGATGGCTGCTTCCCCGTAGATCATTTCCTCGACCGGTTGTGGGGTCGCTTCTTCCGTTTCGTACAGGAACGCCCACCCACCCCCAGCGAGCGGGAGCGTTTGAAACCTCCACGAGCTGCCGGAGTACGTGTTCTGCAGAACAGGCTTCTCTGGCTCGATGTTCCCATCCGCGGCAAGATCGGAAAGTCGGGGCAACGACAAAAGGGTCACACCATCGGCGGTGTGCTGGGCATCGTGAAGCTCGAAGGTGTTCCTTCGGAGTGGTATGAGATCCTGGTGCTCGGGCAATACCTCCACGCCGGGCAGTTCGGCCGGTACGGTTTCGGACGTTACCGGATCGTGGAGTGCGCGCATCTCGAGAAGGAGCCCTTCCGGCCGGCGCGCACCCTGCTCGACAGGTTGCAAGATCGATGTCTGCTGCGCAGGGGGTTCGATCACGTGGTCGACAACTCGGTCGCTGCGGGTGTCGACGGGATCTCGCCGCGCGACGCCCGCGCAGATGCCGATCGAATGGTGGAGACGCTTTTCGATGAGCTTTGCCAGGAGCGCCACGCACCGATGCCGTTGCTCGGGATCATCGACTCCAAGCCGGGGGGGAAGGTACGGCCCTTGACGATCCCCACGGTGCGCGACCGCACGGTGCAGCGGGCCGCCTGCGAGCTTCTCGGGCCGTCGATCGAGATGCTGCTCGAGGACTGCTCGTACGCCTACCGCAAGGGTTTTTCGCGCGCCAACGCGGCGCAGGCCATCCGGCGCGACTACGGTCGCGGCTACCGCTACGTGCTCGACGCCGATATCGAGTCGTTTTTCGACGCCGTCGACTGGGAGCGGCTCTTCGGCAAGCTGAAGGCCCTTTTCGGCAACGATCCGCTGCTAGACATCATTGAGCACTGGATCAGGGCCCCGGTGGTCTTCGAAGGCCGCGAGCTCGAGCGCTCTCGGGGCCTTCCGCAGGGTGCCGTGATCTCCCCCATGCTGGCCAACCTCTATCTCGATGAGTTCGATGAGGAGTTGCTCGATCAAAACTACCGCCTGGTGCGCTATGCGGACGACTTCGTGGTGCTCTGCAAGAGCCTGGAGGAGGCTCGCCAGGCCAAAGAGCATGCCCGTGCCAGCCTCGACGATCTAGGCCTCGAGCTGCACCCCGAAAAGACCGACATCCGCGCCTTCGAGGCGGGCTTCACCTATCTCGGCTACCTCTTCTGCCGCTCCGTGGTGCTCGACAAGAAGAAGGAAAAGGTCGATGACGCGGCCTTCGCCAAAGCCCTGTCGAAAGATGCGGTCCCGGAGGCCTCGTGGCTGGCTCAAGTGCCTTTCGAGCAGGTCCGGGCGGTAGTTGCTCGAAGAGTCGGAGGCCGAAAAGTCCCGAAACCGACCATCGAGCTCGTGCCGCTCGCCGCCCCGGCCCCTATGCCTGCCGTAGGTGTGCCAGTCACGGACGATACCCCCACCGGGCGCCCACTATATGTGTTCGGATCGCAAGCGAGCCTCTTTTTGAGGGAAGGCATGCTCTGTGTCGAAGAGGAGGACGGCGACCGGCGCGAGGTTGCGCTCCGGCAGCTTTCCCATCTGATCCTGGTCGGGCAGGTCAGGGCGACGGTGCCGCTCCTGCTGTCGCTTTCGAGGGAGGGAGTGCCTACGTTCTTTTGCCGCCGCACCGGTGAGCTCTACGCCGAGTTCGCACCGCGCTCCCCAGATTGGCGGGTTTGGCAGGCGCAGGCCGAAAGGGCCGCCGACGAAGACCTCTGCTTCCAAACGGCACGATCGATCGTTCAGGCCAAGCTAAACAACTACGCCGTGCTGACCAGACGGTTCGAGCTCGATGACGCCGGCAATATCGCCGACGAGCTGCGCCGCCTCGAGAAGAGCTGTCTCGATCAGAAGGATCTCGACCAGTTGCGCGGGCTCGAGGGGCGCGGCGCGGCGGTTTATTTCGGGGCGATGCGGGAGACCCTGCCGGCACGCTGGGGATTCGAGGGGCGCCGCAAGAACCCGCCGCCCGACCCAGTGAACGCCATGCTCTCCTTCGGATATACACTGCTCTACAATCACATCGCCACCTCCATCGTGGCTGCCGGCCTGAATCCGTGCATCGGCCTTTTCCATCGCGATAAGGGCGCCTATTTCACGCTGGCCTGCGACCTCCAGGAGGAGCTGCGCTATATCGCCGATGCCCACGTGTGGGCCATGATCAACCGCAACGAGGTCAACGTGGAGGACTTCGCACCGTCGAAGACCGGGCGCTACCCCTGCTTGATGACGCGTGATGTCAGGCGTTCGTTCATCCTGGGCTTCGAGCGACGTCTTGCCGGCGCATTCACGCCGTCCGGTTTCGACGAGCCGCTCTCCTACCGCACCTTCATGAGCCAGCAGGCCACGAGCATCAAGAACGTGATACTGGGACGTGCTCCCGCCTACGTACCTTTGAGGATCCGCGCATGAGGTACCTTATCACCTACGACATCGAGGAGGACGACGTGCGCGGCCGGATCTCCAAGATACTGGTCCAGTTCGGCACGCGGGTGCAGAAGTCGGTTTTCGAGTGTGATCTGAACGAGAAGGATCTGGACGACCTGACGGCGAAGCTGAAAAAAGCGTTGAGTTCGGTGGAGGCCGGCAACATCAGGATCTACCGGATTTGCGGTGCTTGCTTAAAAGCCTCATTCGGCATGGGCGACCTCGAGTTGCCAAAGGACGACGGGCCGTGTATCATCGTGGACTGAGCAGCACGGCGTGGTGGTTGGCCACAGACTCCGATACACAATCGTTCCGCTGGTTGTGGGCCTGCAAGTGCACCTCGATAGCTGCAATAGAACTGTCATTGCCCCCAAAATGGATGCCAGAATGGCAAAATATGCCAGGCTCTTTGGTAATATGGAGTTAGCACGACGAAGCGGTAAATTTACAGGGATGAGGCTGCAAAAATGGCCGATTTGGGGCCAAAGTGTCGAGCATCAACGAGTTACGTCGATTTCCGAACACCCGTCCACCCCCATCATCCCTGTAAACGCTGTAAAGTCGCGCTTTTTAAAGAGGTTACGAAGGCTGGTTTTCGCTGAAAATCGACAAAAGTGGCCAAATACCCATCAACTTTGCTTCATCCCCGGAGAGGCGATCGTAAGTGGCGGGACAAGAAGACCCTGCAAAGGGTAGAGTCCGAACTGAAAGGCCAGGTGAGGGAATTGCGGATGCGGTGTGTGTGTCGGCGGCATATAATAGACGCGGTCGGAAAAAACCAGTGAAATACCGTGCGCACCATATCCCCCACCTCGAGCAACAGTGCCCATCTGTAGCCCGACCGGTTTAGGGAGGGCGGCGCGGTGCAAGCCTGCGTCTATCCGCCAGCCGATTGTTCTACCAATCCAGCTCGAAGGGAGAATGGAGCAATCCACCAGTGATCACGATCGTGAGATGATCCCGCCCTCCCTAAACCGGTCGGGCTACGGATCGCTATGACGAAAGAGAAATGGCAATGGAAGCGCGAACAGATCGCGGCTCTGCGAAGAAATAAAGAGGAGGCAAAAAGCCGGATTTTTCTTCTTTTTATAGGGGCAATTTTCCGGGGTTCTTACGCTCTCTATCCCTTATTGCCAATTCGCATTGCCTTGGCGGTGCAATCGAATCGCCTTGACACGATTCCAGACGACTTGTCTCAATGCATCGATTACGTTCTATGAATCAGGCGGTTGATTTTTTACAAATCGCAGAATTGAGATCCTCATGCTCAGAGGGGAGAGTATCCTCATGCCATCGACTCCGGAAAGCCCACGGAGCGGCATCTGCAACGCCGTTTTCGCGGCGATGATCACGGAAGGTCGTGCGCGCGGGATCCAGGTTTCAGAAGAGCTCGCCTGCTCGGCTTGCCGATGCGTTGACGAACCCTCCACAGCGACGCTTCGCCGGCGAATCACAGAGACATTCAAAGGAAAACCACCGCTTGCCGTTGTTGCCTTTGACACACCGGGTATCCAGAAGTACGTCTTTGCAGTCACGCGACCGGTCCTCGTCTATGGCGGAAGCCGAATCGTGGAGAAATTCACAGCCCCGGAGGAAGAGGGCGATGGCGAGCCTGGATCGGTTTATGAGGTCCTCCAGGAGTTCGCTATCGATCCTCGACCGGTTGTCTACGCCGGCGGCGGAGGAGGCCTGATCGTTGTGGCCAAAAGCCAGGCCGCAGACCTGTGCGAGGCTCTCGCTTCGAAGCTGTACGAGGCTACGGCGGGCGAATTGAAGACCGCGGTGGCATCTCTTGCGGTCTGGCCTTTCGATCTGGGGCCGGACAACAGAGAAGCGTTGTCCAGCGATTCCCTGGCCTCACTTTTCGACACGCCGAATAGCGGCGCCTCGGCATATCTCGCGACGATCTCCGCTGTGAATGCGCTGCTGCTCCGCGAGCGATCACGCGCGGCGGTATTTAAGAAAACTCTGCATGGTCACGAGAACAAAGAGCGCTGCCGTGCCTGCAGAGTGAATCCTATCGCTCCCGAAAACCGGAACATCAACGACGAGAAGCTGCAGCGCTGCACTGCCTGTAACAAGCGCTACCAGGAGGGGCGAAAAGGCAAGCGGCGCAGCGAACAAGCGGAGAGCTTTCAAGAGATCGTCGATGAGGACGACATGGCGGTTGTCTACGCCGATGGAGCGAACGTTGGTGACGTTTTCGGACGGCTCGAGAGCCTCCTTCAATACCAAGTGTTCAGCGCAACTCTACAGGAGGCGTTTCGGCACAATATGTTGGCAGCCATCGAGCAATCTCTGAGCACGCGAGAAGATCCGGTAGCTGACCGCGACCGGTATCAAATGCCGATCTCGGGCGGCGATGATCTGCTTGTTGTGCTGCCGGCCTGGGCCGCCTTCGACTTGGTTTTAGCATTCGTCACACAGGTTCATCACTTATTCGATCTGGAAAACAACCCAAAACTTGGTGCCGTATTCCATGACGCACCGGAGGGCTTACGGAAAAGGATCAATCTGTTCGGGGTTGGCGTTGGAATCGCGGTGGCGAAGCACACTCTTCCGATCCGCTCGTTGGTTGACTGCTCGACCCAGCTCTTGAAAAGCGCCAAACTCAAAATTCATGAATCACAGAAGGATCCGGAATCGGTCGAGAGAAGCGCGGTGGACTTCATGTTACTGACATCCGGTTCGCCGCTCGGATCACGCGTTGAGGAGGTGCGCAGGAGACTCTACGAAGTCATTGCAGCCGAGTCCGACGGGGAACCACATCTCCGATTGACGAGTCGGCCCTACACCTTTTCTGATTTTCGAAAGTTCAGAGACGACGTGGACATCTTGCGCACCCATGTCGAGACATCACAGGTCTACATGCTGCGGGAGGAAGTCGGACGGGGCTACTCAACGAGCTTGAATTTCTGGCGGTATCAGATCGCCCGCTCCGATGAGAAAAAAAAAGGCTGGAGAGCATACCTCCGCGAAAAGGGAGTCGACCTGTCCGCCGCCGATCGATTGCTCTGGGAAGAGTGTAAAGACAGCTTTTCGGAGGGGCAGAAGGTGTTGAGCACCTCGTTGATAGATGCCGTCGACGTAATGAAATTCGATCGAGAAAAGCGGCGGCAGGGAGGGGATTCATGAGTTTGACCTTGGAAATTCGCCTCAAGGGGGGATTGCTGATCGGCGGTGGGGAATCGGATCGCCCGAACCTCGATGACGCGACAGTTCGTGATCGGGACGGCGTCCCTTTCATTCCAGCCTCGGCGATCAAAGGCGCGATTCGCGAGCAGATGTTACGAATCGCTGGCGAGCCGAAAACTCGCGCAATACTGGGTGGTAAAAGGCCGGGGGCGAACAACGGGGACGTCGAGGACAGGGAAGGCAAAATCACGATTTCAGACGCGGTGATCCGTCACCAGGCGGTACGTGAGATTTTCGAGAGCGGGTTGGGCTACAGCATCCGCCAGAACGTCTCGATCGATCGGCGCAGCCGGCGCTCATCCGAAGGGCGGTTGTTTCAGCGGCAGATCGTCGCACCCTTTATCGACGGAGTGGTGTTCTGCGCCGAGGTTAACGACAAGGAGCTCGACAGCGAGGGACGCAGGATCTTTCTGGGAGCAACCCGAGCCGTCTTTGCCATCGGATCTTCACGATCGGCCGGTTTGGGCGGCGTCGCACTGACGGTCGTAGAAGATACCGGTCACGGTGAGGTCGCGGATCACGTTGCGATTCCCGATGCAAAACGCGTGGTCATGGAGATTGAGGCGCAGGACGATCTGTGTCTCGGCGGGACGCTTTCATCGGGCAACTTTTTCGAGACGCTGAACTACGTGCCGTCGACAACGCTGAGAGGGGCTGTCATCAGCGCTGCGCTGCGGGCACAGGGAATTAGCGGCGACCAGAGCGAAAACAATAAGTTCCGGAAGATGTTTCTCGATCCAGACACATGCCTCCGTTTCGGCGACGCCTATCCGGTGCACGCCACAACAGTATCGAGGTGGACACCTCTCACGCTGCATACCTGCAAATTCTACGGCGAAAAACACGGCGAGATCGACACCCTCCTGCAAAGCTACCTGCAATGGGTCCTTGCGGAACAGGGGATCTTTGTGGCCAACAGAAATTTTTGCCCGTTCTGCGGCGCACGTACGGAGCCTGTCGGGGGATCTCTGGTGGGTGATTCCGGGCTGCGGTTCGTGCGCACGCGCCTGGCCATGGATGCGCAAACCGCAAGGGGCAAAGAAGGCTCGTTGTACTCGATGCAGCTTGTGGAAAGGGGCAGTCGATTCAAGGCTGTCATCGACAACATCACACCGGATGCCGTGGCGTTTCTCAGAGCGGCAACCGGCGAGGGCCTGCGATTGGGAAAGGGTAAACGCCAGGGAATGGGGGCCGCTCGGATCGTGGGTTTCGAGGAGGCTTGCGAAAGCTCGATTGCGACGCGCGTGACGACTTTTGATAAGATCGTGAAAAGGATGTTTCGCGAGACAGTGGCGAATTCGGGAGCTCCGACGCAGAATGTTGTGGGAGAAGGGTATGTGATTTCCGCAACCCTGCTGAGTGATATGGCTGTCGACGAAAATCCACCAAACGGCGAAGACGCGTTGATTAAAGCTCTCGGCATTCCGGGTGCAAGCCTCCTCTTCGCACAAGTGCGTACCGGCCAACGAGGCGGCTACGACACCCTCAAGGACAAACTCAAAGCCTACACGCCGGTGCTTCGTGCCGGTTCCTGCGCGTTGATCCGGATTCCGGCGGGAACTGATGGGTTTGATAGAGCATCCCTGGCCTTCAAAGAACGGCAGGGGATCGGAGAGCGCCGCGAGGAAGGCTTCGGGTGGGTGCGGTTATCGGACGAGAGACACAAACCGGGTTGGAGGGATCGATGAACGCAAAGATCATCAACTGGATCGATAAACAGAAACCGAAGCTCGTCAGAGCGGCGGAAGAATATCTTTCACAAAATGAAATCTATCGCGCGATAGGATCGAAGAAAGCGATCTCGATCTCGCAGCTCCAGAACCTGCTCAACGCAGCACGATCGGGTTCTACGCTTGCGGAACTGAGAAACTTCCTCCGCTATCAAATGGGGCGCGGAACCAAAGGAACAAGGGGCTGGACCGAATGGGATTCGGGAGAGGCTTTGATTCGGCTGCTTGACGAACAGGTAGGACAGCGCGCCGAGAAGGCGCCGCCCGCCAAGGCAAATCAAGAGGGTGCGCCAAAGACGGTTCGGTACGACGTCGAATCGAAACTGGCGGCGCTCCTGCTCGGGTATATCGTGCGCCACTTCACCTTTATGGAAGCTTTATCGAAAAAATAGGAAATCGGCCGTGAGGAGGTAGCATGATTGTCAAGACGTTTGAGAGGCTCGAGCGGCGCTACTACATCAGCGGCGTTCTGAGGACCGAGTCAGGCTTGAGAATCGGCGGTGAAAAAAGCACCGCCGTTGCCGAAACAGACCTACCCGTGATCCGTGATGGAATCGAGAGACCCTACATCCCCGGAAGCTCATTGAAGGGTGTCTTGCGCTCGGGCCTCGAATCGATTCTTCGTGGCTTGGCCGGAGAATCGCTCTGGTCATGTGATCTATTCAACGATCCTTGCTCGGGTCATGACAGGAAAGACAAAACCACTAACAAAACCAAAGAGGAGCAGAAAAAAGAAGTGCCGCTGGAGAAAATCCTCGAAGGGATGTGCACCGTCTGCGGTTTGTTCGGTTGCCAAAAGTTCGCAGGCCGGCTTTTCTTCCACGACCTACCGCTTTCCGAGAAACACGCCCCCCCTCCGATGATCCGCAACGGGGTCGGCATCGACCGAGATCTGGAAACCGCGGCTGAATCGGTCAAGTACAACTTCGAGGTCATCCCCCCTGGTGTAGGATTCGATCTGGAGATCATTCTCGAAAATCCCGGCGACGTGCAGTTAGCCTTGACGCTCAAGATGCTGGAACTGCTGAACGACGGTCACGTGCTTCTCGGGGGATTCACGAGCAGAGGTCTAGGAAAAGTTCGCCTCGAAGATATCCGAATCAAGTGGGCCTGCGCCGAGATTCTTCTCGGTGGAAAGGATCTCGAGGATCTCGATTATACAGCCGAGAGCAAAAGGGCGTCACAGGTCCTCAAGAGCGTCATAGCGGGAGAGGAGGTCGGTGATGCTTAAAAAAAGACTCAATGCCGCCAAGCTGAGCCTTTCGATCCGGCCCTATGGCCCAATCCTGATCAAGAGCGGGATCGAAACTCCCGATCCGACACGGCCCGATATGGAATTCGTGCGCACGCGCCATCCCGAAGCCGGCGAGACCGTCTATCTACCCGGGACAAGCCTCAAGGGTGCGTTTCGGTCACACTCGGAACGGATCTTGGCGGGTCTCGGGATTAAAGAAATCTGTAATCCCTTTGATCGTCAATCCGCTTGTCGCAAGGCTTCCACGAAAAGGGGAAACAAAAAGCCTGATTCCGCTGAAGTCTTCCGTGAACAATGCCCTGTGTGTCAAACCTTCGGATCGTTGAGCATATCGGGACGCTGCACGTTCCTCGATGCCTTTCCATGGCCGTTGGGAGAGACCGGCAGCGCCGTTTTGGATGGTGCGCTCGAGGCGAACCGCACGGAAAAACGGACTCAAGTGGCAATCGACAGGATCACTGGTGCAGCCAGGGGGAGCGCCCTTTTCAACCTCGAAACCGTCACTTCGGGAACGTTTTTTACGGAGATTGTTTTACGTAACTTCCAGTTGTGGCAAATCGGTCTCCTTGCGATCGTTCTCCGGGATATCGATGAAGGTCATCAGCGGATCGGTTTCGGCAAATCGCGGGGGTTGGGTTCCGTCAGCGTTCAACCGGATCGGATCGAAATCTTACAGGTATCAAAAAACACAGATTCGATCCTCGGAGTCGGAGCTCTCTGCAGCGAATCCGATCGGGATCGTTACGGCTTTCAAGAGGAGGATCAAACGCCTCTTCCTGCAGGTGGCGTCGTAGAAGAGGACTGGTTCGGCAACCGGATCAAGCTGTATGGTTTCGATCAGACCCAGGCCTTTTTCGAGACACTTGTTTCAGGTCCGCTCACACAGATGGTCAAGCGAACCGTGAGAATCCACTCAAGTTGACAGGAAAGCAATATGGACTGGCAAAACGGTGAGAGACCTCCCAGGAATTATTTCACGATTCCCCACGGAAGAGACGTATCGAAGTCGTCGGTCACAGCACGCAATGCGATCCGCAGAAATGCAATCAGCGGAACGATCGAGTTGTGCATCAAAGCTGTGACCGAGATCCATATCGGTACCGGTGGGTTTACAGAGTACGATGGACGGCTCGTCAAAGATGTGGTCCGAACTAACGGCATACCTGTTATTCCGGGTTCGAGCATCAAGGGACCTATCCGACAGATACACGAAGCTGTTTTTCAAGGAGGTGATCCGTGGCAGGAGGAGGTCAAAAGGGGTAATGTATCACACGCGCAGCTTTCCCTTTCGGCCGCTCTCTTTGGTGCTCTCGGCTATCAGGGGCGGTTGGCTTTTGAAGATGCCGTGCCCATACCGACCGACGGTGACGCTGAAATCGTTCAGATCTGCCTTTCCGCGCAGTATGAGCCGAGATTGTCGGAGGGGCGAAGATTCTACGGCAAGATGCCACAAGAAGCGCAACAGGAACCAAGGATACCAGCTCTGGCTATCCCCAGGGGCACAATTCTTCTGACCTATCTCCATTTTGACGAGGTGACTAAAATGGAGCTCGGCACGATTTTGAGATGCATGGGTTTAGCTGATAGTTTCAAGGTCCGAGACGGGTTTCAAGTACGATTGGGTGGCGGCAAGTACGACGGCTTCGGATTGGCTAAGTTCAGTCCCGGAAAGTTCAAACTGATGTCAAAAACCTTGGATGACGGACTTATACAATATTGGCATGAAAACGACGAAGAGACCCGTGCTTTTTGTGGCCAACTTCTCAAGGCGTCCAACCCAAACGACAATGAGCAAAATATCCTCGCAACGTTTCGGGAAAATATGCACTAGCGAATCAACTCTTGTGGGGTGAAAACAGCATGCTCGATGCCAAAAAGAAAGAGGAGCTGATGACTGAAGCGGAGACACTTGCGCAAAGTCTCCGTAACATAAACGTGCCTCGCCTTCAAAACATGTCGAAAGGATCCCGCGGGCACGGCCCGGAAAGATCACAAGGATCGGAGGTTGGCTTGTCGAAAGGGCCTCTAGCTTGTGTTGTGAATTATCTCGAAACTCATCAGACGATCGAGGAGTTGCGAACTTTCCTCGATCTGTTGCCCAGCCTGGATAGGATTTTGGCACAGAATCCCCAAAACCCAAAGGCTGAATATCAGGTTCTTGCCGGTATTCTCAGGAGGTTCATCGACGCCGATCGTTCGAGAACATTTCATGAGATTTTTTATATCCTTTGCTGGACCCGACGTCTTTTGCCTTAGTAGGAGAAGCCATCAATGAAATATGCGTCTACGTTCCTATCGCATAGTTCTGCCGACAAAGATCTCGTCGCAGCGGTGGCCGAAGCGCTTGGCCGGCGAGGAGTCGTTCCGTGGCTCGACAAGGACGAACTGATCCCCGCAGCAAGCTTGATAGAATCTTTGGATGAAGCGATTCGATCACAGAGTACAGTCAGTCTTTTTCTCTCGGAGCAGGCGATCCGATCACCTTGGGTCGAAAATGAAGTGACAACCGCTTTGAATGTCGCCGGGGAAGAAAAAAAGAGTGAGTTGATCGTACCCATATTTCTCGATGATCCTATAAAGCTTGTTCAATCACATGAGCTCTTGAGATCGAGGTGGATGCATCCGGACGGTGACCGCGTTAAAGAAAAGGGCATTCTCGCTGAGCCCAATGAGGACTTTTCGACAATGGTGCGCAAGATCGCAGAAGGGATAGCGCTGCATATTTACAAAACGTTGAATATAGCATCGGCACGCGAAGTCGTGGTCTATTTAGATCAAAGGGGCACAGGACGGCGGATAGGACGTCCCGCCGATATACCCGAAAACTTGGAAAAAACAGACTATCCCGCCTTGGTGTTTCGCCCCGACCGAGGGAATCGAAGCCGGAAGGAGGTTCTTGACATTGAAAAGTGGAGAGGATTTCTTGAAGACATGGGGTGGACTTTTTCTGAGGCTCTGAAGGGTGTTCGATGGCGTGATAAAAAGAAGATCCGCCTGGCGGGAAGCTCACAACTGGCTCTACCCTTTGCGGTTGGAAGGTATTTCGACCGCTTGACTGATGCGGAGTTGTATTGTGTCAACTCGCAGGGCCGAGTATTCACAAACCATGGTCAACAGCGTCACGCTCCGCTAGATGGTGGAGATGCGAACTGTGACACTCCACGGCCCGGGATTCCGGCGATGACCGGAAAGAGCGCGGCAGTTTCGCTGGTTTTGTCCCTGGATCAGTATGTTTCCGATGTGGAGCGATACTTGGCCACACAGGAAAATGCCCCTCCGCTGGTGTGGGTGAAGAGTGATAAGTTCGATTCGAGCGAGCAGGTTATGAGTTTCGTCAGTAACGTCGTCGCATTGCTGAAGCGGCTTGTGCGAGATCACGGGATTCGGACGGTCCATTTCTATTTTGGTGGCTTGCCGTTCACTGTCATGCCGCTGGTGGCGGCCAATCTCGTAAATGTCATCAACGATGTCGTGTTCATGGAATTCCGTAAAGATCTGCTGGATAGACCACGCGAGGACAATGACCTCTACATCGCTCTGACAACCGATATGGGGTAACCAAGAATAAGATTTGTGAAACGCCATGGTATCAGTTGCCCGACCGTGAGTGAGGGCGGGAACCTCCGATCATATGGAAATATCCTTGCGATTGCGCTAAAATCGCCGCATGAGTACTCAAAAACACTTGAAAAGCTGTGCCAAAACGGCAAAACACGCTTAGCTCTTTGGCAGAATGAAATTACATCAACGCAACAACGCATTTCCGGGGATGAGGCTGCAAAAATGGCCGATTTGGGGTCATTGTGCCGTGTATCAACAAGTTAGGTTGATTTTCGAACGCTCGTTCACCCCCATCATCCCTGTAATCGCTGTAAAGTTGTACGTTTTAAGGAGTTTACGAAGGCTGGTTTTAGCTGAAAATCGACAAAAGCGGCCAATTACCTATCAACTTTGCTTCATCCCCGGAGAGGCGATCGTAAGTGGCGGGACAAGAAGACCCTGCAAAGGGAAGAGTCCAAACCGAAAGGCCAGGTGAGGGAATTGCGACCTGCCATTTCCCCAGTCCTGGGTTCCAGATCGTCTGTGTCCAAACCGAAAGGCCAGGTGAGGGAATTGCGACACACGTAACCTACTTCGGGAACCTCACGCTTTTGAACCTGTCCGAACCGAAAGGCCAGGTGACTGCGGGGTGCTTTGACGGGGCTGGTTTTGTGAGCCGATTGGAATGCGTAGGAGGTGCTTCTAGTTGACGGGAATATTACAGATCGCCCTAAACCCGTCGACCGTACGCGATAGTGCAGATCCGTAGCCCGACCGGTTTAGGGAGGGCGGGATCACCCTGCTATCGTGATCACATGTCGATTGCTCCACCTTCCTCCCGAGCTGGGGTGGGCGAGCAATCGACAGGCGGATCAGTATATGATCGCACCGCGCCGCCCTCCCTCACCGTGAGACTCCCGATGGGTAATGGCTATCACGAAGCCGTCATCACAGATACATCACCCACGTGTCCGTCCCGGTCGGGCTACGGATGGGTGATAGCGATCGCAAGGCCGTCATCACACCTTCACCGATCGCGACGTCCATGAAAGTCGTCCTACCGATGGCCGTGGCGTATGAGTTAGGAGTGTGTTGAGCGGTGAGCGTTCAAGTAGGAGCAGCCTTCTTCGCCTTAAATCACGATTGCCGACTCGCGCCACACACCCCCGCCTTGAGCGACGACCCCATCCGTAACCCGGCCGGTTTAGGGAGGGCGGGATCAGCCGGCTATCGTAATCACATGTCGATTGCTCCACTTTCCCTTCGAGACGGTCTCGGAGAGCAATCGACAGGCGAATCAGAACGGGATCGCACCGCGCCGCCCTCCCTCACCGTATGACACCCGATAGGTTATGGCTATCACGAAGCCGTCATCACCGGTACGCCAGTCTCGTGATCCATTCCGGTCGGGCTACGGATGGGCGATTGCGATCGCACGGCCACCATCACACGTCCGCCGATCTCGACGTCCATGACAGTCGGGCCACCGATGGCCGTGGCGTATGAGTCAGGAATGTGTTGAGCGGTGAGCATTAAGGAAGGAGCAGCCTGCTTCGCCGTAAATCACGATTGCCGGCACGCAACACACACCCCCGCTTTGAGCGACAACCCCAGCCGTAGCCCGACCGGTTTAGAGAGAGGGATGCAACGACCTTGTGGCCTTAACCTCTCGATAACTCTACAGAAAACGCACACCGAATGCTCCTCATCACACTCGTGATCGGGGAGGGTGGCCGAAGACAATTCCTTACGTCGGAGAATAGAATATTCTGGAAAGCGAAGTTAACTGCGTTACTTCGTATGCCGGTTTTCACAATACCTTCGTTCCATCCGAGATCATGCGAATCCTAGGCAGAAGCAATCCCGACATCTAGATGAAGATCGTCGTATATTTTGGATTTCGTTGGAGATCTCCTATTATTCATCCACTGTCTTCCTATACTGCTCTTCAATAAATTAGAGGGTTTCTGTTTTTTGTGCGACAAGCAGGAACGCTCATAATAGAGACTCGCTATCTGGCGTTTCAGCTCCCTTATCGACCAGTTACCCCGGATACATTCCACTTCGTAAAAAGTTCGTTTGGTGGCATCTTTCAGCGCGATCAACTCAGCGAAATGCGAGAAAGAAAGCCTGTTGAGAAGCGTTTTGCCACTGATCCGGGAATCGCAAGATATTTGGGAGTCACTGTCTCCCGAATTTGCGGATAGACAGAGTAGAAGAGCCGGTAACGGCGAAGTTCACGAGCGTCACTGCGAGGAATACCGATTCGACGTAGCTCTCCCGAAAGACGTTCCAATAAAGACTCGCCATATTGTGCCCGATCTGCTCCATGTTGCTCGTATTCCTGGATGTATAGACGGATCAACCAGTTGCGTAGCGTTAAACCAGTATTGATCGCACGAAAGGTTTGTTCAGCAAGTCTGTCATGAATCTGCTGAATGGTACTAACCAGTTTCTTGAAATCCATCTTGTTTGTATCGAGTTCCATTTCGACTCCCACTTCGAAACGGTCCGCAACTTTCTAGGTTTCCAGCCCTTGACGATTTCGAAAGTAACTAAATCTCACTCCCGGTGCGATTGGGAAAGATATCAGAGCATATCACTGCTACCGGTAATAATCCACCCTCCAACTGTAACTTAATCAAACGCCATACCCCGCTATCATAAGAAGCTCACTCATACGACCGTGCATCCGTAGCCCGACCGGTTTAGGGAGGGCGGGATCACCCCGCTATCGTAATCACATGTCGATTGCTCTACCTTCCCTTCGAGCCGGTCTAGGCGAGCAATCGGACGGCGGATCGACGCTCGGTCACACCGCGCCGCCCTCCCTCACCGTGTGACGCCCGATAGGTATTGACAATCACGAAGCCACCATCACCGATACGCCGCCCTCGTGTCCTTGCCGGTCGGGCTACGGATGGGTGATAGCGATCGCACGGCCATCATCACACGTCCGCCAATCTCGACGTCCATGATAGTCGGGTCACCGATGGCCGTGGCGTATGAGTCAGGAGTGTGTTGAGTTGTGAGAGTTCAGATAGATGCAGTCCGCTTCACAGTTGCGGATCGGCAGCGCTATCTCGCACTATGACCCTACTTTTCCGGTGGTCCCATCCGTAGCCCGACGGGTTTAGGGAGGGCGGGATCACCGATCGTGTGGTCACATCCTTCCGATTGCTCTATACGACGATGCACATGACCGCACTATATTCATCGAGTGAGCACTACACGCCGGCACTTCACGATGCGTACTCTTCCGATCGGCCATCCGTAGCCCGACGGGTTTAGGGAGGGCGGGATCACCCTGCCATCGTGATCACATTTCGATTGCTCTACTTTCCCTTCGAGCTGGTCTGGGCGAGCAATCGACCGGCGGATCACCACATGATCGTACCGCGCCGCCCTCCCTCACCGTGTGACTCACGATGGGTAATGACAATCACGAAGCCGTCATCACCAGTACGACAGTCTCGTGATCCATTCCAGTCGGGCTACGGATGGGTAATAGCGATCGCACGGTCACCATC
>Ga0190284_1000314_pt1 | contig 31226 bp, 33 predicted proteins | sample 48691812_MG_FD_161668 | JGI IMG/M metagenome (GOLD analysis project Ga0190284, IMG submission 161668) | Hydrothermal vent microbial mat bacterial communities from Southern Trench, Guaymas Basin, Mexico - 4869-18-1-2_MG | ecosystem: Environmental > Aquatic > Marine > Hydrothermal vents >...
AAAGGAGGCAAAAGCCTATGGAAAATGAATATGACTTTGAAAAGATGACAAGGCGTAAAAACCCTTACGCGTCAAAACTAAAACAACAAATTACGATTAAAGTAGAAACTGATATATTAGAATATTTTCAAGATCGATCAAAAGAGACCGGAATACCCTACCAACAACTCATCAACTTATATTTACGTGACTGTGTTGTTTCTAATCGTAAACCTGTTCTTACTTGGGTATCTTAATAAAGCAAGCATAGCCAGTGGGTAGGTATTTGCTACGCTAAACTCAAACACAGCCAAGCGATAGATATCAACCCATCATTTTTCGGCTAATTATTAATGAACGGTGGGTTTAACTTCGGTAACCTCGTATCGTTCTTCTATAGATATTCATAAAAATAACTTCCAAAAATCTGACAGGTATTCGAGACCTGTCAGGTTTAAAGTGTGAAGTTATTTATCTGAAAAACTATATACACCTAACGAACACCAACCAGCTAATGAATACAAACTTGGTAATCGCTCTGCCCTTGACTGGATTATTGATCAATATCGGATTAAAATGGATAAAAGGAGTGGGATTGTTAATGATCCCAATCGGTTGGATGATGAAGAGTATATTGTGCGGTTAATTGCGAAAGTGGTGACGGTTAGTTTGGAAACGGTGGGAATAATTGAAAAATTAGTTAAGATTTTAATAGATTAAAATTTCTGTACTTGATGTTCAATTTTTTAAAAATACTATTTTTGCACAAATAGTATTTCTTTAAGCTTTTTAACTTTAAAAACTTGAACATCAAGTTGTATATATGATATACTTGTCAAGTTCAATTTTTGCAACAACAAGAAACACAGATGGAGAAATTTTTAGATGTTTAATTCATATACCAGCGTAACCCATAAATCATGGGGTGATCGCATTAAAGAAAGCTTTATACTTGCTGCATTGGGGCTCTGTTTATTTTTCGTCGCATTTCCAGTGCTGTTTTTGAACGAAGGTCGTTCTGTTTACCAGGTACAAAAATTGGAATATGGCAAAAGTATCGTGGTTCCAATTAATGCCGATAGTGTAGCAAAAGATAATGAGGGCAAACTGGTTCATACAAGTGGTGAGGCCACAACGGATGAAACTTTGACAGATGAGGTGCTTGGGGTTAAAGCTGCCGAAACTATCAAGTTACAGCGCGTGGTAGAAATGTACCAGTGGCAGGAACATGAATCCTCAGTGACTGAAGAACACTATGGAGGTGATGAAACAACGACAACGACCTATTCCTATTCAGAAGAATGGTCAGATGATCCCATTGACTCCAGCAGTTTTGACGAGTCCAACGAACATCGCAATCCTGATATGCCAATTCACGGAAAAGAAATTAAGGCTCAACAGGTGACACTGGGTCAGTTTTCCCTATCGGAATACTTTATTGGGCATATGGACGATTATCAACCTCTGCAAATGCCAGATGAAGAACAGACGCAGGTGTTGGAAAAACTCAGTGCCTTAATGGAAGGTAAAAAAAACCAAACTTACGGTGACTATTATTACGTCAGTGAAAACCCTGCTGCTCCTCAAATCGGTGATCTACGGATACGATTTAAAGTTGTCCTGCCTGCTATAATATCTGTTGTTGCCAAACAAGCCGGTACTAGCTTGGATACCTACACAACTGAACGGGATTTTAGCCTTAAATTTTATGGTTTTTCAATCGTTGACAATAACATTCAACTTTTTGAATATGGCAATGTGACAGCCAATAGCATGTTTAAACACGCCAAACAGGCTAATGCACTCATGACCTGGATTTTTCGCCTTATTGGCCTTATTATGATGTTTGTTGGCTTACGTATGATATTCGGTGTACTGGAAAAACTTGCAGCGGTCGTACCGTTTTTTGGCAAGATTATTGGATTCTTCAGTTCTTTGATAGCTTTTGTCATAGCTGCTGTACTTTCCTTAATCACCATTGCAATTGCTTGGTTATTTTTCCGCCCATTGTTAAGTGTCATACTTTTCATGATTGCAGGTGGACTTTTGTATTTATTAAAATATTTGCGTAAACAACCACAACAAGAGCCAATGATGGTTCCTGGAATGGGAGTACCTCAACCGATGCTAATCCCTCAGCAAGGTGTTCCACAAGCAATGGTTATGCCTCAAGGCACTCAACCAATGCCTCAAGGCGCTCAAGTTGTCATGGCTCAACCAATGCCTCAAGGCGCTCAAGTCGTCATGGCTCAACCAATGCCTCAAGGCGCTCAAGTTGTCATGGCTCAACCAATGCCTCAAGGCGCTCAAGTTGTCATGGCTCAACCAATGCCTCAAGGTGCTCAAGTCGTCATGGCTCAACCAATGCCTCAAGGCGCTCAACCCGTCATGGTTCAACCAATGGTAATGCCTCAAGCCGTTCAACAAACAGGCGTTCCCCAAAACGTCAATTCGGTCCAACAGTATGGGGTGACAACAGCCGTTACACATCCACAAACTCCACCAATGCTGGTTCCTGAGATGGTAATCCCCCCAAAGTCATAATTAAGTAGCTGTACAAAAGTTTATTAACATTTTAGGTAGGGTGGGCAAAGTGTTTTTATTGCCCACCGACAGTTAAAAAAGTCCAAAATTTACCCGTTATTAGTATTGTTAATTGGGAGTGATAAAAAATACAGAATATGATGCAAAATGATGAATTAATGGAAATCGAAAAAGAAGAAGTTGGAGAGTTTGATGTTGCTTCAGAAGATACCGATTCTCCCTTTAAACCTAAAGATATTGATATTGCTATCGAACAAAATAGTTTGTCAACGATTATTGGCATGATTGAAGATGATGCCATTGATATGAATACCGAATTTCAAAGGAGTGGTAATTTATGGGCTGAATCAGTGATGAGTCGGCTTATCGAATCTATTTTATTGCGTTTACCTTTGCCAGTATTTTATTTTGACGCTTCTGATAATAATAGGTGGCTCATTGTAGATGGCTTACAACGGCTTTCGACATTTAAACGCTTTATGATTGATCACAATTTAACGTTAGATGGTTTAGAGATACTGACTGATCTCAATGGTAAAACTTATGAACAATTAAGCCATCTTCTCAAACGAAAAATGGCACGTTATCAAGTAACCACTTATTTGATCAAACCGGGAACGCCAAAAAGAGTGAAATATGATATTTTTCGGCGAATCAATACGGGTGGGCTTATTTTAACCACACAAGAAATACGTCATGTACTCAATCAAGGAAAATCAACCAGTTATCTAAACAAATTGGTTGAAGATAGTCGCTTTACCAAGATTATTCGTCTTAAAGACAATCGAATGCAAGCGCGTGAATTAATTGTGCGTTATTTGGCTTTTTCCATGACACCTTATCAAGAATATTATCAAGAATTTAAGGGAGCCAATTTTACTGTGTTTCTTGATAAAGCAATGGAAAAATTAGCCCATTTGAGTCCTGCAAAACAAGAACAGTTTAAAAGTAATCTTTGGAAAGCATTGCGAGTTTGCCATGCATTATTTGGTGAACATATTTTTAGTAAATCCATTCTTGATGGTCATAAAAGGCAAAACGGTGCTTTATTTGAAGTATGGACTGTACTCATTGGACAATTGAGTCATAGCGAAAATAAACGTTTATTGTCATCAAAATCTCAGCTAATTAAGGAATTCAAATCATTGTTGAAAAATGATGATGATTTTTTTAAATCAGTCTCTCGCTCAACTTTAAGCAAAAATCTGGTGATAAAAAGATTTGAAACCATTGAATCGCTGATTAAAAAATATACCTTATGATCACGAATATTTACGTACAAAACTTCAAAGCTTTTCAGGAGGCTGAAATACCGCCCTGCCCACTCAATATTCTCACCGGTTTAAATGGCATGGGTAAATCGACGTTTCTGCAAAGCTTATTATTGCTCAGGCAATCTTATCGACAAAACACCTTATTAGATAAGGGCTTATTATTAAATGGTGAATATATTGAAATTGGTAAAGGCAAAGATGCTTATGCAATGTATGGCACCACGGAAAAGCTCATTACCTTTGAAGTAGAATGGAACGAAGAAATAGAACTTCGTTGCGAATTTGAATCACGCGATGAATTAGATTTACTGCCCACCCATCAACAACTCCAAATTTCCGATCAAAAAGTGTGGCAACAAGCCTTATTTCAGGATAAGTGGCAATATTTAAACACCGAAAGAGTGAGTCCTAAAACCTTTTTTCCGGCTTCAGCTTATCATATTGAACAAATCCATACTTTGGGCAATCACGGCGAATTTACCACGCATTTTATTGCGAAAAATCAACGCAAAGATATTCCCATAAAAGCCTTAGCGCATCCAAAAGCAAACTCTCTCGCTTTACTCGCCCAATTAGATGCGTGGTTGGGAGAAATTACGCCCAATATTCGCTTGACTTCTGTTTTATATAATGAATTTGAAATTGCCCGATTATCGTATAAGTTTGAAGTCGGTGAAGAATTTACCGAAGATATGAAACCCACCAACGTCGGGTTTGGCTTGACTTACGTCTTACCCGTCGTGACTGCCGTTTTATTTGCCAATCCTGGTGACTTACTCATTATTGAAAATCCAGAATCCCATTTACATCCGCAAGGGCAAGCTCGGTTAGGAAAATTGTTTGCGCAAGCGGCTGAACAGGGTGTACAACTGTTCATTGAAACCCATAGCGATCATGTTCTCAATGGCGTGCGTGTTGCCACAAAACAACAGTTAATTTCACCGGAAAATGTGGGTATTTTCTTTTTTGAACGCCATTTGGAAGCTAATGAACATCGAACTGAAATTATTCAGCCGATTATAGATGAAAATGGTCGAATTAATCAATGGCCATCAGGCTTTTTTGATGAATGGGGTAATCAGTTAGATGAATTATTGAAATAACACGCTATGGATATTTACATTTTTAATGAACTCTCAAGCCCTTTTGCAACGATAACTGAAGCTAAAGAACATTTAGTGACTTTTATAAATATTTGCTTTAGAGCACGGAAATTAGGTTTTAAAACACTTCATTTACATGAAAATATTGGAAAAAGTCTTTATGAATTGCCAATAGCTCCAAATTACACCGTGTCACAATGGTTGCAAGACTCAGAGGAAGATGTCAAAAATCAATTTCGAGAAATAATAACTAAAACACCTCTGATAACGAAAGATTATCCCATTGAAAAAGAACGTAATGAACTGTCAGAATTTAAAATAGAAATCAATCATAAAACGCAATTTGCTGATGGATTAGGGGCAGCTTACTTATTAGAAACACTTTGTGTCAGCTTTTTGTCCCATGATTTATGGAATACTGATGAGATAAAAAACGTTAAACATTGGTGTTTGACAGAAGCCGGTAATGAGCTCACAGAAATAATTGCGGTTAAACATGCGTCAAAACCAGCACATTTAGCGAAACATCAAGCTTGGTTTGAACAGAAAAAGCGGGAAAATCTCCAAAAAAGTCGAGATTTATGGGAACTTCGATACGAATTTTTTCCTCATTTAGTTTTATGTGGTGAAGTAGAAAAACAATTGACTCGCTTAGGTATTCAATCAAAATTTTTTGATCAAATCATTGAAAAGCTGAAACGGCTCAATGAATATGCCAAAAATTGGCAAAATGGTTCATACAGTGACACAAAAGCTAAACAATATGGGCTTGATGTCAGTGGCGAATCAGAAGGTACACTTAAAAAATATGGTAGACAACGTAAATTCAGATTACCTAATAAAAAAAAGCAATTATTTGAAAAACATATCAAAACGGGCAATTTACGTTTTCATTTTTATCCTGATGAAGAAAGTCATACGATTTATGTAGGATATATTGGTTCTCATCTAAGTACAGTTAAATTTAAATAGCTAGGTGTCCAAAATATATTTTGGATTTCAATAAATTCTAAATGCTATTTTCGTCTGTGAAAAACAAACATAAAATTTTTATCGGGAAAGCGCAGGGAATGCGTATCATGATGCACCAGTGTGAAGGTAAAAGCAGGAAACTCATCATAAAAATACGTTCAATGTTAGAACGCCTCAATACGCATTCCTAACGAAGACATTGGAAACGATAAAAGAACTTTATCGCCTAAAAAAAACTAACAACGGTGTTAGATTTGCTACCGGCATGGAATCAAAATACGAGTGGAAATAACTATTTAATCTAACTTTGCCAAAATTTCATCCACTGTATCAGGTGTTAGATTTTCATGATATTTTCGCCCAATTTGCATCATTGGAGCCCCCCCACATGCGCCTAAACATTCTACTTCTTTCAAGGTGAATTTTTTATCAGACGTGGTTTCTCCCAATTTAATGTCCAATTTCTTTTCTAGGTGCTCAACAATTTCTTCAGAACCGCGTAGCATACAAGAAACATTGGTACACATACATAATTTATGTTGCCCTACCGGTTTAAGTTCATACATAGAATAAAATGTAGCCACTTCATAAACAGCAATAGGTGACATATCTAAATAATCGGCAACGGCATCCATTAACTCTGTTGTCAACCAACCACCGTTAGCTTCTTGGACAACCGTTAAAGCACCCATCACTGCTGACTGTTTTTGATCCGATGGATATTTAACGAGCCAACGGTCAATTTCCGAACGAGTTTCATCCGATAAGATGGCAGAAGCATTGGGTTTAGACATACGTATTGACATAATTATTTAATGGTTAATGGTTAATGAACACTATACCAATATAATGTAAACCATTGATTTATTTAACCCATTTTTGATAACGCTCATAAAATCAATTATTTAAATTAAATCGGTATAATGTCTAATGATTGATAATTAGTAGCTACTCAGTTTTGAAATAAAGCTTGAATTGATTTATTTCAAAATTAAAAAATTAATAAAAAGAAATACTATTTTGTAACAAATCAGGGCAACCACAAGGGATTGCCCCTACGTTTGAATATTTTCTGAACTCGCCAACAAAAAAAATGTTGTAGGGGCAATCCTTTATGATTGCCCTGAGTAGCGATTTTTGAAAAAAATAGTATTTCTAGTACGCTCAGACTAAGTAGTTACAATAATTAATGGTTAATAATTAATGCTCAACGGGGATAGTCCACCATTAATCATTAACTATTAATCAACCTAAGAATATGCATAAAATAAAATCGACAAGTAAGAACGAAGAATTTTAAAAATTATTTTATGCACGTTCCCTAACACTTGTCTAATATCTTCCCCCACCTCCTCTGGGTTTGCGAGGACGTTCGTCCCTCGGACGAGCCTGATTCACCTTGAGATTTCGATCCTTCATAAGACTTGAATTGAGGACTTTGATTGCTTCTTCCGCATCTGCTTGCCTTGTCATTTCAACAAAAGCAAACCCTTTTGATTGCCCTGAATATTTATCGGTTATTATGTTGACAGTAGTGACTTCGCCATATTCACCAAAAAGTTCTTGCAGTTCATCTTCAGTCACACTATAGGGCAAGTTACCCACATATATATTCATCTATATTTTCTCTGTGCTTTGAATCAAAAAACACTATTGAATAATCAAGCGCACAAATTAAACAATAGTGATTAGCCCATTAATGGCTAATTCTGTGTTGTTTCACTCACACCTTCTTTAAGGGATCAGGTGAAACATGGTTTTGCAATCCTACCTCATGGGAACTTTCTTTCAGAAATTTTCCAAGTGTATCAGGTAACTCAACACCAGCCATTTTAGCAAATTCATGCAAAGGAGGCAATACCTTAGTGATATTAGAAAGCCAATTAGCGGTTGTAGAACGACCGCTATCATTCCCCCCATCCATCACCAAAATCTTATCGAACTGAATACCACTGATTGCCTGAGATTGAGCTTCAACAATTTTTGGCATTTGTTCAACGATCATTAACATCGCAGCTTTATCAGGCTCATTCCCCGCTGCGTTCACGATAGCCTCGAATCCCTTAGCTTTCTTTGCCAATTGCTCATAAATACCTTCTGCGTGACCCAACATTTCAGCCTTAATCGCTTCACCTTTACCTTGACCATCTAATGCAAGCTGTGCTTTATTAGCTTCCGCTTCGATGATATATTTTGATTTAGCGATTTCCGCCGGCACGACAACATCTGCTTGCTGAGTCGCACGCTCACGTTCTGCACGCGCTATTTCTGCCAGTCGTTCAGCCTTATAACCTTCTTCTTGAGCCGCAGCTACACTTACCGCTTCGGCGGCATCACCCCGACGCTTAGCTTCAGCTTCAGCTTCACGACGCTTCGCATTGGAATTAGCCTCAACGACAGTGGCTTCATTTTCACCCGTCACCGCACGGGCATTAGCATTAGCTACATTGACTCGTTCTTCCTGTTTTGCATTAGATGCCCCGGTTTCACCATCACGGTGTTGCAAAGCGACTTGGACCTTTGCCCGATTGACTGCTTCAGCGGCAGCTTTTTCACCCAGGGCTTTCAAATAACCTGACTCATCTGTAATGTCAGCAATATTAACATTAATAAGACGCAATCCTATTTTTTTCAACTCCTCCTCAATATTTTCCATCACATTATGACTAAAGGTATCCCGATCAGCATTGATTTCTTCAATATCCATCGTTGCTATCGTGGCACGCAATTGTCCGAAAATAATTTCTTGAGCCATTCCCTCAATGGCTGAAGGAGTCAAACCAAGCAAACGTATTGCTGCATTCGTCATGAGATCTTCAGTCGTACCAATGCCAAATGTAAACTTCGAGGGTACATTGACTCGAATGTTTTGCTTTGAAAGCGCAGAGCGTAGAGGTACATCTGTCGTTATAGGTGTCAAATCCAAATAGGAATACTGCTGGATAAGGGGCCAAACAAAAGTAGCACCCCCATGAATCGGCAACGCCGATCTACCAACACCCACTTTACCATACTTAACCAATATCCGATTAGAAGGACAAGTTTTATAGCGACGAATGGCTAACATAAAGGTTCCAAAAACCATCAAGCCAATGACAGTCACTATCATAATAATATAAATTGACATATTTTAATCCTATAGTTGAAATTTTAAATTTCCAATGGGTTCACAATCAATTGATTATTGGAAACGCGCACCACTTTCACTGTATGCCCTCTGGTAATTTTTTCACCTTCTGTAATAGCTTCAAGCTCTTCAAGTCTGCCCTGAAAAGAAATATTCACTTTACCACAGCCACCGAATTTGCCTGGTATGGAAATGGAAACGATTGCTTCCTTTCCAACCGTATTTTCTAAGTCAATATTGCCTGATTCATTTAAGGTAGCAAGCCCTTTAAGCAATAACAAATTTAAAGCTACCATAAACAACCCAATTAAAATTGCCCAAACAATAGAAATGCCCGCCTCAACGCAAGCCAGCCCTCCCCAGGAAAACCCCAGGAAAAAAACAATCGCATTTCTGAGGGTAAAAAACATGGAAGCATCCCCACTTCCATCGTGATCCCCTCCATCTCCATCATCTGCTCCAATAAATAAGGCTACCACCATTTGAAGCATGAATAATAATGTAAAGGGAATAGCTAACCCCCAAAGAAGCTGCTGAACCCCGGTTAAACTAATCCACCATTCTTGCATATATTTTACCCTATAACGATACACCACTATTTTTTAAATCAACCTGATTCAACAAAGCCTGATTTGATAAAAAATCTTCCAACTTCTTTGAAAAAACTTTTTCCAATACAGGTGGAATAACCTTTTCTAACTGTTTCTCAATCATAAGACTAAGTCGTTTTTCCAATTCATCTGATGAAATTTCCACATCCGGCTTAACTTCTATTGTAAAAGTTTCTTTTGCTTCCAAACTTTTTAAAGCTTCTGATGCCACATTAGCTGCCTCCAATAATTGATTTTCATCTAAATCGCCTTCGTCACGCAATGTTGGATCTGCACAAAAATCTTCAACTGCCCAAAAAAGGGTATTGAGTATTTTATATTCTGTTTCTGAAAAATCAGTGTTGTCATATTCAAATAATTTTAAATACTCAGCTTCAAATTGGAGCGCAGATAACTGTCCTTGCATGAAGGAATTGATAAGTGTTCCATACGGATAAATTGTTGATTTCATGTTATATTCCCATCTGATAATAGATGCTTTTCCTGTTTCATGCTCAAATGCCATGCCGATAAAAATTGATGGTTTTTGCATAAAACATTGAGTTTGGTTCCTGGATTAAAAAAATGTTTAATCGGTTGTCCTTTATAAGTGCCTTTTATCACTACCGTGTTCACATCAATAATATGCTTTAACAATGCTTGTTTAAAAGCAATTAGATTTGACAAATTATAATGACCCTCTACACCAAAAACAAGAGCATGTTTAAATTTTTTCTGCAATTGTTTATCACTAAAATGGCACCGCCAAATCAGGGGCAATAACCCATTTTTTCTTATCCACTGTAAAGCATTTTGATAAATATTATACATTTTTAAGTAGGTACAAGTCTTTTAACATTTTTTTTCGGAAATAAACCCAGTTTTTTCAAAAAACTTGGTTTCTAAACAGAGCATTATAAAACCGCCTCAACCCGTGCTAACATTTTATCTGTTACTTTAGTACTGCGTTCAATTTTAGCAATATAACCTTTTGAAACACCTAAACGCTATAACGATAAAACTTTTGTCCTTTTCAATGGTTTTATATTATTTTTTTGGACACTTGCTTTCCAAATACAAACTATCAGGGCAAAAATCTTGTCCATTTTGCCATTGAACACTGCCTAAAAAGGGTTTAACTGAGTTAAATAAACTTATTTCTTTTAATTCTCTAAATATACCTTTATCTAAATAAGGCTTAACATCAAATACTTTAACTTCTCCATTGTTAAAAGTAAGGGTTATAGTGTAGTTTAAATTGGGTTTAACATGTTCAACTCTTGGATTCATAAAAATATCCCTATTTCAATGGAGCAATCTTGAAGATAGTTTCACCCTGGGTAGCTAATTCCCAATCAGCCATCAATTCTTCTTGGTGTATTTCAATCCATGCCTGAATTAATTTTAGTTTACTGGACTTGAGATAACAATTTCATCGACAAATATCTACATGTGGACATAAAATGTATACATTTCAACATTGTGGACTAGGGAGTATCAACCCTTTATCCCCTCGCTTGCACTTGGGGTTACTTTTTTTCAACCAGAAACGAATGCGCTTGGTTGGGTGCAACCATCCATTAAGATTAGCCCTTACCTTGGAAATTAATGTTTGAAAAGAGAAGGTTGAGTCAGTCTTGCGTAGTATATTGTATGCACCATTAACATCAGCATTGATTAAAGTACTATCACTTGACTTGTACAATCCACGCTTAACTCTTTTACCACTAAAGGTTGATTTATTTTTGGCCTTCGGGTTATATCGTTTTGGAAGTTTATCACCATCAACAAAACTCGCTTTACTCGTATAACTTTCGTTTGCCACTATCAGTTCAATACCGTGTGACCCAAGTTTATAGGATAATTTTTCTACAAACTGGCCTAAAGCTAAATTCACGAAGTTTTGATTGGTTCTTTTGCCTAAGTTGATTCTGTTTAGCGATTTAACAACATCACCAACAACCACTTTAGATATGTCATGCTTTACACAGGTTTTTACAACATAAGAAGTCGCTCTATGCATATAGTCATTCACCTTTGCATTACGTCGATTAGTAAGGCTTTGGAGTTTACGCGACCATTTTTTCCCTCGGCTTGAAAGTTGAGATTGCATTTTCGCCTTTCTCTTATTGTAGTAGGCATTGACTGACTTCAGCCTTTTACCATCAATAATGAAAGGCTTTACAACGCCGTTGGTAACACAGGTAGCTAGGTTATTCATGCCAAAGTCAATGGACATAACTTGATCATTTTGCTTGATCTGTTCAAAGTCATCAGGGTTTTCTTCATAAACAAAAACCGCATGGAAGCTATTGTATTTTGGAATAACTTCCACCTGTTTAATGTCTTTATCCCACAAAAGCTTGGGGACTTGTATTTCCAAACCCTTTTCCAAAATGACAACTTGCTCATATCTGATAGATTCACCCGATGGGAACGCTTTCCCGTTTGGCAAAGTGATTTCAAGGGCTTTTTCAATAATGAACAAGCCTTGGATTTGAAAGGCTTGGTAATCATAAATTAGATTGTCATGCTTATCTTTTTTGTACTTAGGCGGTTTCGGCTTACCGGGATACTTGCCCGGATTCTTTTGAAAATCCTGATGACACCTAAAAAAAGAGCGGAAGTTTTTATCAAGCCTTCGTAAAGTTTGTTGAGCGACTTTTGCTTTTAATAATTTGTAATTAACCTCACCCTCAAGGTTGGTAACTTGTTTCATAACCTTGTCCATTTTGGAATAGGAAAAGTACTTTCCGGTTGCCTCAACAGCCTCTCGTAATGTCCATAACGTTTGATTGTACAAATTTTTTGAATGGTGAGTAAGAACTTTAAGTCGCTCAAACTGTCGCTTTTTCAAACCTCTTATTTTGATTTTTAATGCTCTCACACCTAACCTCAATTATTAGCTGAAGTGATATAATAATTTCATTTATAATTAATCATAGTGTTATGCCGGTTATTTTTAATAATTTGAAATACACAATATACACTTATGATATCTACATGTCAATAAATGTAGATATTATTCTAGACTATATTCCCCTCTAATAATTTACCTTCAGGGATAGATATAACTGCTTCTTGCCCTTGATATTTAACATGAATATGAGGAAGATGATGTTGTCTATTATCAAAATAGTACATTGAGATAATAATCCCATAGTACATTGATATTACAGCCATAAAATGACTCCATTAATTGTTTTGGTGAGTTTTTAGTTTTGTAGGACGCGGTTTACAACCCAATGTCATGTAGGGGCGAACATAAGTGTTCGCCCTATCCTGATTTTTACCTATCAATCTCCCCAAACACAATATCCTGCGTCCCAATAATCGCAACCACATCAGCAATCATGTGACCCTTTGCCATTTCATCCATAGCAGCCAAATGAGCAAAGCCAGGCGCGCGTATTTTCATACGATAGGGCTTGTTCGCACCGTCAGAAATTAAATAAATACCAAATTCCCCCTTAGGATGTTCGATTGCCTGATAGACTTCCCCTTCAGGAACACAATAGCCCTCAGTAAACAATTTGAAATGGTGAATAAGCCCTTCCATATCAGCTTTCATGTTTTCACGCTTAGGCGGAGCGATTTTATGATCATCCAGCATCACAGAACCAGGATTTTCGCGCAACCAATCAACACACTGTTTAATAATATGATTAGATTGACGCATTTCTTCCATACGCACCAAGTAGCGATCATAAGTATCGCCATTAACACCTACCGGGATGTCAAAGTCTAATTGATCATAAACCTCGTAAGGCTGTTTTTTGCGTAGATCCCATTCGATACCGGAACCTCGTAGCATGGGTCCTGAAAATCCCAAATTTAATGCCCGCTCTGGAGACACAACGCCAATACCGACGGTACGTTGTTTCCAAATACGATTTTCCGTCAATAAGGTTTCATATTCATCCACATATTTTGGAAAACGATTGGTAAAATCTTCAATAAAATCTAATAGCGAGCCTTGGCGATTCGTATTTAAGCGCTTGACTTCGCTTTCATCATGCCATTTGGATTTTTCATAGTGAGGCATACGATCCGGTAAGTCCCGATAGACACCGCCTGGTCGATAATAAGCGGCATGCATCCGCGCCCCAGTGACAGCTTCATAGCAATCAATTAAATCTTCCCGCTCCCGAAACGCATATAAAAAGATAGTCATCGCGCCAATATCAAGCCCATGCGTCCCAAGCCAGAGCAAATGATTCAGAATACGGGTAATTTCATCAAACATGACGCGAATATATTGGGCGCGAATAGGGGGCTCAATGCCGAGCAATTTTTCTATCGCCATCACATAAGCATGTTCATTACACATCATAGACACATAATCCAGTCTATCCATATAAGGAACACATTGATTAAATGGCTTATTTTCAGCGAGCTTTTCAGTGGCACGGTGCAATAAGCCAATATGCGGATCAGCCCTTTCAATGACTTCACCGTCTAATTCTAAAACCAAGCGCAACACGCCATGTGCTGCCGGATGTTGGGGACCAAAATTTAGGGTATAGTTGCGAATATCAGACATTCTGTTATTCCTTTGTTCTTTTTTAGTTATCAGTTTGTAGTGGCAATCCCTAATAAAGAAATCCTATTTTTTTCAAAAATCGGATTTATAGTTTCTATACTGAGCAACATTTTCACAGATTTGATTACAGTGAAGTATATATAGTTTTTCAGGAAAATAAAAGTTATCAGACCTGCCAGGTTTTCAAAACATGGCAGGTCTTAAAGCCAAAATATTTGTCTGAACATCTATATCAAGTCACTCAATTAATTAGCACTTTCCGGATTAAAATCCGCTAAATAACCAGTCAGTACCAAAACCCGCTTTTTGACAATTTCCGCTCGTGCGCCGACCGCAATCATACCCCACATTGTACCGCCACCCATCGCATCATAAATTCCTTTATAAATTCCTTTAATGGCTTCAAATTCGGCATTTCTGTATTTAAGCCATTGCAACTGAGCATCTTTGAGTTGCTTTTTCGCATTGGCATTGAGTTTAGAACGCAGTGCTTTATACACCCTATTCAACTCCGCATCCCATAGCTGTTCAGCTTGAACACTACATTCTATCATGCCAGCCGTTGAATCATTTTTTTCCAGACAAGCATCCGTTTTGGCATCAATGGGATGCGATTTTTCAACGGCGTAGGTGAATGACGATGCTAAACTTAGCCCGGCAACTAAAGCAAGCAATGAGGATTTTTTAAAACGATTAAGCATTTATAATTTCCTTTGGTGTGAAAATCTTAATTAACATAACGGTTATCGTGACGTATCACTCTTGGAACAAGGGTTCGAGGCTCAACACTCACCGGCTCATAGATAACCCTCTTAGTTTCAGGATCATAGCGCATTTCGACATTGCCACTGAGTGGGAAATCTTTACGGAATGGGTGCCCTATAAAACCATAATCGGTCAAAATACGGCGCAAATCTGGATGCCCATCAAATAAAATACCAAATAAATCAAAGGCTTCGCGTTCAAACCAATTAGCCGAACTCCAAATATCAATCACTGAATCAATACAGGGTGGTTCACCCTCAGCAAAAGTTCGCACTCGTAAGCGTTGATTATTCTTAATGGATAGCAAATGATAAACAACTGCAAAACGGGGTTTATCTTCAACACCCTTAAGAATGCCCTTACTGACAGCGCGACTAAAACCGGTACTCGTCGCCATTTTAGTTTTCCAATCAGCTTGTCCATATTGGGAATAATCAACACCACATAAATCCATTAATTGGGAAAAACCAAATCGATTACGCAGTGCTTGGCACACATCTAAAATATGTGCTGCTGGTACTTCTATTGTAAGTTCATTATAAGCCAATTCCACCTTGAGGGGAATATCGGCAAATCGTTCTTGTAATTCAGACTGTAAAGTCTGTAAAGAATTAGCCATAATTAGTTATAAGTTATCAGTTATCAGTTATCAGGCGTAGTGTTTCATAATTCATAATTATAATAAGCAAGCTACTACAATAAATAACCTAGTGCAGGATTGCTCCTATCCTGCTAATCAAATTGGATATGCTTACCAATATGAGCAATTAAAATTTTCCCATTGGCAATATTTTCTTTGCCTTCATGAAAATAAATACGGTTAAAGTAATAATGACTATTTCCACTATCATCACTTTTGCCTAATTTTAAATGAGGTTCACAACAAATGAATTCTTTTATATTAGAATCATTAACAAATTCAAAAGTCATTTTGGGCTTATCTTTGGCATTACCTTGTGGTGAAGCATCAACATTACAAGCCGAAGAAAAGTTTTTTAAGCTATCTATTCGATTAGATTGATTATAGTATTTACAAAATTCATCATTTAATAGAGTCAGATGATGAACGATAATTTTTGAAAAATCATGTAAACTCTTTTCTAAATCTTTCAAAGTTTTTTCAACGCGCTCATGAAAAAATAATTGCGAAAAATATTTTTGGCACTCATGGTAAAAATGGTTTTCAGAAATAGGATACTGCCCTAAAAAATATCTATGGAAAGCAAACCAATTATGTCGGTTATAAACCAAATATTTTTCTTCAATGGATTTGACTTCATGCAAACATAACAACCCATAAATCGTTGCCTCATGATGTTTGTCTAATCGTTGTATAATCTCCTCAACCGTGCGATTCGTCGATTCTGAATGATCAATTATTTTTAATAGAAATTTTTTGATGTCTCTACTAAAAATATTCTTTCCCTTATTACTGTATAAAAACTCCCACAGCATTAAATCTGGATAAATAAATTCATCATAAATTGAATCATGCTTTAAAATTTTATCATCATGTTCTTTGATAAAATCATAATCTTCTGATAAAGATTCTATCTTTTTTTCTATGTCTTCTATTATTATATCTTGTTGATATTTAAAGGAATAGTTTAATAAATAAAGTTCGGTTCTCATCGGTTTTGTCGGCGTAATTTGAACATTTCTGCCAAATCAATTTCTTCCTGATCAAAAAAATCTTCTGGCCAAATTTCCAATTCACCGTCAGATTTGACTGGAATTTGTATAACTGGCTGTTCGCTATTGGGTTGAAAATACAATATGCTCAAATCGCTAGCTGTCACAATTTGTTTTAATACTGCCAGTCGTAGGGCATTCAAAATATGCTCGCTATGCGATTCAATAAAAACTTGCACCCCACAACGACTGACTTTTGCCAAAAATTGAGTCAGTCGAGATTGTGCTTTGGGGTGTAAATGGGCTTCAGGATTTTCAACAATTAAGATTTCACCTTCTTTGGCAATTAGCCCTGACACAATTATTGGTAAAATATAACTGTATCCAAAACCAACATTAACCGGTTTAAAACGATCTTTTGAAGCACTGGTATTGATAAAAAGTTCCAGTATATTCGTTTCAGAATGGGGAATTTCAACTTTGGCACCCTCAAAAATTTCGTTGAGCCATGCTTCGGTTTGGGTAATTAAAGTTTTAGCGTCTTCTCCAAGACATAGTTTGTCATTAACTAAATCGTCTTTCTTTTTATCAAGTACGTTGGCTGTCAATTCGCCCTTTACACCAACATTGGGAAAAGTGGTTAAATTGGATTTAAGATAAAACTCTTGAGGACCAAAACGATCCGCCGAAATGTAATGGATTTTACTGAAATCAAAACGGGCGTTTTGGAAACTTCGAGTATTATCTATATTAACAGACATATGATCTTCTATATTTTCAACAAGATAATACTTAGTATTAAATTTTTCTTGATAAAAATAGTATTCAAATATAATGGACTCTTTTGTTGAAGTATTGCTATTTCTAATATCATTAAAATTGCCCAAATTCACACAACTACCATTCAACCAAATCTGCGTAGGATTTTCATTATGTTCAATTGATTGTCGCATCAACAACAAAGATTGTAGCAAGGTAGATTTACCCCGCCCATTAATGCCAGTCAGCAAATTTAATTGGCTGAAAGGAAAAGAGGTTTTTTCTTTGAAACATTTAAAGTGAGTTAATTTGATTTGTGTCAACATGTCTCACACCCCTCGCCTAAAATTTCTTGCGCTAGTTTAAATCGATTAACAACGTTGGCACGGTTGCTGGTAGTAAAACGTACAGCTTCTAAATAGCTTCCGTTTTTGAGCAATTGCTTAAAATTTCTTTTAATGCATTGCTTATTTTTCTTTAAAAATGAATCGCTCTTTGCCGAAAAAAAGTAACAAACCGACTCTAAAATAGCAATATTGATTCTACTTCCTCTGGTTTGCTTGATTGATAAACGGAAATTGCTTTCACCAAAAAATTCAAACGTCAGCGTCATCACTCGTTCAAAATCTGATTTCAAGGTAGCGATTTCTTTATTGGCCATCAAATTAATTTTTCGCATAGCTTTTTCAACAAAATCACTCATATCACCATAATAGTCGGTTTTATAATCAAAAATTCTGAAAGCAAAATATCGCAAAACAACTTCTCTATCTTTCATGCGCGTGGGAGAAACACCATTATCAATGGCTTTTTTAAAGTATTCCTCTTCAGATAATTCTTTAAGCAATTCAGTCGCTTTACCAATAAAAATACAATTCCGAACCTCCTGACGGTTCAGCATTGTTCCACCAGTATTAATTCGGTTGAAAATATCATAAACGACTGCGACTGGTACTGAAGGCTTTATAACATACAAACTTAGTTTGTTATCCTCAATTCTCGTTTGGTAATCCCCCACTAATGTTTTCAGTTCCGAAAAATTACATCCATTAAGTTTAAGTAATGCTTCTAAACCCTTTAACTCAAATTTATCGTTGATAAATTCATGCAAAGTTGAAGTACGTTGCAAACCATCCACAACAATATATTTTCCTTCCCTTGTTTGATTGACATAGAAAGGCGGTATGGGAAAATTCAAAATGATCGATTCAATAAACCGACTTTTTTGATCAGGATTCCAAACCAGATTACGCTGAAAATCAGGATTAATAATTAACTTTTTTTGTTCATATTTTCTCATCAATTCAAAAACTGTGTGAGGTGCTTCTCTAATATCAATATCCTCTTTCGTTGGATCATAAGGATATAATCCACTACCTTCGTTATGATCCTCAACAGCGGTATCCGCATCAGTAATAATGACATCATCATCTTGTTTTTCAGTATTCATTTTTAAATTTATGGCCTTTCAGAAAGTAGGAATCTGTTTATAAAAACTTATTTAAAATCAATTAGTTATATAAATTAGTCCGGAAAAATTCCTAGACATAATCCACTTTAACTACCCAAAGTCATATATTCTTTATCAACAATAAATTTTTAAATCTTATTAATAACGTCAGATAGAAAAGACAGTGTTTCATCTTTAAAATTTTCTAATTCACCAACTGTAAAATCTTGCCCTATTTCAGAAAAAGTAAAATTTCCATGAGCCAGGTGATTCCGCTTATTTTTTATCGTTACTAAATTTCTACCATTGGATGGCATTTGAAAACCATATTGTTTTGCAAGTTCCCTTATTTTTTGTGCATCAAGATTGCCTGAAAAATCTAATTTATCTTTAAATAGAAAAATAGTTTCTTTTGTTAAAATTGATTCAGTAATCTTTAATATAGTGTCACGTAAAGTATCCTGTTTAAAATTTCCCTCTTTAAAATTATCGGTACTTTGTTCAAGCCAAATTTTCTTCAAGCTTTCAGAAAGCTGCTCAAAACTTATCTCGTTGTCTTCAATTGCATAATAAATCTCTAAAATGGAATGCCTAACAGTTGCCTCAATGACATTATAAAGTAATAGAAAACCATTCGCGATGAGTATATTCTGAAGTTGAATTGATATTTTTTCTTCAACTAAATCATCAACTTTTTTGTACTTCAAGCGCGTATTTTCGTAATCACCCAGGATGGAAAGAAAAGAGAAGTAATTTTCAACTTCATCCTTTCTTTTATCAAAATCAAGTTGAGTCTTATCCATAGTGCAAACTGTCCTTTTTTATCCTATTGAGTAAGCAATGCGATGTTGTTTCTTTAAAAAATTCATTATCAGCTAATTTTTGTTCAGAAAATTTACTTTTTGCCATAATTATTTTCTTTAAGATGTTCGCCCCTTAGGAATTAGGATTCAATAATACCCAAAATTAAACCTGCCAGGTTTTAAAAACCTGGCAGGTTTGGACATTAACTAAACCTGGTAGGTTTGGACATTAACTAAACCTGGCAGGTTTGGACATTTAAGATTTGGGTATTATTAAATCCTGACTCCTTATTAAAATGACTACCCTAACTCACACGCGCAATCGTATTAGTCCGCTTAATTTTTTGTTGCAATTGCAAAATTCCATATAACAACGCTTCGGGAGTAGGCGGACAGCCAGGAACATAAATATCAACCGGGACAATTCGATCACAACCGCGCACGACGGAGTAAGAATAATGGTAATAGCCGCCCCCATTTGCACAGGAACCCATTGAAATCACCCAGCGCGGTTCTGGCATTTGGTCATACACTTTACGCAGGGCCGGTGCCATCTTATTAGTCAAAGTCCCTGCTACAATCATCACGTCAGATTGACGCGGGCTGGGCCTAAAGACGATACCAAAGCGATCCAAATCATAACGTGATGCGCCTGCGTGCATCATTTCCACCGCGCAGCAAGCTAAACCAAAGGTCACGGGCCACATAGAGCCTGTTCGTGCCCAGTTAATGAGATCATCTGCCTTAGTGGTGACAAACCCTTTTTCCAGGATACCTTCTACTCCCATTCTAATGCCCCCTTTTTCCATTCATAAGCAAAACCAATGATCAAGATCGTTAAAAATATCATCATAGCAACAAATCCAAATAGACCAATGTCTGTTAATACAACAGCCCACGGAAATAAAAAGGCAATTTCAAGATCGAAGATGATAAATAAAATAGCGATCAAATAATAACGCACATCAAACTTCTTATGTGCATCTTCAAAAGCTTCAAACCCACACTCATAAGGTGAGTTTTTTTCCGGATCAGGTTTACGCGTACCTAGAAAAAAACCTAATATAGGTACAATAAGACCGATTACCAAACCAATAATAATAAATAACAAAATAGGAAAATAATTTTCTAACATGGGATACCCTTTTTAGTTGTCCATGCTTCATAGTACAATTTACTATTATATGATAAAAAAAGAATTTAAAGTTTGTACCTATCAAATATTATCAAAAATGATTCATCAGATACAAGCTTTTATTTAGAGTTCATGAAATAATGGGAATTTGACGTGTTTTTGGAATTTTGGAATTGGCAAAATGGGATTTTGAATTAGCTAATTAGATTAACTAATTTTGATTAATTCAATTAACGGAGATTAATAATATGAGTTTTGAGGAATTTCATTTGATTCGACCTTATTGGTTATTGGCGATTGTGCCTTTGCTAGTAATGTTATGGTTATTGCTGCGTCGTCAGCTTAATAGTGGTAATTGGGAAAAGGTGTGTGATCCGCAATTATTGCCGCATATTTTATTGGGTAAAGAAGGAAAACGGCGAACTTGGCCTTTTTATACGATGGGTATTGCTGGTTTACTTTCTATACTGGCTTTAGCGGGACCAACCTGGGAGCGTTTGCCGCAACCGGCTTTCCGTGATCAATCTGCATTGGTGATCGTGCTTGATTTGTCTCGTTCAATGGATGCGACTGATATTAAGCCTAGTCGTTTAATCCGCGCCCGTTTTAAGGTGGCTGATATTTTAAAGCAGCGTGAAGAGGGTCAAACGGCATTAATTGTTTATGCCAGGGATGCTTTTGTCGTGACACCGTTAACGGATGATGTTGATACCATCACATCTCTGTTATCTATACTGAATACGGCACTGATGCCTAGTCAGGGTAGTCATGCTGAGATTGCTTTGGAAAGGGCTATGGACTTACTCAAACAAGCGGGATTAAAAACGGGAGGGGTGCTATTAATAACTGATGGTTTTCAGGGGAAAAAAGTACAACGTGCTATTGACAAACTCAATAGACAAGGATATAAACTTTCTATCCTGGGTGTGGGTACTGAAGAAGGGGCGCCGATTCCACTTGCTAAAGGTGGTTTTTTGAAGGATGCTAAGGGGGCGATTGTTATTCCTAAGTTGGATGAATTTCATTTACGCGAAGTGGTCCAGAAGGGCGATGGCATTTATCAACGCATTAGAACGAATGAGAGTGATGTTTTGGCATTATTGGCTGCTTTTGATAGTCAATCTTTTCAAAATAAAGATGAAAATTTACAGATTGATACTTGGCGTGAACTAGGTCCTTGGTTATTATTATTAGTGTTACCATTAGCAGCCCTGGCTTTTCGGCGTGGTTATTGGGTGATCATATTACTGTTTTTTGTGCCTATACCAACACCGGTTCAGGCTTATGATTTCCAAAGTTTATGGTTGACAGCGGATCAACAAGCTAAGGAAGCTTTTGAAAAGGAGGAAATGCAGCAGGCTGCTGAGTTATTCGAGCATCCTGAATGGAAAGCCGCCGCTCAATATAAATCAAATCAATATGAAGAAGTTCTTAAATCATTGGATGAACTTGAGGGGGCTGAAAATTGGTATAATAAGGGTAATGCTTTGGCGCGTTTGGCGCGTTATCCTGAAGCCATTGAGGCTTATAAAAAAGCCCTTGAGTTAGAGCCTGAGCATGAAGATGCTAAGTATAATAAGGAGTTAGTGGAAAAACAAGTTCAGGATTCCCAGGATTCTCAGGATTCTCAAGATACCCAAGATTCCCAAAATCAAGATCAACAGGAGAAGAAGTCTGAACAAGATTCTCAGGATTCCCAGGATTCTCAGGATGCTAAAAATCAGGAAGCTCAGGAACAAGAAGCCGCTCAAAAGGAGAAGAAATCTGAACAGGATGAGCAAGATGCGAAAGAGGCTCAGGTGGCATCAGACTATGAGCCGTTAGATGAAAAGCAGCAAGCTCATGAGCAATGGTTACGCAAAATTCATGATGATCCAGGTGGTTTATGGAGGCGCAAGTTTAAATATCAATATCAACAGGGCAATAATCAATCAGAAGGAGAACAACCTTGGTAAAATATCAATTTAGGTTTGTGAATTACATATTCCTATTCACTTTATTAGTCAGTAACAGTTTTGCTGCCAATATTAAGGTTTTTACTGATCGCAATCCTGTGCGATTGGATGAATCGTTTACCTTAGTTTTTGATGTGGCTAGCACCGTGATAGGTCCTGATTTTAGTCCCCTTCACTCTGATTTTGATATACTTAATCAAAGTCAGAGTAGCCAAGTTAATATCATCAACGGTCAACAGCATAGTAGTAAACAATGGAGATTGAGCGTCATAGCAAAGCGAACAGGGCAGTTGGTTATTCCATCTATTTCTTTCGGTCAAGATCGCAGTACGCCTAGTATCATTACTGTGCAACCTGCACAAACCTCGCAACCTGGAAAAACACCAGCTGATCTCTTTTTGGAAATTGAAGTCGATTCTAAGAATCCGTATGTCCAATCTCAGATTATTTATACGGTGCGCTTATTTTATGCGATCAATCTCAATAATGCCACTTTAAGTGAACCTCAAGTCAAAGACACAGAAGGGATAGTTGAAAAACTCGGCAAAGATGCCCAGTATGAAACGCGACGTGATGGTAGACGCTTTGTCGTTCTGGAAAGAAAATATGCCATTTTTCCACAACAAAGTGGTGATGTCATTATTGAACCGCTGATATTAGATGCAAAAATTTTAGAGGGTAGGCGTTCTCGCTTTGATTTTTTTGGTCAATCAAATACACGAACTAAACGCTTACGTTCAGAAGCTATCTCCCTCAGCGTTAGACCCATTCCAAAAACTTTCCAAGGTCAACACTGGCTACCCGCTAAACAGTTGAATTTAAAGGAAAATTGGTCTGAAAACCCATTACAATTTAAAACAGGTGAAGCGGTCACTCGCACATTAACATTGTTGGTAGATGGATTAACTGCCGGACAATTGCCTGATTTGAAATCATTCATTCGCCCTTCCATTTCACAAAAGGAGAATGTGGGGAATTTAAAACAATACCCAGATCAAGCGAAGCTTGATGAGCAAAAAACCGCTCTGGGTATTATCAGTAGTCGTGAAGAAAAAGTGGCGATGATGCCGTCTCAAGCTGGTGATTATACCCTACCGGCGATTGAAATACCTTGGTGGAATACCGAAACGGAACGGATGGAAATGGCTAATTTGCCAGCTCGTACTATTAAAATACTAGCGGCTGATAATGCACCACAAACTATATCGCCGGTTGCCACTTTACCTATTTCAAGCGGTAATGAATCCGCTTCCCCTTTAAAAACATCGCTTATTGAGCAACCTGTGAAAAATCATTGGTTTTGGCTTAATATTTTTTTAGCGATAGGTTGGGTGGGTACTATTATAGCCTGGTGGTTAACTAGACGACGGAATAGTCATATTCCAGCGAAACCAAACACGTTAAGTAAAAAAGCGGCTTTTAAACAGCTTAAACAAGCCTGCCATAAAAACGATTTAAAGCAAGTTAAGAATGCGCTTTTAACCTGGGCTAAAATCCATTGGCAAAATATTCCTAATAATTTAGGAGAGATAAGCCAGCGTTGTGGTGAGCCATTAGAAACCGAAATTCAAAAGTTAAATCGACACTTGTATAGTCGATCCGCAGAAGATTGGCAGGGAATTGGTTTATGGAAAGCATTTAAAGTCTATCAGGGCATTTCAGAAAAACGTGTTATAGAAGAGTTAGAGTTAGAGCCGTTGTATCAAACTTGAATGATTTATATTTTGATATGACAAAAAAAAAGGGTTAGCAACAAAGTTGCTAACCCCCTTCAATGGTGGGCGATACTGGATTTGAACCAGTGACCCCTGCCGTGTGAAAGCAGTGCTCTACCCCTGAGCTAACCGCCCTTTTTCAGTTATCAGTTATCAATTTATCAGTTACCAGTTATCAATTACCAGTTATCAGTTAGTTATCAGTTACCAGTTATCAGTTTTACTGTAAAACCAACAAGTTTAACTAAAAATTTTTTGTCAGTTATTATTGTAGAGTGCATTCTACCGTATTTATTTTGATATGTCAAGCTTTTTTTGCAATTTGTTAATTCTTAAATTCTGATAAAGATTATTTAAATCCAATTCACAATTAGCTACATCAAGCCCTTTTCCGCCAGGGAAACACAATAACCATCACCAATCACTATATGATCCAGTACCCGCACATCGATTAAATTGAGGGCATCTTTTAAACGCTTGGTAATTTCAATATCGGCATGACTCGGTTCGGCTACCCCGGAAGGATGGTTATGTGCCAAAATCAGTGCAGCAGCATTATGTTGTAAAGTTCGCTTAACGACTTCCCGTGGATAAACACTTGCACCATCTATCGTGCCTAAAAAAAGTTCTTCAAATTTGATCACCCTATGTTTATTATCCAAAAATAAGCAACCAAATACTTCATAATCCCGCCCACTAAGTTCAGACATTAAAAAATTACGGGTATCATCCGGATTAGATAAAACACTGCCCCGTTCTAAACATTCACGTAAATAGCGGCTGCTCATTTCAACACAAGCTTTTAATTGAACATATTTGGCATCCCCTAATCCTTTCGCTTTACAAAATTGCTTTTTATTGGCTGCCAATAAACTACGTAAATCTCCAAATTCATCTAATAAATCTTTGGCTAGATCCAAAGCACTTTTACCCTTAACACCCACCCGTAAAAAAATCGCTAACAATTCTACATTAGTCAAAGTCTGCGCCCCACGCTGCATTAATTTTTCACGGGGACGCTCTTCATGCGGCATATCTTTAATTCTGACAGTTGCTGTTTTTGGTATCGTTGCTATTTTTGGTTCAGATAAGCATTTTTCCTGGGATTTAGTGATTTTGGTTTTTTGCAGGTATTTTTCCTGGGCATCAGCAATTTTTTCAGTCACAATTAGATCCTTTTAAAATAAGCAAATTTTGTATATTATTGAAGTGGTAATAATCAATTTTATCACAATACGGATTTAGAAACCTGTTTGCGAATCAATACAAGGCACCCATTGTTGCTGTTTCTGCCCTAATAATCATGATGTTTTTTTTTTAGTCAATACTATAAACTGAAAAGGCTACCATTATTAATAACGATAAACGAACAGGAATAGCCAATGAGCTTAGAACTCAATATAGAATTAACTGATAATGATGGCAATTTGCCACCTTTACAAAAAATCGGTTTTTTGGGGCGGACTCAAGAATTATCGCAAATTGAGCGAGCCTTTGTACAAGAAGGGGTACGTCGCTTAACTATCTCAGGCGTTGGAGGACAGGGTAAAACTTATTTAGCCATTTATGCCGGACAATGCTTATATCAAAAGGGTGTATTTGAAAAAATCTGTTTTATGGATTATTCTGCCTTTGTGGGGGTGGATGCCGTTGGTTTAGCCATGAGAACTTTGATGGAGGTGTTAGATAAACCTGATGAAAAGGCAGCCCATGATGCCCTACATGATATCCCTACTTTATGGATTTTGGATAATGTTGAAAGATTACCGGCAGCACAGCTACAAGAATTGCTGGATGCCGCAAAAAAATGGTCTGAAATAGGAGCCTGTCGCGTACTGTTGACGAGCCAGGCGGAGCATTTTGAACATCCGGCTTATCAGAAAAGTTTATTTTATCAGTCACTGCCCTTATCGGGATTAGGTGAGGAAGAAGTGCTAACCTGTTATCGGCATTGGTTAGCACAACCCACGCCGATAGTGTCGCCTCAAAGAGAGGAATTATTAACATTGTTTGAGCAAGTCGCTTTCAATCCTTTATCAATTCGGATATTAGCAATCGCGTTGAAACGTCACAACCCGGCAGAATTGGGAAAACGTTTACAGGGCTTGCTTGTCCAAACAACTGATAATCCATTGGGTGCGACTTTAGATGTGTATTTGGAGTCATGGGAAGAAGATATTCATATCAATGTTTTATTAGTTTGGTTGGCTAAATTATTTGGATTTAAGTTGCAGGAAAAATTAAGATTGGATACTGCTACCTTAGAGTTATTATTATGTTTGGGGGTATTCCAAGGCGGTGCTTTTGAGCCAGAGATACTGGCAATTACAAAGATTCCGAAGAAACAGTGGCGATTGCTACGTTCTGCTTTGGAAAATGCGGGGTTGATTCAAGCTGAGTTTTTGCAAGATTTCGTCGCACCTTATCTCAAGTTTCATCCTACGCTGGCACCCATTTTATGGAGACGTTTACCTCCCCTGGTGCAAAATCAAATACAAGCTACTTATCGGTGGCGTTATGTAGAGCTAATCAGTTATTTGTTTTTTGAAGAGGGCAAAAATACGCTGTTAATTCATGCACTGGCAAAGCGGGATTTACCGAATATACTGCATACTATTTACACTGCCATAGAGGCTAAGGAGAGATGGGTACCTAAAGTGGCTAACTATGTTGATTTATTCATCAATACTTTTGGCTTGAAACGTGAAAGCGCTGCAATCAATCAATTGCTTGAGAAAAATAATTAAAGTTATATTTAAGTCAGGGCGAACCCACAGGTTCGCCCCTCCTTATAATAGACTACGCACCTTTTCTAAATCAGCCTGCGTATCAACAGAAATAGGATAATGCGATGTCACAAAGGTAAAAATACTTTTGCCCGCTTGCAAGAAACGTAATTGTTCTAATTTTTCCGCGTCTTCCAAATAACTCTTAGGCAATAAATGATATTCTTCAAGTATTTTTCGCCGATAACCATAAATACCAATATGCCCCCAGAATGTGATAGATTTTGAGCCATTTTCCCTATTATTACGGATATAGGGAATCGAATGCCGAGAAAAGTATAGGGCATAACCATCATGTCGTCGTATCACTTTGACAAGATTAGGATTAAAAATTTTTTCATCAAGGATAGAACAAACAGGGGTAACAATATCAGGAAGTGGTTCCACTTTTTCAAAAACGTCAATGACTTGATTAATCAATTCAGGTTCAATCAACGGCTGATCGCCCTGCACATTGATGATAATATCCCCCTCCAATTTGTCAACAATCGTTACAATGCGTTCCGTTCCAGACACGCAAGTCGAATCTGTCATCCACACTTTGCCACCCCATTCTCGCACCGCTTTCGCGACTTCTTCAGCATCGGTAGCAACATGCACTTCATCAACCTTTGAAGCTTGTAAACAACGTTGATACACATGCCAAAGCATCGGATGCCCTCCAATATCGGCAAGTACCTTATGAGGTAAGCGCAAAGATGCAAGACGAGCTGGAATAACCACAATTGCTTTGAAAAGACTCATAATTTTTTCCGGATATGTTTTTCGTTTACAAACTTTCAAGTTAAACCTTAGTTTCGAGTTTTGTTAAATTCTTATTCTATAATTAAACTTCAAAGCGGTACTTTACCTATTAACGAATTTGATTGTCAAAACGACTAATAAATTGATGATAAACAGACGCAGCACCTAAAATACTCTAAGTAAAGGCGATTCCACATTATTTCAGAGCCTCCGTAATGGTTTTGTTGGCTTCTTCAAATTTCTTTAGCATATTTCGTAAGGAACACTTTCAAAAACTGTTCTGGTTTCTGAACGAATAAGCACACTATCAATAGGGTAAGTTCCTAAATCATCAGTGAGCGTTTGTTCTTTAGTTATATTTTCATCATCAGACATTGTAAGTTCTTCACCTGTTGCTGGTTTGCGGAACTGGGCTTTGTACACAGTCCCCACATCAAGACTAGCTTGTAGATTCTAAAGCATCACGTACACGCATCATCTGCGTTTTCGCTTCTTTTCCGATCTTAACAACACGAACCAGCACATTACAGGGAAATAATGCGCCAATATCAGGATGTTGGTAAATCAAGCGGTGAGCAATAGATGGGATACAGGCACTCAAAATTCGATAACGCAGCATGTCTATGTTCAACTTGTTCTTGAAAACGGTGTCAAGATGAATCTCATTAAGGATACCAAATCCTTCCTGTTGTAAAACCTGAGTTACTCGCGTGATAGTATTCTCAAAGTTATCATTGAGTTTAATATTAAAAGTAGGCATATAGCTCCTTTAGGTGGTTGATGAAAATTTAAAACTGGTACTCTATCTTGAAGTTCTAGTTTTTAAAACCATAAGGTTTCAAGAAATACTATTTTTGCCAAAAATAGTATTTCTAATGGTGCTTTTCTTCCACTAACGTGCCATCAATTAAACGTAATGTCCGGTCCATACGCGCCGCTAAATCAGGCGCATGGGTTACCAGCACTAAACTGGTACCAATGGCTTGATTTAAATCAAGCATACGTTCATAGAGTAGTTCAGCGGTGCGGTGATCTAAATTGCCGGTGGGTTCATCGGCTAAAACACATTGCGGTTTCGTCACGAGAGCCCGTGCGACTGCTGCCCGTTGACGTTCTCCTCCGGACAATTCACCCGGTTTGTGTTTAAGGCGTTGTTCTAAACCAACTTCTGTCAAAATATCTCTCGCTTGCTCTTGAGCCTCATCGGGGGATAAGCCACGAATCAGTAAGGGCATACAGACATTTTCTAAAGCGGTAAATTCAGGCAATAAGTGGTGAAATTGATACACAAACCCTAAATTTTTATTGCGCCATAAACCTTGTTTGGCAGGATTTAGGCTGCTCATTAATTGCCCTGATACCCAAACTTCACCTTGCGTTGGATTGTCAAGACCGCCTAATAGGTGTAATAGGGTACTTTTACCGGCACCTGAGCTGCCTACTATAGCCACTTGTTCACCTGTTGCAATGCTCAAATTGACACCGCTTAATACATCAACGGAAAGATCGCCTTCTTTAAAACTTTTATGTACATTTTTACAAGTGAGTACGGGTTTATTCATAACGTAAAGCCTCCGCAGGTTGAACACGCGAAGCACGCCACGCGGGATATATAGTTGCTAATAGACTGATTATTAAGGATAATGTGCTAATCCTATAAACATCTAGCCAGCGTAAATCTGAAGGTAAATCGCTGATATAATACACATCAGGTGATAAGAATTGAATACCCATAAATTGTTCCAGTGCCGGAATGACCGTTTCAATATTCAAAGCTAAACTCACTCCCCCGGCGAGTCCTAATAAGGTGCCAAATACACCAATTAAGGTGCCTTGGACAATAAATATTCCCATAACTGTCCTGGGGGTTGCACCCAATGTTCGTAAAATGGCAATGTCTGCTTGTTTATCTGTTACAACCATAACTAAAGTGGAAACAATATTAAAGGCTGCCACTGCAACAATCAGGGTTAAAATCACAAACATGACCGTTTTTTCCATTTTAATCGCTTCAAAAAAGTTTTTATGCCGATAAGTCCAATCATAACTATGATAACCATGAGGCAATTCTTGCTGCAAATTACGACTGAATGGTTTAGCAAGAAACATATCATCTAATTTGAGATTTAATCCATGAAGACTACCGGCTGGCATACGCAATAATTTAGCAGCATCATCTAAGTGTAATAATACTAAGCCGCTATCAAATTCATGCATACCGACGCTAAAAATACCTTGCACTGTAAAGCGTTTCATGCGGGGCAGTATTCCAACCGGGGTAACGGAGGCTTGTGGGACAACTAGTGTGATTTTATGTCCTATCCAAACACCCAGGGTGTGCGCTAATTCTCTTCCTAATACTACACCAAATTGACCGGCTTTTAAATTATCTATACTGCCAGTAATCATTTTATCTTGGACTTGAGATACTTGGGGTTCAATTTCAGGTGAAATACCTTGCAATAATGCACCTTCGACATTTTTATTGTAGGTAACCATCGCTTGCCCTTGTATAAAAGGGGCTACCCCCGTCACATGAGGTCTTTGACGTAATTGTTGTGCTAAGTCTTGCCAATCGTGCCAACTTTTATCAATCGTTCTAACGACAACATGCGCTGACATCCCTAACATACGATGACGTAGCTCTTTTTCAAAGCCATTCATAACCGATAAGACGGTAATGAGTGCAGTGACACCTAAAGCAATTCCTAAAATGGAAGTCAAAGAAATAAAGGATATAAAATGGTTACGGCGCTTAGCGCGGGTATAGCGCAAACCAATATAAAAAGGAAGCGGTTTAAACATATTATTCTAAATAAATCGTTATTTATCCTAAAAAGGTTTATACTATTATCAACCAATATAAAATATTCTACCAATACAAACTTTTTAAGTCCATTAAAAATTTTATTCTATCAGAAATTGCTCTCAAAATCAATAAATGTGAAAATATATTTTATTGAATTTGGTAAAGTACTATACTGTGTATATACTCCAAGCTGTCAATTTTTAGGATTTTCGTAGGGGCAGACATAAGTGTCTGCCCTTGTGTTTGCCCTTGTGTCTGCCCTGGCTTTCATAGCTCAGGGTCCTCAGGGCGACCACTAAAGGGTAGCCCTACCGGATGTGGCTGTTCTACAACTTCTTGTTGTGGTGATTCCACTACCAATGCACAAGCAACTTCAATTGCTATGGGCTATTCAGATATGGCCAGTGAGATGGTTAACAAAGCACGTCATAATGCGAGTAAGGCAAATTACCACAATGTGGATTTTCGTTTAGGTGAAATTGAAAATCTACCAGTAGCCGATAGTGTTGTTGAGCCCCATTATTCGCGGCACACCATTCTT
>Ga0190284_1000316_pt1 | contig 31143 bp, 47 predicted proteins | sample 48691812_MG_FD_161668 | JGI IMG/M metagenome (GOLD analysis project Ga0190284, IMG submission 161668) | Hydrothermal vent microbial mat bacterial communities from Southern Trench, Guaymas Basin, Mexico - 4869-18-1-2_MG | ecosystem: Environmental > Aquatic > Marine > Hydrothermal vents >...
AGCGCCCTTGGCCGAGACTACCGCAGCAATGTGAACCTCAGCCGCCTCTCCAATCTCCGCAGCCCATACTTCAAGATCGGCAATAGGCAAGTACACGTTTGCGGGCAGTGGCGTGGTAGCCTTGCCAAATGCCTTGCCGGGCTTGCCGTGCAACCGTGCCAACACACGACCGAGCTGATTGATCAACACCCCTTTCATAGCCTTGGCAAACTTCGGGTTGTCCCACGCCTTGCATTCCTCTCCATCACTCCGCTTGTGCCACTGCCCGATCTGGCTGGCGATATCAGGTGGTGGCTCAACAGTGGGCTTCGGCTCATAGCCAACATAACCCTTTCTCAGCTCATCCCGCAGCCACGTCAATGATTCAAGCAGACCAGCCTCTAGAGTAATATCCTTCTCGTCCTCACCGTTGTTGCTGCTAGTGTTGGCCAGCCGTGGCGGCACTTCTCGCTTGGACACTTCGGGCAGTATCGCTGCCGCCTGTTCGGGAGTAAGCCCAACAAACCGCAACACCATATACGCCCGCGCTGCCTCAATCGTTATATCACCAGCCTGCACGGCATCAGCCAGTTGCAACAAATCAGAGATTGGCGGCACTTCTGGAACAGGCTCATCAAGCCCTGCATCGCCTGTGCCGCCGCCGTCGTCTGTATCTGCCCCAACACCCATACCAACACCCATACCAACACCCATGCCCATGCCTGTGCCCACGGCAGGCGTTCCCAGTGGTACGCTACCCATCGCAACCATCGGCACATCAGCCGCCGGGTCATCCAACAACTCATCGCCGGCATCTGCACGCACCTCGTTGACAGACCAACCGCTGCGCAGCTTGCTGTCACGTTCTTGGATCAGTATGGCCCGATCCTCGTTGATCGGGTTGTCATGCACCAAGATAAGCTGATCGCCCCACAGCGGCAGCAGCCGCTGGTTCAACCGATCCTCGACGCGCTGTATCAGTGGCCATATCGTGGTCCGCATGTGCGTGATACTGCCCTCGCGCGCATTGGCAAGGTTCACGTCGTCGCTTGTTACCAGTGCCTTGGGTACGCCGAATGCCTGGCATATCTCATCCCGGATATCCTTCTTGCCCTCGCTGAACTCCAGCTCTTTTGGCGTGCTGGCAAGCTGCTTGATGTCGACGTCGCCGCTGATGATCGCTACCGACTCATCCCGGTTGTACAGCTTGCCGAACAGCCGCCGCCACTGCTTGCGGAATGCAGTTTTCTGGTCTTCCTTCATGCCGCCCTTGGCAACAATCACCGTGTCAGGTGTCCCGCCCCGCTGGAATATCCACTCTTGGAACGCCATGATGGCATTGTCGGCATCGATAGTGCGCAGCCACGCCTCGAGCGGGCCGAACCCGCCATATGGATCATCAGGATCAGGCAGCTTGAACCACAGCACCTCATGCGGCTCAAGCGTGATGTTGTCGACACCATGCCCAATCTCATAGCCCGCAACGAAGTTGCTCACACTCGGCAACACCTTGCACGATTGCGGCATGATGCGCCACATCTCACTTGGTGGTGTTGCGCCGTTCTCATCTGTGCCGATCAGGTTCCAGTATGCGCGGCCAGTGATTTGCAAGTCAAGGTACAGCTCCTCGCGGAACGTGTACCCCTCGGTCCACGGGTTCACATCGCTGAGCAGATCGAGGATCGGGTGCTTGTATATCTCAGTCAGTGTCTCAGCCGTTGACACCTTGGCCTGTGCAGCGCTGCTTGCCTTCAGTTCACACCGGCCATCAAAGTATGCCTTGGTCCGCTTGTCAATCGGCCTGGCCAGTTTGTCAACCTTGGCCACGGTTGTACTGGTGGTGAACAGCCTGGGCTTGACCGCAGCCGCAGCCGCCGCATTGATTGTGGTACAGCGATGCACCCACCGGCCATACCGCTTGATCAGATCAATCGGCTCGGCCCGCCGCATGCCAGTTGTTGACATCATGCCCCGCCTACCGAGTTGAGCAGTTAGCAGTGCAGTCGGGTTGTCGGACTTCTTACTTCTTCGCCAGAACATGCACGCATCCCTGCTGTTTGTATTCGGCGCGCCTTGCCATCACTGCCATGCCTCATCACTGTTCGCCCGATCCTGCCAAGCATCCCATCGCTGCTCGGCCCCACCATCACCAACGTCAATCGTAACCGCCATCGGTTGCCTGCTCAACTTATACCACGCCAAGGCCAGTGCCATCACGCAATCATCATGCAGACCGCTCGGCGCGGTGTACCGCACACCGCTTGGCCTGTACTCATACTCGAAGCACTCCAGCTCATTCACAATCGGGCCTTCAGGATATGCAATAGCTTGAGTCTGGATTGCAACGGCCAGCCCCTCCATCAACTGCTGCTTGGATTTGCTGGTGAACGTGTACCCTTCAACGCTGCTGCACTTGGCTTGTAAGTCCTCGACAATGGGATCTCCCACACCAGTTGAGTCAACCGCAGCAGGTATATCGCCGAGCATGCCTCTGAGTCTGGCGGTTGTGTTTCGCCAGTCAGACTGCCATCGCTGAAAAGCACAGGTTTGCCCATCCACGTTGAGTCCGACGGCAACGGTCCAGTCAACACTCTTTGCCAGGTCCACCCCCCACGCGGCAACGGGGCCAGGTGCCATGTCTGGCATGACGCATGATCGTATCGCCTCGATTCCAAATGGGTTTGCTGCATCAGATAAGAACTCCGCTAGGTACTCCTGTTGGTACGCATCGGCGGGCAAGTCCTGCCGCGCCGCCTCGATTTCATCTTTGTCGATGAATGGGTTGGTTGCAGTGGGCATCTGCCACGCTACCCAATCCCGCTCCTTACCGCCCTTGGACCATAGCTTCTGAAAGTAGTTGTGGCCGCGCGGATTTGACAGGAACCACGCATCACCGCGCAGGTCGGTCAACGTCGGCCTGATTGATTTGGTCCACTGTGTTTTTAGGTTACGAGCAAATGCAGCCTCATCAAGCACCACACGTTTATACTTACGACTACGACCAGCATCATCCCGCTCAAGACTCCAGAAGTCTATCAACCCACCATTCCACAACTTAATCTGCCGCTCCTGCTTGTGTGGCTTGCATAGATCCCCAAGCGGGTGCAATATATCAAGCGTCTCTACCCATGCCAGATCAAGATATTTGTACGTTGGAGCAAACCACCCCACCGGATTTGATGTCAATGCGCATTCAATTGCAAGCTGCTCACCCAGCGTGGTCTTGCCCCATCGTCGTCCACATGCAAGCGTATTAAAGCGCTCGGCATCTTGCAACACTTGCAACTGCCCTGCATGCGGTGTGTTGAGCTTGATGTGGCGCTTGTCGTTCAACGCTTATACAGTCCTTCCCACAAATTGATCAGCGCACACCCAACCATTGCCACCCACAACCCGCCCGCAGCAACAACACCCATAATCACCACCGCAAACGATATAATACTTTCAACGCTACTCATTGCCCTTCCCCATTACTCATGCCTGTCACTATTGCCCGATCTCTTATACACTGCGGCACATCCACGTCCTCATACGTTACAACAACATCAATCTGATGCTCAATCTGCTCTTTCAACGGACCATCAACACGATCAATGATAAGTTGCCAGAATTGGCAGTGACCCTTCTTGGCCTGCCTTATCGCCTCATCAATCAAATCTTGGGCGATCTGGCCATCATTCTCCATCACAATGCGGCGCAGCTTGTCTGCCATCTTGCGGCCAGGCTTAGACCCTTTGGGGTTGCGAGTACACCCCGGCTTGATAGCAAAACTGTTGCCCTTAGCAAACTGCCCCTTGCCGTTCCTGTCCTTGTCGCTGTTTTCCGTTCCGTTTCCGTTACTACTCATCGGCCTATTCCAACTGCCTTGCCCTCCTTGGCGTATCTCCGCTTAACTGCCGCCAGCATTAGCGCAATCGTGCGGGTGTTATCTTCCATCATGTGCGCACCTAATACAAGCGGCACCCAGCCAGCCTGAAACTCACGGTAATCAACAGACTGACACCATACCCGCACATCATCAGATGACGGCATGGGTTCATAACTCTCTATCGCTTCGCAGTGATAGCCAGGATCAACCGACTTGGCCGCCACATGCCACAACTTAGCACACTCCCTGCACCGTCCCTTCAAGCCACTCTTGTTCCGCCCGTCTTTACTGAACGCAGCAAACGGTTTGACCACACCACAGTGGCAGCATTTCTTTGCTGTATCAATCATGCCGTGGTCATCCTGTCCAGCACTTCCATCTCACCATAACCGAGGCACCGCTTCAGCCCGCCAGCGCTCTCCACCCACAGCTCATACGTTGCATGTTTGTACGCAGTCATCGCCAATGTTTCGGTGTCGGTGAGTGTCAGCCCTACCGTCAACGTGTCACCTGATTGACTGACAGTTGCCGTGCCTGCGTTGATGCCAACCGTGTCGCCAACATGCCGGTATGTGAACTGAGCAGTGGCCGCAGCCCATGTTGCATTGGTCCAGCTGCCCTCACTCCATGTGGGGTCATTATCGAGCGTTGGCCCATAATCGCTGCCCCTGTATATCGTGAGCTTGTTATCCGATGCAACCGGATTGGTGTACGTGATCGAGCTGCCCACCGTGTTCTCAACCAGATCAACCTTGAGGTAATCACTGCCACTCACCAGCGAGTCGTACACATTGGCGGGCAGGATCATGTACTCGGTCCAGCACGGCAATGCACCAGACTCATGCACCGCAACATTCAGCCTGCCAAGCGTGGCCGTGTCAGTTGCATCAAGTGTAAGGTAATACCAGCCGTTTTCGTCATGCGTAGCACCGCCAGCATCATTGGTCTGCGCAAAGTCGCCGCCATTCTTACTCAGCCGGATATCAGCCTGGCTGATTGTCAGACCGGTCTCGGCAGTCTTGGCGTCAGTCTCATCAAGGAACGGGCCGAACCTCACCGTGATACTTGTCGATTGCTTGAGCCACTGCATACTATCTACGCCTCTGTCTGTACTGGTGCATGTGGGCACCAGCGCCGCCCGCTGGTGTGTAGGTCACCTTCAACCGCACATGATCAATATACGCCTTGATGCTTTCCTCAGAATCACCGACGTGCCGCACCCTAATCAGCAACGTGAAGTTTGCATTCTTGAGGATCGCCGGGGTGCATGGATCAAATTGCAACGTGGCTGGCGTTGTACCAAACATGTCAACTTCTTCTGACAGCGGAAGCTCAAAGTTGCCCGCCCAATCAGCACCAAGCCAACCCGCACCACCCACCGCCTTATATCTGGCGTAGATCATCTTCATGCCACTGTCATCGGCATACCACTCAAAATAAACATTGGTGCCAGTAATCGTAGCATCATCTGGCAGCGCCGATAGATCATCAACCCACTTGATCGCCAGGTAGTCTGATCGAGCAGTCTGCTCCAACTCAACCGATGCGCGGTCATTATCGCTGGCGGTAATCTTGTCGGCATTGGTCCAGTCTATCGAACCGATGTCCTCATTGGCACCGGTCGGATTAGTACACCACAGCTCAGCCACGTCACTTGCCCTTCTTCTTGGGCAGTGTCCACCAGTTGAGTACATGCCCAGCCACCATCAGGAAGAAGATTCCCCCCACGCACGTGGTAGCGAACCAGATGTTGCCGAGAAAGTCTGAGAGTCCAGAAGATGCGTCTGCGAACATTTGCCGTTTCTCCATTTCCAGAATTGTAGCAGGTGGATCGTTGCCCACACCAGCGATATGGCTGCGGCGATTCCCGCCGTGACCATCGCCGGAAGGAACAGCCACCCGCCCCACTTGATCACCACGTAGCTCCCCACGCACAGAGCTGCCCCCACGGCCACGCCCCGCCACCCCCTGCTGCTGCGAGTGCAGACCATGAACAACACCCCGGTCAGGATGCACGGGGCTGCCACGGCCATCAGCGGCCACATGGCCGCCGTCGAAGGGTCCGAGTTGGATAGTACCTTGCCAGCGGCATCAGCCGCCCCTGCCCCGATTGGTCTTGGCGAACATCCCCAGGCCGTAACAACAGCCACACCCATCAATACCAGCAGAGCCAGTATCGACAGTGCGGCCACAATCCGCTGCTGCGTGGCATATCTCATCAACATGCCCTCAGGCCGGTGACGCGCCTTATGGTACGCCATATCGGCCAGATTGCCAGTTGAGCAACAGAAGTCGTTGAGTTGAGTGGCACAGCAACGCGGAGCAGAGCAGGACGACACGACGTAATGCGGCATAATACATTCATCCTTTGCCCCCCCCAGTTTGTTCTATCTCCTGCTGGCGTTGCTCGGCATACGTCACCGCCAAGGCCAGTGCCGCCCAGCAGTGAGACTTCACACCGTACAGCGGTCCCGGTTGCTTCTTGGTCCCTTGCCAAGGTCGCTTACCCCCGCCAGTCGCGGGGAATCGGTCGATGAGTGCCTGCCGGATATTGGTGTCTTTTGCCCGCATCGAACCGCACAGATGGATCTTGACTGCCTTGCGACCAATCCGCACAAACTCGCCCGGCCACGCCTGGCAGAACCGGCCAGTCCAGAAAACAGTATCAAACACTGATGCGCCGACCGCCATCCCGTAGCACTCAACTTTTTCGATGATGAGGACTTCACTCAGCGACAGCATTATGCCGAACGCATCTACCAGTTCCTCGTTGTTGTACTCACTATTCTTGGCCTCTATCTTGGCCCCATCAAAGAGAACCATTCCGCTCCGCTCCGGGCCAGGATCAATGGCTAGCACCCGCATGGTTGCCCCTTTCGTTATTCCAAACCCAACCGCCGCCTATCAGCTACGTGCCGCAATATCCCAAGCACTCACCATGGCTCCAAAACTCTGCTTGGCTCGCGTCCTCATCAATGTTGGCCTCACCCAGCGGCACTCGGTCACGGTGCAAAAAGCACTCACCGCCGTTGTTGGCGGCAATCTGCTTGTCAACATCAACAACATCATCCCACTCAACCGGGCTGGTGTCTCGTATGTACCGCCATTCCTTATTTGTGCGGAACGGACAACCAAGACAAGCAGATCGTGGGATATGTTGAACGGGATAGTTTACCCGCAGCCACTCAATACACGCCTGCCTTGTCATACTGTGCGGCAACATCTGTTTGGGCAGCCCCACAAATGGATAAACGTGAGACTTCCACGCCGCCACCGGCGATCGTACCCGCCGCAACTCATCTGATGTAATACCAAACCACATACGCACCGCCACGTCTTGCGGCCAGTGTTGCCGTGGCTTTAGCCCCAACATGCTTGATCTAATGTGCTTGTCAATCGGATCAATCTTGTATTCACGCGTACATTGCCGCCGAACCATCCCGCCCTTGTCAGTACCAGCATACAGCGGCAGTGTAACATACCGCTGGCCGTTGCTCCTGTTGCCACGCAGTACACCCTCAATAGCGTGTTGGCGAAGATCACCACCAGACACAACGCGCAACGGGATGCCCGCTTTATTTGCCTTGTCCTGTAGCCACTTTAGATGCGTGTATACTTCTTCCGGCTCCCATTGCGTATCAGCAAAGATTGCCGCATCTAACTTCGGCAACTCCCCACGGCATGACATCAACAGCAATACTGTTGATTGCACACCAGCGCCAAGCGATAAGATATCCAGCGGTTTGCTCATCTAATCCCCGCCGCCACCTTATCGGCAACGGCGAAGCATTCTCAGGAGGGAATATCTGCACATTTGTTTCACTTTCCACAGAACCTCCAGCTTGCCCTTAGACACACGGGACTTCTGTTGCGGCTCGTTACAAAGGGAGGCTCCTTATGTTGGGGGTTGAAGTGAGTCGTACTCAAAGTTAGAGATTCTTATTACTGCTTCACACAAGCGAAGAAAATCGTCTGGAGCAGTTGCATTGCTAGTCTGTCTCATAAAAGCGTCGTCCTTTCGCTGAACGCCAAGAAGCGACATAATCCCACAAATCGACTCTTTTCGATGGCGGGTGATTGGCACACCGGCAAGCCGTAGATTATACATCGTGGTCCCAAGATCACTAAGGAACAGGTGCCCATTACAATCTTTGGTGAGGTATGCGTTGATCAAATCACCATTGGGATAGCTGAATGATGTGATGATAAAATGCCGACCATCTACTGATCCAACGCCTTGGACCAAGCTGTCATGCAATTGAGATGCCAAATTATGAATCGTCATATCACTCATCATAAACCCCTGTCCAGATTCCCAATGCTGACTTTGATTCGCTTGTACTTCTTATGCCCCATATACACGCCGGGGGTTTCGCGTGGCGAGACGACGCCGCATTGTCTGCGATTCGCCTTCAGCCTCTCAAGTCTGTCAACTTCTGCTGTTACATCGCCATCAGCACGGCGATCATGTCATCCACGTCAACATTGCAATCAGTGTCAACATCTTCCGGTGTGTCCGCCTCACACTCACCCCACGGCGAGAGCAACACCTGCACGAAGTCCGCCACATCAACCACGCCATCGCGATTCACGTCGGCAGGTTTATCGTCGTACTCATAAGTAAGCCTCAATTCGATCTTACGCTCAAGACCGTCAACCACACACACGCCCTCATGCGAGACTGTGAGTTGCCACAGCGAGTAAGGTAGAACTCGGTGGGTGATCGTACCCGTCCCAACGAAGTCCGCGATTACCGCAGGGTCAACTGTCTCTCGCTTGAATACTGTCGGGCCGATCGAGCCAAGATGCACGTCCACCCATGTCTCATCCTGCAAGATCGGCGGTGCAATCTCCTCAGCCTCAACATAAGCAGCTGCCGGTGCAGGCCAGTCGCCACTCACGATCTTGAAGTCGAAGAACACTCTACACTTGAACGGGCAGAGCCACATGTCCCACGGCTCAAGATACTCACACTCACCTGCATCGCTGCCTGTTGGTGTTGCCGTCCATCCACGCTCATCAGCCTCAATGGTGTTGATGCCAATGTGGAATGTGAATGTCATCTTGGACGGCGTGCCAAGTGCGGGATCGCTTTGGTCCCACTGGATGTTATACTCATCCCATGGGTATCCCCACACGCCAGGACCGGTTGCAATGTATATCTGTGTGACCTCGGTCTTGCTGCCCACCGTCATCATCGGTGGCGTTTGCTCAACCACTCTTGGAATGGGTGGCCCTGCGTCATAGATGGTGTTCTCAGTGTACTTTTTTGCATCCACAAAGTTCTCCACCAGTGGAGCATAGCCCACAAAGTACATCCCAATTGCGAAAAGAATCATTTTCATCGTTCAAGTCTCCGTTGTTGGTCCCCTCCAACGTGGTTGATACATTCTAAACTCTGATGCCGTACTGCTCATCTTTCCACTCTGTATTATATGCTGAGGTATTCCCACATGTAATTCTTCCCACCACTGTTCAAGCCTTTGCTCAAACTCTATATCTGCTTGGCTTCTTGTAGGTGGAGTAAATTGAATGATATCTTCACTCATTACCCACCACCTTCCTGCACTGGAGGCGTGTTGGTTGTTGTTTCTGTCGGCACATCTCTTAGTTCAGATGGCTGCTCAATGGAGTGATTATAGACCTCTCCATATTCATAGACCCCACTTGGCTGTAACCTCTCAATCTCGTCAAGCAGTAAGTGGAATAGATCTCTTTCTCCAATATGCCTTTTGAACTTGTCAATGGCTTCTAATCTGGCCCACCCATCAAATCCCACTCCAAGATACGCCCTACGCTCGGCAAGGATCTTCGGTATGTCCTCTGGTGTGTAGGTCATCATTACCTCGACTTCTTTTTCTTACGAACCTTCCAGTTGTTGCCCCACTTGCGATTCTTAGGTCTTGGTCGGTATCGCCGCTCTCTGTCTCCGCCAGCCAAAGAAGCAGTGAGTGCCAGCGATGCCATTGCCGCCGTAGACATTGACGGGAAATTCTTTATTGTATAGTTTTCCATCACCCACCACCTTCTTTCTGTGCCGCTTCATCGGCCTCAGCAGCCGTTAGATAACATTCAGAAGCGTGGTATCCCCACATGCTCCATATTCCATACAAATATACCAATGGATGGCCGTGTCGAACACCCTCAGGACCAACAAATGATTTATCGGGGTGGAACACACAAATCCCCATGCCAGGAATAACCCTCTCACCGGTTTTGACTACCGGTAGCTTTTCTAGGTCATCGGCGGCACGACGGAGAAGTTCGGCGGGTTTTAGATGCCTATCATCCTCAAGTTCTCTGACTATTTGCCTTAGTTGACTCATGTCACTCATTGTTATTTCCCTTTCTGTGCCGCTTCCCATGCCTCGCGGGATGACCATAACTTACTGCACTCCAATACATCTCCTGCAGGTTCACCCCCGTCTGTCCAATCACATATTGCATCACCAGCAATACCTACGCTGGCAACTGTTATCTCGCAGAGGCTGGGTGGTGTTGTAAAGTAATAGAATGCCTGTTTCCCCGGCACAACTCTTACCCCGTCAGCCGTAACCGGCAATCGAGCAAGCGTGTCGGCGGTACAGTGGAGTAGAACAACATTCCCAGCACGAGTTACCGCAGACAATGGCTCTGGGTTCTCCTTAGTAAAATATTTAGCTACGTCTCTCAGCCGTTCCACATCATCCATCTTGTTTACTCCCAATACTCGGCCTGCTCACATCACGTCCCTTCTTGAAAGATACATACTCCGGCGTTGGTGCAGTTGACTTGATCTGCACCGGTACCTTGTGCCACTTACCCGGCCTTACAAATGGCCGCACAACATCAACCCCGTTCACCACATCCATTGCAGTTGCGGAAACGTAGTACTCCAGCCGAGCAAGGTACTCATCGGCTGTCTCTGTTGTAAGTTTCTCAGATGCTATAACCTGTGGGAACGCACCCGTCTTGAGCCAGCGGTGCGTGATGTCCCAGATGAGGAGGCCATCGGGGATACTATTGCCGCCGTATGGTAACAGAGCAAACTCCAAATACTCTCTTAGCGTTTTATGGTCCATCAACTCACGTGTTACTTTATCCCGTGCCCACACACAAGGATAGACTGGCTTGGCGTAATCTGACAACGCCTGAGCAACTCGTCCCCTTTTGCGTACCATGTTATCGGCAACGGTTGCCGTGATATAACAATCTGGCAGCAGCACATCCACTTCATCCATCAACGGCCTGATCGCATCGAGTGATGCCTGGCGGTCAACGCCGTAGTTGCTGTAGCGGTCGAAGGGAAGGCCCCAGTAGCCTACCTTGGCATAGGGGCGGAGTTCCTTGACATACTTCAGCAGTTTACGATAGTCAGTAAATGTCTGCTTCCAACCCGGATGGTCCGGGCCAGCCTTGAGAATGTAGATTCCCTCTTGCTCCCAATCGATGGCAACAATGCCGTCAAAGCCATTTGGCACACACGATTGAATCCAGTTGCAAATCTTGTTGTGCGGTGTTGTCCACAGCCCCTCATGCTGCGGATCAAACAACCACTCCGTCATGTTGAACCACGGCTTCACACCCTCAACCGCAAACGGCTCCATCAACTTCGAGGGGTGGCGTGTGCAGAGTAGGACTTCCTGCTTTTGAGCGGGTGGGTTGTCTGGGATGTCTGGCACATCAACGTATTCACAAACACGATGCCGTCCAGGGGGCAATACTTCACTCGCCTGCTTGACCTCCACTTCATCAAGGCGAGATTCCAGCTTGGCATACTTGCCGGCAAGCAATCCCACCTTATCAGCGATCTCAACAACTGCGGCTCGCACCTTCTCGTCAACGCACTGTTTCGCCATCACATCACCCTTTCATGCTTGTGTTTTCATGTAACGCAGCACCGCGCGCATCCGTGCGCGGGAAGCAGTTCAGCCGGGGATGATCTGCCTTGGTGCTGCATAGGAGGTTGTAAGTATAAACCGCCCAGCCTGGCCGCAACAAGCAGCCTGGATATTGGTGGGGCTGGGCGGAAAAGTGAGATACCGACTTGAACCACACACCGGCCAGCCGTGATCTCGGTTAGTTGTTGTTGGGAGTCTGTCATTGTGCCGGCACCACCCCATCCAGCCGATCCGCAATCAACGGCAGCACCATATTCCTCACCATCGTGTTGGCCAGCCCGCACCGCCCCATTGCCTGTCGTGCAACGCCGTTGGTGGCCAGCCCCACTGCCTGCTGCCTCAGCTCATCCTGCTCATCCTGGCTGAGCGAGTCGATGTACGCAGCCACACGTGCATCCTCAGCCGCTACAAGCCTCTCTGCCGCGTTTCTTTCTAAGATGGCTCTTGATACCCTTTCTGCCTCGACGGCCCTTAGACGGGCTTGTGTGGCCTTGTGGGCTATGGCAACCCGATTTGCCTCAACCGCTGCCTTGATGTTGTTGACCATCATGCCGATGCCCCCGCCCAGTTGTTGGGTGGTCGCCGCGGTGGAGGTGATGATGTCGGCGGTGATCCCCGGCATGGAGGCCAGATCCGTTCTGGTAGGTTCCCCGATCCCCGTTCCCATCAGCGCAGCGATCACATCAGCAGCCGGCGTAGCCGCCTCGGCGCAGCCGGCAGAGGCTGCCGCCACGCGCGCGTCTTTGGGACCGGAATCAATCTGCCGTCGCTGATGATGGTTCCTCTTATGGTTCTCTTTTGGTTCCTGAGCAACAGCTGTTGCACAATCAACGGTCACAGGTTGCTCAATCAACGACCGTGAGTTGCTCAAACAACGCCCCGATGATTGAGTAACAACTGTTGCACAATCAATACCATGTGGGGGCGCTGTTGTTTGAGTAGCCCGGGTTGCACAATCAACAACAGTGTCCTCGACACATGGGAAGCGATAAATTGTGATTGCACTTTGTACCCTGCCACCCCCCATCCGTCCCCGCTTACACTGGATCATCCCAGCCGCCTCAAGGTCTTTGATGCTCCCCCACACGGTACGCCTGCTCCGCCCGATCATCTTGGCGATGGTGTCTTGTGAGGGCCAAGCCAGCCCCGTCTTGCGGTTGCGGTGAGCCAGCAAGACCAGCAGTGTTGCCCGTCTTGACTCCCCCATCTGCCAGAACTGCGGATCAAGCAGAAGTGAGTTCGGCACGTATGTGCTGCCGGTGTCCACCCTGTTTGTTGCCATGCCATCCACCAGATAACCCTACCGGGCACAGCCCAGCACCACCCACGACAATGGTGCCGGGCCTGTGTGCCGCAGTAGGATTGTTGTATTGTCTGTGATCGTGGTCATATCGTGGTCCAGAGTTGCCACTCTACCTTATCGGCAATCGGCGTCAAGTCATCAAAAGATCAGCCGTTCCCGCCGCAGCATCTTTGTCTTGGCGTGCGGTGCATGCTCGCCACCTGCACAGTCGTGGCTGTTCTTGTGCCCCGGCATATGTGCCGGCTCATCGTCCTGCTCGATCCGCCCGCAGATCATGCACTCGTGCCACACCTGGACCTTCACCTTCATCCGACTTGGCAGTGGTGTTCGTTTCATGTCGGCCCCTCCGTCTGATGGTAATGCCTGCCGCCGAGTTTCCCCAACGGCAGACAGTGCAAAAGTGGAAGGGGGTTAGAATGGGATGTCGTCATCGCTGATTGGCGCAGCATCATCAACAGGCGCGGCGCCCACCCCCGGCACCGAGCGCGTCAGTGCCGCAGCCATGCCGCCCGTGTTCTCGACGTGTTGCTCGGTCGATGATACCGGCGATACCTGTTGTGATTGTTGCGCGGGCTGTACTGGCTGTGCAGGTTGTGTTGCTGGCAGCGATGGTGCATTCAGCCGCACCCGCAAGCACGTCACCATCTCGCCCCTGAACTCAGTCTCAGTTGGGTACACGGTGATCGCCTTGCCAAGCCACGCGTCAGTCTCAGGTCCGTGCAACTTGCTGATGGTGTTGGCGTTGGTCTTGTTGAGGATCAGCCCTTTGTTCTTGCCGGAGAAGTATATCACCGGCTTGACGTCGGTGGGGTTGTCGCTGCCACCCACGTCCTCAGTTGTCACGGATGCGATTGTCACGGCAGCGTCATGGCCTTGCAGGTCAGATGCCCGCAGATACTTTGATGGGAATTGGTCGTTGATGTTCATGTCTTACCCTTTCTTTGGCACGTTAGAACTAACATTAGAAACTGACAGGCTTGCCGCCCATCGTGATTGACTCGTCATCGTAAACACAATCCGGCATGGTGAATGCCGTGGGGTTGGCTGGCCCCGGCCACTTGTCGGTATCGCGTGCAACCACGTATTGAGCCAGCACCTTGCGGTACAGCTCACGGCCAGCTTGTAACGCCCGTTCATGCAGCGGCGCTGCCAGCGTGATGTAAGGCGATGTGCTGCCGAGGACCACCATGATCCACTCCCATTGCAGGCCCCCAGTGTTGGCTGCCATGCCGTCCGTGTAAATGGCACCTTGCATATCATAACAGTATTTATGTATTGAGTGTGAGAAAGCCAGCGGGTCTGCATCAGTTTTCACATCAATCAACCTGCACGTACTGTTGCGCACCAAGTCAACCCGCGCCTTCATCCGCACACCGCTTGCTGCATCATCCCACACAAGACACGTTTCGGGATGGCCGCCACTTCTCAGATATTGAACCGCAATAGAATTGTCCCGCAATGATCGCAGCATTGCCTGCATCCGATCGAAGTCAGCCTGGCTCACCACTTCCCGATCACCGTTGACCGTGGCAAACTCATTGGCCCTTGCCCTGTAGTATGTGGTGTTCTTGCTGTTGGTTGGCTTGCCTGCTTGTGTCACGTTGTCGGCATCACCCTCAAACGCCGGCATGACAACGTACCGAGCTGCAATCTGTAGAGTCTCCAGCGATGCTGTGTGCAGGAAAGATCCGAACTGCATTGCCTTGGTGGGTGGGGTGGATATACCCGCATGCTCATCAATCGCAGCCTTAAGGTGAGCCATGCTGACTTTGCGGTCACGCACAACAGCACGCTTGAGCAGGCTGTTGTTCATGTACGGCCAGGTGCGGTACTCGCTGAACGGGACATCATGGTAGATGCCGGGTGGTGGTGCGGTTGTTGGTTGATCACTCATGGATTGATCCTCCTGAACTCGCCGTACACTGCCAGAAAGTCCTGCTGATAATCAACCCGCCTGGCCTGCTCATCGTCGTAATAACCTTCAAGCATCCCATACACAGTGCTCCCCGCACGGCCAAGCGGCTTGCCGATCTCGGCCATGCTCATGTTGAGGCTGCGCTTCATTATGACCGCAGCCAATCGGCGTGCCTTCACCAAAAATCTGGTACGCAGCGGACCTCGCAACGCTCCCTTGTTCAGCCCGTACAGTGCGGTCACTGCCCGTACCACATCATCAGCCGATCTGATCTCGGCCACTTGCATTGCTGGTTTCTTTGCGGACATTACAGACTCCTTGTAACCAGCAGCCCAGCCTGCTCACGCTCGCGCACAACCAGAGTACCCTGCAACTTTGTTGCCCGCTCAATGAAGCGCTGCAACTCCTTGGTCACGCGCTGAATTGTCTCATCCCCGATCATTGCAGCTGCACGGTTGACCAAGCCCTCCAGCTCGGTCGATGTGATCACGGCATCAACGGCAGGTGGTTGCAACTGCACGTCTTTGACGGCAGCCACCGCCGCCGTTCTGATCATGTTCTCCAACTCATACAATGGAGATTGAAGTGGTGTCTGTGTCATCGGTTGCCCTTTCTTGTTGGTGTTGTTCGCACTCATGATCCTGCTTGGTGTCCACGATCTCGCCACAGTCATCGCACACCTGCACCTCATCCACATCGTAATGAATGTCAGCGCAGCACCCCGGGCAGATGGTTTCCTGCTCCCAATGTGCGATTGTGCTGCCCTGCTCCGGCACATGCACGTTGGTTGTTGCCCCGTCCAGCTCGTCATAATCCATCAGGTGTTTGCAGACCGGGCACTGCCACATCTGCGTTGTCTGCTGGTACAAGTCCTCGGCCATCACGGTTGTTGTTGTCATATCGTCACCTCACTTTCAGCAGCCATGATGCGAATTTTCGAACGGTTGTCAACAGGTTGCCGAATGTTTTCCGAAGTTATTTTATGGGACGGCATGGCCCTGATATCGTCGGCCAGGCGTTGCAGGGCTGCCGCCTCATGGTGGCCGATCCTGTGCTGCGATGTGCCTTTCTTTAGATTCCTTTGCAATTCTGCCACAAGATCAGTGGTCATACCGCACCTCTTCCTTGGTCATGGCCGACCGCGTGGACTCAGCCATCCGGTGGATGTCCGTGCCCAGCCCCGACAGTGCGTGGCATCCGGTACAACTCATTAGCACGGCAATGATTACAGCCACCAAGACGATGGCGGCAATGGTGCTGATTCCGAGTTTCTGGCATGTGCAATGTCTCATGTGGTCCCTTTCGTTTGGTTTGGTTTCGTCCGCTATGCGTCCGCTATGCGCCCCTTATGCGCCCCTTATGCGCCCCCTATGCGCCCGCTACGTGTGGGCAGATACACACCATCGACCCGCCGCCAGCAGGTCTTGACCGTATCTTGAGATTGCTCTAAACGCCGTATGCTGCCCAGCAGCCACACAATGCCCACCAGGGCATCTCAGCCACACAAACGTAGCACGGCCAATCCTCAGCCCTTGAGGATCATGCAAAAGATGCCCGCATTGCGGGCACCAACCTCGGTATAACGAGGGGAGTAGTTATGATTCTACTGGCGGCTGGCTGATGCGGGATATGATGCCGCACTTGGTTCGTCGGATATACCTCACCGGATAGATGTCCTCCAGTCGCTTGCCCGCACGGAGAGTATCAAGCAATTCGGCCAGCGCCTCGGCGATCTGTTCTTCAGCTGTTTGCTCGGCTGGGTGGTCCATGTGCTGCCCCTACGTAATGGCAATCGTCCTGCCTGCGCCAACCCGCACACACCGGCCCGCTGGCCACTGCTTGAGTGAGGTATAGGTTACCGGACATGCGCCTGACGCCTCGAGGATACGGCCCTTTGGTGAGTAGATGTTACCTGCCGTGATGGTCACGCCGACTGTTTCGTTGTCGCTGAAGTCGAGCGTGGCATCATAAAGGTTGAGCACCCCGATGGCCCCCGAGCTGTTGTAGCGAATCCTTGCCCCGCTGCTGATGTTCATAGCGGTTGTGCCATAAGAGGCAGTTCCGGTGCAAGTCAACTGCCCCCCACGCGCCTCGACCGTTGCGCACGTTGCGGCAAGCGTTACGTTGCCGCTGTCTATTTTCGCAGAAGTTGCCGGGCCTGTCACATCGCTTGCCGCAACAAAGGTGCAACGTGGTGCGTCGCAAATGTAAAGCGTCAACATCGTTGCCCCATCACCCGCATCAACCTTCTCAAACGTGATCGTTCCCATCCATCCACTTACCACGTACATGCTGGTGATCGCCCCGCCGATGTGCAGAGCATCATCCCCACCCATGCCGCCACCGGCAATGGCCGAAGTGTAAGTGCCCGATAAATACGCACTCGCGCCCCGCCCGTTGTAGATCAACGTGGTTGCATTAATCTGTAATGGCGTACCCGATGTGCCAATACTGCCGGTGAAGCCGTGGCCAACGCTCATACTGGCCAGATCAATTGCGCTTTTATCCAAGCCGTCGATGTCATCGTCGCCATCCAAGATGAACACGTCATCAGCATTAACCGGCTGGTTTGCAGGTGACCAGTTGCCCGCCGCTTCCCAATCCCCATCAGTTCCGATCCATAGCTTATCTGCCATTACGAGTCTCCTAGCGAGAAAGTTTTCACGCAATCTCCTGCAATACCTGATCTAACTTACACGCCCACCCGTCTGCCCGTATCCACCCCGACAACCCGCACAACTGATCGGCCCGCATGTCCGGCATACACTCAGTCAGGTGATCACACGTGCGGCACTTGGCAATCTGTGCGGTGAGCCAGGGTGGACGTGTTGATCGTTGCCGTTTGTGCTTGACCGTTGTTACAGTCGGTGCATCACCATCCCATCCGGTCCTAACATTGCAATGCTGAATACACGTGCCGAATGATGGATGACCGCCATGCTTGCCGGTTGCACAGCACCCTCCGGTACGTGTGCGTGGTGACCAATGTTGGCAGTGGATAACTGTCATGATGTTACACACGTCCCGGCAGTTATCATATACACGCCAGGCCCGGCACCAGTGCGAATATAACTATCCCACGTCCACGATTTGATCGGCACACATGGTGGCTCAGATAGCAACCACCGTTCTGAATAACCGAATTGCCCATAGCCAATATTGCCGCCACCAGCGGCCGTTGCTGCCACCTTCATCCATGCATACCACATCTGCAAACCGGTGCCGGCGTGCCAGCCGTTTACAACTACTACCTCCTGTACCCAACACTTGCAAGCGTCTGGACTTGTTGACGTACACAACAGGGTGTGCGGTGCCGACGATACCCACTGCCACTTACACGTATTGCCAACTCGTGTGATGGTCTTGCTGAAATTGAACTCCCCACCGCAGTCGTCACAATCTTCTGCACCCGGGCAACCATCAGTCAGCTCAACTTCAAACCCATTGAATGTGGCAGTATAAGTAGAGTCACAATCTGCGCAGTCTGCGAAGTCGCCGTCACCGTGACAACATACAACACGGTGCTGACTCATGTGCTGCACTCCCCGTCATGTTGGTTCATCAGGAAGAACACACGCACCAACTGCCCCTCATCGCTCCGCAAGAAGTGCATCCATGCAGGCGGTGCTTGGTTGACATTAGCATGACTGTTCTGCCCAGCCCTGATCGGCACAAGCGCAAACCCCGCAGGGTAATCCGCACCATCAATATCAACACCACCACTTAACACACCCGTTGGCTCGTTGCTGCTCTCAACTCCGTTGTATGCCGGGTAAGCAAACACGTCAGTGCCGTCACTGCTCGACAATCTGGGGTGGGGCTTGATAATAAACTTGGCCGCACTCTCGTCCCATATTGCTTCCCACCAGCCATACTCCCACCGATTGACCTCTGTCCCAATCGCTTGGCAGCATGTGATCAGCACAGGTATCCCATGCTGCACCCACGGCTCACTCTCTCGCTTGGCCATTGACTCGATGCTTGGCCGCACCGCCTGCCATGCCGCGATCTCCGCAAACAGATCGTTCAACACCTGCGCGGTGAGTATGCCCTGTCCCTTGGTGAAGTGTGGCCAGGTCATTCCAGGTTGATCCCCAGTTGAGTAAAGTCGCCCGTTGTTGGGTACGGCTGAACGAAGAAAACAGGTTGGGCCATCTCACCGATGGGAACGTCAACGCCATCCGGTGCGTCTGTGTATATCGTTGTGTTTAACTTTGGCTTACCATCCACTTCACGCTCAGGCACTTGTCGTAAGTGATACCAGTCATCCCATGCAAACCTGTGCGTCACTTCCCATGTGTACCGGTTGACATTAGTTCCAACGCCGCCGATGTACACCAGCTTGCCAGGCTCAGCCCCCATAAAGATGGAACTGTTCCGCTTGTTCTCCATGCCTGCGATAACTGGATTAATACCCAGGTCTGCATACTGCTCGGTGATCGTGAGTACCGCCTTGCGAATCCCTACGCTTGTCGGCACACCCATAGAATCAATCGGCTGCCCACCAATATCATCGCCCCGCACAGGCTCATTGATCTTAGGTGGCAGCGTCATACCACAGCTCCGCCACTGATCCTCAAAGTCGGTCTTGTAATCAATGTTAACTCTGCTGTAGAACTCATCGCTGCCACCATCCCCGCCCTCGTCTGCATCCTCGGGGTATTGCAATGGCAGTATGGTATACACACATTCCATCAGCCAGTGCCGCTCACCGCCCGGCAACATGCGCGGGATGATACTCGTCACCACCATGCTTGCGTCGTCAGGGTGCGGCTCGTAGATCGGCGGTATCTTCATGCCGGTTGATGAGTCAACTGCCATCAGCGCAGCCGTTGCAGACACCACCGGAGTAGCCGAAGTGCCAACCGCGTTGAATACACGGATGGCCTTCTCCGGTGTTGGCTGTTCCCGTCTGTTGACCGCTTCGTTAACTGTGTATGTCATGTTACGGGTATCCAGTGAATGGGGCTTCGCCGCCGCCCGATGCCGCGCGTGATGCTATATCAATCTGTTCGTCCATCTTATTAACTATGGAGCTTACATTGTCGCTGATGGTACGAGCAGTCTGCTCCAGCACGGTACGCTGCCCCACCCGGTAAGTGCCGGTTGCGGTCTGTATTGCAGTGGTGATGCCCTTGACAAGATTAGCAACACCGGCGCCGCCGCCGATGGAGGGTGGTGCCTTGCCGTAACTGCCACCCCCTCGCCCCGTTGTCTCCAATAAGTCATCCGCCAACATATTATAGAATTCCATCAGGGATGGCTTATCGCCCGGCCCCTTCCACGCCTCGGATAGCATGCGCGCCTGCCCCATCAATTCCCGCACCTGCTTCTTCTTGAGAAACAGTATACCGCCCCGCTGTGCCTCAAGTTCCTCACGGAATATCTTAACCAGATCTTCAATCTTTGACCTGCCCTTGGCATCTATTCCTTCTTCACCCAGCACCCCCCGCAACAGCCTGAATCCAGGGGTTGTGGCTTCGGCAATGTCCAGTACCATCCCCGCCTTCTCGATCAGCCAATCGACCTTATCCTTGATGTAGTCAAAGATACCCACAACACGCAACTTCAACTCATATACTGCAATCTTGATCTCGTCAATAAAGTTGCCCTTGCCAAACTTCATCCCGGTGAACTCGTTGACCATATCTAACAGATCACGGGCCACCCGCTTGATATCGTCAAGCTGGCCACGAACACCCTTCAGCCGGGTCTCAAGGTCAACTGCAACCTTTCTCAGCCCATCAATCCACGACTTTGTTTTGTCGGCAGCGCCGGTTGTAAGTATCCTGCCGAGTTGCTCAAGCACGTTGCCGATTGCTTCTCTGAGCAACTTGAGTCTACCGGTCTGGACATCCATTTCTGCATTGGCCGCCTGATACCCCTCAGCAACAAACTGTTGCACTATGGCCAGCTTCTCGGCCTGCGCCGTCACCGTCCGCAACTGCGGCACCATCTCCTGTAATGCTTCAAGCTGGCCGAGCTGAATCTGTAGAGCATATTTGACGATCTCGGGGCTGATCTCACGGCCTAGCTTCTTGGCGAAGCCGATAGCCGTCTTGACCATATCCCCAGCCTCTTTTGCGCTCGCCCCCATGCCGATGGACATTGCAGCCAGAGACAATAGGTACTCATCGCTGTATGATGTCACCTTCTGAATTGCACTCATCTGTTCTTTTAACAGCTTGGTGTTATTCTTCACTTCTTGCCCAGTTGACCGCAGCGCGGCAGACACATCATTCTCTGCCTTCTCCTGCGCTTGCCACGCCTTGATTGACTTGTAAATCAACACGCCAGTCAACGCAACAACGGCCAACGCAGCTCGCTTGGCCCATTTGATAATCCCCTGAAACAAGTCTTTAGCCATATTACTGAGCTTGCCGAACAAGCCGGCATACTTGGTCTTGATCTTTGCCGCCGACTCCTTGCTCATCTGAACAGACTTGGTTAACCCCTGCTTGAGCTTCGCAGTCTTGGCACTCAACTCAACATATATTTCAGCCAGCTTGCTCATGTCTTATCATCCCGCCTCGGCACCTTCTTGACCTTCATGCCCATCGACCTCGCCATCGCAAAGACCTGCTTGGGTGGGGTTGATTTATACTCTGATGTGTGTCCCGAAGAATGGCCCGCCGCCGGGGGGTCGGTCGGTGCGCCGGTCCCTTCACCCCCGGCCAGCGGGTTGATCAATGGCAATATACTTGGCAGCTCCTTCATGTGCCTGATGAATGTACCAAGTGTCATACGCCTTACCTCACTCAGCGGCGTGCTTGTCGCCGCTGCAAACATCATCCAAGCCTGCGGCCAGTTCAACTCGTTGAGGGGCTGGCCGCTTCCGCTTCCCCCACATCACCATCTTCATCAGGTACAAGACCCGCGATACGCTCAATCACTTCAACCATACGCTCAAGCCCGCCAACGAGCTTGAGTACATCCGATTGCTTGACATCAGGGTGGTTGCCTTTGAGTGCGCAATGCACCAGCCACGTTGCGCCATCTAAAGACATCACATGCTCAAGCAGTTCATCAAACTGCACACCCTTGCGTACATGCTCGCTGTAGAGTGCGGCCCGATACTCAACCGGTACAGCCTCGATTGATTGGCGGTGCTGTTCCTTGACCCACTCACGGAACTCACCCATCAACACATCCTGGCTGATGGGCGAGAATGTATAGTCCTTGCCATCCGTGAGTTGCATTGTCACGGGTGCATCAACAATGTTATCCATGCCGGCGCTGGTCATGTGTTCATAACTCCATTACGTGGTGGTTGATTCTGTGATAGTCGGCTCACCGTCACCGATGAATGTAAACGTCAATGAGTTTGCCGCTTCGATATCAACCGATGTATCAATGCCCGTGATGATGATGTTGCCAGCGATTGAGCCGTCTGTTGTATCATCAGCAAACACGAACGTAGCAGCAGCACTGGCACCCGCCAGCCCCGCAGCGCTTGGCCCGTCGATATCTTCCTCGGCATCCCAGCGTGCAGTGTAACTGCCGCTCCAAGACTTCAGCCCGCCCATATGTGACCGCCATGTATCACTGAATGCAGTGATCTCGCCCGTGTCACCCGTGAGCGTGATAGACCACTGGTGTACGTCGGTATCGTAGCCGGAGGCAAACGTCACCGTTCCTTCAATTCCATGCGCAACATTGGCCATCGTTAGTTACTCCTTACGTGGCATTGCCCTGAATGAGATAATCTGAATCACATCGCCAGGTGATGCCGTCAACAAACGGCCCTCTGTTGATGTCACATCTTGCGCACCATGTGTAATGATCTGTAATGCTGAAGGTGGCATTGTGCAGCCTTGCCCGCAGCTTGTCTTGTATTACCGTTGCCGCACGCGGCCCGGGTGCCCGCGCCGTGTAAATACTGAACTGTACCCGCACCATAAAGCCGGTTGTTGTGAATGTATCTTCCGGCACATCATCAATAACCAGCGTCACCGCATATGGCAGCGTTGCTTCTTCGACCGCCTCGGCCAGATATAGCCGCCCGGCAGTTGAACCGGTGCCACCCAGCGCGGTGTTGAACGCGCTGTCGCCGGTCAGGTGCGAGTAGAGTCCGTCGAGGATGTCTTGTATTTCAACTGCCACTGATAGTCCCCAACTTGCTCTTGATCTTAACCTTCTTGATCTCGGCCAAAACATCTTTGCGCTTGTGGTCCATCGCTGGCCGCAGCCACGGTCGTGGTTCCAGCCGGGGAATAAACACCCTTTTGCGAAAGATCACAGCACCGCCGTGCCCAACAAACCGCAACGCCCGCCCCTTCTTTGCTATAATCATGTGTGCCTTGGCTCCCAATTCCAGCCACTTGCCATACTTGACGTTGGTGCCGGTACGGGCAAAGAACGTGCCATCACGCTCTGCCGTTTCGGTTTGCACGTTTCGGCCAAGATGCCCGGTGCGCTTGTGTGGCGGCTCGCCCGGACCAGATGATGCCGTTGTTGGAGATGTAATGGTCGGCCCGGCCTCCAGGTTGAGCAGCCGCTTGGCTTCATCTTGCACCACAACCCCGCCGCGAGCAACAGCAGCCTCAATTCCGCTCTTGGCGCTGCGGAGAACACCGTGCAGATCATCTTTGAACCGTACCTCGCCAACTATCACAATTCTTCCTCCAGGTGCAACGTGGTGAACCTGCCCAGCATATCGATGTCACGAACGCCGACAACGAGAAACGTGCGTGATGTGCCGTTGATCGTGGCGGTGAGTTTATCCTTGGCGGTGATCTCCGGGGTGCCGCTGATGTAAGCCTTGAGCATACGTTGATGGACAGTACGGTCATACAACTGCAGCTCTTGTGCGTTGAGCGCCTGCACTCTTGCCCACACGGTTGCACCATCAGACCATGAGCGCACCACGCCACCGGCAGCATCTTTGCTTTCAGTGTAACTCTGCACGGTGCATTTAGTGTTGGCGAGTGTTGCTACACTCATATCATGCTCCGCGTGATAGTCATGGCAATGTCCTCATTCCAGTTCTCACGGCAGCTCCCTTTTGTACCTTGCCAGCAGATCATGCCACTCAGATTGCCTGCTATCTGCCGTGGCCAGTGTGTAGGCATAATCGCCCAGCTTCTCAGATTGCAGCGCACCATCACGCGCAGCAGAATCAAGCGAAGCGTGGCACATCTCCAACAGCAGCAACTGGATATCATCAGGCAACGCCGATGCTCCAGCCGTGTACTCAACAAGCATCTGCCCGAGGTGACTCCACGCAGACCACCCCACCACGCCGGCAGCAGTTATCGTGCCAGCGCCGTAGTCCACGCGGTAATCATCATCCCAATCCGCCCACGTCTGTAGTGTTACCGGCTTGCCGTCAGCATCAATCACGCCCTGGCGGTGCAGGTACGCACTCGGTCCATCGTTGACAGTCGATGCAGACCACCCACCCAACGCATCAATCGTGGTAACCATATCGCTGATCTTCACGTTGGCCGCAAAGGTGCTGGTTGTGGTGGTCGTGGTCGTCCCCACACGGCTCCGCGTAACCACCGCAGTATCAGTCACCTCGACAGTTGCGTGCGTGTCAGAGCCGCTGTACTCGGCCGTGAGGCTGTCATCCAGCTCTAAGCACACCCGCATAACCGCTGTTACATCCGGCTGCCGCAGCACCAGCTCCCCACCGGTCGGCACTTGATACACTTCGCTGTAATCAGTGCTGAGTAGATCACGGCCGAGGTGTACGGTGATGCGCGCGTACAGCTTGTCGAACAACATCCTGAGCGTTGATTCGCTTGCGGTGCTGTTGGGCTGATACTCAGTGAGATAGAAACTCACCAGCTCGCCGCGTTCATCCTTGGTCAGTGCCATCGTCGGTTACCTTCTTCGGTGGTTTGGGCTTCTTCTTGATCTTGGTAATGATCGCCTTGGCGAATGGCGGCAGCTCATCCGCCAACGGCTTGACAACCAGCTCGGCCACACCTGCCGCAATGAACTGCTTGGCGGGGATGTCATCGAAGTCATGTACCTCGCCAGCCCCATACTCGCCAACACGTGTTGTGAATCTAATGTTCATGTAATCATCCTTATCTGTCCGTGTCCCCGCGCTGGCCGAATATCGGCCAGATGTCTGAACCCTGCAAATCTGTGCCATCCACCTTCTGCCACAAGAGACCGATGAACTTCTCTTGCTCCTGATGCCTCAGGCTGTTGACCGCACTCATCCCCTGAAACTGAGTCTCTACTTCCTTCAACCCCTGAGCAAGTGACTCGATTATCTTGGAATCAACCCTTGTGCGAACATCATCTTCCTCAATCCAATGCTTTACCTCTGCAATGTTTGTCGCAAGTGGGTTCAACGCCATTGCTCCCACAATACTGATGATCGTCACCGTGCCCATCAGGGCAAACATCAACACACTGATCAGGGCAATTGTGGTCTTGCCGTCGAGCTTGCCCGTGACGGCTTGCTGGGTCGCAAGCCCACCAATCGCGTCCTTGATATCCTTTACGTCCTGTCTGATCTCCTTGCGAAAGGTCACAAACTCAGACAATGGGGTGTACTCGGTATCGTGCTGCGTATCAGCCATCTACTTTGCTCCCCGCAGTTACGGCATCATCAACCACATGTATAAACTCGGTCGGTATCGCCATGATGGTCCCAACCACTGCACCCAGTACATGCTGGGCGATGTGTTCATGTCGCTGCACCTGATATCCGTACAAGTCGGGCTGCCACGGGTACGGCTTGGCCACATCACTTGCCGGGTCGATCTCAACTTTGATACCCCGGCCAATGGCAAGCCCGATCCAATAATCAAGGCACGGCTTCTGCGCCATGTAATCAGCCGATGCAGGCAGACGGTACATGCCGTACAGGTTGATCCGTTCATAACCTTGCAGGATGGCATGTGCAATCATGTACGCAATCGAGCTGGTGAAGTACGGTCGTCCGCTCAGCATGATTGCATCTTGTAGCGGGTATCTGTCCTGCCTCTCAATGCCGGGGAACTCGGCCCGTGCCACCACCGGCCCGCCCCACTTGTTCACGATCTCTGCGAAGTTCGGCGGGTAATACTTGTGGTGGTCCATCAGATACAGCCGTGTCAGTTGCCCGTACTTCAGCACGGCAGTATTGCATCCCCACACCTCTGCACCCCTGCTGCACTTGAACTGCCTGGTGCCGAGCTGCCCGACGATGTGTACCATCTTGCTCATACTTCCAGCCTTTCTACTTGCTTGGCTTCTGGCATCCACTCGCAGAAGGTTGACAGCGGCGAAGCGTTAACCCACTCCTGCCCAGCCTCTACAGCCAACGGCCACCACTCACGCATCACGTTGTTGATCGGTCTTAGTTCATTCTCCAGCAGGTCACACCCAACAAAGATCAGCCGTTCATAGCCCAGCCTCGCAGCGAGTTGCACGGCGAAGAACAGACTGTAATTGCGGGGCAGTGGTCCACCGACAATCGGACCATCCGGCCCGAACTGCACGTCCCTCGAGTCGATGTATTCCCATGCCCGCACGCGAGGATACTTGCTCCACCGCTTGGCAAACTTGTTGCCCGCGATATGCTTGGTGAAGTTCTCGGATGATTGCAGCCACTCAGGGAAACAGACAGGCCGATCCAGCGTGCAGAAGTGTGTGATGTCAGGTGCGAACTTGTAACCACCACTCACCGCCATGATCGGCACATCCATAGCATCCCAATCGTACAACTCAGCACTTGGCCCCTGCCCCAGCAAGATGATGCTGTCACTGGCGGTACTCATACTGCCACCCCCTCAGCCATAAACTCGGCAAGTGGCGAACCCGGCGTATCACACACCCACTCAATGCCGTGCTTCTGTGCAGCCGGATACCATTGCTTTAGTGTGGGTGTCACCAACTCATATACGGCATGTGTCAGATCGCAACCAACAAAGATCAACCGGCGGAACCCCATCCACGCCGCAACCTGCACAGCAAAGATCATGCTGCTGCTGCACGCATGCAGTCCTGTCATTGCGTCTTGTTCGTTAGGATCGAAGCACAGCCCGGTTGCCGGGTTCATCGGGTACGCATGGACATCGGTATAGTCTGCCCAGCCCGGCTGCCAGCCCAGCGCGTGCGGGTACTTCTCAAACCCAGCCATCACCTTATCGCCAACGCCCCCATGCACGGCGTTGATTCGTTCTTGCAGGTCAACCGCAATCGTCCGCTCATGCCCGGGCTTGTGCCGAGACAGCGGCACATGCTTCATCACGTCGCCATCATGTAAGAAGTCCCACCACCTGCAATGCACCGAGTTTGGCCACGAGTGGTCACGGTCTGCAATGTGCCGGTCATCAAAGTATTTAACTGCATCTAATGTGCAGAAGTGTTGTGGCTTGACCTGCAACGCAAAGACCGCCGAACTCACCGCCATGATGGTGATTGCCGGATCAAACTCATAACTGGCCAGCGATGGTCCCCGGCCAACTATGTAAATGGAGTCTGACTCTTGCATAAACCGTGCTGGGAAGCATTGCCCCCCAGCACAGCGAAAGGGGGGAGGAAACGAATAATCGTCTGCTACGTTGCGGCAGCCCCTGCTCCTGCCGTCAACGCTGTCTTGCCGTAACGAGGTGAGCTGAGTATGTAGACCACCTGCCACTCGTCCGTGGCGGCTGCGGTCTTGACTACAGCCGAGATATATCGCACGCCCGAAGTAGTGCTGTCCTGGCCAGCCAGGTCGTCCGATGTAACTTCCAGCATTGCCCAATCACCCGTCGCATCAGGATCGGTGCTGCCGGTGCGAGTTTTCAGCGTTGCCGCCGAAGTGCCCGCCAGTGCGGCCGATCCATCAATGCGGAAGATTTGAGTGTTATCTGATCCAACCGACTTGATGAGCAACACCATACAACGGTGATACTCGCTCATGTCAACCCAGGTGGTGCTGGAAACATTAGCCGATGTAGTGGCGTTGGGGTCATGGTCGGCCACCACAATCTTAACTTCTTCGCTGAGTTTGAGACTCATGGTGTTATGCCCTCGCGCCTAGAGTGATGAATGCGCTCATGGTGTTACTTCCATCACGCGGGCTGATGGTAGTGTTACGCCACGGTTGCCCGTCTGCTCGCATTCTGAATTTGAAGCACGTCACGTCCTGGTCGAAGAACAAGTGGATCGAGCTGAGTGCCTCAACCCCTGTGCTCTTGACCGCTGCGATGTACTGTTTCATGCTGGCGAAAACGATATCGCCAACATCGCCAACCGTTGCAGCGTGCTGTGTGGCAATCACGGGCTTGCCGAGCAGTGTTGCATACGGCGCATCACGCGCGCCGCCGGGCGGGATATAGATCGGGCCGCCGCCATCTTGTGAGGTACCCGCATCAGTTTTAGAACTGAGTGCCATCGTGAACAACGACGGCTCCAGATCTTGATTGATCCACCACACCGCATCTTTACGGAACGGTGCATACATGCGCGAGTACATCGAAAAGATGTTGTTCGCCTGAATGGTATCTGCAACCTGGTCAGCCACCTTGTCGGCTTCAACCTTGCCGTCACCTGTCAGGAACCCAAGCGGCTGCCCCGCACCCGTACCTCGGAAGATGGCTTCGCCCAGCTTGAAGTCGAGCTTCTCGCCAGCCTTGCGCGTGAGGTACGCACCAAGCGCAGCCGCATCCTCAAGCAACTCATCCGTTACCGGAATGAGTGCCGTCACCTTGCGCAGCCTCAGCTCCTTTGTGGTGAGCAGCGGCTTGCTTTGTGTGATGCTGCCAGCCTCGCCTTCCCAATACGCCTGAATCCCGCCGCTTGTCTGCCACGGCGTAGTCTCGTCGGTTGGGAATGCAATCGAGTTGCCGGTCAAGGGGAACTGGTCACATCGAGCAAGAACAGAGTCCTCGCCCTCGACCATCACGCGGATGTCACTTGCCCACTGGGGCGGAACCGCGAACCCGCCATCAGCTCCGACGTTCTCAGAACCGTAGGAACTGAGCGTCTTGGTCCAGATGTCCAGGTCATTGCTGATCTTGCCGCTTGCGGCAACATCCTTGACCTGCATGGCAAAGTGACCGAACGATTTGAACCCGCCCTGCGGATCGTCAATCAATCGGTCCTTGCCGACCTTGATGTCATGGATCTTGGTGCCCTTGCCTGGCTTGCGATCAAGCCCCAAGTCCTTCATCACATCAGCAACCTCCGCACTTACAGCAGCGCGGAACCGTTCCTCGTCTTCTCGCTTTGCGGCAGAACCGGATGCATCCAATGGCTTGCCCGGCCTGCCTTCAAAGAGTGTTTTCAGTTGTACTGCCTCGCCGTCAAAGACGGTCTCATCAGTGTTGTGGCCTTCCTTGGCCAGCCACGTCTGCACTGTCTCAAGATCGTCTGCGGCACCTGTAAACCCCATACCTTTGATGAGGTTGATAAAGTCCTGCCATTTCATGGCACTGACTCCCATATTAGAGTCAGGCCGCGAATCAGTCGCCCCCATGCGTCATGCCACGATCAGGTTGTTAAGCCACCGTCAGTTTCAGCATGATAAACGGTGATCAGCATCACCATCGTTGTTTGCGCGACATACGCAGTCACGCCAATACTATCTTGCTCCCGTCAGTATAACACTGCACGCGGTTGTCTGGTACAACCAGTGCGTCAGATTCCACCTTAGTCGTCAACGCCCGGCACGTCCAACCATCAATATCCATCATCCCTTTTGATACCGCCACGGCCAGTGCATCTTGATTGGCGGGCAGCGGCACCACGCTGATCTCCAGCAGTTCCCACCGATTGATAACACGCTGCACCTTCTCACCAAACCGCATGATGTCGCGCTTATTCGGCTCACGTGCGTCTTGAATGGTGAACCCCACCGAGAAGGCACGCAGGATCTCCTGCCTGAACAGATCGAAGATGACATCCGGTGTCCACTCCGCCTCATTCGGCAGCGACTCTGGCCGCTCGGCAAACCGCACCTTGGCTGTCAGCCCATCGGTCTGCCGCTTGATGCCGCCAGATGGCACCGCACCTACCGGCAACTTGCCGCCGTCATGCGCAAACATAACAACCGGGTTCTTGAGGTAGTTGCTCAGTTCAGCCCCACTCGGCAGCATCACATCACCGTCACGATCAACGCTTGTGGTGGAGATGCGGGCCTCGACCATGCGGGTCTCATCAACCGCCTTGATCACCACGCCCAGGTTCTTGTCAAGTCTATCAATCATTCTGTTGGTCATCTGCGCCGCCTTTTCTTCTTGGCCGATGTCCTGATGGTCAACGGCTTGACGCGCACCCACCGCCATGCGTGGTGTGTGTCCCACCATGTCAGTTTGCCAGCCCCGAACTTCAGATCACATTGCAGCTTTAGTTCAGACAGGTCTAATGCCTGTACATCACACCGCACGAACCCACCATCAACAGCAGCTTGGGCATAGATGGTGTATACCGGTTTCGGCGGTGCGGGTTGTTCAGCCTGTTTGTTCTTGTAGGTCTCAAGCATGTTCATCATCCGATCCCATCTGTCTCAGACCACCAATAAAGCAAACAACCCAAAGCATAAACCCGGCACCTAGGCAGAAATACAACCAAGCCTCACACACAACTAGCCTCCACCCGTTGACAGTATCGGCAGGATATCACATCGGCAGTGAGGGTGTACGGGTGCGCCTGCAATTGGTGCATAGTCCGCTCGCAACACCCTTGGCGCTCCACCCGACTTGGCAGGTGGTAATGTAATGCGGCCACCTTGCGGCACAAACGCGCCGCCAAGCTGTGTCTGCCGATTGTCAATGGCCTGGCAGAAGTCACAGCACCCAGCCGCAGCCTGGAACCTCTTGCCCTCAACAACGCCCGATTGCTCCCAGCCAAGATCGATTGCACCCGTTGCTGCAAATGCGGTCTCAGTCCTTGCGATCATGTCAGCCTTCCACGGCGCATCAGCAACATGTGATTGTATACGCTTGGCAATCTCGCGCGTAGATTCACCGGCAGTAATGCCGGCCTGTAGTTCAACTTTGAGCGTTTCCCGCCAAGTAGCAGCCGTTTGCCCGCCCACCCGGTTCTTGGCCCGCTCAATCGCATCAATCACGCGCGTGTTGTTCATATCGAACAGCAACGAACTGCCAAGATCGGCCATAGCCTCAGCGCCCTTGGCCGAGACTACCGCAGCAATGTGAACCTCAGCCGCCTCTCCAATCTCCGCAGCCCATACTTCAAGATCGGCAATAGGCAAGTACACGTTTGCGGGCAGTGGCGTGGTAGACTTGCCAAATGCCTTGCCGGG
>Ga0190284_1000317_pt1 | contig 31130 bp, 34 predicted proteins | sample 48691812_MG_FD_161668 | JGI IMG/M metagenome (GOLD analysis project Ga0190284, IMG submission 161668) | Hydrothermal vent microbial mat bacterial communities from Southern Trench, Guaymas Basin, Mexico - 4869-18-1-2_MG | ecosystem: Environmental > Aquatic > Marine > Hydrothermal vents >...
GCTCCGCTTTGAGCTCGACCAGTACATCAATTTGCGTCCGGTCAAACTGTTCCCCGGTGTGGAAACACCGATTAAAGACAAAGGCCCCGAAGAGATCAATTATGTGATCGTCCGCGAAAACTCCGGTGGCATTTATACCGGCGCGGGCGGCATTTCGATGAAAGACACGCCGAACGAAGTGGCGGTGCAGTCGATGGTTTACAACCGTTTCCAAGTCGAGCGTTGTTTGCGCTACGCATTTGAGTACGCGCAGAAGAACGGCAAAAAAGCACAGGGCATCGGCAAAGAGAACACGCTCGGACTCGTCGGAAAGACCAATGTGCTGACCTATGTTTTTGATCTGTGGGAACGTGCGTTCAACGATGTCGGTGCCGCCGACTACGCCGACGTGCGCCGCGATTACTACCATGTGGACGCCACCTGCATGTGGATGGTGAAAAGCCCCGAGTGGTTCGATGTGCTGGTGACCGGCAATATGTTCGGCGACATCATCACCGATCTTGGCGCGATGACGCAGGGCGGCATGGGCATTGCTGCCGGCGGAAACATCAACCCCGACGGCGTGAGCATGTTTGAGCCGATCGGCGGCTCTGCTCCGAAGTATACCGGTCAGAATGTGATCAACCCGCTCGCCGCCATCTGCGCGGGCGCGATGATGCTTAAGGAATTGGGCGAAGCCGATGCGGGTAACGCGATTGAAGCCGCCGTGGCCGATGTCACCGCCAACAAACTCGAAGGCCTCGCCGCCGGACGGATGGGCTACACCACCACCGAAGTCGGCGACCTTGTCGCCGAAGGCGTCGCATAGATTAGAGTAGGACAGGCTTCCAGCCTGTCTGGACAGGCAGAGATGCCTGTCCTACATTGAAAAACCCCGCTCGGCTGAGCGGGGTTTTTGTTGTTGCGGTACGCCTTAGAGAGCGGGGGCCGCAGGTGCCGAACGTCCGGCGATGAGGTTGTAGAGCCATGCCAGAATGGCGCCGCCGATGAAGGCGTCGATGAATCCATAGAGAAGTCCCAGGAGGCTTCCGAGTGGACTGATGGTGTAGCCGCGATAAAGGCGCCCGATCATAGTGATCTCGCTGGTACTCCCGTCGAAGGCGATGACCCACCATGTGAGCACAAAGAGGCCGAGGCCCCAGAGTATGCCGCATGCAAGAGCAAACGCTTTTACATTCAGTTTCATGATTTGTCCTCCGTGTTGCAGGCCGAGGCAGTCTTCAGCCGATGATAGACAGGGCGATCCACGGGATGATGCAGAAGACGATCACTATGATTTTGTAGAACCCGAGGAACGAGTAGAGGATCGTGTTGAAGGCGACCCGTGAGATCGGAAACCACCGGCTGTGCATTTTATAGATCCAGTCAGCGGCCGAGGCGCAGAGTACGAAGGTCAGCATCAGCATGCCGAAGTTGATAATCGAGCACCACATGAAGAAGGCTTGAAGCGTTTGAATCGTCATGATGTCCCTCCTTTTCGGATTGAGGGTAATGCGTTTTTCAACGGTATGGAAACGTTTATTCGGTTTTCTGTGGCGAAAACCCGAATAAACGGGTCGGGGTTTTAGTCTGATCTATTCATGAAAATGGATGAAAACGGTGTAAGAGGCGGAGGCTAATAAAGATATAAATTTTTTAGACCCAAATAAGTTTTCATCCGCTTTCCCCGAAGGCGCGACGATTCCAGCGCAGCTACTTCGTTGCGAAAGGCTTGCAGTAGGTTGCTACAGCGTCACCTTTCGACGCCTTGCATCTGCATCGGACTTGTCGCGTGAATAATTCAAATTAGGTTGCAGAGAGGAAATGCCTGCTTAGAATGCGGATCAGACAGCAGGGCGCACGGGGTGCTCTGCAGGAGGAGGTAACGGGAAAGGAGTTTGCCATGAGGACAGGTACTTTACTGACCGCTCTGCTGGCGGCTGTACTGCTGGCCGGTTGCGGCGGAGGCGCGGACGAAAACAAACCGCTGGATCAGGTCGCGGCCGAAGCGGCCGCGATGGGCCAAGCCGAACTGCAGAAGGTGGTGGACAAGTATGAAGCCGCCATTGCCGGTAAAACGGCCGAAATCGACGCGCTTAAAGCGAAGATCAAGGACATTCCAATCGCCAGGATGGCGGGTGAAGAAGCCAAGGGGCTGAAGGCCGAGCTTGACGAAATTACCCAATCGCTCACTGCGCTCAAAGACCGCCTCGCGGTATATGCCAAGGAGCTGCAGGCGCAGCTGTAAACCGGTCGGTTCTTCAGCAAATGCCCCGCTTTCGCGGGGCATTTTTTGTAAGATAACCCGCCCTTATTCCATTGCTCGAAAAGGATTGATGCCGGCGGGAAAGCCGTGTATCTTCTGCCTCCTTGTCCGCTTATTGCGGGGCAGTGGGTTCAGGTTCTATTATTAAGGAGAAGGCGATGAAGGGGATTCCGATCTCGGGGACACGTAATTTCACACTGATGGGGCATACCGGCAGCGGAAAGACGTCACTGCTGGACGTGATGCTCCACATTCTCGGCACCAACGACCGCGTCGGTTCGCCGGACGACAAAAGCAGTATGGCCGACTGGACGCCTGAGGAGCAGGAGCACGAGATTTCGATCTGGGCCAAGCCGTTTGACGGCGTATACACCGCAGCCAGCGGAAAGCAGCGCCGTTTTGTCGTGCTCGATACCCCCGGTTACGCCGACTTTATTGGTCAGCTCACCGCCGCCGCCGAAGTAACCGATGCCGCGCTGATTGTGGTCGATGCGATCTCCGGCATTCAGGTTGGCACCAGCCGCGCGTGGAAAGTATGCCAAAAGCGCAACCTGCCGCGCGGGATCGTCATCAACGGTCTTGATAAAGACGAAGCAAATTTTGACCAGGCGCTCGCCGCGATCAAAGCCCAGTGGGGCGACACCCGCTGTGTTCCAGTGGTGCTGCCGACCGCAGACGGCAAGTCGGAAGTGGATATTCTAAACACCAAGGCCGAGGATGTTCCCGAAGATATGGTCGATACCGTTAAAGCGATTAAAGACCACCTTATTGAACTCGCCGCCGAAACCGACGATGCACTGATGGAAAAATATTTTGAGGGCGAAGAACTCACCGCCGATGAATTTTCCGACGGGCTGCGCAAATCGGTACACAGTGCGCATCTGATTCCGGTTTTTGCCGCCTCGGCCAAAACGAAGATCGGCGTGAAAGAAACAATGGATTCCATCAGCCGACTCTTTCCGTCACCGGAAGACTATCCGGTGAAATGCGCTGACGACGAAGAAGTGGCCACCGGCGAAACCGAACCCTTTGCGGGCCTCGTCTGGCGCTCGGTGAACGACCCGTTTGTCGGTCAACTCAGTTTTGTGCGCGTCTATCGCGGGACGCTGAAGCCCAACAGCGAAGTGATGAATGTGACCAAAGGCGCAAAAGAGCGCATTGGAAACATTTTGTTTGTAAACGGCAAAAAGCAGACTGACTGTGCTGAAGCCAAGGCGGGCGATATCATCGCAATTCCCAAGCTCAAAAACACGGAACTCAACGACACGCTGGCGGCGGCGGGTTCCAGTATCAAATTCAAGGCGATTGTATTTCCCAATCCCGTTACGGCTTATGCGGTCGAACCCAAAACGAAGGGCGATGAGGATAAAATCGGCATGGCGCTGCGGCGCGCGGCAGCTGACGACCCGTCGATCCGCATCGAGCGCAACGTCGAAACCCACGAGACCATTCTCTGCGGTATGGGCGATGTTCACCTCGACGTAACGCTCGAAAACATCAAAAACCGCAGCAAGGTCGATATCGACCGCCGCACGCCGAGAGTGGCCTATATGGAAACCATCACCGGGAACGGTGAGGGACACTATAAGCACAAAAAGCAGTCCGGCGGACGCGGACAGTACGGCGACTGCTATGTGCGAATTTCGCCAGCGGCCGAAGGCGAAGAGGAATGGTTCGTCAACAGCATCGTTGGCGGCGCGATTCCCAGCAACTTCATTCCGGCCTGCCAGAAGGGTTTTAACGAAGGGATGCAGAAGGGCCCGCTGGTCGGCGCGCCCGTGATCAATGTGAAGGTCGATCTCTACGACGGCTCGTACCACGATGTTGACTCCTCTGAAGTCGCGTTCAAAATCGCCGGTTCGCGTGCGCTGCATCTTGCAATTGAACAGGCCAACCCCGTACTGCTTGAGCCCATCATGACCGTCAAGGTGATGGTGCCCGATGAGTACATGGGTGACATCAACGGCATCCTGAACACGAAGCGCGGACGGATCCTCGGCATGGGCCCCGAAGACGGCCTGCAGACGATCACCGCCGAAGTGCCGCAGGTTGAAATGTTCAAGTTCTGCTCCGAACTGCGATCCATCACCGGTGGACGCGGCTCCTTCGAAATGGACTTTAACCGCTACGACCAGGTGCCCGGCAACATCTCCCAGAAAGTGATTGCCGCCGCACAGAAGGAAAAAGAGCAACTCGACTAAGCTCGACTGTCTTGCGGTGTAGGACGGGGTTGCCACTTCCTACGGTCGTTGCCCCGCAGAGCGGGGCCTCTCTCGCTGTGGTCGAGTCCCCGCACGCGGGGAGCCCGTGTTTTTTTGCACGCGCTCCCGCCGGGACCCGAACGGAGTGAGAGTGGCTTGAGCGTGCGAAAGCAATGACCAGCGGGAATGGCAACCACGTCCTACAAGTGATCCGACTTTCTTTTTGGGCAACGGTGTTGTAACCTCCCGCGCATGACCGAAAAAGTACTGTACGCTGAACTTATTCCGCAGGAATTCCGGGAAAGGTTGGCCGCGGCACCCATTGCCTATCTGCCGCTCGGTACGATTGAGTGGCACGGTGAGCATCTGCCGCTGGGAACCGACGGTTTCCAACCGCTCCACCTTTTCCAAAAACTGGCTGAAAAGGTTGGCGGCATCGTGTTGCCGATGCTTTTTGTCGGGCCGGATCGGATGGTCGAAGAGGAAGGGCGCGAACTCTACGGAATGGATGCCGGCCAGCTGAGGCCGCCCGGCATTCAGTATCCCAATCAGCAACTGGCGGGCAGTGCCTATCGGGTTTCGGATGACCTCTTCGGGCAGCTCTTTCGGGCGATACTCAAACAAATTGCGCGTGCGGGTTTCAAAATTCTGGTTGCACACGGTCACGGGCCCTCAGGACGATATTTCAGTTCAAAGTTTGATGAGTGGAAACGTGACTTTGGTCTCGACTGCTTTCACTGCTGGGAGTGGACGGAGGAGGGCGACACTCTGCTCAGTTTCCAGACCGGTCATGCGGGCGTCAACGAAACCTCGACCATGATGGCGGCATACCCGCATCTCGTGCAGATGAACCGGCTTTCGGCAGAACCGAATGAATTCCCGCTGGGCACCAGCCCCGATGACGCGCGCGACGCAACGCCTGAACACGGGCAGGCCATTATCAATCACCAGATAGAGCGCATGTCCGCCATCCTGACGAAAGCACTTGCCGCGCTTTCTTGAACAATCGGCTCCGGCCCGTTATTCTTCAGTTATGAAAGCGGCGATACTTGCGATGCTGCTTTTGGCAGATGGTTGCAACGGGGAGGTTTCGATGGATGCTCGCGAAAAAGCCCTTGAACGAGCGCGCGGCGATATGGTGCTGCTGCTGGAGGCCCGTTACCGTATTCGGGACCAGCGGATACTCGATGCCATGGAAAAAATTCCGCGCCATCTCTTTATTCCTGAAACATTCCGCTCGTTTGCCGATCCCTACGGCGACCATCCGTGTCCCATTGGATATAACCAGACCATATCCCAGCCCTACATCGTGGCCTACATGACTACAACGCTGAACCCGCAGGCGGGCGAAAAGGTACTGGAGATCGGCACCGGCTCGGGCTATCAGGCCGCCGTGATCGCCGAACTGGGTGTGGAGGTTTATACCATCGAAATTATTCCGGGCCTTGCGGAGCATGCGCAAACCGTGCTGAAAGAGCAGGGCTATACCAACGTGCACGTGCGCTGCGGCGATGGATATAAAGGCTGGCCGGAACATGCGCCGTTCGACGTCATCATCGGCACCTGCGCGCCCGATGAGGTGCCGCCCGTGCTGGTCGAACAGCTCGCCGAAGGCGGACGCATGATGCTGCCGGTCGGCGAATGGTCCCAGCGCCTTGTCATTTTGCGCAAACGCGGCGGTACGGTCGTGCAGGAAGACGACCTCCCCGTACGTTTTGTCCCGATGGTGCGCGAGTAATTATGTGGAGTGCGCAGGCTTGCCTGCGCTTTGTTTGCCGAAGCTTGCTTCGGCATCTTTATAAGAGAAATGCCACGTCCACTGCGAACAGGGGCAACGCGCAGCAAGCTCTGCGGAGAAAAGCGGTGGCACGCGACTTCAGGAGCGAGGCTTTCGCTTGCGAAAGCAACAACCGAAGGGAGTGGCAACCTGCCGCACTCCATACTGGCATCCGAAAAAGGTTTATTTCGGGTCGGTTATCCGCTATTAGTTACCGCCTGTTTAGAACCTAACCACCTAACAACTTAAAACTTAACCAACTCCCGACGGGACGGAGGGTTCCATGGCCGGTCACAGTAAATGGGCAAACATTAAGCACAAAAAGGGTCGCGCCGATGCCGCGCGCGGCAAGGTGTTCAGCCGCATCGCCAAAGAAATGACGGTGGCCGCGCGCATGGGCGGCGGTGATCCTTCGGCCAACATCACACTGCGCATGCTGATCGGCAAAGCCAAAGCGGTCAATATGCCCAACGACAACATTGACCGCTCCATCAAAAAGGGCACCGGCGAACTCGAAGGCGGCCAGCTCGAAGAATGCACCTACGAAGCCTACGCACCGGGCGGCGTCGGCGTCATTATTGAAGCGCTCACCGACAACAAAAACCGCGCGGCCTCCGAAATCAAAAACGTACTGACCAAAAACGGCGCCAGCCTCGCGCAGCAGGGTGCGGTGAGCCGCATGTTCCAGCGCAAGGGTCATATTCTGGTTGATGCCGCCAAGGTTGAAGAAGAAAAGCTGATGGAACTCGTGCTCGAAGCGGGCGCCGAAGACATGACCCGTGAGGACAACCAGTTTGAAATCCTAACCGCGCCGGGCGATTACAACACCGTTGCCAATGCTCTTTCCGAAGCCGAAATCGAAACCGTCTCCTCCGAAGTCACCATGCTTCCCGACATGCCGACGGAAGTGAAGGAAAAGGCTCAGGCCGAAAAGCTGCTTAAATTCGTTGAACTGCTCGAAGATCTCGACGATGTCCAGAACGTTTACCCCGCCTTTGACATTGACGACGCCATCCTCGCCGAACTTGAGTAACTGCCGGGGCGGCCCGTGATCAATTAATCCTGCTCTTCCAGGATCTGATTGACTTCGCGAATGCCCATTTCTTTAATCTGCTGCAAACGGACAAAAACCTCTTTGCTTCGGATGTTCAGTTTGCCGCTTTCCTTTGCTTCCCAATTCGCCACCGTCGGAAGACTGACGCCTGCCAGTTCAGCAAAGGCTCTTTGCGACAGGCGAAGGCGCTTGCGCATCGCGCGGATTCCCTGTGCGGTAATCCATCCGCGTGGTGATTCCTCCGGCTGATCGTTTTGGGCAACGGTTTTCTTCGAAACCGTTTTCCCGAGCTGCCTGGTTTCTTTTTCAAGCTGAGCAATCTGCTTCCGCAAATCCGCTATATATTTCCGCTGACTTGCATTAACCGACTTGATCGGATCCAAAGCACTTTTGATTTCGCTGCGTGCAATACGGGCGATTTCCTCTTTCAGAGCTTTCATTACATTGGCCATATTATGTTCCTTCCCTTTTCCCAAGGATTTTCAGATTCGAACTCTTTTAATGGATTCCTTTGAGTGTGGCAAGAGCGTTTCATTTTATAAGTTAACGCTTTCTTAATAGACGACGCCCTTCTCGCCGAACTTGAAGAATCGTTGAATTCCTAAAAGGTAGGGACGCCTCTCCGAGGCGTCCGTGGACGGCTGGGACAGCCATCCCTACCACCCTTTGGAAGCCGGAATCTTAAATGTTTTTGCCGAGCGCCTCGACTGGACGGTTACCGATTTTTTGCAACCGCCTTATCCATAGCCAGCCGATCCAAGTTCCCAGAAAGTAGTACAGGAAATCCGACCAGACGAAGCAGGTGCCGATAATTGTTCGGCCGATAAAACAGCTTCGGATCATTTCCAGAAACGGCGGGTGCCACAGTTGCAGGCACTCCAGCAGACAGGTGACGGTTAACACGGATACGGCAATGACCCACGGGGCGGCATTGACGAAAAACAGGAAGATCAGCAGGCACCAGAACATTTCATACAATGCGCCGCCCAGGGAATCGTTGACCCATCCCGCCGCCGGGCCTGAATAACCGCATTTACTGTAAAAGCCTATCGGCACAATGATCAGCAGCGACACCGCAGTCCAGATGCGTTTCCGGGAGATGAGTTTTTCTTTGTTTGCTGGAACGTTTGTTTGCATCTTTCCTGATTCCATTTTTCGCCGGGTGAGGACACCCGGCCTACATATGCTGTAGGCCCGATCCCCGACCGGGCGGTTTTACCCTACCGCTTTCTCGAATACACGCCGATCAGCTCGCCGGAGGCGAGGACGTGCCCTTTCATGGCTTTTTCGATTTCTTTTTTCGTTTTGCCCGCGGGCAGGTTGAGCATCGTGTCGAGCGCATAGACTTTGAAGAAGTAGCGGTGCGTACCGCCGGGCGGGCAGGGGCCGCCGTAGCCGATGCGTCCGAAATCGTTTACACCCTGTTGGCCGCCGACCGGAAGTATATCGGTGGCGGGTATGTCTTCATCCAGTCCGTCAACCGTCGGCGGGATGTCGTAGCAGACCCAGTGCACCCATGTACCGACCGGTGCGTCGGGATCATCGCTGATCAGCACAATGCTTTGGGCCGCTTCCTGGATATTTTTCCACGCCAGCGGCGGCGAGATATCCGCGCCGTCGCACGTATATTTCGAAGGAATCGGCTCCATGGGCTCAAACGCCGATGAAACAACTGTAATTTCCATTTTTACCTCCCTGCGGCAGGGCCCCTTTCTAACAGGCGGGACGGAGGAAGTAAAATCTTTACCCAAGGTGGAACGCGATCTCCGAGCGCGTTCAAAGCGTGCGCGGAGCGCCCGCTCCACCTATTACCCATAAGGTTGGATTCATTTTGACGGTTGCTCAGGCTATCTTCAGCGTGAGACGCTTGCCGATGGCTTCTGCAAATTTCTCAAGGGTCGAAAGCCTGATATCCTCCGCATGGTTTTCGATGCGGGATATGGCGGATTTCTTCGTGTGAAGGCGCTCGGCCAGCTGATCCTGAGTGAGGCCCGCCGCCTCCCGCGCTACGCGCAGTATGACTCCGATCTTGAACTGTTCGTACCCGATCTCGAATTCATCCGCAAATTCGCCTGAGCGCTTCTTGCGTTCTTCAATATATCTTTCCAGATCATCCATGGTGTTTCCTCCGGCTCAGATAGTCCGCCTTGCGTTTCTCCGCACTTATTCCATTGCGGGGAAGGTTAACATATTTGTGAACACCGTCAAGCGTGATCTAAGAGCGGTGATGCTTTCATGTTAAGCCCCGATAAGTCTTTCGCACAAACTGTTTTAACGACTGAAAAAGAAAATGCAAAACATTTGGACGGGATTCTTGGCGTCTTTGCGGTTCGTTTGAACTTTTGCGGGGCGGGGTAGAGCGTTAGACTGCGCGGCAATGAACACAATTCGCATTTTGGGAGTGGATGCGTCGCTGCGGTCAACGGGCGTGGCGGTGATTGAGGTGAAGGGGCAGCAGATGCGCGCGCTGGCCCATGGACGTATTCATAACAAGGCTTCGCTGCCGCACTCGGAATGCCTGGCCGCGATTCAACGCGAAATTGAAAAGCTGATCGCGGAGTTCTCGCCCGACGAAGCGGCGCTCGAAGGTGCCTTTTTTGCCAAGAACGCCAAAACGGCGATGATCCTCGGGCAGGTGCGCGGCGTGGTGCTCGCCGCCTGCGCAGAACATACTCTGCCGATTTACGAATATTCACCGCGCTCGGTAAAGAAGGCGGTGGTTGGCGTTGGTTCTGCCAAGAAAGAACAGGTCGGCGCGATGGTGACCCGTCTGCTGGGGCTGGCCGAGCCGCCGCAGGAGGATGCCGCCGACGCGCTTGCGATCGCCATTTGCCATGCCCATCAACGGAACGCACCCGAGGCCTTGCGTTCAAAACCGGTTTAGTGTTAGCTTCCCCCTGTCTTGTGATAAGAAAATAAGGAGAAAAACCTGATGGAACTCAAGGAAATCAAAAAAATCGTTCAGTTGATGACTGAAAATGAACTTTCCGAATTTTTGCTCGAAGATGAAGCCTGCACCCTGCAACTGAAACGCGGGTCAACGGTTGTGACACAGGTCGCCGCCGCGCCGCAGGCGGCGGCTCCGCTTGCCGCCCCGGCGGCCTCCGCGCCTGCTGCGGACGCACCGGACGCTGAAAACAGCGCGGATGATGGCCTGGTGGAAATTACCTCCCCGATGGTCGGCACGTTCTACCGTTCGCCGTCGCCGGATACCGATCAGTTCGTCGAAGTCGGTGCCGAGGTTTCGGATGACATGGTCGTTTGCATTGTCGAGGCGATGAAAGTGATGAACGAGATCAAGGCGGATGTGACGGGCACGATTAAAAAAATTCTGGTCGACAACGCCACGCCCGTGCAGTTCGGTCAGCCGCTCTTCCTCGTTGAACCCGCTTAAGGAACATTCATGTTTGAAAAACTACTGATTGCCAATCGCGGCGAAATTGCGCTGCGGATCATCCGGGCCTGCAAGGAGCTGGGGATCCGTTCCGTGGCGGTTTATTCCGAAGCCGACGAGGAATCGCTTCACGTTGAAATGGCCGATGAAGCGGTTTGCATCGGACCCGCCGCAGCCACCGACAGCTATTTGAAAGTCGCCAACATCATCAGCGCCGCCGAAGTGGCCGATGTGGACGCGATTCATCCCGGTTACGGCTTCCTCGCCGAAAACGCGCACTTTGCTGAAATCTGCGAGAACTGCAACATCACTTTCATCGGGCCGTCGCCGGATATCATTCGCAATATGGGTGACAAGGCCATTGCACGCGACCGGATGAAAGCCGCCGGGGTGCCGATTACCCCCGGTAGCGACGGCATTCTGCCAACCAAAGAGGCTGCGCTCGAACTGGCGCGCGAAATGGGCTATCCCGTCCTGGTTAAAGCGGTCGCGGGCGGCGGTGGAAAGGGCATGCGCGTGGCGCATAACGATGTGAGCCTCGCGCAGGGATTCATGATGGCTGCCGCCGAAGCCGAGAGCGCCTTTGGCAATCCGGACTGCTTCATGGAAAAATATATTGAGTCCGCCCGTCATGTCGAAGTGCAGATTATCGGCGACAACCACGGCAATGCGGTTCATCTTGGGGAGCGCGACTGCAGTATTCAGCGTCGCCACCAGAAGCTGGTCGAAGAGTCGCCGTGCCCGACACTGACCGCCGAGCAGCGCGCCGAGCTCGGTGCCATTGCGGTACGTGCCGCGAAGGCGGTCAACTACAACAGCGCCGGGACCATCGAATTCCTTTATGACGAAAAAGCCAAAGAATTCTATTTCATGGAGATGAACACCCGCATTCAGGTGGAGCACACCGTGACTGAAGAGGTGACGGGCATTGACCTGATGAAGGAGCAGATTCGGGTTGCCGCAGGTGAAGAACTCTCTTTCAAACAGGACGATGTCAAGGTCTGTCATCACGCCATCGAATTCCGCGTGAATGCGGAAGACCCTTATAACAACTTCATCCCGTCGCCCGGCAAAGTGGATGCTGTGCATTTTCCCGGCGGGCCGGGCATCCGCGTGGATTCGCATGTTTACAGCGGCTACACGATTTCGCCCTACTACGACAGCATGATTGCCAAGATCATTGCGCGCGGCGCGAACCGCGAGGAAGCACTTCAGCGTCTTCACCGCGCTTTGGAGGAGTTCACCATCAATGGGCCGCATACCAGTGTGCCGGTCGGCATCGCGCTGCTTATGGACAGTCGTTTTCGCAAGGGCGAATACAATACCGCATTCCTTGAAAAATTTATGCACGACAATTTTATGGTCGATCGGTAACAAGGGAGAAAGTTGATGAGCGAAAAAGAAAAAACTACCCAGCCCCTCCCGGGGCAGCATTATCCCGTTCTGGAGGAACACAAGGACGACGCGGGTCTCGGATCCGTTCTCATTCACAACAACGTGATTGCCGTCATTACGCACGAGGCGGCGGCGAAAGTAGCCGGTGTGGTTGAACTCTCCGGCACGCTGGTGGATGAGCTCGTTGACCGGTTCGGCAAAAAATCCCGCGACCGCGGCGTGCGCGTGGCGGTTGAGTCTGAAAACCGCATGGTCGTGGAACTCAGCGTTATACTTGAGTACGGCGTCCATATCCCCGAAGTCTGCGGCCAGCTTCAGCAGGAAGTCCGAAAATCGATTGAAAAGATGACCGGCAAAAACGTACAGGCCGTCAATGTATCGGTACAAAGCCTTCGCCGTCCGCCTCATGCCGAGCAGGAGGAAACGCCATGACAAGACTGCTTCATGCGATGGCCGGATTCATCATCTGGCTGCTTTTCACCGCCGTTGGCGGTGCAGTGATCTATGCCAACGGTTTTAACACCAACCTGCGCGACCGCGTTTTTGCGTTTGTGCAGGATGCTCCGCTCTACGGCGTGGTCGGCGGCCTGATCTTTGTGCTGCTGGCGCTGCTCTATCTGGTTACGCTCGCTCCGCGCCGTCCGCCGGTGCGTTACATCTCGTTCGATTCCGAAGGGGGCGATATCTCCATCAGCAACGGCGCTGTGCGTGATTTCATCCGCAAGGTCGGCGAGGAATTCGGCGCAGTGATCAGCCTGGAACCGCGTCTGCGGTCCGACAAAGGTCTCATCAGCATTGATCTGGATGTGAAGATACAGGCCGGCACCCGTATTCCCGAACTCTCCCAGATGCTTCAGGATCGTATCCGCGAAAGTATTCGCGACGGGCTGGGTATTGCCGAGGTTCGCGAAATCAAGGTGCGGGTACAGGAAATCGTCGGTTCACCGCCGCCGTCCCGCAGCCGCGCCTGAGCCCATGAAGAAAAACTGCCCGCCAGATCTGGTGATTGTCGGTTCCATCGGCATTGACACCATCGAAACCCCCCGCGAAAAGCGCGTCGAAATCCTGGGCGGCTCCGTCAGCTATGCCTGCGCCGCCGCCTCCTTCTTCGTCAAAACCGGCATGGTCGGCGTGGTCGGCACCGACTTTCCGCCCGAGCACCGTGCCCTTTGGGAAGAAATGGGCATTGATCTCGCGGGGCTCCAGACCGAGGAAGGCAAAACCTTCCGCTGGTCCGGTGTGTACGAAGAAAACATGGATCACCGCCGCACACTCCTCACCGACCTCAACGTCTTCGAAAACTTCTCCCCCGAGCTTCCCGAAGCCTATCGCGATGCGCCGTACCTTTTTCTCGGCAACATTGCCCCTGAACTCCAGCTTCATGTTCTCGAGCAGGTGCACTCGCCGGAGTTCGTCCTGATCGACACCATGGATCTATGGATCAATATCGCCCGCGAAAAGCTGGTCGAAGTGGTCGGACGGTGCGACATGCTCACGCTCAATGAGCACGAGGCGCGTCTTTTCACCGGCGAGCACGCCCTTATGGAGGCCGCCGAGGCGCTCCTCGCCATGGGGCCGCGCTTTGTCCTCATCAAAAAAGGGGAGAGCGGCAGCATGCTCTTTTCCAAAGAGGGGCTTTTTATGCTGCATGCCTTCCCGCTGGCGGATTTCAAAGATCCCACCGGCGCGGGCGACACCTTTGCCGGCGGCCTGATGGGCGCGCTGGCCGAATCGGGCCGAAGCGGCGAAAAGGCCATCCGCCGCGCCATGGTGTACGGCAGCGTCACTGCGGCCTTCGGCGTCGAGGAGTTCAGTCTCGACCGCCTTGCCGCGCTGGACCGCGCACAGATCGAGGCGCGCGCCGAACGGTTTAAGTCTATGTGTCGCATAGACTAACGAAAAATTCAGGATTTTGGCTTTCCTAACACTTTTTTCGCAAAATTGCGGAAAAATACGGCAAGGTTTGACAGCCTTTCACCCCTTTGCTAAATTCCTGCAAATCCGCAGGTTGCGGAACAAAAGGAGTATAAAACATGTCAGCATGGGCCATTGTATTAGCGTGCGGTAAAGAGCAGGAAATTTCGCCCGGCGTGGATGTCGCTTTTCTCGCGCTCGGTTCCCGTCCGGTCGTGACGCGTTCAATTCAGGCGCTCGAGCAGAATTCACTTATTGAAGGCATTGTGCTTGTCGTTAAAAAAGAGCGGGTGGAGAGCGCACTGCAACTCGTCCGCTCCTTTGGCTGCCGAAAAATCTCCGCTATCGTTGCCGGCGGAGCCTCCCGCCTGGCCAATCTGAAAAATGCCTATGCGCAGATCCCTGACGATGCCACCGTCGCACTCATTCACGATGCTTCCCGTCCGTTTGTAACCGACGAAGTCATCACCGAAACGGTCAAAGCCGGTAAACGCTACGGCGCGGCGGTCGCCGCCGTGAAGAGCGTGAATGCGGCCAAGCTGGCTGAAACGGGGCAGAAGGTTACCAAGACGCTAGACCGCAGCACCGTCTGGCTGGTGCAGGGCCCCCAGGTTTTTAAACGTGATGTGTTTGAGAAAATTCTCAAGAGTTCCGCTAAGCTGCTGGATGATGAATCCGCACTGCTCGAAAAAACGCGCCAGAGTATTCATCTCGTGGTTGACTCGCCCGGCAACATGAAAATCCGGACCTCGGGAGATCTCGCGATGGCTTCGGCCCTCCTCAGCGTTGCACGCCGAACTCCGTAATATCACTACCAAAAACTTTCCGCGTATATTATCGGCTCTGAGAGCCGACTCTACATTGCGAAGCAAGGTTGTAGTGTGGGTTCTATGAACCCATTTTATGCCGAAAGGTTTTGCCGTTTGGCATCAATACCCCGCCGCCAGTCGCAGTGCATCCATTTCCGGAAGTCCGGCGGCCCGGATTTTAGCCTGTGCGGCCGGAATGTCATATTCCACGCGATGCAGCGACACGGTCTGCTTTTGGTCATCGTAAATAACGTAAGCGGCGCGGGGATCTCTGTCGCGCGGCTGGCCGACACTTCCGGCGTTGATCAGGTATTTCCAGCCCGGTTTCAGTTTGAGCGTTTCATATGGATTGCACCCAATACGCTCGCCCTGCATGCGAAACGCGACCGGTCGGTGGGTGTGTCCTAAAAAACAGAGCGGTGTCTGCTGAAGAAGCAGGCTGGGCGCGGCCTCTTCGGGTGAAAAAATGTACTTCCATTCCTCCGGTGCATCGAGTGAGCTGTGGACGACCGTAAAGTCCGCGGCCTGCTGTGTCATCGGCAGGGCGGCCAGCCGCTGCCGGTGTTCCGCATCCAGCTGATGTTGCGTCCAGCGGATGGCATCGGCGGCAACGGGGTTGAAATAATCCAGATTCTGATTTCCTGCGGTATAATGATCGTGGTTGCCCTGTACAGTCCCGGCACCGAGAGCGGCCAGCCGATCCATGCATTCGAGCGGGCTGGCGTTATAGCCCACGATATCTCCGGTGGAAATATACCGCTCCGCTCCGCGGTGGTCGGCATCCGCCAGCACCGCTTCCAGCGCCTCGATATTGGCATGAACATCACCCAGCACTGCGTATTTCATGAGAAAACTATACCTCTGGGAATGTCTTTGGTTAAGCGCCGAGTGAGGTCACTTGGCCTACAGCTCAGAATAATGGATTTTGCAGGCCGGGTGACCTCACCCGGCGAAATAATAAGAACCGAAAAATCCGGAACCCTAATACCGAACGCTAAACGATTCAAATTCGCCGGTTGCCGGTGACCGGAGCACCTGTTCGTTCGTGATGTATCGCGTGAGTTGTGAACGTTGTACGGCCTGCAAAAGCCCGGTCAGCTGATCCTCCGCCCCCTCGGCGGTCAGCGTAACACTTCCGTCGAATTCATTTCGTACGAAGCCGGTCACCTCAAAGTCTCGCGCAAGGTTAATGACGGTAAATCGGAAACCGATTCCCTGTACGCGGCCTTCATATCGTACGGCTATGCGGCGCGGTTTCATGATGTGATATGTGAACGGATCAGGTGCGGTTATTTGCCATCACCTGTATCCTTGTATGTCTCATGCGAGTACCATACTACGATCAGCAGGGCACAACGTTCTTTGCGCACGGGCCTTTTTGGCCCTCTCCTTCTTCGTAGTTCACTTTCTGGCCCTCGTTGAGCTCTGCACGCCCCGGGGTCTGAACCTCGGAATGATGCACGAACAGATCTTTTCCCCCATCGTCTGGAGCGATGAATCCGAACCCTTTATCTGTATTGAACCACTTTACTGTACCTGTACTCATAGTGCGTGTCTCCTTGACGGGGTTGATATGATTTCCGTTGCAGTATATTGCTCTTCTAAATAGATATTATAAACGTTGAAATGAGCTTCAAAATGACCGTGATGACCGCGCAACCCTGCCGCACGAAGATCAGACGCCGGGCGACCGGGGCGACTCCTCCGGCGGCAGCTCATTCCGGGCTCCTGCTTTCTGCTGCCGCTTTTCGAATGAGTAGTTGGGTTTGGCCATTTACACTCCTATTTGATTGGTTTGGGGTTTTATACCACGCATGAAGGAAGTTCTCTCACTAAAATAGCTCTCGTCTGGTCGGACGAAAGTTTCCAAACCCCGGCAGCAGAGCACCGCAGAAGCAGAACGAAGTACGCTGCACGGCAGGCAGCTCGCTACGGGGCGGGCATTGGAAACTATTCCGTCTCCTCAGTGTCTCTGTACTATCCGTCATTTGAACCGTTCCCTTCGGTCACTATTTTGCTTCGCAAAATTATCTGCGCTACGCTTCGGCTTGTTTTTTCTGCACGTTTTTTTGGAAAGGGAAATTTTGACACAATAAGTGACGACAAAATAATGGGAGGGAGACTGGCTTCTTCAAGCCGGTTGTTGAAAATGATTTTGTCGACCATGATTTTGTCAAAACTCTTTGGTTGCCACTGTGAGTCACGTTCCATCGCGTGACCACGTTGGCGCGGTACGCGACTCACATGGCGTAACAACGTGGTCGCGGGACGGCTCTGCCGCGCTAAGACCTCTGTGGTAAAAAATCTTAGAGGTCGAAATAATACGACTGCGGATGGTGGGTGATGAGTGCGAAGGTGGAGACCTCCGGGTCGGCCATGAACAGTTCGGTGACGTTCAGGCCGATGCGGTCGGTATCGAGCAGGTCGCAGCAGACTTTATTCATCGCCAAGTCGGGGCAGGCGGCGTAGCCGAAGCCGAAGCGGCTTTGATCGAGTTTGTTTTTCCGAACCTCGGAAAGCGTCAGATCGCCTTCGTCCGACCCCCAGGTTTCACGAATTTGTTTGTGTCCGTATTCCGCCAGTGCCTCGACGGTCATCACGGCCAGCCCGTGAAAGAGCAGGTAGTCCTGATAGCGGTCGGCCTCGCGCAGTTCGTGTTCTTTTCCCATGATTTTTGGCCCGAGCGTGACCGCCATTAGCGCGCAGATGTCGTTGTCCGGCCGGAAAAAGTCGGCCAGGCAGTGGTGCGGTGCTTTTTTCTGGCGCGGGAAGGGCATCGGAATTTCTTCACCGCTTGCCGGATTCGTCAGAGTTAAGGTGTCGCCTGCGGAGACGCAGTTGAAAAAGCCGTGAATGACTTTGGGTTCAAAAATATCCTCCGCCAGATTTTTCATCTCCTCGATTTTGGGGTACACCTCATCCTCAAGCAGTTTTTGATACTCCGCATCCGAGAGCGTTCCCTGTTTATAGCCCCACGCCCCCTTAATCAGCCCGTTCAGGTCGAGATAGGGATATATATCGCTAAGCGATATATCTTCCGTGACCCATGTTTTGATTTCGACATCGGGGATCGGTGCATCCGTTTTGATCGGCTCCGCCGGAGGCGTCGCCCCGCCAGAAGATTCCGATTCAGCCGGTGGGGCGAGTCTCTCCGAGCGATCCGATTCAGGCAGTTTGCCGGTCTCTTTGAGTTCCTGCATGGCGGCGAGTCCGGCGAAGGCATCTTTACAATAAATGACTCCACCCGAATAATGCGGGCGGCAGGCCTGTTCGACAAATTCCTCCGAAAGTGCGGCCCCGCCGAGCAGGACCGGCATCTTTAACCCGGCGTGCTCCAAAATCTTCATGTTTTCGGCCATGACGGCGGTGGATTTCACCAGCAGTCCGCTCATGCCGAGCGCGGTGGCGTTGTGTTCTTTCACCGCTTCGATCATCTGCTCAATCGGAATTTTGATGCCGAGGTCGACCGTGTCGAATCCGTTGTTGGATAGGATGATTCCGACGAGGTTTTTTCCAATATCGTGCACATCGCCCGCGACGGTGGCGAGCACAACCAGCGGCACTTGATTGCCCGCTTCGCTCTTTTTCATAAACGGTTTAATCCTATCGACCGCGCGCTTCATCACTTCGGCGGATTTCAGCACAAAGGGCAACTGCATGGTTCCGTCGTTAAACAGTCGTCCGACCTCTTTCATCGCCGGAAGCATGATCTCATTCAAAATATGTTCGGCGCTGTGTTCTTCGAGCAGATCGGGCACCGCCGGATCGAGCCACGGGGTTTTCCCCCGGATGATGGCGTCTGTGAGAATCTCATTGGCCGGGCGTTCTTCAACCGCTGTTTCTTCCACGCCCTGTACGTCTTCGAACAGGTTAATATAATTTTCGAGCGGATCGCCGTTGGTTTGATCATTCGCCAGTAGCGCTTCCGCGCCTTTGCGCAGTTCGTCCGGAATCTCGTTGAGCGGAACAATGGCGGCGACATGGATGATACACGCATCCATTCCGGCCTGAATCGCCTGATGCAGGAAAACCGCATTGATCACCTTGCGCAGGGCGGGCTTGAGACCAAAGGAGATGTTGGAGAGTCCGAGCATCGTCCGGACGCCCGGCAATTCGGCCTTGATGCGCCGGATGGCTTCCAAGGTTTGGAAAGCGGCATCGCGCAAGGTATCGTCGCCGCTGCATATGGTGAAGGTGAGCGGGTCAATGAGCAGGTCATCAGCTTGCAGCCCGCGCTCAACGCAGAAATCAACCAGTCGTTTAGCAATGGCAAATTTTTCGTCCGCTGTCATTGCCATCCCTTTTTCGTCAATCGTCAGTCCGACCAGTGCCGCGCCGTAGCGGCGCGCCATTGGCACAACCTGTTCGGCACGGGTTCCGCCGTCTTCAAAGTTAATCGAGTTGATCATCGCCCGCCCGCCGTAACACTTCAGCGCGTCTTCAATGACCTCGGCAGAGGTCGAGTCGATCATCATGGGTGCCAGGCATTCGCGCGCCATGCGCGGGACGAGCACCGCGATGTCTTTGCGTTCGTCGCGCCCGGCGTAGCCGCAACTCAGGTCAAGCACGTGAGCGCCGGTTTCCTCCTGCTCGGTTAAAATGTGAAACGCGTTCTCGTAGTCATCGGCCAGTAGGGTGTCGCGGAACTTTCTCGATCCGGTGGCGTTGGCGCGTTCGCCGATATAGAGCGGTGCGGGTTCCTGCGTCAGATCGATCGCTGAAAAGAGGCTGGCGACTTGGTTTAATGTGGGGCAGACGTCCTCGTCTGCCATTTTTTCGCAGGCGGGGGCGCCTGCGCCACGATTTACCAACTTACGCAGTTCGCGGATGTGTTCCGGGGTTGTTCCGCAACAACCGCCGACAATGGAGAGGCCATGCTCCCGGGCCAGCTCGCTGACTTTTTCGGCGAATTCTTTTGGCTCCAGAGGATAGAGAACGGTGCCATCCACCCGCGCTTCGGGCATGCCGGCGTTGGGCATGCAGGCGAGGCGGCCCGGCCAGATTGTGTTGAGCGTGTCGAGATGGTGCACCATGGCATCGGGGCCGGTGGCGCAGTTGAGGCCGAGCACATCAATCGGGTAGGGGGCGAGGATGGCGGCGGCGGCCGGGACGCTGGTGCCGACGAGCAGCGTGCCGGAGGCTTCGACCGTTACCGAAACATAGCGGACAATGTCGTTGTTCGGGCCGATAACATCATCAGCGGCGGCGAGCGCGGCTTTGATTTGGAGCGGATCCTGGCAGGTTTCAAAAAGCAGGCCATCTACACCGCCGTCGAGCAGGCCTTGAATTTGGATTTTATAAGCTTCGCAGAGTTCATCAAAGGTGATCTGCCCGAGCGAGGGCAGTTTGGTGCCGGGGCCGATGGAGCCAAAGACATAGCGCGGCTGTTCCGGGGTTGAAAATTCATTGGCAGCCTCGCGCGCGATCTGCGCGGCGGCCTTGTTGATTTCATACGCGCGGTCAGAGAGACCGTATTCGCCGAGGGTAAGGGGTGAGGCGCCGAACGTGTTGGTTTCGACGGCATCCGAACCGGCTTCAAAATAGGCGCGGTGCAGACCGCGAATGATTTCCGGCGCTGAAAGGTTCAGCCACTCGTTGCAGCCGTCGTATTCCTGCCACTGCTCGGGCGTAACGGCGCACCCCTGCAAGTACGTTCCGGCGGCACCGTCGAGCAGCAGAATCCCGTTTTCAAGTTTTTCCCTCAGTGTCATAAGCCGGAATCTAGCAGAGAAGTTGTGAGTACGCAACCATCAATCCGCTAATCCGGATAAATGAATAAATAAACCTGGGTGCTTTTGCCGCTTGCGCTTCGAGTGCGAATATTTTAGATACTCTGTTCCCGCGGAGAGGTGGCTGAGTGGCTTAAAGCAGTGGTTTGCTAAACCGCCGTACCCCTATAAGGGGTACCGGGGGTTCGAATCCCCCCCTCTCCGCCATTTTTAAGCACCCCGGCTTTCCGGGGTGCTTATTTTTTCTTCCGCTGTTCTTCCCACCACTCGAGTTCTTTTTCGTGGCGGCCGGTCGCGCGCGCGGCGAATTTGAAGTAGAGGAATGCGTCGAGAAAGCTGCGATGGCGAAGCATGCGTTTTGCATTTTTAGGGGTGGTGGTGAGGAAGCGGGGCTGTCCGGCCATGATTTCGGCGATGTGGTGGGTGGCGGCTTTGGGAATGCGTATGCGGTCGAGCTGGCGTATGTGGCGGTGCGTCGCCTCAACCAGTGCGTCGGCGTGGGGTATATCCTCTTCGGCCATGATGTGCCGGGCGATCCATTCGTGGTATTCGCCGAAGACGAGCGCAAAGAGGAGGGCGGGATCCACCCGAAATCCGGCGGCGCGCCAGCGGTCGATCTGCGCGAAGGTTTTTTCAAGCCAGTGGGTTTTGCTTTCGCCGTCGGGGGCATTGAGCCATGCACCGAGCTCGGGGAAAAGGTGTTCGAAGACGCCGAGTTCAGCCGCGAGTTCAAAAACACGATGTGATTTTCCGCAGGCGAAGAGTTTCTGGATTTCCTCGTAGAGGCGGGAGGAGGAGCAGTCCTCCAGCCGTTCGGCCTGTGCGCGGATCGCTTCACGGGCGCTTTCCTCGATCTCGAAGTCGAGCGCGGCGGCAAAACGCAGTGCGCGGATGATGCGTACGGGGTCTTCGGTAAAGCGCGTGGCGGGGTTGCCGATGACGCGAATGATTTTGTTTTCGAGGTCTTCGATGCCGCCCGCATAGTCGATGATGGAGAAGTCGGCGATGTTGTAGAAGAGGGCGTTGACGGTGAAGTCGCGGCGAAGGGCGTCTTCTTCGGGGGAGCCGAAGACGTTATCGCGCATCACAATGCCGCTTTCGGCAACGACGTGCTGGTCACTCCGGGCTTCGTCATCGGCTGGGGTGGGGGCGCGGAAGGTGGAGACTTCGATGATTTCGCGGTGGAAGTAAACATGAGCCAGGCGGAAACGCCGGCCGATGAGGCGGCAGTTGCGGAATACCTTTTTGACCTCTTCGGGGGTAGCATTGGTGGCGACATCAAAATCCTTGGGGTCTCGCCCGAGCAGCAGGTCGCGCACCCCGCCGCCGGCAAGATAGGCGAAATAGCCCGCGTCTTTGAGGCCATACAGCACTTTGAGCGCGGCGGAGCTGATCTCTTTGCGGCTGATCGTGTGGTCGGGGCGGGCTATAATGTGCGGTTGCATAAACAAAAATTCTAATTGCTGTACCGAACGGTACAAGTGGGGGCGCGGGGACAAAAGGCTTTTTTGCAGCTATTGGAAGAATTATGAGCCGGGCTTAGGCCGGATCGCCGGCCTGTTCTTCGATCCAGCGGATGATAATCCCGACCACATAGGCAATTTCTTTTTCGGTGAGCTCAATGCCGGCTTTGATGCCGTGAAATTTTTCGAGCCGTCCGCGATCACTGGTGCCGGTGGCGTGTTGCGCGATGAAAACCGGGTGGCCCTTGAGCGGTGTCTGCCGCCCGTCATTTTTTGGGTCGGCGGGGGCAAGGCGCTTACGAACGAAATCGGCTGCATGGAGTTGAAGAATATCAAGTCCGCGGGATTGCACATACTCCTTCTCAGGATCGCCGATCGAAAGCGGTACAATCTGCTTGGAGCGGGAAAGCTTCGTCTTTAGGCTTTTCCATTTTTTGTCGTCTATTTTATGCACGTGCGGGGTTCGCCTCCTTCAAATTTTTGGGTCACATACCCGAAGAGTATAGGAGGACAACGTCGGCCTGACAAGCGGGAAAGAAAATCGTTTTCCGAAACGTTGACTTTGTCCGGCGTTCCTGTTTAATACGCGCTTCTGTTTTGCACCTGTGGTGGAACTGGCAGACACGCAAGATTCAGGTTCTTGTGCCGGCAACGGCGTGGAGGTTCGAATCCTCTCAGGTGCATATCAATAAAAAAAGCGTTCCCGGGAAGGGAACGCTTTTTTGCTTCAGCAGCAGGAACGTTTACTCTTCCGCCGCGGCATCAAGATCGGGTTTGCGATATTCGATGCTGGCCTTTTCTTTGAGTCCATCAATGTAGGCTGCCAGCACTTCCTGTTTTTTCTGATTCGTCAGATAACCCTGAATCTGTTTACTGACGTCGGCCAGGGAGCGGATTCCCTCTTCCTGGTGTTCGGTAACCTTGATGAGATGATAGCCGAACTGGGTTTCGACGATCTCGCTGATAGCGCCGATATCCTGCGAGAAGGCTACTTCTTCAAACGCCGGAACCATCTGGCCTCGCGTGAACGTGCCGAGCTCGCCGCCGCGCTGGCTGCTGGGGCAGTCGGAGTGCTCTTTGGCGAGGGCTTCAAAATCACCGCCGGCCACAAGGTCTTCACGGATTTTTTCTAGCTCTTTTTTCTTCACGGCCTTGGTCACGTCGGTGTCCTCGGGGGTGAAGGTCATCAGAATATGGCTGGCAGATACCGATTCAGGGACTTTAAAGCGGTCGATGTTTTCCTGGTAGAACGCGGCGGCTTCTTCAGCCGTCGCGTCGGTTGCAGCAGCGGTTTTTTCTTCGACCAGCTTACGAACCAGCATCTGGCCGCGCAGGTTTTCTTTCCATTCACCAATATCAATTTCATTTTTGGCCAGTTCTTCCTGGAGGGAAGAACCTTCCGGCGCATCGGCGCTGATGAGATCGATTTCCTTGGTCAGCTCTTCATCACCGATCGTCAGACCCGACTTTTCGGCCGCCTTGGTCAACAGCACCTTGGCAATCAGGCTGTCCTTCACATTCTGATAAATCTGGCCGGACATCTGCGCCAGCTGCTGGGGGGGTACCTGCTGACTCATCTGCATGAGGGTCATCTGTGTTTCCTGAACGATCTGGCCGTGTGTAATATCTTCGCCTTCCACGGTCGCAACCACATCTTCGGGTGCAAGGGACAGCGGGTGGGGCTGGAGCGGCTGGGCGAAAAGATCTTCCGCCTGTGTCAGGTCAACCTCTTCCGCGGGTGGTGTCTCTTTGGCGCAACCCATGGCCAGCGCCGTCAATATGGCGAGCGTTATATAAAGTCCGGCAGTTTTCGTTTTCTTGACGAGTGTGATCATGTCAGAATTCTCCTCCAGTTGTTAATTCCTGCTGTTCTTTCCCCGAGGCGGGGACAGGGCGGCATCTTCATATTTAACGATTGGGTTGTCAATCCCTTCACCCAAAATAACCGACAGGCGGAAGTATGACCCGAAAACTGCAGAAAGGCCCCTTTCAATGCCGGGAATGCGGCACCTGCTGCCGCTGGCCGGGGCACGTGCTGCTGACGGATGGCGACATCGCCCGGCTGGCCGCTGCCAGCGGACTTCCGGAAAAACTGTTTATTGAGCGCTATACCATTCTGGCGGGCAACCGCCGGCAGTTGAGTCTGGCCGAGCAGCCGGACGGGAGGTGCATTTTTCTCAAAGAGAACCGTTGCACCTGTTATGACGCCCGTCCCAACCAGTGCCGCGATTTCCCGAACGGCTGGCGGGATACAAAAGGATGTCCCGCGCTGGAAGGGTCGGACAAAGTTCAGCTTAAGCGTTGAACAGGGCGGGGGATTTAAAGATAATTCGCTCCCAGTCAATAACCTGTGGGAAAAGGAGCTGAAGCGCATGTCTGTACTCGATATCAAAGACATTATGGAAATTCTGCCGCACCGCTATCCCTTTTTACTCGTAGATCGCATCATTGAGTGCGATGACGAAAAACGGATTGTGGGCATCAAAAACCTCACCATTAATGAGCCTTTTTTCCAGGGACATTTTCCCGGCCAGCCGGTCATGCCCGGCGTCCTCCAGATGGAGGCTCTGGCGCAGGTCGCGGGCATTCTCCTCAACAAGGTGATTGGCGCAGAGGGCAAAATCTCCTACTTCGCGGCCATTGATAACGCGCGCTTCCGCCGGCCTGTCGTGCCGGGCGACCAGCTCCGCATGGAGGTCGACATCATCAAAGCCAAGTCTCGCCTCTCCAAAGTGCATGCCAAAGCCTATGTCGGCGACGCGCTGGTTTCTGAAGCCGACCTGATGTTCAGCGCCGCCGGATAAATCGTATGAGCGAAATTCATTCCACCGCCATCGTCATGGACGGCGCTGAACTCGGCGCGGACATTAAGCTTGGGCCCTACAGCGTGGTCGGCTCCGCCGCCAAAATCGGCGACGGCACCGAACTGATGTCCCACGTTGTGGTCGATGGTAACACCACGATCGGCTCTGAATGCGTTATTCACCCCTTTGCCTGTATCGGAGGCCCCACGCAGGATCTCAAGTATGATGGCGGCAATCCCGGCGTAAAAGTGGGTGACAACACCGTCATCCGGGAATGCGTCACCATTAATACCGCCACGAATGATGGCGACTTTACCGAAGTCGGTTCGGACTGCCTGCTCATGGCGTACAGCCACGTGGCCCACGCCTGTAAAGTCGGCGACGGCGTCATCATCGCCAACGGCACCCAGCTGGCCGGCGATGTGATTGTTGAGGACTTTGCCATACTCGAAGGGCTCTGCGGGGCCGTTCAGTTTCGCCGGATCGGAAAAATGGCCTTTCTGGGTGCCTATACGAAAGCAAGCCGGGACGTGCCGCCGTTTATGATCGCCGATGGCCTCGACATTCAGATTCGCGGCATCAACAAGGTCGGTATGGAACGTCGCGGTGTTTCCGAAGAATCACGCGCCGCGATCAAAGAGGCCTACCGCATTCTCTATCGCCAGAAACTACCGCTGGCTGAAGCGCTCGAAAAAATCGAAGCGGAACTCGAACCGCTCGACGAGGTCAGATATCTCGTAAACTTTATCCGCTCTTCCGAAGTTGGTATCGTGCGGTGAAAAGATCGAAAAACGAAATACCCAAACACCCAAATAAATCCGAAGCATGAATAATGACAAGCCTTACGATTTAGAGGAGCGCACAGCGCTTTTCGGAGAGGCGGTCATCAAATTCGCGAAAAAAGTTCCGGTAACACCTGTTACCCGGCGGCTCATCGACCAGATCGTTGGTGCGGGAACCAGCGTGGGGGCAAATTACAGGGAGGCGGATGACGGGGTTTCGAAAAATGATTTTCGGTATAAAATATCGATTTGTAAGCGTGAGGCTCGCGAGACTAAGTTTTTTGTTCGCATGATTGTGACAGCGGTTCCTGAATTGCTGGAAGAAGCAAAGCCGCTTTCTCAAGAGGCCAAAGAGTTACATCTGATTTTTGCAAAGATATATCGAGGGTGATTCGGAATTTGTATTTCCTTATTCGTTGGGTATTTGGGTATTTCGGCATTAGGATTTTAATGTTGTCGAACGGAATGACATGGGAAACAGGCGGGACTTGGCTATGAAGAAAACTCAATTGACCAATCTTCTAGAGCAGACCGGCTTGTTCGAGCCAGAACAGATCGAAGAACTGCTCGGCGCGATTGCCGAAAGCAGCGCGGACTTCACCGAGACCGTAGTCGAAAAGGCCGACGTGCGCGAAGACGAGTTTCTCGAAAAACTCGGCGCGGCGATGGATCTGCCGTACAGGCGCCTCAAAGAACTCGAAGTTTCTGAGGAGTTGCTTGCGCGCGTGCCGCCCAAAGCGGTTTTCCAGTACAACATTATGCCGGTGGACGAAGAGGCCGGCGTCTTGCAGATTGCGACAGCCAACCCGTTTCAGCCGGGACTGATTGATGCCATGCGGCTTGCAACCGGCGGACGCATCAAGCTGGTGCTGAGCCCTGCCGCCGATATTGAGGCCGCCGCAAAACGTCTCTACGGGGTCGGCGCCGAAACACTCGACCGGCTCATGCAGGATGATGACCGCATAGACCTCGATGCCGAAGTGGATCTTTCCAAACAGGATCTGAGCGAACTCGATCAGGAGGCCTCCGTCGTTAAGTTCGTCAACCAGATCATCTGGGAGGCGCACCAGAACCGCTCGACCGATATCCACATTGAGCCGATGGAAACCGACCTGCGCATCCGCTACCGCATTGACGGCGTGCTTCACCCGACGCCATTGCCGCCGCACCTCAAACGTTTTCAGTCCGCGATCATCTCGCGCATTAAAGTGATGGCCAACATGGATATCGCCGAAAAACGCCTGCCGCAGGACGGGCGCATCAGTTTGCGCATTCAGGGCGAGGAAATTGACGTTCGTGTTTCGACCATGCCGACGGTCTATGGCGAGAGCGTCAGCCTCCGCCTGCTTCTGCGCGGCAGCGGTATGCTGGGAATGGAGAAGCTCGGCCTCAATCCCGAGGATGAAAAAATCCTCAAACGGATGATCGTCCGCCCGCACGGCATTCTGTTGTGTACCGGCCCGACCGGCTCGGGTAAATCAACTTCACTCTACGCGTGGCTTCACACGATCAACTCGGTTGATAAGCGCATCATGTCCGCCGAGGATCCGATTGAATATGAAATGGCCGGCGTTAATCAGGTGCAGATGAAGCCCGATATCGGCCTGAGCTTTGCTCACGTTCTGCGCACCTTCCTGCGTCAGGATCCCGATGTCATTATGGTGGGGGAAATCCGCGACCGCGAAACCGCTGAAATTTCCATTCGTGCCGCGCTGACGGGACATCTCGTTTTCAGCACCCTGCACACCAACGACTCCGCCGGAAGCATCAACCGCCTGCTCGATATGGGTATCGAGCCGTTCCTTGTCGCTTCATCGGTCGAAGGGATTGTCGCCCAGCGCCTCATTCGCCGTTTATGCCCTGCCTGTCGCAAGGCGATTGAGATCGACGAAACCAAACGGGAATTTCTGCGCGGCGAAGGCTTTCCGGTCGAAGCACTCAAGACCCAGGCCATCTATGAACCCGTCGGGTGCGATGAATGCCGCGGCAACGGATTCAAAGGCCGTACCGGCATTTATGAAATTCTGGCGGTCGACGATCACATCCGCCCGCTCATCATTGCCCGCGCCAGCGCCAGCGAAATCAAGCGCGAAGCACTCAAACACGGCCTGCACACCCTGCGCGACGACGGCTGGAAAAAAGTGCTCGCCGGTGTCACCACCGTCGAAGAAGTCCTCCGCGTCACCGAAGAGGATGAGGAAGAGACTCTTTCGTAGCGACGTTTTAATAAAGCGGAGCTTGCAGGGGACGGGGCTTTCTTTAGAATCGCGGTTCTGGATTTTTTTAACCGAATGGAGCGCATTATGGCTGAAGAACTGCAACCGTTACTCGAACAGATTCGCAAGGAGGGCGTCGAAAAAGCGGAGGCGCAGGCCTCCGAAATTCTCGAACAGGCCAAAGCTAAAGCGGCGCAGACGGTGCGTGACGCGGAAGACAAGGCCAAGGAATTGGTCGCCAAGGCGCAGGCCGATGCCGTGATCTACACCGAGCGCAGCACGGCCACACTCGAACAGGCGGCTCGCGACCTGCTGATCACCGTCGGGCAGGGGATCGAAAACATCATTGCCGAACTCGTCGCCGAATCGGTGGATGCCGCGCTGAAGATTGAAGTGCTCGAAGAGATGATGATCAAAATGGCGCAGTCCTGTGCTGAAAAGCAGGGCGAAACCCGCATCGAACTGCTTATCAGCGAGAAGGACCAGAAGGATCTGGTCAAATTTTTTGCCGATAAATACCGCGAAAAAATGGTGCATGGCATCGAGCTGCACACGGACAATGAAATCCTCAAGGGGTTCAAAGTCAGTTTTGCCGACGACCATGTCTATCTCGACTTTACGAGCGACGCCATTGCCGATGCGCTCACCGCCTTCCTGCGTCCCAAGCTGGCCGAAATCGTCAGCCGCGTTGCAAAGGAAACAGCGGAATAACAGGGATCAGGAGTCAGGTGTCAGGGGGAAGAAACGATTTTAACGAGCGGAGCGTTTCAACGATTTAAACGAAATGAGCAAACACTGGTATTTAGTTGCCTCGCTGCCGTATCTGCGCTTCGGCGAAAAGCCGCCGATGGACGTGGCGGGTTTTCGCGCGGCCTGTGCCGGGCATCTTTCGACCGAAGAGATTGCGGCGGTTGAAGCGATCCTGGAAAACCGTCAGCCACTTGCCGGAGTTGCCCAAACGTGGTGGGCTGGGGAAGTACAACTGCGCAACGCGGTGGTGCGGGTGCGCGCTAAAAACCGCGGCACGGAGGCCTCCCGTTTTGTTCATCCGCACGAAGGATTCAGCGTAACCATCGAAAAAATGGTGGCAGATGCCTTTGCCCGGCCCAACCCGCTCGAGCAGGAGGCGGAACTCGACCGCGCCCGCTGGGCGCTGGCCGATGAACTGGCGATCACCGATCCGTTCGGTTTCGCCGCTGTTCTCGCCTTCGCCGTCAAACTGCGCATTGCTGAGCGCTGGGCCGGTCTGGACGAAGCTGCGGGCCAAGAAAAAACAGAAGAGTTTGTTCTTTCAGCTTTGGAGCCGGAAGAACTGATAACCAATAACGAATAAAAAATATCATGAACTTAGGAAAAATTGTCGGTGTAAACGGAAATCTGCTGACGGTGGAGTTTGAGAAACCCGTCATTCAGAACGAAGTGGGCTTCGCCCGGCTCGGCGACATCAGCCTGAAGTCGGAAGTGATTCGTGTACGCGGCAGCCACGCCGAACTGCAGGTGTTTGAAGCTACCACGGGCCTTAGGGTTGGCGATCAGGTGGAGTTTACCGGCGAACTGCTCGCAGTGGAGCTTGGCCCGGGCCTGCTGACACAGGTGTTCGACGGACTGCAGAACCCGCTCCCGGCGCTGGCCGAGGAGTGCGGCTTTTTCCTGCAGCGCGGTAAATACCTGCAGGCGCTTCCGCGCGAAACCAAATGGAAATTTACGCCCGCAGTCAAAGCCGGCGATTCCGTACTGGCGGGTGATGCCGTCGGCTGTGTTCCGGAAGGAATTTTTGATCATAAAATCATGGTGCCGTTCCGCCTGCACGGACGGCTGACGGTTAAAGAGGTGGCGGCCGAAGGTGAATATACCGTGGAGGACGTTGTGGCCAGGGTCGCGGACGAAAAAGGTCGCGAATACGAAGTCCGCATGATGCAGGTCTGGCCCGTCAAGGTGCCGGTCAAGTGCTACGCCGAGCGGTTGCGTCCGTCCGAGCCGCTCATCACCAAAGTGCGCATTGTGGACACGTTCTTTCCGGTCGCGCGCGGCGGAACCTATTGTATTCCCGGTCCGTTTGGCGCGGGTAAAACCGTTTTGCAGCAGATTACCAGCCGCCACGCGGACGTGGACGTGGTCATCATCGCGGCCTGCGGCGAGCGCGCGGGCGAAGTGGTCGAAACACTGCGCGAATTTCCCGAGCTGACTGACCCGCGCACCGGCAAAAGCCTGATGGAGCGCACGCTCATCATTTGCAACACCAGTTCGATGCCGGTGGCCGCGCGCGAAGCGTCTGTCTATACGGCGGTGACCATTGCTGAATACTACCGCCAGATGGGACTCAACGTTCTGCTGCTGGCCGACTCGACCTCACGCTGGGCGCAGGCCCTGCGCGAAATGTCCGGACGTCTTGAAGAAATTCCCGGCGAAGAGGCGTTCCCGGCCTATCTCGAATCAGTGATCGCCGCCTTTTATGAGCGCGGCGGCGTGGTGCGCCTGCACGATGGTTCGACCGGTTCGGTGACGATCGGCGGAACGGTTTCGCCCGCAGGCGGCAACTTTGAAGAGCCGGTCACACAGAGTACGCTCAAAGTGGTGGGGGCCTTCCACGGGCTTTCGCGCGCGCGTTCCGACGCCCGGCGCTATCCGGCCATTGACCCGCTCGACAGCTGGAGTAAATACCCGAGCTTGGTGGATGCCGAAGAACTCGAACTTGCCCGTCACTTCCTGCGCGAAGGCAACGAAGTCAACCAGATGATGAAGGTGGTCGGCGAGGAGGGTACCTCGCTGGACGACTTCATTGTTTATCTGAAAGGCGAGTATCTGGATGACGTCTATCTGCAGCAGAATGCATTCCACGAAGTGGACGCCGCCACGCCTGTGGAACGGCAGAAGCATGTATTCAGTGCGCTCGCGAAAATCCTGCGCACAAAAATGAAGTTTGAAAGCAAAGAGGCCGCGCGCGGCTTTTTCCAGAGTCTGACACAGGCCACGCGCGACTGGAACCAGATCGCTATGGAGATACCCGAATTTAAACAACAGGAGGAGCAGCTCGACGCCATGCTCGCGGAGGTTACGAGCTACGAAACGTAGGACAGGCTTCCAGCCTGTTCAAGCAAAGGAGAGAGAGTTTTATCCATAGATGTTCGCAGATGGGAGAGAAAGTAGGGTAAGCGTTTCGCTTGCCTGTTCACTTGGCAGGAAAGGGTTTTTCACAACCGCTTCGCTTGAGGAAGTCAGAGAAACAGCCGAGAAATAAAGAGGAAGAGTTTTGACCGCGAAAAAACGCGAATAAACGGGCGATAGCCCGTTTATGAACGGAGAGAAAAAATATGCATAAGGTTTATCATCGCATTGAACAGATTGCC
>Ga0190284_1000319_pt1 | contig 30369 bp, 23 predicted proteins | sample 48691812_MG_FD_161668 | JGI IMG/M metagenome (GOLD analysis project Ga0190284, IMG submission 161668) | Hydrothermal vent microbial mat bacterial communities from Southern Trench, Guaymas Basin, Mexico - 4869-18-1-2_MG | ecosystem: Environmental > Aquatic > Marine > Hydrothermal vents >...
CAGACCGTTTGCTAAAAAGAGCGCGATCAGCCAGCGCCCCTTGCCTGTCCGATCGTATTGCAGCAAACACAGCAACTCGGCGCTCAGAAGCGCGGTGCTCACCGTGTACACCTCCGCCAGGGCACAGTGCTGCCAGAAGGTGTGGGCCACCAAGAGCGAAGCCGCCCCAACCAACGCGCCACCGATTCGGCCGGTAGCGACGCGCAACAGCAAAAAGACGTTCGCCACGGTGACGGCGCCGAACAACACGGAGATCAGGTTCGTCTTGAAGGCGGATTCACAGAAAGGCAGGAGCTGCGCGCCAAACGCGAGCACGTAATACAGCGGATGGCTCAGGGCCAATCCAAGATCGCCGTGGATATCCCGCCGCACAACGCGCACCTGGGCCAGCGCGCTGTCCTGCCACAATACCCCCGGAGCCATGCTCACAAGGTACAGCGCAAGCGCCCCCGCAAGCACGAGCAGGTAGCTTCGCGGCAATCCCGGTGCGGCGCCCGCCCGGCATTGTTCGACGGTATCCCTGGCGCGCCCGGGCACCATGAGAGACTAGCCCCGGTAATACTTGCGGATGATCTCGCTGGCCTTGTTGTCGGTCAGGTTCAATGCCCCCAGCGCCCGGCTTGCCGCCGTGCGCAACGTGAGGTCCGGCTCGTCGGTGGCCGCCTTGACCAGGCGCGACAGGAGAGTGTCGGTCAGCCTGTTTCCGTTCGTCTTGGCCGAGTCGGCTAACCCGGCAAAAGCCGCCACGCGGAGCGTCTCGGATTGGCCATCTTCCAGGGCGACTTCGGCCAGGGCACGCTGCGACGACTGCGTGGGCAATGACGCCAATACCAGGACCGCCCTCGTGCGCAGCTCCTCGTCCTGGGCCTCCCGGAGCACGGACAATAACGCCGGCTCGGCTGCGGCCACGTTCAGCACGGTCTGCCCGTCGAGACTCAACCCCAAGATCGCGTCAGCCGCCGCCAAGGCGAGTTCCAGAGCTTGGTCAGGATTGGACAGCATGCGTCCGGATCGGGTCATCACGTCACGCATGGCCTCGAGCAACTCGTCGCCCTCGGCGTCGGCGCCGATGTGGGCCACAAGCAGGTCATGCTGCGCCAGATTGCCGGCGGTTTCGTACTCCCTGGCACCCCGGATCAGCACCACCGGAGTCATCCGAAAAAGAAACTCGCGGCGCAGGTCTTCCACGCCCTCGCGCACGCCGGGGTTCTTGATTGCCGAGGAGATGAACATGCCTGATACCGAGCGGAACTCGCGCCGCGCCCGTTCCAGGGTGGTGTAGAAATCGTTGCCGCCCAACACCTCCACCCCGCCGGCGCGCAGAAAGTCCATGACCCGGTTCAAGTTCTCGCGGTCCGGGTCGATCACCACAAAGCGCTGCGCCCCGGTGTTCAGCAGGGCCTCCGCCAATGCCGGCACGCCCCATTCGACTCCGGGAAAACCAGACTTGGGACGGGCCTCGGCCAGCGCAATGGCCGCCTTGATTCGCACGACCGCATCGGGGAACTGAAGGGCTTGCACCAGCGGCTGCCCCGCACCCCGGAACTCGACCAGTGACGTTGCGCCGGCGACGGTCTGCAATGCGGCGATTGCCCCCAGGGCGACGGGCGTGTCCTGGTCACGATTCGCACGGTCGAGCACGTCGAGGCAATACCGTGCCCCTGCCGCCCGCGCGAAGTAGATGGCCCGCGGAAAACCGGGCGGGCGCGTCGCATCCAACTCCTCCTCGACGACTTCGCCGCTCTCCACGTCCAAGCCCAGACGGGCTTCGCGGCGGATGTCGGCCGCCAGCCACAGGGCAATCGCCTCCGCCCTGCCCGGGTCCAAGAGAAGAGCTTCCTCCGCACAGCGCATCGCCATGATCGGTCCGTAGATATCCCGTGGCACGACGACGGCCTGGACGAACCCGTCACGCCAATACCAGATGTTGGCGGACGACGCGCGGACGTCAGCCCTGAGCGAGCCCTGTTCGTCGTAGTACTGCTCTCCTAATGCAATAAACTCATCAGCGCCCGAAGCCCGAAACCGACACCCCGTGCGACGTGCGATCTTGGTCAACGCCTGCTCGGCCGCGGCACGGGTGTCTTCCTCGATATCCTCGGAAGCGAGAAGCTTCTTGAGGTAAGGCACCGCATACGCATATCCGAGATCGCCCAGCGCGTGAATGACGTTCTGCCGCAGATTCCGATCCCGCTCCTCGAGAACAACGACCAACGGATTGACCGCCGGCTGCCCGATCTGCGGCAGCGTCCGAATGATGCGTGGCCACAGGCGCTGCCGGCCCTGGTCCATCAACGCCTGCACCATCCAGGGGACCGCGTATTCCCCGGAGTCGATCAGGTTCTGGATGGCGTTGTATTCGGTTTGGGGTGGTCCGGTGAGCTTTTCGATGTTGACGTTGATGCGCTCGGGATCCTGTCGCCGGAGATGTTCACCCTCGTGAAGGACATCGAGCACCCTGCGGGCCTCTTCGCCGATGGACGAGTTGTTGATCACCGTGATCAGCGTATTGAGGCTTTTGCGGTCGCGGTCCGCGATGGCGAGCAATTCCACGGGGTCCAGATCGGGCTGCTCCAAGAGCGTCGTGGCGAAGGCGCGGGCCTCTTGAAACTTGCCCAGGCGTGCGAAGTGTAGGAAATCCTCGAATAACGACGCCACGCTGGATTCGTCGGCCGCCACGGCGGGCAACGCAGCCGGGTCGGCTTCGTCTTCGCCCAGTTGGGCGCTCGCTGCCGGCGCCCAAACGATGCAACTTGCCAATGCCACTACGCCGAACAGGCTCGGGCAGCGCCACCGATACCGTCGATACGCGAGCAGGTGCATACAATCCTCCGCAAGGGTCAAGACCATCCTGGGGCCATCATCAGTATAGGGAACCCGCCAAACGGGTCAACGCAGGCCCCATCGATCGGCGGGCAATCCCACTTGAGGCTAAACGTTCTGGAGGATGGCGAAGGAGCCCGCCGCCGTGATTCCCAACAACACGGTGTTGAGAACATCGAAAAACTGCACCGTGGTGCAACCGGCCTGAAACAACAGGCCTACACCGCACACCATCAGTGCCGAATGGCGAAGCACTCGTGAGAACTTCATAGCCCTAGGACCTCCGTGGTAGTACCGTAAAACCCCATACGGGCGGCCGCGCCAGCCTCCCAACACCGGGCGTCAGAGAACGAGAGTCTACCTTCCCTGGTCATGGAGTCAATTCGCAGCGGCTGATTTCCACGGGTTTTCGGCCCGGCCGAGGCCGGAACGCTTGCTTTTTCAGAGAATCCGCGTTATCTGCGGCGAACAAGGGAGGTTCTCAAGACGAACTACTCTACAGAGGGGGGGGGAATGCGTGCCGCGCCGATGGTGGCAGCAGCGTGCTCGGAGGAACACGGCGTGACGAGAATGCTAACCAGTCCTCCGGAAAAATGCCGATAATAGGCCCATGGACAAAGGCGCCAGGCCTGATGCGCGGAGAGGGTATGTGTATTGGGTCCGGATGCCATGGCCAACGTCCCGTTGGAGAGAACGCCGCTGTGGACTCAGCCCGGCGGCGTACGTCTACCGTGCGTAGGGTAATCACAACACTTTCGCCTTGGATTTCGCCCGCCCGAGTCGCTGGAATAATGGCGGTCTGCGCGGTCGCCGCCTGCGCGAGCGGCTGCAACAAAGACATCATGATGGGCAGTTTCTTCAACGGCCTGCTGAACCCTTCGGAGCTCGGCTCCTATGGCCTTCTTGGCAAAGAGGGCACGCTGGACATCCGCAGTTCGCTCACCCTCCAGGATGCGCCGACGGATGTCATGGGTGTTAGCGACCCCTTGCCCGAAGACCTGGTCCCGGTCGTGAGGGAGTACGAGTACCGCGTCGGCGACATGGTGGCCGTGCGGATCTTCGAACTTCTGCAACAAGGCACGGAGACGATGGTTGCGGGCCTGATCGACGAAACGGGCTGCATCACCCTCCCGGTAATCGGGCGAATCGAGATCGTCGGTCTCACGCTGCCGGAAATCGAGGCGGAAATCATCGATCAGGTGATTCGCCACGGGATCCTGGTCGAGCCGGAAGTGGTTGTCGAACCTGGCGTCAGGAGGAAGCTGAGCTACACGATCTATGGCGCGATCTCGCAGCCCAATCTGTACCCGTTGTCCCAGTATGATCTGCGTTTGCTCGACGCGATCAACGTGGCGGGCGGTCTGGTGGATTCAGTCAGCAGCATTTACGTGGTCCGAGACGAGGAACTTCCCGAGCCGATTCTGGTGTCGCGGTTACCGATACGCCGTCGTTCGGAAGCCCCTCATGCGGGCGCTCCGCTGAATCTGTCGAACGTCGATACCGCGGAGGCGGGCACCGGTCTGGCGAGGTCGTCGGCACAACCACGCTCCGAGGCGTCAAAACCGCCCGGTCCCACAACGAACACGGCGAGCCGGCAGACGAGCAACCCGGTGGCTGACGAACCGCCGGCGACACGGTCGACGTCCACAAGCACAGCGCCAATCCCGTCGACGCCATCGATTCCCCAGTGGGCGTACAAGAATGGTGAGTGGGTTGAAGTGGCGGCGGATCGACCGTCACCAGAGCCGTCATCGGCCCCATTGGTCGCCCCCGCCGCTGGCAAGGGGGCCCGCAAAGAACTCATCGAGGCGATGATTGGGGAACCGGCGACGAGTTCTCCGACGGTCGCCGAGCCGGTGGAACTCGTACCGGCCACGCCCTCGCAGCCGCGGTGGATTTACTACAACGGCAAGTGGATTGAAACCGAGGCGCCGACGAGCACGCCGGCCGAAATCACCAGTAGCAGACAAATCGAGGCCCCGCAGCGTGCGACGCAGCCGTCCATCGACTGGAGTGAGGTCGCCGGCCTGAACGAGCATCGGGTGATCCGGATTTCCGCCGACGCGCTTCGGGAAGGCGATCCTCGACACAACATCATCGTGCGTCCGGGCGATGCCATTCGCCTGGTTTCGGGGCAATACGGCGAGTACTACGTGATGGGCCACATCGGCCGCCCGGGCGCCTACTCGCTGACGGGTCGGCAGATTACACTCAAGACCGCCGTCGCCGCCGCAGGCAACCTGTCGCCGCTGGCCTGGCCGGCGCACTGCACGATCTATCGCCGCTTGGGCGATCGCGAGCAGATGATCCAACTGAACCTGGACGCGATTTTCGCCGGTCGAGAACAGGATTTCTTCCTCAAGAGGGACGACCTGATTCTGGTGGGTACACATCCGGTGGCGACATTCCTGGCGGTGCTGCGCAACGCCTTTCGGATGAGTTACGGGTTCGGTTTCGTCTACGACCGCAACTTCGCCGATATCGATTCATTTGGGGCCCAGCCCAATCCCGTCTACCAACAAGAGAGATTTCCCAACCTGTTCCAATAGCAATTGGCATGACCCAGAGCACCGCCGACATCCAGCCGCTCCGCGAATCCTCGGCTTCCGAGGATCGCACGCGGCTTGTCATGTGGATACAGGCGACGGTCATCGCCGTGCTTTTGCTCTGGTTCTATTGGTCCAGCCTGCGCTACATTGCCTCCCGGTGGATCAGTGACGCGAACTGGTCCCACGGGTGGCTGGTGCCTCTGTTCAGCCTGTACTTCCTGTACACGCGTCGTGAGCAGATCGCGCGGACGCCGCGGAGGACCTGCTACACGGGCTTGGCCTTGTTGTTGTTCTCGCTGGCCGCGTGTCTGTATTTCCTGGCGATCAGGCCGTACGCATACCTACAGTTGCTATCGTTGGTGGGCGCGATCTTCGGCGTCGCTCTGTTTCTGACCGGCCGGGCGATGCTGCGTATCGTGTGGTTGCCGATCCTGTTTCTCCTGTTGGCGAATCCGATCCCGCACGACTACTACGTCCAGATGACAATGCCCCTGCGTAAGCTGAGCACGCATGCAGCCGCGATGCTGCTGAGCCTGATTCCGGGGATTGAACTCGAATTGCAGAATGTGGTGATCGACTACTTCTACCGGGGCCGACTGGGGCAGTTGAATGTGGAAGAAGCCTGCGCGGGCATGCGTCTGATGATGGCCTTTGTGGCGCTGGGCGTCGCGATGGCTTACCTCGGCGATCGCTCTACCTGGCAGCGAATCTGCATGGTGGCGGCGTGTGTTCCCATCGCGGTGTTCTGCAATATCGTCCGCGTCACGGTGACCGGGTTTCTCACGGTATACGGCCACGGCGAGTTGGCCCAGGGCACGGCGCACGAACTTCTTGGCTTGGGGATGCTCCCGGTGGCGCTGGGCCTGTTCGCTCTGACAGGGTACATCCTGAAGCATCTGTTGATTGAACAGGACCCCGCCGAAGCGCAGTAGGCAGGACAATCGAGGGAATCCGCATGACGACCGTACCGGCGACAATCCAAGAGCAAATCGCCCTTCCCACCCGGCGTATGGAGGGGGATGGCGGGGTCTCTCTGAGCGCCGGCGATGTCGCCGGAATCCTCAAGCATCGCCTGGTGATGATCATCCTGTTGTGGTGGCTTTTCAGCGCCATTGGCGTGGGGCTGTTCTTTCTGGTTTACTTCGAGTTTCCCAGCTATCGGGCCAGCGCCCACGTCGAATGCATCAGCGACATGCCCACTCCTCTCGGCCTGCTCGGCACTACGTCGATGACCGAAGACCGGCACGAGCGTTTCGTGGCCACGCACGCGTTGTACGCGGTGAGTCCCGAGGTGCTCGAGGCGGTGCTCAAGACGCATGAAGTGCAAGGGACCCAGTGGTACGCCAATGCCGACCAGACCAAGCTGAGGCTGGAACTGGAAGAGGATCTCTACAGTGCCCCGGTGAGGAAGACCAACTACTTCCAAGTCAGTATGGGGTGTCGCAATCTCGAAGACCCCGCCGTGATTGTCAACCAGGTGGTGACAACCTATCAGGAGAAGATGCGCAACCAGGCCGCGGCGGACTACCGCCTGGAGTTGGAAGGCTACAAGAACGAACAGAAGGCCCTTCAGGCACAAATCGCACAGAAGCTCAAACAGATCCAGGAGTTCGGCTCCACCTTGGAACCTGGCGAAGGGCGTCAGTTGAACATCCCGGGCCCGATCGTGCAGGAGATCATCGAGCGCCAGAAGCACGTGTCGATGCTCGAACTGCAAACTCTGGAGTTAAAGTCGTATGAGGATATCTACACCTCGCCGGAGGGCCCGGGAGTCACCGTCGAGGATCAACAAGCGGTGGAGGCCGATCCCCGGGTGATTTCCCTGGACAACCAGTTCAACTTCATGGAGCAAAGCCTCCAGGTGGCGCTGCGCGATCTGGGTCCCGAACACCGCGAGGTGAAGGCTCTCCGCCATCGTCTGGAGTCGGTGCGCCGGCAGGTCGGCGAAGTTCGGGCCAACAAACTTCGTGAAATCCTCGATTTCAAGATGGAACAGGTGGTCACCGCGCATTTGAACTCCCAGCATGCCCTGCTGCTGGCGCAGGAGAAGCTGGCCGAGGCCCGCGCCAAGCAGGCCGACCTGGAGCGCAAGCTCGCCGAATACGATACGCTCAAGGACGAGCTGGAGATGCTCAAGGAGACCAAGAAGGAGTTCGACGAGTACATCCGTGAGGTGCAGCGCGTGGTCGTGGAGAAGACCGCGGTCAAGATCCGCGTGGCCCAGCGCGCCGTGAATCCCCTCCAGCGGAGCAGCCCCAAGTTGCTGCTGTTGCCTGTTTGCGTGTTTCTCGCTCTGGTGCTAGCCGTAGGCGTGGCCGTCGGCCTGGAACTGCTGGATACCTCCGTGCGCACGCCACAGGACATCATTCGACATCTTCGTGTTCCCTTGTTGGGCACGGTTCCCGACGTCGATGACGAGGAAATCGATATCGAGAACGTGGAGACGGCGGTGCAGACGGCGCCGCACTCGATGGTGGCGGAGGCTTTTCGGACCATCCGAACCAACCTGCAATTCAGCGTTCCGGCAGACCGCCAACGAACGCTCCTGATTACCAGCCCACGCCCCGATGACGGCAAGACTGCCGTTGCGTGCAACCTGGCGGCGTCCATTGCTCTGACCGGGCGACGCGTGTTGTTGGTGGACGCCAACCTCCGCCGACCTGCCCTTGGGCGAGTCTTTCCGAACATTGGTCAGGCGGGACTCACCAATTTCCTCGTCGGCGGGGCCGACCTGGACGAGTTGATTTGTAAGACGGACATGGCCAATCTCGACGTGATCGGCAGCGGTCCGATGCCGCCCAATCCGGCGGAGTTGCTCAACGGTTCGCTGGCGGGGAAATTCCTGGAGAGCGCGTTGGCGCAGTATGACCAGATCATCCTCGATACGCCGCCCGCGTTGTTGGCCAGCGATGCGTCGGCGCTGGCCACCAGGGTGGATGGGGTCATCCTGGTCTGTCGGGCGAAGGACAACTCCCGCGGTCAGGCGCAACGAGCCCTCTCCCTGCTTGACCGTGTAAACGCTTTTGTATTGGGCGGCATCCTGAACTGTGCTCAGGTTCGCCGCGGCGGCTACTTCCGCGAGCAGTTGCGAACCTTCTACGAATACCAGGAAGAAGAAAAAGAAGAAGGCTCTGACGCCGGTGAGCGGGTTCTTCCGGCCGATGCGCCTAAGGAAATCGCTTCGACAAAGGACGGCGACGGTGACTCGGAGGAATAAGCGTGACGGGCGTTGTCCATCGCCCGAGACCCCGGGCGAATGGGCCGTATTCGGTGTGCCCCGAAGAGGTGGTGTTTCATGCGCGTGTTAGTAACCGGCGGTGCTGGGTTCTTGGGGAGTCACCTGTGTGATCGCCTGTTGGCTGACGGTCACGAGGTGATCGCTGTCGATAGTCTTTTCACGGGATCGAAGCGCAACGTCCGGCACGTGTTGGACCGTCACGACTTCGAGCTCATTCGTCACGACATCGTGAACCCCCTGCTGGTTGAAGTCGATTGGGTCTTCAACCTGGCGTGTCCCGCCTCACCGGTGCACTACCAGTACAATCCCGTCAAGACGGTCAAGACATCGGTGGTGGGCGTGCTCAACATGCTCGGGCTGGCCAAGCGGGTGCGAGCCCGCATTCTCCAGGCGTCCACCAGCGAGGTTTACGGCGACCCAGCCGTTCACCCGCAGGTGGAAACCTACTGGGGCAATGTCAACCCCATCGGCCTGCGCAGTTGCTACGACGAAGGCAAGCGCGTGGCCGAAACGCTGATGTGCGACTACCACCGCCAGAACAATGTGGATATCCGCATCATTCGCATCTTCAACACCTACGGTCCGCGGATGGCGGTCGGCGACGGGCGCGTGGCATCGAACTTCATCGTACAGGCGCTGCGTGGCGAACCGCTCACGATTTACGGCGACGGTTCGCAGACGCGCAGCTTCTGTTACGTGGACGACATGATCGAGGGGATGGTGGCGCTGATGAACTACACGGCACCCGATGCTCACGAACCCGTAAACGTCGGCAGCTCGCATGAAATCAGCATGAACGAGTTGGCGGCGACGCTCGGCAAGGTCCTGGGCAGGGAACTTGAAACCGTGCACGAGCCTCTTCCTCGGGACGATCCGGTGCGGCGCCGTGCCGACAGCACGCGGGCACGCGATCGATTCGGCTGGACGCAGCGCGTCGGGCTGGAAGAGGGCCTGGCGGCAACCGTCGAGTATTTCAAAGAAATCATCTGACCAACCGTTCCCGATCGCGAGAACCACCGGCGAGACGCCGGTGCCACAGTTTTGCCACGGGCTGCTATACGGTGAGCGACTCTGGGGCGGCCGGCGATTGCGATTCGCAGGTGAAGGTCATGGAGATGGGCTCGTCGCCGGGCGTGGCGTCGTGGCCCGGAAGGCTCTTCAAGCTGCCATCGAGGCGGATGGGGATTCCCTGTCTGGATTCCAGCCAGATCGAAGCCGCCTGCCCGTCCTCGATATGCTGAGCGATCTCGGGGTCCAAACGGAGACAGGCCGATTCGGTGGAGATGTCGCTCACTCTGGCCGACCAGATTCCTCCCAGGACGTCAAGCCGCAGGGTGATGCCCTCGACGGGCTCGAATCTCGCGTGGGACCGGCGGTCGGCCATACCGTCCGGGCACTGGGCGTCCGTTGGATTCAGGTCGGTGTCGGCGATCACCGATTCGAGAAGCGACGAGAGTCGGTTTCCCAGGTCTCTTGCCATGTGTGGTGTTCTCCTCTGAGCGTATCGGTGGTTTATCGTCCGAACGGCGTGTTTCGCTTGAGCAACACAAGCCGGCGGGGGCCTAGTGCACCTTCACGGCTGTTTGTGTGGGTTGTTGCTCAAGGGTGCCACTGGCGGCTTGTCCGCCAGTGTCGCACGGGCAGACAAGCTGCCCGTGGCACCCGAACGGGCAAACCCACAAAACAACGTGTGACCATGCACTAGTGCCCCTGAAACGCGAAACGGTTTGACAGGCTGGAAAGCCTGTCCCACATACTTCTGCCACGGCTGTTAGCGCGCAGGCCGGTAGCGATTATCATGCTGCCTCATCATGAAGGCGCTTCTTTACAACCCGGGTCCGGTGCGCTGGGCCGTCTGCAAAGCGATAGGCCGGTTCTGGCCTGGAGTGTACTGGTCGCGGCTTTCCGGTCTGCGCCACAGCGACGTGCCGATCCCGGAGTTGCCCACGGATGAATGGGTCCGCTTGCGAACGGTGCTGGGTGGGATTTGCGGCACCGACCTGGGGCTGATCCTCCAGCGCAATCACCCCGCCACCGTGCTGCGTTCGTTGACCAGTTTTCCGGTCATCCTGGGACATGAGAACGTGGCGGTGGTGGATACGGTGGGATCGGCCGTCCCGGGATGGAAGGTCGGGCAGCGCGTGTGCGTGGAGCCGGCGTTGTCGTGCGTTGCGCGGGGTATCCGCCCGCTGTGCCCGCCGTGCGCGCAAGGACGTTTTTCACTGTGCGAGAACGTCACGGGCGACAAGCTGCCCAACGGTCTCATGCTGGGCATGAACAGTTTCACATCCGGGAGTTGGGCCCCGTATTTCGTCGCCCACCACTCGCAATTGCACGCCGTCCCCGACGGACTGGACGATGAGACGGCTGTTCTGGTGGATCCACTGGCCTGCGCGCTGCACACGGTCCTGCGGCGTATCCCCGACAATGAGGAGCAGGTTCTGCTTATCGGCGGAGGGATCATCGGGCTGGGAATCACCGCTTGTCTACGGGCGCTGGGCTGTCGGTGTCGCTTGGCGGTTCTGGTACGACATCCACATCAGGCGGAGCGGATGCGCGCCACCGGCGCGGATGCCGTGTTTCTGTGCCCGCGAGGAGCTCCCGCGGCAGAGCGCTACGATCAGGTGGCGGCCGCCGTGGGCGGGCGGCGCATCGGCGCCTTGTTCGGCCACCAGACCATGATTGGAGGCTTCGACGTCGCTTACGATTGCGTCGGCAGCGGAAGGAGCTTGACGGATTGCATGAACTTCGTGCGAGCCCGCGGAACGGTGATCGAGGCGGGCACCACCCAGATCAGCATCGTCGATTCGACGTCGCTTTGGATGTCGGAACTGACCGTGTTGGGCGCCTGCGGGCGCCAGATCGAGCGACAAGACGGTCAGGCCAAACACACCTACGAACTGGTTTTCGACCTTCTCACTTCGGGCAAGCTGAATGTACGGGGCTGGCTCAGTTGCGTCTACCGCCCCGAGGAGTACGGCCGTGCCCTTGCGGACCTGACGTCCAAGGACAAGGCCCGGATCATCAAGGCCGCTTTCGCGCACGCGTCCTGATTGGGCCGGGACTCGTCCTCCGCCGGACGGCCGGACGTCTCGGGTGGATGCCGACGCTTCATGATGCCCTCAACTTAGCGCGGTGGCCAGCGCCTTCTTGTAGGTGTCATAGGCCCGCGGATCGAACAGGCACCAGATGACTTCGCGCGGGAGTTCCGAATTCGCCAGAAATTCGCCCGCGGCGGTCAGGGAGATCCGCGCCGCTTCATCAAGCGGGTATCCGTACACGCCGCAACTGATGGCGGGAAAGGCCACAGTTTCACATTGATGTTCGGCGGCCAGGCGTAGGGACTCGCAGTAGCAGGAGGCGAGTGAATCGGCTTCACCCCGCCCGCCGCCGACGTACACCGGACCGACCGTATGGATGACGTGTCGGGCCGGCAGAGAATAGCCCTTGGTGATCTTGGCCGACCCGGTGGGGCAGCCGCCGAGCGTGCGGCACTCGACCAGCAGATCGGGCCCGGCCGCCCGGTGGATGGCGCCGTCCACACCGCCGCCGCCGAGCAGGCTGGTGTTGGCTGCGTTGACGATGGCATCGACCTTCAGCGTGGTGATGTCGCCGCGCACCAGCTTGATTCGAGCTGCGATGGCTTGGTCCATGGACAAGACCTCGCAAGGCCTATGGGCGCTGCGCAATGAGAACAAGCAAGGGGGGCCTTTCGGCCCCCACCGGCTCGCAACCGCGCCCTGCTGCACCATCGGCAGTCGTGCCTACGTGGTGCCGTTGTTCTGACCCATCTGCCCCTCCAACTCCTCCATCAATGGTCTGATGCGCGCTTCCCTGCCCCCGCTCGGCGTCATCCAGGAGACATCGCTGTCTTGAGTAACGAGTCGGGCGATGCGGCGGTTCGCCAGGATCACCGTGGAGTGGTTCTTGTTGCCCATGTGGCGCCCGATCTCGGGGTAACTCATGTTCGTGTATTTGCGTGCAAGGTGCATGACGATTCCGCGCGCCAGCGCGATCGTCCTGGTCTTGCGCGACGTATGCAGATCCGCGGGGGTCAAGCCAAAGTAGATCGACACGATGGACTCGATGTTGGAGAGGCGCAGCACGGGCAGCGTGTGCTCGACCAAGTCGCGAATGGCGTCCTCCGCCGTGGCCACCGTCAAGGGCTTTCCGGAGACGTCGGCCAACGCAATCAGCTTGAGCAAGGCGCCGTTCAACTCGCGAACGTTGGACGAAAACCGCTCGGCAATGAAGTCGATGACGTCGTCGGGCACCCCATATTTCATCCGTTGCACCCACTTCTTGAGGATGCCGACGCGCAGGGCCCTCTCGGGCGGCTCGATCTTGACGACCATGCCGGAGACGAATCGGTTGACCAGCGATTCGGACAGATGCCCGATCAGCTTGGGATGCGCGTCCGAAGCCATCACCACCTGCTTGCCCTGTCCGGCGATGGCGTTGAACGTGTGCAGAAACTCCTCCTGCGTTGCGCGCTTGTTGGCCAGGAAGTGAATGTCATCAATCGCCAGAACGTCAACCGGGCGATAGCGGTGGCGAAACGCATCGCGCTCGCCGGATTTCACCGCGTAGACGAACTGGTTGGTGAAATCCTCACCGGTGACGCAGACGCAAGTCAACTCAGGCTGGTGTTCCTTGACGAAGTTGCATACCGCGTGCAGAAGGTGAGTTTTGCCCAACCCACAGGCGCCGTGGATGAAGAGTGGATTGAAGCGCGTTGCCGGGTTCTCGGCCACCGCCAGCGCGGTGGAACACGCCAGCCGGTTGGAATCCCCGACAATAAAATCGTCGAACACTCCGCGCAACTCGGGGCCCGGAGGCGGCCCGCCCCGCCGCTTGTGATACCGTGCGACGCGCTCGGGATTGTTGGCGACGTAGTCGACCTGCGAGTCCGGCTGTTTCTTGCGCAGTTGCTTGGCCAGATCGGCATCGATGCCGAACGCCACTTCCATCGTTTTTCCCGTGACCCTTTCGGCGGCCTGGCGGATCGTTTCGCAGAAGTGACTCTCGATCCAACCGCCGATGAACTGGTTGGGAACGGCGACGTTCACAAACCCATCGGCGAAGCTGAATCGGGTCGCATTCTTGAACCAGACCTTGTAACGCTGAGGACCAACTTGTTCGGCGATCAAGGTTTCGAGTTGACAGACGGGTTCCACAGAGCAAGTCGTCACAGCAAGCTCCTTCTTCAAACACGATGTCGCAACTCAGGCGTTTAGAGTGCCAAGCAATTGGCATCATGACGATGAGGTCTCATCCAACCTCCAACGTACATGATGATTTGAACACCTTACACAAACACAAATCTACCACTGATAAGATGTGCCGTCAACACAAAACCTTGAGCGCAACTTGTCAACAAGTCGCTGTCTATCGCGCGACAAGTGGTTAGACAGCTATTTTTTTTTTTGTACACCGCCTGCCCACCGCATTGAACGCGTATGTGGATAAGGGGTGGACAACCATCGAGCGGCCACGCCGGTGCGCGCACACCAACGGCTTTGCGCCCATGCACGTCAAGCGCGCGAGACCGCATCGCTTGTTGTCGTCCGTGTCGAAAGTGCAGCAGGAAAATGAGGTTAGCTCGGGCGGACCGCGATCCATGCGCGGCGACGACCGCTCTCGGCGAAGCCCCAATTGCGGTACAGCATTCGCGCGGGAGTGTTAACGCTATCGACGGCTACGGTTACTCCGTCGACATTGCGGGCTCGCGTTTCGTCGCTGCATTTGTGCATCAACGCGCGTCCGACGCCTCGACGCCGAAAACGGTGCGCCACACCGATGTAAACGATTTCCAGCACGTTGCGGTTGCGCAGCGGGGAAAGCAGTAAGACACCCGCCGGCTCGCCGGCTATCCGCGCGAGAAACCAAAGCGATGGATCGTGACGGCCCGTTGCGCGATGGCTGGCCAGCACGTCCTCGGTCCGCCGGGCGCCGCTAAGACCGGCACAGTCAAGAGTTTCCGTGTAGGTCTGTTCGAGCCCGCACAGAAACAGATCGTGATGTCGCTGCGAGTACGTGATCAGCTCGAGTTGAGGTAGGTTCCGGGGTGAAGGAACGGGCATCTCCCGGACTCGGTCCAGGTAGATGAGTTCCGCCAGGAAACGAAACCCCGCCTCGGCGAATAACCGTTCAAGGTGCGTCTCGTCCGGGGAGACCATCGCTTGGAGCAGGGCGATGTCGCGCTGCCACGCTTGATTCTGTAGCTCCCGAAGGAGACGCACCGAGAACTTGGGGCCGGCGGCAGTTGTGCAGACGGGACCGACGTAGACGATCGCGCTTCGCCCGGGGGATTCGATGGCCAGGCACGCTTCGGTGGGTTGCCCGGCGCGGAACGTCGCGACCAGCAGGTCGGAGTTCATGCCTTGAGCAGCCACGATGTCCGCCATGGCACGGATTCGTTGATCCACGCCGGAGTCCGCGTGGGGTTCGCCTGAGAAAATCAGCCGCAGCGCTTGCTCCCGCATAGGGCAATCGGAAGAGAGAACCCTGATCGCTTCGCTGTCGTCGCTTGCGTTCATCATCCGCAGTTCCCCCGACCGGTACGATCGTTCACGCCCGACATTCTATTGAGCTATCACTCGAAGAACAAACGGGTTGCATGCAGCCGGGGCTCATCTATAATCGCCGCGCCAGCCGCCTCAGAGGGTGTGACCGCAATGGGCGTCGCTTGCGAACGATACGTTGATCCACGGGTTGGGGTTTCCCTGGCCGTTGTGTGCTGGTTCGCCGGCTTGGGCGGTTGTGGTACCTCGGCGCTCCGATCGGAGGTTTCGCTGGAATCGCCGGATCCGTCGGTCCGTGCCGTCGCAATCGTCCGTGCAGCCGACCGTCACGATCAATCCGCGGTTCCCCTGTTGGTCGATCGGTTGGACGACGAAGACCGGGCGGTTCGGTTCTACGCAATTCTGGCGCTGGATCGGCTGACCGGGACCCGTCTGGGATACGAGTACGGAGGCCATGAAGTGGAACGGCGCGCGAGCGTGGAGCGTTGGCGGCGGTTCCTGGTTGAGTCTCGCCAGACCACCGGGGCGCCCGGGCATCCTGCGGGCCCCTAACGGAGTGGGCATTTGGCAAGCGACGATGCGGACACACTTGCGGATCTGCGTATTCCGGCCGATCCCGACCAATTGCAGCGGGTGCGCAAGGCGTTGATGTCCGCGGCGACAGGGGTGGGCTTCAACGCTGAGGACGCGGGTCAGATCTGCTTGGCAATCGACGAAGCACTGGCCAACGTGATCAAGCACGGGTATGGAGGAGCGTGTGACAGACCGATCGACATGTGCATCCGTCGGCTTGAGGACGGGGAACGGTGCGGAATCCACGTGTCGATCCGCGATTTCGGGCGCCAAGTCGATCCGTCGGACATCTGTGGGCGGGATTTGGATGACGTTCGCCCCGGTGGGTTGGGTGTCCATATCATGCGCAGCGTGATGGACGAAGTGGAGTACGAACGCGCCGCAGAGGGGGGCATGCGAGTTGCGATGACGAAATGGGTGAGGTAATGAGCACGCCGGTGAAAGAGGTTCGCAAGGAGGGTGAGGCGGTAGTCGTGGTCGCCCAGGGTGAGATCGATCTCCGCCACTCTCCGGAGTTGCATAAGGCCCTCGTGGAGGTGTGCTCGAAACGCCCCAAGGTGTTGCTGATTCACCTGGGAGAGGTGGCCTATATGGACTCCTCAGGTGTTGGCACACTGGTGGAGGTTTTCCGCCGCACCAACGAATACGGAGGACGCATGGTGCTGGTGGCGCCGACCGAGCGGGTGCGGAGCGTCTTCGAGATTACCAAGCTGGATCGGTTTTTCACCATTATGGACTCCGAGGCCGAGGCGTTGGGCGATGATGGCGGGAGCACCTGACGATGAGTGGAAGCGCTCCGCGAAATCCGACGGACACGCAGGCGGGGGCTGGACGAGCCCTCGGTTCAAGCCTGCGGTCTGCAGTCGCGGCCGTCGGCGACTACGCGGGGTCGCTGCTGAAGAGCGCCAGGGACCTGGTCCGATTCGTCGGCGGGGTTTCGCATTTGCTGGGTGAAACGTGCACATGGTGCTTTCGCGGGTTGTTCGTGCCGGGGTACAAGCTGGGTCGGCGCTCGGTCGTGGAACAAGCGGTTCGCGTAGGAGTCCAGGCCATCCCGATTGTGATGATCGTTCAGATCTTCATCGGCGTGATTCTGGCCCTGCAAATGGCACCGACTCTGGAGCGTTATGGACAGATGGAGCGGGTGGCCGACGTCGTGGGCATCGCCATTTTTCGCGAGTTGGGTCCGCTGATCACCGCGATCGTGCTGAGCGGGTTCGCGGGTGCGTCCATCGCGGCCGAGTTGGGGGCGATGGTGGAATCGGAGGAGATCAAGGCCTTGCGCGCCCACGCTTTGAATCCGATCCAGTTCCTGGTGGTTCCGCGTTTCCTGGCGACGATCGTGATGTTGACAGGGCTGGCGGTCATCGCGGACGTCATCGGTGCCTTCGGGGGCTTTATCACCAGTGTCATGGTCTTGGGCGTTTCTCCCTCGGCGTATCTGAGCGCGACTCAGGACGCGGTGGCGATGAAGGATTTCATCACCGGGCTGTTCAAAGCGGGTGTGTTCGGCGTGCTGATTTCAATGATCGCGTGCTACGAAGGGCTGAACGTGACGGGCGGGGCCGTAGGCGTGGGACGGGCAACCACTGCCACGGTTGTGAAATCCATCGTCGCTCTGATCGCGACGGACGCGGTCTTCACGGCGGTCTTTTTCGTGCTGGAACTGTGAGGAACAATCGTTGACGGCGGAGTCGCCCCGTGTCGCAAGACGATGTGGTCATTTCGATTCGCAATCTGGTGAAAGCATTCCAGAGCACCGACGGCACTGTTGTGCGCGTCCTGGACGGGGTGACCTTCGACATCAACCGTGGGGAAACGGTGGTGATCATGGGCGGCAGCGGTTGCGGCAAGAGCACCCTGCTGAACTGCCTGATCGGCGAGTACGACATCGAAGAGGGCGAGATCAGCTACCGCACGAAGGAGATGGATGCGCCCGTGGACATCGCCGGGATGAGCGAGCGTCAATTGAACGCGATCCGCAAGCGCATCGGCATCCTGTTTCAAAGCGGTGCGCTGTTCAATTCGCTCTCGGTGTCGGAGAACGTGGCCTTGCCGCTGCAGGAGCATTCCTACGTGGACGCGTCGATCATCGATATCGTCGTGACGATGAAACTGCAGCAGGTCAAGATGCTCGAACACCGCGACAAGCGCCCGGGACAATTATCCGGCGGACAGAAAAAGCGAGCCGGGCTGGCCCGTGCGACCGCGCTGGATCCGGAGGTTCTCTTTTACGACGAGCCGTCAGCGGGACTGGACCCCGTAACCTCGACCGCGATCGACGAACTGATGATGGATTTGTCCAAGAAGCTGGCGGTGACCAGCGTGGTGGTGACGCACGAGATGGACTCGGCCTTTCGCATTGCCGACCGCATGGTCATGCTTGAACGCGGGCGCGTGCTGAAGCTGGGCCGACGGGAGGAGTTCGAAGCCTTGCGCGATGCCAAGCAAGACACATTGCTCAGCGACGACGAACGGCTGATCCATCAGTTTCTCAACGGTGCGGGCGAGGGCCCGCTGACCGACGCGGACGGCATGAGCGAATTCGAGAAGCTGATCGTCAGCGGAGCAAGCTAACATGGCCAAACAGCGCGACGGTTTTCGTCTGGGGATCGCGGTTATCGTGATCTTCGTTTTGTTCTTCTCGGTGGTGCTGTATATCGGGTCCGGGTGGGACACGCAGCGCAAGGTCACTTTTGTGGTGCGTTTTCCGCACACCTTGAATCTGCCGCTCATGGAGGTGGGGGCCGAAGTGATCGGCTTCGGACAGGTCATCGGCAGGGTCGTCGACCTGCGGCACGTGGAGGCGCTGCCGCAGGGCAGGGACTCTGGAGACGAGATTTTGTACCTCCAGGTCAAGGCCGAGGTCAACGAGTCGGTCAGGCTGCGGCAGGACTGCCGGTTGGTGGCGGAAGGTCCGGTTCTGGGCGGCAAGGGCCATCTACGTGTCACCGACCGGGGCGCCAGCGCGGACCTGGTCGACGCGTCACAGCCGGTGTACGGCGGTGCCGCCGGGTTTGCGGCGGCCGTTGAGGCGCTGTCCGCCGAGATCGACGAGACCAACCCGCAGAGCCTGATGGCGGCGATCAAACGGCAGTTGGATCCGGAGGACGCGTCGTCGATGATGTCGAAACTGCATGCGTCGATGGATGATCTCAACACGCTTACGAAGTCCATCAGCGTGCAGATGAACGCCAACGACAAGGCGGCGATCGTCACCAAGATCGGCGCGATTCTCGACAACCTCAACGAGTTGACCGGGCAACTGCGTGATCAGGTTACCCCCGGCAATAGCGGAACGGTGCTCGCCAAGGTCCAGCAGGCCCTCGACTCAGTGAACAGCGGGCTCGGCGAGGCCGTGGCCATGCTGAAGGAGAATCGCCCGCGCGTCACCAACGCTCTGACAAGTATCGAGCACGTGGCGGCGACGGTGGACACGGACATCGCCGGCCCCGTGGCCCGCGAGCTGGACGCGACCAACCCGCAGGCCTTGCTGGCCCGGGTTCACGAGTCGTTCGAGAAGATCGACCGGTCACTGGCGGACCTGAACGTGGTCACCGAGAAAGGCCGCACCATCGTCGTGCTCAACGAGGCACGCATCAATCGCCTGTTTGCCGACGCACGGGAAGCGAGCGCCCACTTGAAAACGGTATCCAAGGATATCCGCAACAATCCTTGGCGTCTGCTGTATCGCCCCGACCGCAAGGAGATGAAGGAGTCGTACATCCTGGACACCGCGCGGGCGTTCTCCGTAGCGGCAGGGCGACTGGACGCCGCCGCCGCGCACTTGGAGGCATTGGCAAGCAGTCGCGAAGGTGGAGTGCCCGCCGACGATCCGGAGCTGGCGGCTTTGCGGGCGCAGTTGCTGGAAACGTTCGACCAGTTCCGCCAGGCCGAGCAATCTCTGTGGGAGCAGTTGGGTTCGCCGTGATGTCCCTCGACGGTGCGCGGCCCGCGGGTCATGGGTTTTGGTCGGCCTGTTTGCCGCCGCTTTGTTGTTCTAGCGCCTGTTGCAGGTTCTCTCTGGCCTGAGTGAAGTCGGGCTCGATGCGCAGGGCCTGTTGGTAATGGTGGACGGCCTCATCGAGCCTGCCGAGTTTGAGCAGGCAGGTGCCGAGAAGGTCATGGACGGCGGCTACACCCGGTCGGGCGCGCAGCGCGTGTCGGCAATGCTCCGCCGCCGTGACGAAATCCCCGGCCTTGCTGAACGTCGCCGCCAGATTGTAGTGCGCCGCCGTGTTCTTGGGGGCGATTCGCAAGACCATTCGCCACTGTTCGATTGCCTGGTCGGCTGCGCCGGCTTTGGCCAATATCTGTCCTAGGTTCAGGCGTGCCAGAACGTAGTCCGGTTTGATTTCCAGCGCCTGTTGGTAGTAGCGAACGGCCTCGTCGAGATTGCCCGTTCGTTCAAGCATCAGGGCGAAGTTGTAGTGCATCTGGGGATTGCCCGGATCAGCTTGAAGCAGTTTCTGGTAGATGTGGATGGCTTCCCGGTTGCGCCCCAACAGTGCCAATGCCAAGGCCAGGTTGGCACGAGCGGTCTGGTCGCCGGGCTTGAGGCGCAGGGCTTCGGTCAACTGGGTGATCGCCTGTTGGGGAGCGTTCGCGGCGAGGAGCGCCGCCCCGAAATGTCTCCGGACGTCGGCACGGCCGGGAGCCTCCTCTGCCGCGATGGCATAGTGGGAAACGGCATCGCGCTTCTTGCCCTGTGCGTCCAGACCGCGGGCGAGCAGGAAATGGGCCTCGGCATTGCGCGGATCGGTCGATAAAGCCGCCGACGCGTGCTCGACAACTTGGCGAATGTGTCGGATCTTCAGGAGTCGGCGTGCGAGTTGACAGCGCGCGAGGACGTTGGAGGAGTTCCAGCGGATCGCCTCACGAAGCAAACCGATGATTTCGTCGTCGCCGGCCACATGCCCGCGGAGGGCAGCTACCTGCCGGTATTCCTCTGCCGGAATGTTGTCCAGATTCTTCCTCTGCACGTCCTCGATCCGGTAGACCTGTGGCGCGGGCAGTTCATCCTCCAGAACGACCGCAATCGGCTCCAGGATCGGGCGGATGAGTTCGATGATGGATGTGTCGAACAGCTTCCGCCGCCGATTCGCCGTGGCGTATTCGAGACGCGGCAGATCGTCGCGAAAGACGGGCGCGTCGCCGGCCAGTTCGCCCAGTGCGCGAGGCCCCATGAGGAAGCCTCCCAAAAAGACGTTCGGCTGGTTGACCCAATGGGCTGCTCCGCCCCAGTAGGCAAACCGCATGTCCTCCCGGAGCCTATCGCTGGAGGTTAGCAGGTCGAGGCGGTGGAGGGGGACTCGGAATGCATCGGCGGTTGTTCCGATCAACAGCAGTTCGCTCCGGTTGTGCCACAAGATGCTCTGTGGGAAAACGTCCAGGAACGTGCGAAGGACGCTGCGCAGGTCGTCAGGTTCAAGGAAACGGATGGGGACGAATTGGGTGAGCAGGCCGCCGGTCCGCAGGCGTTCTCTGGCCCGGTGATAAAACTCGGTCGTATAGAAGGAGGCTACGCCGGGGCGAAAGGTCTGGCCGACCTCGACGGAAATGACGTCATATTTTGCGGCGCTATGGGTAGTGTAGTTCCGCCCATCTTCCACGATCGTGCGCACGCGCGGGTCGTCGAGCCAGAGCGAGTCGTAATGCTTCCGCACCAGATCGAAAAGTTTGCCCTCAATCTCCAGGCAGTCCAGGCGTTCGATGTCATACATCAGGAACCGGCTGCCGGTCTGGCCGCTGCCCAGCCCAATGACGAGCACGTCGCGCGGGTCGGGGTGCAGCAACATGGGCACGTGAGCCGCCATGATCTGGTGCGATTTGCGGTCCTCGCCCTGCGGCAGGCGATCGATTTCGAGCGACAGCACGTCACGCGTCCTGATGATCGCGAGGTGGGAACTCCAGCCCTCGGAGAAATCCACCAGCTCGCCGTTTGTGGCCAGGAAAGCGGCGGGTAGGCGCGTACCGGTTATCTGCGGAATACTCGCCCACCCCAGAACCGCGCAGAGCGCCAGGCCGATCTTCAGAGGGGGGCTGGTCCTTCGCTCCAGAATCGCCCAGGCGGAGAACCCGATCAGCAGGCTTCCACCGGTTGTAATCAACAGGCTCTTGTGCAATCCGAGGAAGGGAAGCGCGAAGAAGCCGGCGACGAGCGACCCGAAGATGCCGCCCGACGTGTTCACCGCCGTCATCCTCCCGACGCCCGCGCCGGCCAAGCTCGGTGCCTCGACGACCATCCGTATCGCCAATGGGAAAGTCACGCCGGAGAGAACCGCCGGTGGCAGCAGCAACAGAACCAGAGCGAACAACCGGCTGTCGCCCTGTGCCACCCCCAGAACCCTGTGCCAGAACTCGGGTGGGAGCAGCAGCAACACGAGAACGGTCATTCCGCCGAGGATCTGAACGAGCCCGAAATGAAAGGCACGTCGGCCGGTTCGGTCGAAGAAACCCGCAGTCGCCACACTGCCCAGAGCGATTCCAATGAGGATAATCGTCAGCGTCAGCGTGTAGGTATGCACGGTGTTGTGGATCAGCAGCGAGATATAACGGGTCCACAGGATTTCGCTGGCCAACACCAGGAACCCGCAAACGAAGAAGAGCGCGTAGACGAAGTAACGATCGCCGGCGAAAATCGCCCCGCCGGGTGATTCGACGATGCCTTCGCGCGTATCCGAGGCACTTTCGTCGCGCCCCGGGTCCGGCGGAGTGCCGGGCACCCGCACGCTGAGTCGCATTCGCAACACCACCACGCCGATCAGCACGTTCAGCCCGGCCCCGAGATAGATCGCCGCGTTTACTCCAAGGTCGGGAATGAGAAGGAACCCACATGTGTAGCAGCCGATGGCCGCTCCTAACGTATTGAGCCCGTACAAAAACCCGACGCCGAACGAAATGCGATTCCGGCGGGCGACGTACTGGCGGCACATCAAAGGCAGGGTCCCGCCCATCAGAACCGTCGGCGGAAGCAAGAGCACACAGATCAAGCAGAACCGCGCCAGCGACAGAAGCCCGAAACTGTGTGCGATTGTGGGGTACAGCAGGCCGTAGGCCTTGTCGGCCAGGGCGAAGCCGGCGGGGCTGGCAAACGCCAGCACCCCCAGCCCGATCTCCAGAAACGCGTACATTCGCAAAGGCCGGTGGGTTTTTCGGCAGTATCCGCCGAAGAGGTAGCTCCCCACCGCCCAGCCTCCAAAAAACACCGCCAGGACCGTGCTAAGCGCGAAGGTGGCGCTGCCGAAGACGAGCGATGATTTGCGGATCCAGGCGATTTCGTAGACCAGCCCGACGAAGCCGGACACGAAGAAACACGTCAGTACGATGGCGTCGCGAGCTGACACGGACGATGAGTCTCGAGCATCGGGCATGACGGTGTTCTGATTCATGCTCGGGAGTCTACAGCCAGGATCACCTGTGTCGCAAGAGCAGGACGCCGGTGGAATCGAGTCCGCACTGCGAGCGGCTGATCTGGCTTCCCCAAAACGACCCCGTCTCTTGCCAGCGCAAGAGAATCAGGGGATGATAGCGACCAGCCTGGATACCGGCGCGCCGGGGGTGCGGGACAAGGCCCTGTAAGGTGGAGTTGCCATGACACAAGAGTGCGGAGGTTGGTTACTGGCGCGGGGAGGCTTCGCCCAAAACGGACAGATCGTCAGTGTCGTGCTCGCAATGCTCTGGCTGGCGGCGCCAGGTTGCGTGCGGCGGACGCTGACCATCGAGACCGCGCCGTCTGGGGCACTGGTGTACCTGAACGATGAGGAGATCGGGCGTTCGCCGGTCACCACGGACTTCTTATGGTACGGGGACTACGACATCATCATCCGCAAGGAAGGGTACCAGACGCTGGGAACGCACGAGCGCATCAAGGCCCCGTGGTACCAGATTCCACCCATCGACTTCTTCGCCGAGGTGCTCTACGCCGGGAAGATCCACGACCAGCACTTTCTGTCGTACGATCTCGAGCCCGAACAACTGCCCGGGCGCAAGGAACTCCTCGAGCGGGCCGAGGCACTTCGCGGCAGCGCGCTTTCCGATGCGCAATAGGCGCCTGCCAAGCACCTTCCGCTCCGCTCGGATTCCACCACTGCCGGCTACCACACCCCGTCGGTGTAGCTGCGCAGCGCGCAACCGGCGGCGCCGATTACCCCGGCGTTGTTGTCCAGTTGTCCGATGACCACCTCGGGAAGATCGTCGTGCAGGTGCCACTTCAGGGCGTCCAGATGATAGCGAACGCGGTCGAGTAGGAAGTCTCCGGCGCGGCTCATTCCGCCGCCGAGCACGATCATCTGCGGGTTGAAGGTGTGCTGCACGTTGACGCAGCCGACGGCCAGGAAGTGACAGGCGTCGTCCCAGATGCGGCAGGCCAACTCATCGCCTCCGCGGGCGGCATCAGCCACCGCGCGGCTGCCCAAGGGTCTGCCCGCTTCGACGTGCTCTGCCAGGGAGCTTTCGGTTCCACGCTCCATCTCCTCGACCGCCTGTCGGCCCAGGCTGCTCGCGGAGCAGTATCGCTCGAGGCACCCGTGTTGACCGCAGGAACAAGGCCGCCCGCCGGGGTCGACAATGGTATGCCCGAGTTCCAGGGCGTTCTCGAAGTGCCCGTGGACGAGTTCGCCATCGATCAACGCCCCGGCTCCCACGCCGGTCCCCAGCGTGATGGCCAGCATGTTGTTGACGCCCTTGGCTGCCCCCGCCCAGAACTCGCCGTAAGCGGCGACGTTTCCGTCGTTCTCCAGTGTCGCCGGCAGGCCAACGCGCTTGATGATGCCGCGCGGGACGCGCACGTTCTCCCACCCGGGCAGATTGGCGGCTTTGTAGATGATCCCGTCGCGATGACTCAGCGGCCCGGGGGCCCCGATCCCGATGCCCACGACCTCGTCAGGAGACGCTCCCACTTGACCGATGACGCTTTCGATCAGTCCTGCCATGTCGTCGAGGACGGGTTCGGGCCCGCGTTCCGGTTGGGTCCGTCGGGTGGCCCGGTGGAGCACGGTGCCCTGCTCGGTGACGATTCCGCACTCCAGGTTGGTGCCACCCAAATCGATGCCGACGGTCAGTTTCTGTCCCACGTTGTCCTCCCAGTCCGGGGGGGTTATGCCGCCCGCGTGGACGAGGTGAACACAACCCCAGCGTACCCCACCGAATCGCCGCCCCCACGTTTGCCGACGACTTCATAGCTGGTTGTGTGCCCAACGAGCACGGCGCGATCGGCACCTAAGTGAACAACAGCGGCTAGGGTTGCCGCGACGGCGCCGGCGCCACAAGCATTCTGATGCGAGAGGTTCTCCGAGACGATCCGCCCGGGTTCGAGGGAGAGGATCAGATCGATCATTCGCCGGTCATTGACGTTCTTGGCCCACGCGGGGCCTTCCGGTCCGGTCCCCTGTGGGGTGAAACCGTAGGAAGGGCCGTAGTGCGTCAGATCGGTGGAGCCGATCATCACGGCGCTCTTCTTGTAGACTTCGACGGTGCGTGCGACGGCCTGGCCTACGTCGGCGGCATCGGCGGTGGGCGGCACGAGGATCGGCAAGATCATCGCCTCGGGAAAGACGTGTCGCAGGAAGGGGATCTGCACTTCGATGGAATGCTCCTGGGTGTGCGCGTGGGCGTCTTCCGCAATCAGGTTGGTTTGCCCCAGCACGCGTTCGCCCAAGCGCTCGTCCACGCGCACAGGACCGAGCGGTGTTTCCCAACAACCCGATGGAAACAGGGCTGCCCGCCGCCCGCTCTCCCGGTGCGCCGCCCCGAAGAGTACAACCGTGCTCGGTTTGCTTTGGGCGGCGAGGGTTGCGAACACCCGCCCGGCGACGTTGCCGCTGTACATCCAGCCGGCGTGCGGGACGAGCCCGCCCAGGAGAGTCCCCTCGACCGGATGAGCACCTTCCGCAACGCAGGCCTCCACATCCCGGCGACACGGCGCTTCCGAGGCGGGGTAGAAGCTCCCCGCCTGTACGGGTTCACGGATCAACATCGGGTGTCCTCACAACACCGCTGCGCTACGTCCTGCCCTCGAGGTGAGCAAGCGGGCTACTCGCCACCTTGCTCTCCGGCCGGTTTTTCCTCCGCCGGCTCGTCGGGCTTCTTCGGAGCGATGGGTCCGGCCTGCGGGGGTGGACCGCCGGGTCCCCCCATGCCGCCCATGGAGGCCATTGCCAGGTCCTTTGCCGCGATCACCAATTCCATGGGGATGAACAGTTCGTTCTGCGATCCGCCCTTTTCGACCGGTGTGGTGGTGAACGCGACCGGGGCATTCAATTCGCCAAGCGACAGCGGAGGGATGGGCTCGTCGATGACCTTGGCGATGGCGGCGATGACGCTGAGCAACTGGTCAACCGCAAGGTAGGCTTCCGCGCTGCAGGTGGGCGGTAGGTGCGTTTTGCAGCGCTGTATGCCGCCGTCCTCGGCGAGAGGCGTCTTCTTCTCCTTGACCAGCATCGCCACGGTTTTGAATCGCTCGGCGCCTCCCCCGAACGTGACGATGGCATGGTCCGCATCGACAACGCCCAAGCGGAACAGAATCCCCTCCTTGCCGACGATCTTGTTGACCAATCCGATCCACTTCTCGGCTTGCTCGGGGGCCTCAGGGTCTTCGCCGGCGGCTTTCGCCAGATCGAGGATCAGGTGATCGACGGAGATGCCGTCGATGCGTTCGGCGGCGGCTTTATACTCCAGGGCGCTGAGGATGGAGGCCGCTTCTTCCTGCGGAATCAGTCCACCCTTGAGAATGGCGACCAGTTCGGCGGCCATCGCCAATCCCTCCGCCGGGTTGCCATCCATCCCGACCACCTTCGTCAGAGAAATCATGCCGTCGGGCCCCTCGGGCAATGCGGAGATACCCACCGAGAGAGTCCGCAACAGCTTGACCCGCGCTGCGACCATGCTCTTGACCCGCTCGAGCTTCTCAGGGTCAAGCCCGAGCATCTGGAACTGCGGATTGTCGAAGGCCTTGACCAGCATCTCGGCGCCAAGTTCGCTGGCTTCCTTTGCGGAGATGGCCCCGTATCCGAGCACGTAGCGGTCCTTGGGCAAGCCGAGCAGCAGCGAGTCGTCTGTGCCCTTGTCACTGCACATAACCTTGTGGGTATCGGTGCCCGGAATGCTGTCGACATAGAGGCCGATGCCGATACCGGCCGGCGTAATGCGCAGCGACAGCCCCGCGGAGTGAAACTCCTTGAGAGCCTCAGCATCCATGGTGGCCAACTGCAGCATGGGCGCCATGGCATTGAACGCCTCACTTGCGGTGATCGCCTCGGCATTGGCCCAGACCATCAGGTCGTCCTTCTGGAAGTGTTTCAACTGATGCGCGTTCAGCTTGGAGCGCAACGACTCCTTGCTTACCAGGACCGCCTTGAGCGCATCGAGCGATGGGCTGAACACGGCGTGGGTAGCTTTGTGCGCTACGAACATCTCTTCGTTTTGCAGCAGCACCTTGCTGACCCCTGGCTCGACCTCCGTGGGCTCCATCAGCGACAACAAGTCGCTCAGATTCGTGGTGGGAACGAGCAGGGCGGTGTGGTCCTTCATGGCTGCGAAGGATGGGGCGGGCAGAATCACCACGCCCACGCCGCCGGTGCCATCCACTCCCGAGATGAACCCAAGCATGCTCAGCCCCATGGTGAGCGGATTCTGGAAGGGGAATGGCACGTTCAGTTGTTGAACGAGGGTGTTGAGTTTCTTGTCCATCTCGCCCATGTTCCGAACGCAGATCGCACCCCAGGCATCAGCGGGTGCCACAGCCAGAACATCGGACGCGGTTTCGTCGGCGCAAAGCCGGGTTCCCGGCAACGCCAGAGTGAACAGAATTAGTGTGGTCGCTATTCGGCGCTTCATCAATCGTTCTCCTTCACAACAAAAACTGGCCACACGCCGGGCGCGCGGTCTTTCGTATCCCATCGGCATTTCTCTCAAACCAAGCGCATCGTAGCGGAAAACTGGCCGCGCCGGTGTCGGAACCCGTACGATACCGTGTGAATCGCACTGTGTCACTAGAGCCTATCCCAAAACCCTTGTGGGACCGGCTTTCCAGCCGGTCAAGACAGGCTAGAAAGCCTGTCCCACAGTTTCCAGATAGGCTCTAGACGCCGGTTGTCGAACTGGCTTTGGGCCGATCCGATGACACCGGCTCTTCGTCCGCATAATGGCAAGCTATGTAGTGTCCCGCTCCGGACGGACCTGCCTTGACTTTTAGCGGCGGCTGCACTGTGCGGCACAGATCGGTGGCGTGGGGGCAACGCGTGTGGAAAGAGCAACCGGAAGGCACGTCGGCCGCACCGGGGACCTCACCGATGAGGCGCGCCCGCCGCCTGCCGGTCCGAGGCTCGCCGGGTTCGAGGTTTGGGATCGACGCCAGCAGTGCCCGCGTGTAGGGATGGCGCGGCTGCTCGAAGAGGTCCAGGCGATCGGCGAACTCGACGATCCGCCCGAGGTACATCACCGCGATGTGGGCGGCGATGTGCCGCACGACCGCCAGATTGTGGGCGATGAAAAGGTACGCCAGACCGAGATCGCGCTGCAGATCGCTCAGCAGGTTGAGAACCTGCGCCTGGACGGATACGTCCAGGGCGCTGACGCACTCGTCGCAGACGACGAACCGCGGCGCCAGCACGATGGCCCGGGCGATGCTCACCCGCTGCCGTTGCCCACCGGAAAACTCATGCGGATAGCGGCTCATGTGCACCGGACTGAGCCCCACCCGATCCAACACCTCGGCGATCCTCTCACGACGTTGCCGCCGCCGCGCGATCCGGTGGACCGCCAACGGCTCGCCGACGATGGCTTCGATGGTCATGCGCGGGTTAAGACTGCCGTAGGGGTCCTGAAAGATGATCTGCATCCGTCGCCGCAACGCACGCAGCGCCCGCCGGTCTGCCGCGCGGACGTCGGCGCCGTCAAAGAAGACCTGCCCACCGGTGGCGGGCACCAGACGCAGAACGGATCGGCCGACCGTCGTCTTGCCGCAACCGCTCTCTCCGACCAAACCGAGCGTTTGGCCGGGAGGAATGTCGAAACTGATACCGTCCACGGCCTTGATCCACCCGGTCGTCCGCCGCAAGACGCCGCTACGGATGGGGAAGTGGACGCGCAGGTCGCGCACGCCGAGCAGCGGATGGCCCCCAACGGCAGGAGTGCTGAGTGCTGAGTCCTGAGTGCTGAGTCCTGAGTCCTGAGTGTTGCGTGGGGCAGTGGGCATATCAGAGCACCAGAATCGCATCCGAAGTACGAGCCGTTCGCGGCGCTACTTCACGTGACGTTCGCTCCCTCACGGTCGCGGCTTGGTTGGAGTTCCCAACAGGCCGCGTGATGATCCGGTTCCACCTCGCACAGGCGGGGCCCCTTCCCGTCAGCGCCGCGTTCCCCTTGGCATGAAGCGATGATGGTTACCTCCTTGTCGCCGCGGTAACCGGTCGTTGCGGGACGATCGGTGCCCTCAGCCAACCGCTCGGCGAGGGCGCAGCGCGGATGAAAGCGGCATCCTGCCGGATACGCGGTCGGGTCGGGCACGGTGCCGGGGATTACGCGCAGGCGCTCGGTCGTCCCCTCGAGCCGGGGCGTGCATTCAAACAGCGCCCGTGTGTAGGGGTGCGAGGGTCGCTCGAAGACGGCGCGGACCGATCCGTGCTCGACAATCGTGCCCGCGTACATGACGTAGACGCGGTCGGCGAGCTGGGCCACCACGCCAAGATCGTGCGAGATGATCAGGATGCTCATGCCGGTCTCGGACTGCAGCTCGGCGAGCAGATCGAGAATCTGGGCCTGGGTGGTGACATCGAGGGCTGTGGTGGGCTCGTCGGCGATGAGCAGCAGGGGCTTGCAGGCCAACGCCATCGCGATCATGACGCGTTGCTGCATTCCGCCGGACATCTGGTGGGGATACTCGCGCACGCGGCGGGTCGGGTCGGGAATGCCCACGCGGTGCAGCATCTCCTCGGCAAGCTTCCACGCCGCCGACCCGCGCAGCTTCTGGTGCAACTCGATGGCCTCGACGATCTGGGCGCCGACGGTGAACACCGGATTGAGGGAACTCATCGGCTCTTGGAAGATCATGGCCAACCGCCGCCCGCGCATGGAGCGCATCCGCTTCTCCGAGAGCGCCAGCAGGTCGGTGCCCGCATCACCGGGCTCGAGATGGAGCAACACTCGCCCGGTACGGATTCGGCCGGGCGGGGAAGGGATCAGCCGCATCAGCGACAGTGCCGTGGCACTCTTGCCGCATCCGCTCTCGCCCAGCAGCGCCACGGTCTCGCCCCGGGAAATGCGTAGCGAGATGCCGTCCACCGCCGTCACCGTGCCTGTATCCGACGCGAACTCCGTTCGCAGATCGATAACTTCCAGAAGCGTTTCAGCAGTGTCGGACATTACCGTATACGCCGAATTCAACGCAGAGACTTAGAGCGTGTTTGAGAAGGTCGTTCACCTCGTGTACCGCCGCCTCCATACAACCACGCCCATCACAACCCGCTGCCGCAGTATAGCCCCTCGATTTGAAATTGATATGGTTCATCCGGCGGAAGCGTACTTGAAGCTATGAAGCAGAGGTCGAGCCGGTTCACGGTGCCTTGGGTTCGTGGTAAACGGTTGGGTTGTTTTCGATTCCCTCAGTTTCCACACAAGGAGCTGGAGTTGTTCCAGGCGGTGATGGAAGCCACCTCCAGTTAGG
>Ga0190284_1000320_pt1 | contig 30352 bp, 32 predicted proteins | sample 48691812_MG_FD_161668 | JGI IMG/M metagenome (GOLD analysis project Ga0190284, IMG submission 161668) | Hydrothermal vent microbial mat bacterial communities from Southern Trench, Guaymas Basin, Mexico - 4869-18-1-2_MG | ecosystem: Environmental > Aquatic > Marine > Hydrothermal vents >...
TCGGTGATGGCCAGTTGGTGCTCGTTCATCAACCCGACGACGGCATACGTGTGCGGAACTTGCTTGATCTTGCCGTGGAGCTTCCCGCCCCAGTCTCTGATTTCCAGCGATTCTCCGGGCTCGTAGTCGGCCGCCGGGTAGTGCCGCAGACGGGGGTGGAACTCACCATCGCAGGTGTAGGTGATGATGACCGACCCGTCGGCCGACGCCCCCTTGGTCACCAAAAGGCTGGTACAGGCTTCGGTCTGCGGGCCCGTCGTCAGCACGCCGACACACAGACACAAGGCCGACACGAGAAATGGTTTCTTCATGGTTTGCTGCATCCTTCGCGCGGTTTTCGTTCGTCCGGACAAGGCGGGCACACCCACCGTCCTGCATCGGCGGGTCGAACCCGCCTGCAACTCGTTCTCGTCCGCTCCCTTACAGTCGCGGCTCGGTTCGGCGTCCACTCCCTTACAGTCGCGGCTCGGTTCGGCGTCCGCTCCCTTACGGTCGTGGTTCGGTCGTTCCTACACCTTCGTCGCTTGCCGCCCTTCTCTCGCGTGCGAAGCCGGATACGTGGTCGTACACGGTTGCCAAGAAGCCGATCAGCGGGAAACCACTGCGCGGGAACGGCGAAGGCACCAGACGCTCCAGTGTCGAGCCGGACTCCCGCCAGCGAGGCTGTCCCATCTCATCGAGGTCCACGCCAACCGACCAGAAGGTCTGGGGGTCGTCGGGGAGCAGGGACGGTGGATCGGTGTTGTTCGTATCGTCGTCCATTGGATTATCCTACGGCGTCTCGAGAGAGCATGATGTATTCGCGCAGCTCATCGGTAGAGAGAGCCGTCAGCCATTCGTCGCCGCTCTTGACGATTACGTCGGCCAGAGCACGCTTACTCTCCAGCATACGATCGATGCGATCCTCCACGGTGCCGATGCATGTGAACTTGTGCACCTGTACGCGGCGCGTCTGTCCGACCCGATGGGCTCGATCGGTGGCCTGGGCCTCCACCGCCGGGTTCCACCATCGGTCAAAGTGGAACACGTGGCTGGCTGCCGTCAGATTCAGCCCCAGTCCACCCGCCCTGAGTGACAAGAGGAAGATGCGAATCCCACCGGTTTCGCTCTGGAAGCGATCCACCATTTGGGTGCGACGCTTGGCCGGTGTCCCGCCGTGGAGGAACAGTACTTCCGTTCGCAAACGGTCGGTCAGCAACGTTTCCAGCAGGTGCCCCATTTTCCGATACTGCGTAAAGACCAGCGCGGCGTCGCCTTCGGCCAAAACTTCCTCGAGCATTTCGACCAGGCGTTCGCACTTTCCGCTGCGGTGGTCCAGCGGCCCCTGCTGCCGCAGGAGATGGCACGGATGGTTGCACACCTGTTTCAGGCGAGTCAGCATCGACAGGATCAAACCGCGCCGGCGGATACCGCTGGCTGCGTCGATCACACCCAGGGTGTCATCGACGGTGCGCTGATACAGGCCGGCCTGCTCCGGCGTAAGGTTGCAGAAAACGCGCATCTCCATCTTCTCCGGGAGATCGCAGATCACTCCCGGGTCGGACTTGCTCCGCCGCAACATGAACGGTTGGAGCATCTTGCGCAGTTGGGCACCACGATCTCGACGCCCGTGCTTCTCGATTGGAACCACGAATCGCTTGCGAAACTGCGCCGCCGAGCCCAGCAGACCCGGATTCAGCACATCCAGGATGGACCACAACTCCGACAGATGGTTTTCGATCGGCGTGCCTGTCAGCGCCACGCGGTGCCGCGCGGGTATCGATCGGATCGCCACGGTTTGGCTGGCTTGGGGGTTCTTGATCTTCTGCGCTTCGTCCAGCACGATCCGGTGCCAGTCCACGCGGCGCAGGTTGTCGAGGTCCCGATGCCCCAGGGCGTAGGTGGTGATGACCACGTCGTGGCGTGGCGCCGCTTGTGCGAAGGCGTCGCCGGAAAGGCGGTCCGGCCCGTGGTGCACCAGAATTCGCAGTGCCCGGTCGATGTTCTCCGCACAGGACCCGGTGAACCGCTCGATTTCCCGTTCCCAGTTGCCCACCACCGAGGCCGGTGCGAACAGCAAGGTCGGGCCGATCTCGGCCTCGCCTTGTCGCTCGTGAAGTAGAAGGGCGATGAGCTGAATGGTCTTGCCCAGTCCCATGTCGTCGGCCAGGCAAGCCCCGATACCGCAGCGATCCAGAAACACCAGCCAATCCAACCCCCGGCGCTGATACACGCGCAGCGTACCCCGAAAGGCGTCGGGCTGGGGCAGGGATTCGAGGGTCGCGGAGGACGAGTCGCGCAGAAATTGCTCAATCCACGCGCTTCCGCTCAGCCCGATGATGGGGAGTCCGGCGTCAAGAGCCTCGGCCCCGTAGGCGATGCGCAGCGCGTCGCGCAGGCTGATTCGATCGGCGGGGCGATCGCGCATGAATGCAAGTGCGCTGCTCGCCGCTTCGGCGTCGATTTCCAGCCACTCGTCGCGATACCGTACCAGCGGCGTCTGCTGGGCCGCCAACCGCTCGAACTCCGGAAGCGAGAGCCGCACGTCACCGATCGCCACCCGCCAGTCAAAGTTCAGCAGGCTGTCCAGGCCAAGCGCCCTGGCGGTGCCCGTGTCCGATCCTTCGCTCGCCCGGTGCGGCTGAACGTGCAGGTGCATGCCCAGGCGTCGTTCCGGCTGACTCGCCCACTCGGGCACGGTGACGCCGAAACCACTTGCCATCAGCAATGGGGCCCATTCGCCCAGGAACGTGTGTGCCTGCGTCGTGGTGAGTTCGACAACGTCGGGGGGTGCATTCTCCGGCGTGTTTTCCAGAGGCCCGAACACCCGCCTCGCCCGGTCCAACTCGGCGAGCAGTTGATCGCGACGATGCCCCAGGTGTCGCCCGACCAACGTGGGACGCCCGCCGTGCTCGGCCCATATCTGGGCCACCTCGAACCGCTTGGTCTCGTCCTGCTGGGCTTGAAGGTGCAGGCGGACCCGCCACATCGGTCGGGGTTCGCCGTTCGATTCGCCACACTCGGCGGCCTGCTTCCGATCCTCCGGTTCGACGAGCGTGAAGCACAGGCGTAGCGGCTCGGTACTGACGCCCTCTTCCAACCGGCTGACCCACGTGCGGATCCGGTCGGCCAGCAAACGGTTCTCCTCGGGGTCCCCTTGAATGGTCCGGTCCGTACCCAACAGGGCGGACAACCAGCGAACCTCTCCCGCCCCTTTCGTTTCAGTGCGGGCATGGATACGATCGAAAAACGAATCCTCCGCGACGTTCCGCCGGATGATCGCGTCCAGCGTCGTTCCGACGAAGTCCTCCACCAGTCGGATCGGCATGGACATGGCGTCGGAAGCGTTGTTGCCAATGCTCCAGTCTGAGGCACAGGCCTCGTCCGAGAGGGGGGGGGCCCCTTCTTCTTGCGCAACAGCGCAACACACCGGCGGCATCGCGGCGGCGCAGCGCTCCAGCCAGGCAAGCTCGTCGCGACCATGGGCAAAAGGCCTCCACAGCGCAGCCAACGTGCCGTCGGGGAGTTCCTCGACGTCGGGGACGAACTGCTGGTGGGCGAGCAAGGAGAACGTGTACTGCACCAGCAGCGACCAATACCGAATCGAATCACCGCAGGCGCGAGGCACCGGTGCCGTCACGCTCTTGATCGGGGGCAGGTTGGCCAGCAGATCGAGCGTGTCCGCCGGCGGGAACGCCAGCGTCGGAATCGTGATCCGCTTCAACGAGGGAACCCCATCGGCGGCTTGGCGGCGCCCGTCTTCCTGCCGCGCATCACAGGGCACCCAAAGGGAAACACAAGCCTCGCCGCCCACCGATGCCAGCAGCACGTCCCCAGGCCAGTCGCCGATCGCCGCGCGCACCTTCTCGGTGGGTACCGCTCGTTCGTCCGAACACCCGGTCCCCGCCTCTCTCATCCCGAAGATGTGGAGCCTTGAATTCCACCAGATGCCGTGCAGCGTCATCATGCCCGTATCCTACGGCGGCACGGGCATGGATGCGATCCTAGAATCCTGTTCAAGGGTCAAAGTTCAGGGTGCTTGCGGACGCCGGGGACGGGCAATAAGCTAGCTGCCATGAGCGAAGGCCGCAAAATTCGCCTGACCGATTACGCCAATTGTGCCGGGTGAGCGGGCAAGCTCCCGGTGGAGCTAACCGCTCAGGTTCTGAGCGCGCTGCCGCGAAGTACCCACCCCAATCTGCTGCTCGGTACGGAGCACTTCGAGGACGCGGGGATCTACCGCATCAGCGACTCCGTCGCCCTGGTGCAAACGCTGGATTTTTTCCCGCCGCTCGTGGATGACCCGTTCACCTTCGGACGCATCGCCGCCGCAAACAGCCTCTCGGACGTCTACGCCATGGGCGGTGTGCCCTTGACGGCCATGAACATCGTAGGATTCCCGGACAAGGACCTGCCCGCCGAGATGCTCCACGAGATTCTCGCCGGCGGCAGCGAGCGCGTGCACCAGGCCGGGGCGGTCGTATGCGGCGGGCACAGCGTGCGCGACGTCGAGGTCAAGTACGGACTGTCCGTGACCGGCACGGTCCACCCCGAGCACTTCATCACAAACGCCGGGGCCAAACCGGGCGACGTTCTCGTGCTCACCAAGCCGATCGGAAGTGGCGTGCTCACCAGCGCCGCCAAGGCCAAGCGGATTCCCGAAGGCGACCTGGCCGAAGCGATTGAGGTCATGATCGAGTTGAACGCCGCCGCCGCCGGGGCCATGACTGCCGTCGGAGTCAGCGCCGCCACCGACGTAACCGGTTTCGGGCTCGTCGGCCACGCCTACGAAATGGCTACCGCCGGCGGCGTGTCCCTGGAGATCGACGCGGCTGCGGTTCCCCTGCTCGAGCAGACCCTGGACCTGGCGACCCAGGGATGCCTTGCGCGAACCCACAAGGCCGCCCAAGTGTACCTGGGCAACAGGTTCGCAGCCGACGCCGTCGACGCAGTTCTGGTCAACGTCTTGTGCGACGCGCAAACCTCCGGCGGTTTGCTGATCAGTGTTCCGGCGGATACGATCGACGCGTTGTGCGACGCCGTCCGCTCGCACGGCGGCAAGACCGCCGCAATCATCGGCCGCGTGGTCGAACCGAATGACATTGCGATCCGCCTGCGCTAGTGCTTTGTCACACCTTCGCTTTCGGGTCGCATTGGATGGGTGGCCCATGGCTTCAGCCGTGGGGGACACGAATCCGCGTGGAATTCGCGTTCCCCACCTCTGAAGAGGTGGGCCACCCAACCCGAAGATCGAAGCGTGACGGTGCGCTAGGGAGCGTTGCTCGAAGTAGGCGCGTATCCGGGACGGAGGCGTGCTACCGCCGGCCTGGGAGATGGGCATCCGCAAGTTGGTCGTTTCGGACAAGAAAGCAGCAGATGAAACTGAGACAACTCTTACAACTCCTGTTTGGAGCCGCAACGTACGTTCCCGGCGTACACCGCCTGCGCGGACGAGCAACCGGCGGAACGCAATCCGCTCGCTACTGCTATGCCGTGTGGTTGCGCCATCTGATTACGGCGCACACGCACGGGTTGCTCGCGAAGCCACCCGCGGTGGTGGCCGAGCTTGGACCCGGGGATTCGTTAGGAATCCTGCTGGCCGCCCTGATCTCCGGCTCGAATACCGGTTATGCCTTCGATGTCGTGCGATTTGCGAATGACACGCGGAACATCGATATCTTCGATCAATTGGTCACCCTCTTCAGGCAGCGCGAAGCGATACCGGGAGATGAGGAGTTCCCGAAGGTGCGTCCCCGTCTGGAGTCCTACGAGTTCCCATCCGGCATTCTGCCCCCGGATCACCTTGATCGGGCTTTGGACCAACAGCGGCTGGAATCCCTGAGGAACGCGCTCTTGAATCTGGGCGAAGAGAATGACCCCACGGCATCCATCACGTATGTCGTGCCCTGGCACGATGCCGGGCTCCTGGATGAAGCGCAAGTCGATATGGTCTACTCGCAAGCGGTCCTGGAGCATGTCGACGACCTCCCCATGACGTACGCGGCATGTCGACGATGGCTCAAGCCCGGCGGCGTCATGTCCCATCTGATCGATTTCAAGTCGCATGGATACGCAAGGCGGTGGAACGGACACTGGGCGTATTCCGATATCCGATGGAAGCTCATTCGAGGAAAGAAGCCATACCTGCTGAACAGACAACCCCATTCGAGACACGTGGAACTGCTGGCCGAGTGCAACTTTGAACTCGTTTGCGACATGACTGTCCGTGATGATACCGGCATCAAACGCGAAGAACTCACGGCTGCGTTGAAAGGTGCCTCAGACGACGACTTAGTGACGTCCATCGCGCTTATGCAAGCGAGAAAGAAGTAACCGTGGCCATGCATGCTCCCTCACGGTTGCAGTGCGGTGCGGTTCCGCTCCCTTACCAGGCTGTCGATTTACTCACCCAAGGCCATTCCCAATGTAGCGTCACCCCTTGTGGGTGACGAGAAACGCAGGTGCGCCGCCCACAAGGGGCGACGCTACACCGTAAATCGACAGCCTGTTACGGTCACGGCTCGGTTCAGAGGTGGTGGGCGGCTAGTGCATTGTCACACCTGAATTGACGGGTACGAGCCGATTGGGTGCCACTGGTGGCTTGCCCACCAGTGCCTTCCTCATTGATGTTGCGTGCGTAACACTGGCGGACAAGCCGCCAGTGGCACCCTTGAGCAACAACCCACACAAACAGCTGTGAAGGTGCACTAGGCTTTCATTTCGCCGAAGACGTCGTCCAGGCAGCCGATCAGGAAGGTCGCGTCATCCGCGTTCAGACACATCGGGGGTTTGATGCGCAGGACGTTGCCGTAGAACCCGCCCTTGCCGATCAGTAGAGACTTGTCCTTGGCGCGCTCGAACACCTCGGCTGCTTCCGCCGTCGCGGGTTCCCGCGTGGCGCGGTCTTTGACCAGCTCGATGCCGAGCATGAGGCCCTTGCCGCGGACGTCGCCGATCAGCGGATGTTTGTCCTTCAGTGCCAACAAGCCGTCCTTGATCTGCCCGCCGATGGTCAGCGCGTTCTGCTGGATGCCCTCGGCGTCGATGATCTCCAAAGTCGTCAGGCCCTGGATCATGGACACCGGGTTGCCGCCGAACGTGTTGAAGTGGATGCGCTGGGTCAAGGGCTCGGCGATCTCCCGACGCGTGGTGCAGGCGGCGAGCGGGGCGCCGTTGCCGATGCCCTTGGCCATCGTCACCATGTCCGGCATCACGCCCCAATTCTCAAAGCCCCAGAAGTGCGTCCCGGTGCGCCCAAAACCCGTCTGCACCTCATCCGCGATGCACAGCCCGCCGTGCTTGCGGACGATGTCGTAGACGATCTTGAAATACTCCGGCGGCGGATCGACGACCCCGCCCACGCCTTGGATCGGCTCGCCGATGAAACAGGCGACCTGGCCCGGCGTCTCATAGGCGATCATCTCCTCGAACCCGGTGGCGCACTTCATGTCGCACGACGGGTACTCCAGCGCCAGCGGACAACGGTAGCAATAACCCGGCGTACCGTGCTTGACACCGAAGGAGTGCGGAACCGGGTACTTCCAGTTGCCGTGGGCGGTCAAAGCCATAGCCGACGGCGAGCCGCCGTGGTACCCGTTGCGCAGCGAGATGACCTCGAAATTGCCGGTGTGCAACCGGGCCATCAACACGGCCATGTCGTTGGCTTCGGAACCGGAGTTGGTGAAGTAAGTGCAGCTCAAACCGCTATCGGCGGGGAAGTGCTCGGCGAGCAGCTTGCCGTATTGGCCGATGGTCGGGTGCAGGTAGATCGTCGTGGTGTGACACAGCTTGCCCACCTGTTCGCGGAGCCGCTCGGTGATCTTGGGGTGGCAGTGGCCGACCGAGACGGTGACGATGCCGGCGATGGCGTCGAGGTATTGCCTGCCGGTGTCGTCCCAGAGGTATTGCATGTGCCCCTCAACGATGTTGAGCGGCTCTTTGTAGTAGGTAAGCAGCGCCGGCGTGAGGTATTCGCGGCGTAATGCGAGCACTTCGTCGCGCGAAGGCCCATCGTACCTGGCGGGTGCGTGATTGCTTTTGGGTAGCATAGGCGGCTAACGCTTGGAAAACTGGAAGCGTCTGCGGGCACCGCGCTGGCCGTACTTCTTGCGCTCCACGCGCCGCGAGTCCCGCGTCAGGAACCCGCCATCACGCAGCGCCTGCTCATACTGGCTGTCGTAGTGGTTGATCGCCCGAGCGATGCCCAGGATGATCGCGCCGGCCTGCCCCGTGGTTCCGCCTCCCTTGATGTTGACGAACACGTCCAGCTTCTTGAGCATGTTGGTCGCCTCGAGGGGCGCGCGAATGGCCCGGCGATCAACAATCCTGTGGAAGTAGGCGTCCGCATCTCGCTTGTTCACCTTGAACTCGCCCGTCCCGGGACGAATACGGACCCGTGCGACCGCGGTCTTTCGCCGTCCGGTTCCCCAGTGGAAGTTGCCGGGAGTGGGCTTGGTCCAGTCTTTGCGTTGACGGGACGATATCGGCTTGGCGGGTTCCGCATCCGCAGCCGGCGTTATCTGCGGAGTTACGTCGGCGGGCCCACCCGGCGCAGGCCCGGGCTCGGTCGGAGCCCCTTCGCCGGCGCCGATCTGCAGTGCCGCGATATCCGGGGCGACGTCCCCGGCGGGCGCCTCGGTCGGTTCCTGGGGTGTTGGAGTGGTCCCGTCTTCGGGGGGTTGTTCTTCGGTCACGTGTCGAGTCTCCGCGTTAGGACGTCATCCAGGGTTTGGGTTGTTGAGCGACGTGCGGGTGGTTCTCCCCGCGATAGACCTTCAGCTTGGCGAGCATCTTGCGCCCGAGAGCGTTCTTGGGAAGCATGCGTCGGACGGCTTCGCTGACGATCCGTTCGGGATGCCTGGCCTGCATGCGAGAGAACGGGACTTCCTTGTACCCACCGGGATGGTACGAGTAGCGCGCGTAGCGCATCGTCTCGGCCTTGCGCCCGGTGACACGCACCTTGTCCGCATTGGTCACGACGACGAAATCACCGGTGTCAACATGCGGCGTGTACGTGGGCTTGTGCTTGCCCATCAACACGCGGGCGATCTCGACCGCCATCCGACCGAGGATCTGCTCGTTTGCGTCCACGTGAAACCACGCCGCATGTACCTCACCGCGCTTGGCTGTGTAGCTTGGTATCCTACCTACTGGCATAGACCTAGGCCCTTCCTGATTGCAAGAACGCCCAAAACGAGCCCTGCATTCTAGGGGTTTTGCTCGGCGCGTCAACACCGCGCTTTGAGAACCCGCCGGCTGGCGGAGTTTGGTTATCCGGTCGGTGTGAGGCAGAGGAGCGCGGTCCAGAGCAGGTGGCGGAGCTTGTCGAGGGACAGACCGGCAAGATAGGACGGCGAGAAATCCAGCGGCACCTTGCTCTCGAAGTGCATCAGGGCGTCGGTGATCTCCCCGCGGTCCATGCCGGCTACCACCGCGGCGACGTCGTTGGGATTCGCTTCCTGATTCGGGGCCATGATCTCACACCTCTACCTGATTGTAGGCGTACAATACGGCTCCGGCACACCCACAGAACATCCTTGCCGCTCAGTTGATGCCTCATCTCGGACCCAGACACCCCTATCGGGGCGAATGCCGGCCTGCATCTCCTGTAAATACCCCAGTTTTACTCCGATGTATTACTTTGTGGTAATTCGGGGTCCATCGCCTGGGAGGAGGCACCAAGCACCAAGCATCAGGCAAGAGGCAATAGGCAATAGGCAAAAGTTTGTGGGATTGGCTGTGCGGGGCAACCGGGTTCGTTGGACCGACGCCGCGCGGGCCGAACGGACGGGACGGGGCAACAAAATTGATGTGGCGTGCGCAGGATGGGAACCCTATAATGTGAGCATGGCGTTTGAGTTTGCGAAGACTCGATCCCCGGTGCCGCGTGAAGCCGTCACCCATCACAGAACGAGGACTCGTTCCGCATGACTGAGCTACAGAAGAAGATCGGAGCGAGTGTCTTGGTAGTGCTGGCACTCGGGCTTTTGGTCAGGATGGTCTATCGATCAATGGGCCATGAGGCGACCCCGAATGACACCAGAACGTTGATGGACTCTGAGACGGGCGAGTTGTTCGAGTGCCCGATTGAGAAACTCAAGCCCTACCCCATGTTGAACGCCAAGACCGGAAAAGACACGATGTACCGTACGGAGGTATGCTACTGGGGCGAAGATTGCCGCAAGGCCGGCGGTACGCACGTGATCATGAACGAGTTGTTGGGTAAGGAAGGGCCCACGTACTGCCCGGTGTGCGGGCACGTGGTGCGCTTCCTCAACCCCAGGCCCCCGGACTACAGACCAGGGGGGGACTAATGGTGTGGGGTCGTGTAACGGTGGACTCCCGCAGGGTTTTCCAGTCAATCAGCGAGTAATGTCATGGACATGCGGCAACGGAACAGACATTCGGAGACACAACGGGTGGCAACGGTTCCCACGCGCCTTGCGGGCTTCACGTTGGTGGAACTGCTCGTTGTAGTCTCGATCATCGCGGTTTTGATTTCTATATTGCTCCCCTCGCTGAGCAAGGCTCGTGAACAGGCGAAGCAGGCCAAGTGCGCAGCCAACCTCAGCGGTCTTGGCAAAAGCAACGCGACTTACGGGGCCGAGTGGGACGGCTGGTTCCCGGGGTCACCGGCAACCACGGGCCAGCAACTCTATCCTAAGACAGGTGGAGGTTGGGCCGCGGATGAGGTGGATATTCCCGGCGATTTGGTGCAAATCTGGGATTGGGCCGGGCCCATGGCCGCGCAAGGCACGCACCTCTCCCGAAACCGCGCGGAGCGCTGGAAGACAGTCATTTCGGGGGAGTTTGAATGTCCTTCCAACGCCTATTTCGCCGAACCTTTCCCGTCGCCAACGGTGGATTTCCCAACCCAGCTAATGGTAAGCTACAACACCATGCGAGCCGTGATGACCCGGGGGGGAACATGTCCTGATGAAGACGAAGGAGATTACTCCAAGAAGATGCAGTACTTCCATCCACAAGTCAACGGGTTCGAGAATGTGCCCGCACACTACGAACCGCGCATTGACCGGGTCGTCAATCCATCGGAGAAGGCATTCCTGTCTGACGGATCCAGGTATACGACGACTGAGCGTCACGACGAAGCAGGCGTGATTAACTACGTCTGGGACTGGGGAAGTCCGGGAGGATCTGCGCCGGCGGGCGGGGCGTTCTCCAATTGCGCGCCGACTGCCCCAGACCTGTTCCTTACGGGCTACGCGCGCTCCACCAAGGGTGGCCCCAAGGGTCGCCTGATTGCCAAGTACTCGTATCGGCACCCTATGGGCGGCGATCTGGGACTCGTCATCGCCTACATGGACGGGCACGCTGCCGGGATGACCGAGGCCCAGTCACGCTGGCCCGACCCCTGGTGGCCCAAGGGCACGCGCCTCCCGCAGAGCGAGATGAATCCCGATACCGACGACTTGACCTTCAGATACCAGAACATGCACGGTATCTACACCGTCCGCCAATGATCTTTCGTTGACACGGCCTCCGGCGGCGAGAGAGTCGAAAAGGCCCTCCGGGCGGGAGACTGGTATGTCATCGGGAGAAGACGGACCAGCCGTCGCGTGTCGAGAATCCGTCTGCCATCCTTCGCGAACAAACGGGTGAGCCTCCGCCAATTGGCGGACGGGATCGCTCCCCGCTTCTACGCCGCACCGGCTCGGCAAGGTTCGTGCATCCGTAGAGGGCTACGAAGACGGCGGTTTGGGCACCGTGTCCGGTGCGTCTTCCTCGCGGCGGCCCACGACCACGATGCCGCACTTGCGTGCCGCCGCCAACATCTTGTCCCGCTCGATGATCAAGGTCTTGCCCGCTTCGACGACGAGCATGCCGGCCCCGTTGCGGCGGAGGTTCTCGACCGTCGCCAGGCCTATCGTGGGCACGTCAAAGCGCATGTCCTGGTTGGGCTTGGCCACCTTGACGTGCGTCCAACCGCCGTGGGCACACAACGCACCGGCCCGCTCGATCATGCGGTCCGTGCCCTCAATGGCTTCGACCGCGATGACCTCCTGTTCCTTGACGGCGATGGACTGGCCGATGTCCAGCCGCCCCATTTCCTTGGCGATGGGCCAGCCGAACTCGATGTCGCGGAGTTGTGCGGCGCCCGGTTGCAGATCGGTGAGCACCCCTTCGGGCGCCAGGTCTTCCGGGCAGTATTGGACGGAATTCTCCAAGGTGATCCCCTTCGACGCCATGTAATCGCCGACGCTGGCGAGCAAGGTGTCCGTGCGCTTGTCGGGCACCTTGAGGAACCAGAGCCAAAGCGTCGTCAAATCCGGCAGGATGCGCAGAATCCGAAACCGGCCGTACATCGCCGTCTTCTTCACCGCGCCCGCCAAGATGCAACGCTTGACTTCAAGCCGCCGCAGCGTGCGAACCCAGCCTCCCAGTTTCGCCAGGCCGGTCCACTTAAAGACGTCGGCCTCGTCGCGCAAAGCCGGGTCGGCCAGCCCGCGGATACCCAACACCACCACTCGGCACCCGGCCCGCCTGGCGCCGCGCACCACCATGAAGGGGAACGCGCCTCCACCGGCGATGAGCCCCAAGGTGGACGACACGGGACCAGTCGACGGGGTCGTCGAGGTCATCCGCAACGCTCGCTACGTGGAACCTCGTCTCCTTCGTCCATCGCGCGATGCAGAACTCGTACCTCCTGCTCGAGTGCCCGCAGCCGCCGGTTCATCTCCGGCAAACGTTGAACGAGCAGCATCTGGCGCTTGGCGTCGTTGATGGGAACAGCCGGGGCACCGAGCACCTTGGTGCCCGGCGGGATCGATTCGGCCACCCCCGCCTGGGCACCGATCTGGACGTCATCGCCGACCTTTATGTGTCCGACGACGCCCGCCTGCCCGGCGACGGTCACATGTTTGCCGATGACGGCGGAACCCGCGATGCCCGCCAAGGCCACCAGCATGCAGTCTTCGCCGATCTTGGTTCCGTGTCCGATGGCGATCAGGTTGCTGAACTTGGTCCCCGATCCGATGCGCGTCGTGCCCATCGTGGCACGGTCGATGGTGCAATTGGAGCCGATCTCGACGTCGTCCTCGATGACGACATGTCCGATCTGCGGGATTTTGAGCCACTTGCTCTCCAGCGGCGCATAGCCGAGACCGTCTTCTCCAATGACGGTCCCCGCGTGAATCGTCACGCGATCCCCCAATACGCACCCTTCGTAGATCGTGACATTGGGGTACAGCACGACGTCGTCGCCGATGGTGACGTTGCGCGCCACGTAGACACCCGGGTAGATCACCGCGTTCTTGCCAATGGACACGCCTTCTTCGAGGGACGCCCCGCCGGCAATCGATGCCCCCGGACACAGGCGGACGCTGTCAGCGATCGTCGCTCGTTCGCTGATGCCCCACTGGGGGTGGCGTCGATAGCCGTGGATGTGAATGGTGGCGAGCGTCAGGGCGGCGTAGGGATCCTTGCACTTGACAACGGGCACATCGAACGTGAGGTTCTCGTCCTGGGCCACGATGATGGCCGAGGCCTTCGAATCCGTGGCGAGTCGGCGGTACTTGGGGTTGGTCAGGAAGCTGATCTCCCCTTCGACCGCATCTTCGAGGGTGTTCACGCCGTGCACGCGGGTCTGGTCGTCGCCAACGATCCCGCTGGCAAGTCCCTGGGATTCAAGATGTCTCGCCAGCGCGGCGAGCGTGGTACTCCCCACAACCACAGACTCCACGACGTTGGTTCCTGAGGGCGTATTCTAAGAACGTCGGGTTTGCCCTGTCAATCTGCTTCAAGGGTATGCGGGCATCGGTAACGCTCCCGGAAGCGCAAAAATCGTTAAATCAGGTATTATCCCTATTGTCGACTCTGTTGGGGTTCGTGCAAACGTACGCCCTCTATGTTGTGTGATGGACCTGCTCGGAAGGTGTAAGAAGTTAACGGTCTGATAATGTAGGGAAGATTCCTGATTGTTAGACCGATAATCTGGTGTATATTTACCGAGTACGAGGGGCTCCACTTCTTCGTGCTCCGATACGCGGGGTAGGGAAGGGACTCCGGCGATTCCGAGCGAACACTTGTCCCCTGGTGTTGTCGCTGGACGCAATCTGAGCGATCAAAACGTGCCCTGATATGCCTGCAATCGCTGTTTTTTTTGGGGGGGGTATGTATGTGTTTGCACGCTCCACGGGTTTTTGGAACGGCTTCTTTCCCACCGACACGGAGGTCGATGGGTGAATCTCCCGCGCAACCGCGCCTTGGCTCGTACCATTTTGGCGGGCTCGCAGCAGACAAAACTAGCCCCGTCACGAACGAGCGGCACCGAGGAAGCACGGAGGCTTCCCCGGTGCGGTTTCTTTCCCGCACGCGGTGCTTGTGGTGTCTTCGCGCGAAACCGCGCCGGTTCGGCTGAGGAAACCGTGACCGCGGTCTCAAGGAGTTCAAGTGGTGCGTTACCAGAAGGAGCTGCGGTGGGTTCCGGTCTGTGAACCGGACGATCGCGAAGTCATCCACTGGGCGCGCCAAAACGGGCTCCAGTACTACTACGCTACCGAGCCGTCACTGCCGGGACGCTGCCTCAAAGTCCACCTGGGACACGTCACAGCCTACTTCCATTCGGGCAAGCTGGTGCGCATGTGGATTCAGGCGGATGGGGAGTACCTGGACGACGTGTTCCATCAGTTAACGCAGCTTTTTGAATTGTGTGTCCAGATCGGCGGCTATGTCGATCAGCAGGCGGTCGACTGGCTTACCGAGCATCATTCTCTGTCGGCGGATTGACCGCGCGTGGTCGACCGTAGAGAACCGCTTGTGGGACATCAGTTACTATGGTCAGAACGCGCGTACGCTACGGGCATGTGACGAGTCTGGGAACGCTGATCGCGATCCTCTTGTCGACGCACGCGGGAGCGTTTGCCGAGAGACCTTTGTGCGCGCCGATTCCGTTCGAGAACCTGAGCGGGCGTCCGGAATCGGCCTATGTGGCGAACGTGATTCACCAGTCGCTGTACCCGTCCTTGGCACGGACGCAGAACTGGCGACTCGTGGAACGTGCCAGGCTCGAGGAACTGCTGACCGAATCGGACCTGAAAGCGTCCGGAGCCGGTGGGCGGCAGGTGCGCATCGCCGGGGCCGACGTGCTGATCCTCGGGGAGTACCGCGACGAGGAAGGCGTAATCACGGTAAGTGCGCGCCTGGTCGATGCCGAGACCGGCGAGGTCATCCGCCAGGCGCACTGGACCGGGCATGTGTCCGGGCTATGCGACGCCATGCCGCCGCGGGTGGCGGCTGCACTGGCTGGCAGGCCGCAACCCGTCGAGGAACTCACTCCCAAGATGGTGGCCCGGTTTGGGCAAGCCTGTCGGCATCTGGAACTGGAACGGGTGGACCAAGCCATCAAGACCTGCGACGTGATTCTGGAGACGCACAGGCGGGATGTGCCGACGTTGTTGCTACGCGGCTGTGCCTGCCTGCGTAAGAAAGGCTGGACACGTTACGCGATCAAGGATTTCGAGAAGGCGCTGAAGCTGGATGACGGCAACGTGGCAGCGCGGATCGGGCTGGCACGGGCCAAACTCACCGGCGATCGACGCGCATCCCGGCAGGCGATCCCTTGGCTGCGGGAAGTCCTCGATGCGCACCCTGAGCACGGGGAAGCCCTCTGGATGCTCGCCCGGGCAATGGAGACCGCCGGACGCATTGACGAGGCGACCGAGGCGGCCCTGGAAGCCGTGAAGGCGCTTCCCGAATTCGCTCCGGCATGGCAGACGCTGGCACATCTGCACAGGGTTCGAGGGCGACTGGGCAAGGCGCTCGCGGCAGCCGCTCGGGCCACGACGTGCGATCCGGGCGATCCGGCGGGCTGGATGCTGCTGGGAGACGTCCAAGCCGTTGCCGATGGCGGAACTGGGGCGCGGGCGTCTTTTGAGAGGGCGTTGGCGTGCAAGCCGCCGCCGGAAATAAAGAAGAAGCTCGAAGCGCGGCTGCGGAAGTACGATTGACGGTGCTAGCGATAGTCCTCGGCGTCCAACGGGTGGAGCTTCTTTGTCGCACCCGCGGAAGGTTCCGCCCGCGGCAGAGCGGTGAACGTGCGAACGGTGACCTTTCCCTTGCCGGTGATCTCGAGGAAGCGATAGCGCACGGAGACCACGTTATCCATGTTGTACCAGATGTGGGTGTCGGCTTCGGAGCCCGTGTGGGTGATCAGATGGACCTGATCCAGTCTGCCTCCGGGGTCGAGGATCAACTCGAGGCGAACGATTTCCTCGCCATAGGTGGCCACGTTGCCCCCGACGTATTCCAGTGTGACCTCCAGATCGGCGGCGGACACCTCCGGAGCCCGGTCGTCGCCGGTCTCCTGCGACAGGGCGCGAACGGTCCAGCCGGTCAGGAGCAGGCTCCCGAGTATGACGGTCAGAGCTCTTGCCGACATTTGCAGGCCTCCTACTTGAAGACGACGTTGTCACCCACTCGGACCGCGGGCAACGGCCCTTCCATCATGACGAGTCGGCCGTTGGACGCCTTTTTGCGTTCGTAGGTGTTTTCGAGGGTGGCTTCGCACGTTGCGGCGTCGACTGCGACAACGTAAGCCTCGCCCACGTAGATGTTGCTTCCAAGCAAATCCCCCGTCGCGGGATCCTTGATGTCATCGCCCCGAGCGGCGAGCAGGACCCCCATACCGATCTGCACGCCGTCCTGGGACCCGAGGTTCAGGGTCACCTGGCGCCGACTGGAACGTGAGAGAACCTGCCCGGAATCCAGCTTGGGGAACTTCCGGTCGATCCATTCGGCGATTCGCTCAATGTCCTCGCGGCTCACGTTCACGTTGATCGTCCCGGTATAGCGAATGCTGTCGAAGGACTTGGCGGCGACGGTGTTGCCGAGGGGATTCATCACGTTGATGTTGAGCGTCATGGTTTTCTGCGCGGTGTTGAAATGGGTGATGCTCCCCACCACGAGCCCATCGAGGAGATACCGGTACTCCTCCTGAATCCGCCGGGTGTCTCCGGGGTCGATCCCGCGCAACTCGGCGCGCTGCATCAGCTCGAACCGCTCGGTCTCGAACAAAGCAACGTGCAGGGCTTCGGCCACGCGCTCGCTGAGCTTCCCGCCGGACCGGGTGGGGTCCTGGAGGTTGAAGACGGCGAGCTTCATCCGGTAGGAGCGCGGGATGATGCTGCGGCGCGGCATCTTGGGCGCGATGCTGGGCGGGGGAGGCAGCATGGTGCAACCGGTAGCCCAGAGCGCGACCGAGGTCAACACGATTCGCAACGGTGTTGGAGGGTGGTTCATCTTGCGCCTGCCGATCACTTCTGATGCTCTCGACTCCATCTCGCGGACGGTGACGGATCGTCCAGTTCGATGGCCCGGACCAAGTGCTTGTGTGCTTCGCTGGGTCGATCGGTTTTGAGCAACAGGTAGGCCATCCACGAGTGAATCTCCGAATCCTCGATGTTCGAATTCAGGACCAAGCGAAGGTTCTTCTCCGCCTCGGCGTATCGTTCTGTCAGTGTGTGGACTTGGGCCATGAGAAGGTAGGCGCGAGCGTACCCCGGGCGATTCTCCAAGGCCTCGCGGAATCGGGACATGGCGGCTGAGAAGCGATCTTCCTTGGCGGTCTTGCTGGTCGTCGCCCGTCCGAGGATGAGATCGATGTACCCGAGGCAAAGCGAGGCGTAGGAATTGCTCGGCTCGTTCTCGAGAACGGCGCGATACCAGGCTTTCGCTTCGATCCCGCATTGCTCGATGGCACTGAAGGGCTGCTTGCTCTCGGCGAGGGAGGTACAGCGGTCGCGATACCTGTGGCCGAACCTGAGCAGTTCGACGACATCCTGGATTCCCTTCGCCTTGATTTCCGCCTTGCCCCAGGGATAGGGGTTCTGCGGCTCAGCCGCCGTGCAGACCTTGGCGCCGAAAGCGCCGCACGTGGCTACCAGAACCAGGAGAATGCCTGACCTTTGCTTCATGCCGTGTACCTCCACCGTGGAAGGATCGCACCGGGGAACCACGCCAGGGAGTTCCCCGCCAGGAGTATGCCGGGGCGGTCTCCCTCCGTCAACCACCTTGCGCGAGGCACCTGCGACCCATCGAGTGCGGGCGCGAAGCAGGTTTCGTCCCAGCGGCGGCGCCGAGGTCGATCACGGTGTGGGGATCGATGCTACGACCACTCGGTGATCTCGTTCTTGATCTTGCCCCGCGAGAACCAGATCAGCATGAACACCGGCAACGCACAGGCCCAGAGCAGGAAGGCGAACAAGCCGATGGTGGTCGCCCCCTCGAGAACGCCTTGGGGCAATGCCGGCGCGTTTGGGTCCTGTGCGGTTTGTTGAGAGATTTCGTCCAAGATCTGCGGGAGGCTCATGTAGGCCACGATCGTGGTGATGATCGCAAACAGTATCTTGAGTCCGGCCCACACCTTGGCTGTTCCGATCGCCCACAGGCGGCGTTGGACAAGCCCGATGCCCGTGGTCAAACAGAGCACGCCGAGCCCCATGGCCAGTATCTGACTGATTACGTTCCAGGCCGACCAGACCTGGGCCTCCTCCAAACCGGCACTAGCCTCCTCCGGAACCATCGAGGCCATCTTCCCGGCGAACAACGGCCCGAACAGGCCGCACAGTCCTCCCACCGCCGCCAGGGAGCCGAAGATGATCGCGAGGATGCCGATCACCGTCGGCCAGGACGACTCGCGCCGGGGACGAACGATGTCGCCGGCGTCGGTCGGCGGTGCAAAGCCCTGAGGGGTTGTCAGTCCGTTGTCTTCTGCGGTCATGGTTCTGCCTCCAATCGCACGGTCATTCAATCCTGGACGCGGCGGATGTCCGCACCCACGCCGGCCAACTTCTCCTCGATCCGCTCGTAACCGCGGTCGATGTGGTACGTTCGATGGATCTTGGTCTGGCCTTTGGCGATCAGGCCCGCCAGGACCAGGGCGGCGGAGGCCCGCAGGTCCGACGCCATCACCGGGGCGCCGATCAGCTTCTTCACGCCTTCGACGATCACCGTCGGGCCTTCCTTGCGCAGGCGGGCCCCCATACGGTTCAGTTCCGCCACGTGCATGAAACGGTCGGGGAAGATCTTCTCGGTGACCACGCTATTCCCGTCGGCCAGGCACAGCAAGGCCATCACCTGGGCCTGCAAGTCGGTCGGAAAACCGGGATACGGCTGGGTGGTGATCCCGACCGGTTCCAGCCGCCGTGCCGAGTTGACCACGATGCCTTTCTCGTAGCGTTCGATGTTGAGCCCCACGTGCCGCAGGCGATCGACCACCGCAATGAGGTGTTCCAGGCGTCCGCGTTCGAGATGGAGTTCGCCGTTGGTGATGGCCGCCGCGATCATGAACGTACCGGCTTCGATGCGGTCGGGGATGATGGAATGCTCGACGCCCTTGAGTGACTCGACTCCGTCGATGGTGAGGCGCGGTGTTCCCTGTCCGGTGATCTGGGCCCCGCATTTGTTCAGATAATCCGCCAGATCGGCTACCTCCGGTTCGCAGGCGGCCGACTCGATCACCGTGCGCCCCTCGGCGAGCACGGCGGCCATCATCACGTTGGTCGTCCCGGTGACCGTGGACCCGAAGGCCCCGCCCAGAAACAGCTCGGTTCCTTTGAGCCGCTTGGCCTTGAGCAGAACATCGCCGTTGACCAGGTCAAAGTCGGCGCCCAGGGCGCGCATGCCCTCGACATGAAGATTGATCGGGCGATCGCCGATGGCGCAACCTCCCGGCAAAGAGACCTGCGAGCGCTTCCGCTTGGCCAGAAGAGGCCCCATGACGCAGACGCTGGCCCGCATCTTGGACACCAACTCGTACTCGGCGTGGCAGTTCATCTCGTCCTCGACGCGGACGTGCAACGCGCCGTCCTCCGCCCGCTCGCACGTGACGCCCAGGCGGTTGAGCAGCGTAAGCATCTGGCGAACGTCCTGAAGATCGGGCACGTTGCGCAGAATAGTCTCGCCTTCACAGAGAATGGTCGCGGCCAGAACGGGGAGTGACGCGTTCTTGGCACCACTGATCTTCACCGTCCCCTTGAGCCGCGACCCGCCGGTAATCTCGAAGTGTTCCACGGTTCTTGCCCTCTTACTGCTGTCGCCAATCCGGTATCGTCAATCGTCAATCGTCAAACGAAACTCCATCACCCGGTCATGAGGATCACCGGGATCGCGCCAGGTTCCCACGTGCTCGAAACGACCGGCTCGAGCGAAGATCTCCAAGACCCGCTCACTTCTACCATACCCGATTTCGACGAGGATCGAGCCCCCCGCCCGCAGAATTCCACGATCGACGCCGGCAAACGTGCGATAGAACGACAGCCCGTCGTTTCCTCCGCTCAACGCAACGGTGGGCTCGTGGGCACGGACGGTCTGCGGTAAGGTCGCCATCTCGTCGGCGGTGACGTAGGGCGGATTGGATACGATTACGTCGAACCCGTCTTCCGGCACCTGCTCCGGCGACAACCCCAGGCGATCGGCCCGGACGAAGGTGATGCGGTCGGTGACGCCGTGCGCCTCCGCATTGCGCCGGGCCACCTCCAGCACCTCCGCGGAGATATCCGTCGCGACGGCTCGGGCCGAGGGCGCGTGCTTCAGGAGGGTCACGGCGATGCATCCGCTACCGGTGCCGACGTCGAGGAAGCGCGGGTGTTCCAGGTCGCCATCCTCCAAGAGGTGCAGCGCCCGCACCACCAAAGCCTCCGTCTCCGGACGCGGAATCAGCACCACCGGCGTCACCGCGAACTCCAGCGAGAAGAACTCCTTGCGGCCGACAAGATAAGCCACCGGCGTATGCTCGGCGGCGGCCTGCACCCACTCTCGAAAGACCATCAACTGATCCGGCGGCGGAATGCTGTCGAAGCGCGTATACAACTCGATCTTGGCGCACCCCAGCGACTGCGACAACAACACCTCGGTCGCCAACCGAGGCTCGTCCACGCCGCGCTCGCCCAGGTACCGCTGCGTCCACTGCAAGAGACGCCCGACGGTCCAGGGAGCATCGTTGGTCGTCGTTGGGTCGGCCATGCCAACGGAATATACCGAGTCGATCGATGGGGAGAAAGCCTGTGGCAGACGGATTGGCCTACCCATGTCGAGCGGATCAGGCGATGGGCTTCAGTAGAACATGCGGGGAATCATCTCGTTGGCCAGATCCGGGTTGCCGTCCCACATGTCCAGCAGGTCGGATCGGTAACGCGGCTGGCGGTCGTGCCAGCGCTGGATGTCGTAGTGGGACCGGCGGTTCAGGCGGCGCAGGTCCCGCCTCAGATGCTCATCCGATCGGCGGTTCTGCCGTTCGATGAGGTCGAGAGTGTGAGCCACGCGCCGGTGGCCTTGCGCCTCGCGGTCGCGCATCATCTTGGCGTATCCGTTGATGCGATCAATCCGGGTTCGGCTGGGTGCCTCCGCGCGCGGATCGTTGCACCCGGCGAGGGTGCCCAGGCCGATAAGGAGTGCTATTAGCTTCGTGATGGCCGTTTTCATCCTGCTGACATCCCGCCGGACTCTATCATCGGATTATACCGGCGTCCATGCAAACGGTTTCATCGCTGCCCGCGCCTGGCATTACGCCGCCAAGTCGCACCGTGGGGACCGACAGACGGATCCGGCTGACTCTGCGCTGCCGTCGTCGAGCGAACTCGGGCCGATATTGCCCTGGTGGCGAGAACGGCGTATACTGCGCATTCGAGACGGTGGCGGCTTGGCTGCTTCGGGCCTGCCGAACGGCGGGGCGGTTGGGCGATGCCGCGGCAAGCGGCGCATGTGCGCCACGATGGTAGGCGTAGCTCAGTTGGTTAGAGCACTTGGTTGTGGTCCAAGGGGTCGGGGGTTCGAATCCCCTCGCTTACCCGTTCTCACATTCTCTGAAACCCGCTCAGAACGGACGGAAACGGCGGTTTCCTGCAAATCGCCGTGTGACACGTCTCCGTCACTGGAATCAGTGTCACTGCACGGAATAGAACGAATCTGCACGTTTGCGCGTCCCTTTTGGTCCTGTATTTGGTCCACGCCCACGGGCCGGTCATCCGTCCCCGTTCGCAGCGCCGCCGCGGCGCCCTGCTCGGGGCGGTCGTCACCGTAGCTGGGGAGCCGCTCCACTGCCCCAAAGGTGTCCAGGAGCCGGATATCCATGTAGCTCTCCGTCCGGGTCCGCCGGTCCTTGTGCCGAGTCAAGGCAATCCCGGTCTGGTCCGAGACACCAGCCAGGTCCAACTCCGTCGAGTACGTCACCCGCAGAGAGTGAAACCCCGCGATGGAGCCGTCCTCCAGGCGGTACTCGATGTTCGCGCGCTTCAGGTCCTGTTTCCACGTCTTGAACGTCGGGACGGTGCGGAACACCCGGCCGGTTGGGGCGAAGCCCTCGGGGCGCGCTTCCCGCAACAACGCGGCCAAGTCGTAGCGTAGAGGTATCGTATCTTCGCGCTTGGCCTTGGTTGCCTCCGGGCGTAGCACCAGCGCGGGCCGGTCCGTGTCGTCAATCAACACATCCCGCCATTCGAGTCGCCTCAGTTCAGACTTGCGCAGCCCGGTCCACAACGCGAAGAGGTATAGCAATCGGCGTGGTCCAGCTACCGCGAGCAGGCGTCTCACTTCATCCGGGGTCAACGCCCGCCGCTTCCTACGCCGGTCTCCGCCAGCATCGACGCGCTTGATGTGTGCGCACGGGTCGGCGTCCAACCGCAACGCTGCCACCGCCCACCGCGTGAACCCCTTCACGATGGCGATGTCGTCATTCAGGGAACGCGGCGCGAGCCCGTCAGCCTTGCGCGATGCGGTGAACGCGGTCAGACCATCGCGGTCGATGTCCGGCAGCCGCCTCCAGCTACAGAACGTACCAACAGCATTCAGGCATCGGCGAACGGTTGCCACGTAGTCAGCCGTCCGGCCCGCCGTGTCCAATTCGTCCGCGTAGTCCTTCACGTTCTCCGCGTAGCTCCCCCGGCGCTTGGCTGCGAGTTTCGAGACCAGGCCAAGCGATTCCTGTATCCGGCGGGGCAGTTCTTTCTTCTGCTCGTCGGTCAGCGGTTCCCCAGCCACAAACCGGTCAACGGCTGCTTGGGCTGTTGCTGCCCAGGTCTCGGAGACGCCCTTGTCGCTGCACAGGCGCACCCGCCGGTGCCGATAGGGAGCGAACTGCACGTTGCAGTACCAGTCTCCGGCCGCTTGTCGCCTGGTCCGGGTGGACTTTCCCGCCGTGCCCAACTTGAATAGACGCGCCATGATTCACTTACCTTTCGTCAGCTTCAGCCCCAACACCTTACACAGCCGGTCCGCCGTCTCCAGGTTCACCCCACGCTCACCCGATACGAACCGCCGAATCACCGCCGCGTTGACGCCGCTTTCCAGGGCGATGCGGTAGATGGTCCGCCGGTCCCGCTCGATTGCGTTTCGGATGATGTCCATCATGCTGGTGGCCTTGCTCATACTCTCAATATACACCACAACCCGATAGATGTCAAATGGCGCTTATCACTCATTCAGCGGGACAAGGTATCGAAAGCGCGTCGCCTTCCTGGTCTTGGGTCCACCTTTTTCCACTTCCCGCAACACGCCATCGGACACCAGCAAGAACAGCCAGCGGTAGGCGGTCATCGCGGTGACTTCCAGCAACCCGCCCGCCGTCCTGCACGACAAGTAGAACGGGTGCTCACCAGCCCCGCGCTGCAACTCCCGGCACAGGGCTACCAACAGCTTCAGGTCCGCTTGCTCATACTGCTCGGCTACCTCGGGTAGTGGGCTACTCGCCGCCTTCATGAAGGTCTCTGCCATCGGTCCAGTCCCCCTTGGGTACTTCACACGCGGCCAAGCGTGCAGAAAATCTATGTACGTCTCCTCAAACGGCTTCGTACGAATACACCGTAACGCGCGCTCGTGCCATTGGCGTACTACGTCTCTCAGCTCGCGGGGGTCCGCGTCGGCAAGCGCGGGGATGGATTTCAGGGCGCGCGCGAACTCGAATACTTGCCGATTCCGTCTCCCCTCGTGTTTGGGCAAGGTCAGGGCTATTGCGTCCTCGATTGTGTGAACGGCGCGCCCCCCCCCACCATGGCCTCTATATGCTCTATATGCTCTGTTGTCTCCGTCGTCTCTGTACTCTCTGTAACATCTGCAACCCAGCCAGCAGCGACCGGGTCGATTTCGGGCAACGGTCCCTCGGGTAGCGGGACCAGCCAGCGGTATTCAGCACCGGTCGGATGGCGCGAGGGGGGTAGCAGGCAGTAGCCGCCGCCACGCACCTCGCCGTCCTGTAGTTGGAGGATTCGGTCCGTTGCGGCAGTCGCGTAGACGTGGCGTCCCCGAGCGGTCTCGACGGTGGGCAAGGTCGTCGCCAAGTCGGGATGCTCGTCTGCCCATCGGTCGTAGGCGTCCAGTTCGTCGAAGTCCCGGCAGACGAGGTTTCCGCTGACGGGGCCTAGAATCACGGCCAGGCCGTCCAGTTTACCGTTGCTGAACCACCGACCCAACGTCGCTTGGGTGGGACGCTCAGACTGGTACCGGCTCCACCGGCAGGCGGGTTCCTTCCCCTTCGGTGACTTGTGCTTGATAGGGATGACGGACCAGCCGCGCCGGTCATAGGCCAGGGCGGATTCCAGGAAGGTCTGAGGGCCACTAGGCTGCATCGGCGCCCCCCTCCAGGTGCAGCTTATGGACGAATTTCTGCTTCGCATAATCCGCGAGCGGAATCAGCACACACAGGGACCGTTCCCCATCCCCACATTGACGGGATGGGTAGCTGGTGGAGTCGAGCCACCTCCGCAAGTCGGCTACCTTACAGACGAATGCGGCGTCGTCGGTGACCGTAACCCACCACACCGCTTTCGTCGTTTCCAGGCCGGACGGCTTCCCGGCGTAAGCGACTTCGATGGCGAGATTGCCAGTGCGTGACGCCGCCGCGTCCCGCTTGACTTCGACAGACGTATGGAGGAAGAGGTCCGGCTCCGTCGAACCCACCGCTTTGAAAACATGGTAGCCACGCTGACGGAACCACTCAGCCACAGCCAGCTCAGCCGCATCCCCCTGCGCCTTCGCGCGTTGCCAGGATGGGGAGTCTGTCCTCACGGTTGGGACGCCTTTCGCGATTCCCAAGCGTCGCGCGCCGGACAATTGGCATTCAGCCAGGCGAGCAACTCATCGCGTCGCCAGCGCACACAGCGACCAAGCCGGGCAGCCCGTGGCAGGCGTCCACTGGCATTGAGTCCCCACAGATGCCGTTCGGATATCCCCAGCAGCTGGGCCGCTTTTTTCGCGGACAGCCCCTGCTGCTCCGTTGCTTTGTCTTGCAGTCTTGTGTCCATACCCGCGAGTCTACGCAGGCACGTGAGGCGTGTATGTAAGCCCGATGTGACTCACGTCCAGCTTACGCTCGACAGTAGCTGTCTAGGCACAATCTACCCGGATTCGCCATCGAGCGGTGGTGCGTCTGGCCGGTAGTAGCCTCGACCGCGTCGATTCGGAATCTCATAACCGGCCTTCTTCAACTCCCCCACCCACTGCCGGATAGTCTCTTGTGATGTGTCGAGTTCGTTGCTACTGGCCAGCTCCTTACCGGTCAGCGCGCGACCCTTCAACGCATCCCATAGCCGCTTCTGGCCATCCGTCATTGGAGGCTGATTGATAGTCTTCTTCGCCTTGCGGAGCGTGTCACCCTTAGTGTCGAAGTTCTCAGCCTCGGCTGGTGACGGCTTGGGCTGGCCAGAGGTAACTTGCGTCGTGGTCGCGCTTGACGCACTGCTCGTCGTTTTGGGGGCAACGTCTCGTTCCGCAAGTGATTCGAGAGGCGCGCCTAGGGCGTCCGTATAGATTGCCTTCAGAAAGCGGATTACCTCTTTGGTGGCTTCGAACATTCCCGTGTGTCGTTCTTGGTATTTTTCTCTGCTGCATACTGTGGTACTTTCGGATTGGAGGAAGAAGTTGAAAGCCGGTTTATGGCGCCAGATAACACCGTCTTTGACGAATGTCATGGCGTCTAGCAATACCTCAATTACGCCCGGAGACACTTCCAGATGGGGGCCGACGGTTGACCGGTTCATGCAACCCATGGCAGCCCAACAGTACGCGTGATAATCTGTGCTTGGTGTGGTGATTGCGGCGTCCCGCGCGGCTTGCTCCGAGTGCCGTTGCTCCCAGATCGTGGGAAGATGGAGAACACGGGGGGAGTCGGGGAAACCGAAACGCCCGTTTGCGTCAATGAGTTCCCGGTTCTCGAACATGAGCTTGCCGAGTTTCATCCACAGCTCTTCCGTACAGTTGTGTTCCCCGTCGTAGAGCGCCCGCTCAAGGCTCTCCAGGGCACGAAGCACCGCGAGTTCGTGACGTGACACGTTCACCTACCCTTCACCGGGTCGGTCGCGGGCGCGTCGTCGGAAGGTAGGTGAACCGGCGACGTGCCCGGACCGCTTGCTGCCCGTCGGCAGCTTCCCGGCAGCCGTATTGTACCACGAATGAGCCTGTCGGTCTTGGCTACCGTCGGCGTCGGGTCACCAGCAGACCGCCGAGAGCCAGCAGCGCTATCGTAGCGGGCTCGGGGACTTGGGCGACGCGGAACCCGAGGTAGAAGTTGTCGTGCGTCGGGCTGTACCCGGAGCGGGTCGCCGCGCGCATGGAGCTGGCGCCATAGTTGAACGACCCGCCACGCTCGACACGAGTCGAGACAGAGATTAACGCTTCATTCCACTCCGAGAGGTTCCCGCCCTGATCGAACGTTCCATAGGCGCTGTCGGAAGGCTTGGCATCGTATGCGCCCACCTCCGTAGTTTTGTACGTGGGGTCCACCCAACCGATGACATAGGAGTTCGCGGAGCCGTTGGTCATGTCCATACCCGGCGGAGACTCGGCCGTCGGGGCCGTGTCCGATTGTGTGGGGTAGTCCCAATACCCCGCGTCGGTCCCGCCGCCCTTGTAGTACGCCGCTTTGTACCATTCGTCCTCGCTCGGCAGGAACACCAGCGCGTCAGGCTTGCGGACCACGCTCGAATCCAGCGACATGTCATACGCGCCGTCCTCGGTATCGCCACTGCCCTGACCATTGTGCATCCAGTTCGCAAAACGGAGGGTGTCGTACCAGCTCACGTAGTTCACCGGGCGATTGCCACGATTCGGCCGCGTCGCGTACTCCCAGGGGTCGCCTCCTGTTCCCGAACCGCTGCGCGAGATGCCCCCGCTATCGCCAAAGCCGCCGCCCATATTCGTGTTATACAGACCGTTCGGGTCGCCCAGCGTCGCCACGGCGTTGAGGAATCCGGCATACTGGCCGTTGGTCACTTCGTAGGTGCCGATGTTGTACGTGTAGTCCACCCCACCATATCCGGCGCCGTGCGCGTCATCGACGTTCCCCAGGTCGCCGACGGTGACCCAATCCATCACCACATCCGCCTGCACACCGGAGACGCAGCCCAGTACCACCACCGCAATCGTCGCAACCAGTTTCATCGTCGTGCCCTTCCTGTCAGAACCGCGACAGGCGCGCTCCCGGCGACCGGGTGGTCCAGAAATCAAAAAGAGAGCCCGCCCGCAAGCGTCTCTCTCTCGTCTCCCCGATGTGCTGTCGCGGCGGAAAGGCTGGTCCGTCACCACCGCGCCACCATCGTAGCAGAATCGCACAGCGCGGGTCAATGCGGGTTTACCCTAATGCCGGAGCAGCGCCACAAGGATGTAACCCCCCGGTTTGGGACAACACAAAATCTATGACCGCCCGCCCCTCGCAGAACCGCAAGGGGGCGGAATGCCGTTCAGGACCCGCGGCCGCGCCCCCCCCAGCGCTTTATTCGCATGTTTTCGCGCACGTCTGGCACCACGGTACATGCTTTCCCAGGCTGTAGTGATGCGATGCCCCCCTGTGCCAAGTGCCCCCGAGGATTCCCAGGAGAATCACAGAACGGGTTGTGTGAGTCTGCGATGAGTCTCATGCCCTTGGATTTTTCTGCCGGGTTCGCCGACGCAAGGGCAGCCCAAGCTGGTACAATCCCACCGGACCCTATCACTCGGAGGATGAGCCAATGACAGAGTTACAGGCACTGACGGAACGGATGGACAAGGTCGAACGACAGAACCGCCGGCTCAAGCGTGCGGGCGGTGTGGCTGCGGTTGTCGTGGTCGCTGCGATGGTCATGGGGCAGACGACGCCGGTGAAACAGGCGCCCGAAACGCGGGTTGTCACGGCGGAGCGATTCCAACTCGTGGACAAGGACGGGAAGCGCCGCGGAGGGTGGGGTGTGGCCCCGGATGGCGGGACGGCGCTGCAACTCTACGACAGGGACGGGAAGCGCTGCGGTGGGTGGGGGGTGTCCCCGGATGGCGGGACGGCGCTGCAACTCTGGAACAAGGACGGGAAGCGCCGTGGGGCGTGGAGTGTGTCCCCGGATGGCGAGACGGCGCTGCAACTCTACGACGAGGACGGGAAGCGCCGCGGAGGGTGGGTTGTGTTCCCGGATGGCGACACGGCGCTGCAACTCTACGGCAAGGACGGGAAGCGCCGCGGAGAGTGGCGTGTGCTTCCGGATGGCGAGACGGCGCTGCAACTCTACGACAAGCGCGGGAAGGGCCACGGTGGGTGGGGTGTGGCCCCGGATGGCGAGACGGCGCTGCAACTCTACGACAAGAACGGGAAGACCCGCGGGTTGTGGAGTGTGTTCGCGGATGGCTCAACAGGTCTAGTGCTAAACGACAAGGATGGGAAGACCCGCGGATTATTGGGTGTGCTCCCGGATGACTCAACGCGTCTACAGCTGTTCGACAAGGACGGCAAGACCATTTTCGAAGCGCCATAGCTCGCGCGCCCATCGTGCGATGAATCCGACGCCGACGGGAGCAGAGTGCTTGCTGAGTCCTTGGCGATCACGGTGGGGCAATGCCCGCCCCGGTCACTCAAGAGCCTCACGCGCGGGCGCGCGTGACACGCCGTTGCCGACGTTCTGCCCGGCGATTCACTTAACTCGCGGCCTCGGTGGGCTCCATTTGAGGGGCTGGGGCGTGCGTGCCTGCTGATTTGTCGCTGTGCTCACCGTCGCTCCCTCCAGTGAGACTGTAGCGTCAAAGAGCGGTCATGCACGCCGAACACTCAAGTAAGGTACCTCACCACAACGGGGTGGGGGGCGTGGTTCGGATTCTGAGCCGCTAAATGGGTCCCATGCCGACCATGCCCCGCGATTTTTTCTCACCGCCAGCCGACTGCCGACCAACCATCGACAGCGCTCGCCGTCAGCGGGGATACCCAGCGCGCGCCGTCTGTGCGTGGTGGGTCTCCGTCAACCGGTCCACGACTCCCATCGCCCGCTCGAATGACACCGGCCGCAACGTCGCGGGCGGTACATCCACCGCGATGGTCCACGCTTCACCGACCACGCACGTCGCCCGGCAGCTAAGCGGCCCGGACCCGCCGCCCCGTAGCTGGTCCGGGTGAACGATGGCCACGAATCCCAAAGGCAATGAATCCGACTCCGCCAGCATGATTGACTCCCTTCCGTCAGACAACCAGAGTAGCCCAGAGAAGCGCTCTCCAAGGCGCCCAGCGCACCGCTGAGCGGTTCCCTCGGTGAGCGCGACCGATTACATCCCCGAAGCGCTGAGAGCGGCTTAGAACGCTTCCTTCGTCGCAGTTCATCGCGGTGCAGTGTCATCGTTGGAGGCGTGCGTCACCATCGCCAGCACGCCCGCTTTGACCGCGCCCGGCAGCGTCGGCCATGCGTCGATGACCGCCGCTAAATCGGCGTCGGCAGTCGTTTCGCGTGCACATTTGGTCCTGTATTTGGTCCGGTCGCTGTTGGTGGGTTCTGTAAGTGGTTGCGGTTCCACGGGTTGTGAATCCGGCGCACTTGGTTGTGGTCCAAGGGGTCGGGGGTTCGAATCCCCTCGCTTACCCGTTCTCACATTCTCTGAAACCCGCTCAGAACGGACGGAAACGGCGGTTTCCTGCGAATCGCCGGATGACACATCTCCGTCACTAGAATCAGTGTCACTGCACGGAGCGGTGGCCTTCGCTGACGGGCGGGTTCAGAGCCGCGAGAACGGTGGTCTTCGCCTCCGGAGACGCGAGAATCCACTGTTGCCAACCCGCGCGATAGACCTGCCACTCTGCTTCGGAGTGGCAATCGGGGTCATCCCATTCCTCTTCGGAATCGCCATCGGGACCATTGTTGGGTTCGCATGCGGACACGTTCACCTACTTCTCCGGGTCCGACCAGGACGCGACAGCGGGTAGGTACGCCGAGACTTCATTCGGGCGTTCGTGTGGGTAAGGCAGACGCTTCGATGCGGTCGTCCCCATCTGCGAATTCTGCTTGCGGATCCCGATCCCCACCGCGCTCCAGGCGCCATCAGGGCAATCGCATCTAATCTGTCGTTCCTGAGTGCTTTTTCCCCAAATTTCCACATATTCGGGGTTTGTTAGGGTTGCGCCATGCGCGCCGAGCGCCTACGTTGT
>Ga0190284_1000321_pt1 | contig 30277 bp, 22 predicted proteins | sample 48691812_MG_FD_161668 | JGI IMG/M metagenome (GOLD analysis project Ga0190284, IMG submission 161668) | Hydrothermal vent microbial mat bacterial communities from Southern Trench, Guaymas Basin, Mexico - 4869-18-1-2_MG | ecosystem: Environmental > Aquatic > Marine > Hydrothermal vents >...
CCAGGTCCAGCCTCCGCGACCTCCACTCGGTCCGCCAGACCCTCAAGTCCAATAACGCCGCATAATCCAGAGAACACGAAATCCCACATTTCGTGCCGGCACCATACAAAACCATCCACTCGTCCGTACAACCCTTCTGTAACGGGCTCTTGCATGGAGCCGAACCAAGGCAGACGGGAGGAGAGAGATGGATGCAACGAACGGCAGGGGGGGGATGATGGAGCACGTCCAGCCAGACCGTCGCGGCGACGAGGCAACAGACCGAGAAGGGACGCTCGGCCTGAGCAGCGTGTAACGCGATGGGGCCGGTACTGATTCAGCCTTTACCACCGGTCCTGACCACCAACGAAGTCGCGGCGCTGCTGCGGTGCGAACCGCCGACCGTTCAGCGCTACGTCCACAATCACGAGCTCGTGGCCATCCAGATCGGCCGGGAACGTCGGTTCCGGGCCGAAGACGTGCTGGAGTTCATCGCCACGCGGCCCACCACGCAACGGTCCAACGGCAGGACCCGAAAGCAGAGCTCCTGACAACCAGGTTGCCGTCCGAGCGTCGTATCGAGACACCAGAAGGCCTGGCACTCTCTCTTTAACAACTCGAAACTCACGATCGCAAATGGCCGGAACGTCGGCGTCCGCAGGGTCCGACGATGATTCTTGGAAGGACGCATGTCTGGCGTAGCCGCCTGACGCTGCGCAATGGAGGGGAATCCATGATCACCAAAGTCGGACTGCGGCACGAGCCAGGACGCAAGCTGCCCTGGCTCGTCCAGTGGTGGACCGATCCCGATCCCGACACCGGGAGGCAACAGAGGCGAACCAGGGCGTTCGAGTACAAGCGGGATGCGGTAGCCTTTCAGGCGGACAGGCAAGCCGAGATAGACAGCGGCGAGCGACGTACCGTCCGAAAAGACGTGACGCTGGGCCAAATGTGTGACGAATTCTTGAAAGCCCGTGCCGCTCATCTCAGCTACAAGTCACAGAAAGGCTACCACGATATGGCGACCCAACTCCGGGAGCATTTCGGGGCATCCAAGCTGCTGTGTCAGATCGAGCAACGCCACGCCGAAAGGTTCATGGCCACACGAAAGCGTCGGGACGGACGGCCCGGTGATCTGAGCCGTACCACAATTGCCGGATATCTCATCTGTGCCAAGGCCATCTTCGGCGCCGCACTGGAGTGGGGCTACATCGCCCGCAACCCGTTTGTGCCGGCAGCGCGGCCAGGTCACAGGGGCCGCGATTCGTCGCCTCTGCGGGTGAGGGCGAAGCCGAGGCCATGGCAGCACATCAGGCCGGATGAATTCCTGCGGTTTCTGGCGGCGGTCCCGGACGTACGCCGCCGGGCAGCCTTTTGGCTCATGTATGGGTGCGGGCTTCGGCCGGGCGAGGTCTACAACCTGACGGCGGACAAGATTGACCTGCCGGGGCGAGAGGTACATATCGAGAACCGCGAGGCGACCCCCGACGTGCCACCCTTCAAGATCAAGTGCGCCGAGCGGAGCGACGACAGCAAGGAGCGGTCGGTCCCGATCCCCGAAGCCGCCGTATCCGATTTGACGGAAGTGATCAGGTTGTCGTTCACGTCAGGCGGGTTCGTGGTGCTGACCGGTGAGCGGTACCACCACGTCCGCGAGGCGTGGCGTCGGTGCCAAGTGGGAGAGCCGTGGGGGCCGAACAACGTCGTCCGTCCGTGGCAAAACGAGGACATGATCAACAACGTCTTGCGGGGCACCAAGCGGGCGTTGCGGCGAGCCGGTATCGAGTTGACCGCCCCGTTCAAGCTGAACACCTTCCGCAAGTCGTTCGCCCAGAACCATGCGGATAACAGCACCCCGCCCAAGACGCTCGCCAGTCTACTGGGGCACTCCGACACTCAGATCACGATGCAGTTCTACAACCGGGTGACCGACGCCAACGTACGGGAGGCCGCCCGGACCATCAACCGGCTTTTCGCAACTGATCGCGAGGGAAGGAACGCCGGATAAACCCCGCAGTCTCCCCAGGGCATTACCACTGGATTACCACTGGCCGGCGTTTGGAGGTCTGATTCTATAAAATGAGGCGGGCGCAACGCCAACAAACCGGCGCCTGATTACCACTGGATTACCACTGGCGCCGGTTTTTGGCCGTTTTCGGCGCCTCGCGAATCGCCGTAAGTCCTTTCCCCACAAGGACTACGCCGCCAGGGACTCGAACCCCGGACCCGCTGATTAAGAGTCAGCTGCTCTAGCCAACTGAGCTAGCGGCGCTTACTGTTTGTCGATAAAGGAGTTATGTTTTCTCCGAGAATCCACGAGAACGTCCTGGACATCCGCACACGGTGGCCATCATACGGCAGGCGACGATGAAGGTCAAATCGGAAACCAAGATGGCAGCACGTACGCGATACGGCAAAGTTCATGAGCCACGACGATGTAGCCCCGATTGCGATTCCGCTTGCCTCCGTCGGTGTACCGATCGAAGATGGCCCGAAAGCGGCCTCCCTTGCACACCGCGCCGTGAGCGGCTTCGATCCACGCCCACTTCAGCGTGCGACAACCCACCTGTGCTACCTTGCGATTCGGTCTCATGGCTGTCTCCCAATGCCAAGGTTCTCACGCCGGAGATCATACGCTCCGGCGTATCCGCGAACGGATTGAGGCCACCGGCGATCGCGTCAGGACCCGGTCGCCCCCGTTCACTCAAGGGTTTGTGGGAAAACCCAGTTGACCTGCCACGTCCGATTTTCGTAGAATGATGTGTGTAGCGTCTGACTGTCCTGAGAGTTCCAAGTGAGGCGCGGGTGCGGTTGATGTCCCCGTGGCCGGAACGTATGCGCGCTTCTCCGGGAGGCGATCAGAACAAACAGGCGTGTGCCACGTTTAAGGAGAAAATCATGCAGAGATATGTTCCGACGAGAGGATGGGGCGAATCCACCGGCGGTTCCACGTGCCGAGCTTTCAGCCTGGTCGAAGTGCTGGTCGCCGGCTCGGTCATCGTGTTCGCGCTGGCTATTCTGGCGCCTGCACTGGGCGCGGCGCGCGGTCGCGATGCCCTGGCGGACTGCCTGGCCAACATGCGCGCCATCGGCCAGGCCAGCCTGATCTACGCCAACGACGACCCCAACGAAATCATGATCCCGGTGCCCGATTACATGGTGCTGCCGAGGAGTTGCGGCGCCCTGGAGTGGGGCGGCAAGTCGGGCAGAGGACAGTCTACTGCAGCAGGAGACCCGTGCACTTCCATCTTTGGCACGGGGGCTTATCGCGGTCCGGCCCACCGGCCGCTGAACCCGTACCTCTACAAGGGCGGTTTTCACGACTACAACCCGCCTTACGGCGGCTCGCCCGATCCCGGCCCCGGCTGCATCAACTGGCTTAACGACACTCTACTGGATTTAGACATCTACCGCTGCCCGGCGGATACCGGCTACGCCGGCGGCGGGTTCCTGTACACGGCGGGGAGATCCGACCGTAACGAGAAACCCTTCATGCAGGAGGGGCTCAGCGCTTACGATCACTACGGTACCAGCTACATGGCCAACACGTTCTGGATCACTGGGGGCCTCAGCGGGCAGCGGCTCCGGAGCCAGTCGGTGTATCTCACCCCCCTCTCGCAGGTGCCATCCCCCGCGCACAGCATCGCCTATCAGGAGGTACCGTCGCGTTTCGTGTGGCTGTGGGGCAGTTGGTGTTCCCCGGATACGGGTTGCTGTTGGACCAACCGCGAGTCTCTTGTCCAGGGCGGTTTTGAGACTGTGCCCGGCTGGCATGGCCAGGATTTCCACTTCAATGTGACCTTCGCCGACGGTCATGCCGCAACGGTGGAGATGCAAGGGTGCATGCGCCCCTCCCCGCACCTCGGCCCGGGGAACTACCAGCCTGAAGGATGTGGTCCCGGCGTTGACCCCTATGAGTGTGATCGCTGCATGACCGTGCGCGGGCCGGGATGGCGACTGGATACGCTGCCCGCAATGTCTGTGCAGACGCCTTACCTTGCGGACTAGGCCTCCGCACGGATGTAGCCACGATGGTTCTGAAAGGGTGTTTGAAAAGCGGTCCCACGAACCGAGCCGCGACCGTAAGGGAGCGGTTCTTGCCCCCGAAACCAGACCGCTTCCTTACGGGCGCGGCTCGGATAAGGCTTCTTACACACCCTCTGAGACGCACGTATTTACGTCTGCAAATCGATCGCCCTATGTGAGAGGAATGTGTGATGATAAACGTCAAGAGCATGTTGAGTCTGTTCCGTGCGGCGGCCTGCGTTGGGCTCGCTGTCGGTCTGTTGTTCGTCGTGGCTGCGGCCCAGGGCCAGACCACGCGGTACGTCGACCAGGGGGCCTCCTCTGAACGAGGGCCTGCTCGCCCCACGGCGTCGTTTGGCCGCATCCAGCAGGCCATCGAAGCCAGCAACGACGGCGACGAGGTCGTGGTCCACGATGGCACCTACGTCGGCGGATTCGATTTCCGCGGTAAGCGGATTACGCTCCGGTCAGCCAACGGTCCGGACAAGTGCGTCATCAGCGGTGGAGGCGTTGTCTTGCGAAACGGCGAAACGACCGAGACCCGCATCGAGGGATTCACGATCACCGGTGGCCGTGCCGCCGCGTCATCGCGAGGTGGAGATCCCTGGGGTGGGGCGATGCTCATCTACCGCGCCAGCCCCACGGTCGCCGACTGCGTCTTCGAGGACAACTCCGCCGAGTGGGACGGCGGCGCAATCGCGATCTTTCGCGGCAGTCCGGCCATCATCAACTGCACGTTCATCAACAACACCGCCGGCAACGACGGCGGCGGAATCTGCAACCGCGACGGCAGCCCCACGATCACCGACTGCGTCTTCGCCGACAACAGCGCCGACAGTGACGGCGGCGGCGTCTACACCGACTCCTACTTCGAGCCCGCCGACGTAACGCTGACCGACTGCGCGTTCTTCGGCAACACCGTCAACGGAGCCTACGGCTATGGCGGCGGCCTGTGGAGCGGCGGCAACACCACCCTGGTCAACTGCACGTTCAGCGGCAACACGGCGTTCGCCAGCGGGGGAATCTCCAGTTTCTGGGATAGCACGATACTCGCCGGCTGCACGATCAGCGCCAACTCGGCCACCGACTTCGTGGGAGGGCTGTACGCGGACGGGTTCAGCAGTGACCTGACGGTAGTGAACTCCATTCTGTGGGGGAACAGCGACGCGGGCGGGACCGATGAACTCGCCCAGGTGTACGCGGCGGACGGCACGCTGACGATCGATTCCAGTTGCATTGAGGGCTTGACCGGCGAGCTGGGAGGCTGGGGCAACATCGGCGACGATCCGCGGTTCGCCGACGCGGACGGTCCCGACGGCATGGTCGGTACCGACGATGACGACCTGCACCTCTCCGCCGACTCGCCCTGCATCAACGCGGGGGACGACGCCGCACCCATCGTGCCCGAGTTTGACTTCGAGGGTGATCCGCGGGTCCAGATGTGCCGCATCGACATGGGCATTGATGAGACCGACCTCTTCGTGGACTGTCAGTCCAACGGGCTTTCCGATGCCTGTGAGATCGCCGCGGGCAGCAGTCTCGACTGCACCGGCAACGGCATCCCGGATGAGTGCGAACCGGACTGCAACAGCAACGGCGTAGCCGATAGCTGTGACATCGCGGCCGACACGAGCCGGGACTGCAACAGCAACGATGAGCCCGACGAGTGCGAGCCGGACTGCAACACGAACGGGGCTCCCGACGACTGCGACCTCGTCTTCAGCACGAGCCAGGACTGTAACACGAATGGCACGCCGGATGAATGCGAACCGGGCACGGTCGAGCCCTGCGTGCGGTACGTTGACGCCGCAGCCATCGGCGCCGCCGACGGCACGAGCTGGACGAACGCCTATGCCGATCTTCAGGATGCCTTGGCTGATGCGGCGTCAAACGGGGCGGTCAGCCAAGTCTGGGTTGCGACCGGCACTTACAGGCCGGATCGCGGCACGGGATCGCAAGAAGCCGGTTTCGTGCTGGTGAGCGGCGTGGCGATCTACGGCGGGTTCGCGGGCACCGAGATCAGGCTGAACCAGCGCGATCCGGAGACCTACGAGACTACGCTGAGCGGCGATCTGGACGGCGACGATCTGCCCGGTTTCGTTAACTACGACGACAACAGCTATCACGTGGTGATCGGCAGCGATGCCGACGACACCGCGACGCTCGACGGCTTTACGATCTCGGGCGGTAACGCGGTTTGTTCCGATCCGGAGCCCTGCGGGGGCGGGATGTACAACGACGGATCGAGTCCCGCGGTGTTCCAGTGCGTGTTCAAGGAGAACCGCGGCATCGCCATGCACAACAGCAGTGTGGGCAGCCCGACGGTCGTCGGTTGCACCTTCGTAGCCAACGACGGCGGAGGGATGATCAACGACGGCGGGGCCTGGCCTTACGTGAGTGATTGCAGCTTCGAGTCGAACGTCGGCAGCGGGATGATCTGTCATCGGGAGAGCAACCCGGTGGTGACCGGCTGCACGTTCAGCGGCAACGCAGCCGACCGCGGCGGCGGCATGGCCCTCTACGAGTGCCGTCCGATGATTGTCGATTGCGCGTTCATCCAGAACTCGGCGTTCGGCGCCTACATCGCCGGCGGCGGGATGTACGTGGAGGGTGCGCGGCCCCAACTGTTCAACTGCACGTTCAGCGAGAACATCGCCGAAAGCAGGGGTGGCGGCATCTACAACGTCGGCGGATTGCGGCTGACTGACTGCACGCTTACCGGCAACTCAGCCGTCGACCAGGGCGGTGGAATGTACAACGGACAGGGGTACGGGCCGGATGGTCGCTTCACGCTCACGCGTTGCACGGTCAGCAACAACTCAGCTCCCGACGGCGCCGGGATCTTCAGCGACGGCGGTACGACGGCGACGGGCTGCACGTTCAGCGGCAACGTAGCCGCTGGTGACGGTGGCGGGATGTACGACGCCGGCTACCCAACACTGACGAACTGCACGTTCCGCGGCAACTCGGCCGAGAACGGTGGTGGTGTATACGTGTTTTACGGATACCAGTTGATCGGCTGCGGTTTTGGCGACAACTCGGCTACCGCCTACGGCGGCGGAGTTTACACTGCGAGTTACGGCGGGAGGTACCCGCACCTCCTGACGAACTGCACATTCCACGAAAACACGGCGGGTGTTGCCGGAGGCGGATGCTACCGTCTCGGCGATGAAGAGCTGGCGTTGACCAACTGCATCCTTTGGGGCAACAGCGACGCCGGCGGTGCGGATGAGTTCGCCCAGCTCTACGTCGAGGATTCCGCGAATCTCGAGATTAACTACTGCTGCATCCAGGGGCTCAGTTCCTATGACGGCGGCATCGGGAGCACCGATGCGAATCCCCTCTTCGCCTTCGCGGATGACTTCCACCTCATGCCCACATCTCCGTGCATCGATGCCGGTACGAGCGGTGTACCCAACACACCCTTCTGGGAAGATTGGGAATGGTTATGGGTGTTGCCCCCCACGGACCTGGACGGCAACCCGCGCGTGATCGACGGCGGCTGGGACGTGCGAGCGATCGTGGACATGGGAGCCTACGAGTATCAGGCCGACTGCAACGACAACGGCGTTCACGATCGCGACGACATCGCGGCTGGAACGAGTGACGACTGCAACACCAACGGTTTCGCCGATGAGTGCGAACCCGACTGCAACAGCAACGGCGTCCCCGACGGGTGCGACCTTCTCGGCGGGCACGATTGCTGCGGCACGGCGCATGGGCCCGGGTGCAGCAACCCGGCCATCCGGGACTGCGTCTGTGCGATTGATCCCTACTGCTGCGAAGTGGATTGGGACCGGCTTTGTGTGGAAGAGACGGCGGACGAAGGATGCTTCAACTGCCAAGTCGATAACGACTGCAACACGAACAGCATCCCTGACGAATGCGACATCAGCACGGGAACCTCGGCGGACGCCAACACGAACGGGATTCCCGATGAGTGCGAAGGCTGCCCGTACATCTACGACCTTGACGGCAGTTGCTTCGTGGACGCGACTGATCTCGGTCTGTTCGCCCCGTGCTGGTTGCTGTCCGACGGTGAAGCCGGCTGGAACGAAAACGAGTGCGCCGACAAGGACTTCGACTGTAGCGGTACGGTGGACGCCATCGACCTGGGTCTGTTCGCCGGCGCGTGGCTGAAGACGTCCGACGAGTTTGACCCGGCGGCATACCCGGAATGCCGACCCTGCGGAGCAGCAGGCATCATCTGCCCGTGGCTGGAGTAGGGTCCGCTCCGCGGACCGAATCATGCTGGTTCGCACAGCGGACCCTACGGAACCGAGCCGCGACCGGGAGTGGAGACGCAGGGGATGACGGTCTGGGGGGACCGCTTCCTCACGGGCGCGGCTCGGACGGACCGCTTCCTCACGGGCGCGGCTCGGACAGACCACTTCCTGACGGTCGCGGCTCGGATAACCCGCAGGAACACGTCTGGCGAGGCACCAGGCTTTGTCTGACAACCCGGTTTCTGTGACGCCCTGAGCCTCGCAGGCCCAGAGCCGGCCCGGGCGTCGGCCGCTGCGGAAGCGGTCAGTACAGCCCCCAGGAACCGACGCCCCCGCGGGGCTGACAAGCAACCCGCCCAATCGGTCACGGCCCCCTTGCGGAATCCTGACCGAACCCGCCTTGACGTTTTCGCGAACCCAGGGCAGGATACGCTCTGCTGTCGCCCTTGTGTGCGGAGTTTCGGCCGGCGCGGTCGTGGGGGGTGGCGCGTGAATCGGGAACCGGATGCGCGGACGAGCACGGATCGTCCACGCGGTCCATAAAGAGTAAGCGGTTGCCAGTGTTGTCTAGAGCCTGTTTGACACTTTGCGGGTGTGTCGTGCTTGCGGCGAGCCTGTCGGCGCGGGGGCAGGGGCGGCGCGAGCCGGATGCCTTCCTGAATCAGCAACGGGAGATTGAGGAACGCCTCCGCCGCCAGGCTGACGAAGAGCTGCCCGCCACGCAGGCGGTCGATTTCGACTACGGCGGATGGTACAGTTTCCATCTGTTCATCTACGACGACGGCGTCAACAGCTCGCGGACCTTCCGGCGGAACGATCTACGGCTGTGGGGGCGGCTGGCGCTGGACGAAGGCGCGCACACGATCTACGCCCGCACGCGGCTGAGCTTCCTCGATTTCAACACCGGCGACTCCTTCGACGGACGGGACAACGACTGGGAAGGGCCGAATCTGGAACGTGGGTACTACCGGTTCGACTTGCGTCGCGCGATGAAGGCCTACGCGAACCGGGACGTGGACTACAACCTCACAGTGAAGATCGGCCGCGACCTGGCGACGTTCGGCACGGGGTACGCCCTCTCGACGCCGCTGGACCAGGTGTGGATTCGCGGAGAGCACCACGACGTGGCGGTCACCGGGCTCATCGGGCGCACGGTCGGCAGCAGTGACGACCTCGATTCGTCGCGGTCCACGGCTCGAACGCGGCGTGCGTTCTTCGGGTTGGAACTGCGCTACCTCGGGTTCGACCGCCACGAACCGTTCGCCTACGTCCTGTGGCAGCGCGATCACAACCACGATTCGTTTCCCACGTTGTTGCAGCAATACGACTACGATTCGTTCTACGTGGGCATCGGCTCTGAGGGCGAGTTGCTCACCAACCTGCGCTACTCCACGGAGTGGGTCTACGAGAGCGGGCACAGCTACGGGAACCGCCGTTTCCTGCACCAGGACGTGATCCGTGCCTGGGCGTTCGACGTGGAGTTGGAATACCTTTTCGACGCCAAAGGGCACCCGCGGACATCGCTCGAGTACATGTTCGCCAGCGGCGACGAAGACCGCTTGGGCAGCCCGACGGACGCGATCGGTGGCAATCGCAACGACCGCAATGATCGGGGTTTCAACGGGTTCGGCTGGCGCGATACGGGCCTGTCGTTCGCGCCGGGGCTGAGCAATATCCACATCTGGCGTGCCGGGGCGTCCTTTTTTCCCTTTGAAGACAGCCCGCGGTTCCGCCGCCTGGAACTGGGTACGGACTGGTATCTGTATCACAAGAACCACCGCAGCGGTGCCGTCTCCGACTATACGGCGGATAAGGGTTCGGGCTACCTCGGGTGGGCAATGGACTACTTCGCCAACTGGGACATCACTCCGGACTTGGCGTGGACGGCGCGGTACGGCGTGTTCTTTCCCGGGCGAGCTTTCAGCGACCAGACAACGCGGACATTCTTCCTTGTGGGGGTAACGTGGCGGTTCTGATGGCACATCGAGATTCCAGTTTCCGCGGCGCAGCCGATCCGAGCCCCGAGCGCGAGCGAGCGGGCAGAGGACCCGTTGCTCGCGCTCCGGGCTCGGAGTATGGTCGCGTCTTCGTGAACACGCACTTGCGCAGGAACAAGCTTGCGGCGCTCGCACTCGTGGCGCTCGCGCTCGGTTGTGGGGGCGGGTGCGCGACTCCGAAGCGGACGTTTCAGCCGGCCCAGGACCCGAACACCCTGAACGAAATCGAGTTTGTTCACTATCTTGCAGCGCTGCCAACGGTCAGCATGGACGAAGCGTATCAGGCGATGTTGCTTCTGGCTGACGGAGAGAACTCGGCGACGGACTTCGACCAGCGGCGATCGATCCTGGTCAGTCGCGGCGTGGTGCGCGAGTCGTGGGGTCTTGGGCTCGACGATGTTTTGGACAAGGGCACTTTGGCCTACATGATCGTGAAGACGTGCAAGCTGTCCGGCGGGGTGAATGATGCCCTGTTGGGTTCGTGGGGATTGGGTGACCGGCGGTACGCCCTGCGCACCGCGATCTGGCACGAGATGATGCCCTACGGGGTACCCTATCACGCGGTGACCGGCGGCGAGTTGCTGGCCGCCATCACCACGGCGGCCGAGTACCTGGAGCCTGAGGGACCCGCCGACATGTAGCGTCGCCCCTTGTGGGCGGCGTACCTGGGTGTCTCGTCACCCACAATGGATGGCGCCACATTGGGGATGAACCGATGGCAAGAGGCTACCTTATCTTGGCGGTCGCTGTTGCTTTGCTCTGTGCGTCTTTGGGGCTCCCCCGCGCGTTTGCCCAGCAGGCCGACACGACAACGCCCGCTACGAAACCCGCCGACAACACGGAGACCGCAGACACCAAGCTCACCGAGGCCGAGGAACTCCGTGCCGAGGTGATCGAGGTCAAGGGTCTCGTCGAGCGTTCCGCGATCGGCCCAGGTCAGGCGGACACGGCGGAGGTGGCGTGGACGCCCGTGAAACAGGGCGAGAAGCTCAGCGGTGGAACGCAGATTCGCACGGGCTTGCGGGCGCATTTGGTCCTTCGCTTCGGCGACACCAGCGTGGTGATGATCAAGCGCGCGACGCTGGCGAGCATCGACCAGTTCTACCGCGAGGCGGATACGGAAGCGGTCCGGTTGGGGCTGGGCTACGGCGCGGTCCGTGGTGGGACCACAGAGGGGACCGTGCGCAGCGATTTCGTGGTCGATTCGACCGTGGCGACGTTGGCCAAACGGGGCACCGAAGGCTGGGAGTTCCAGGTCGAGCCGTACACCGGGCGTTTTCACGTGTCGCTGGCTGAGTCGGGTCTACTGGAGGCATTGGAGAAGCTGACCGGACAGCGGCGCCTCGTGCGCCCTAGCGAGTACGCCAACCATGCCAACATCGGAGCGATGTGGGTCAAGCAGGACATCTTCGATCGTACGGTGCACTTCTTCGCCGCGGAGTCGATTTCGGGATCTGATTTGGCCTTTAGCATGCGCAATCCTGACGGAATCGGCGTGACCGGACCGGGATTGGGGACCGAGGCCCGGGTGTTGAGCGGGCGTCCCGCCGCACAGGCGCCCCCGGACCGGCTTGACGGGCGACGTGGGCAGCAAAACCTGTTCGATACGCTTCTGTTGCAGCCGTCGTTCGTGGTCCGCCCCGAGGGCGACTTCGGCGTAGGCCCCACTTTCGACGTGCTTTTGCCCAAATCGCAACGGAAGGCCTTCAGCCGTGCGGGGCGCGGCAGCGACTGGGTACGCCGTAAGGTGAACCGACGACTCACCATTCACCGCGGGCGATGACGACAGTCGAACGAAAGTCGCGGCCGACGTTCTAGCCGGTCGTTTTCCCAATGAAATGGATCGCGATCCAGATTCGGGGATGGGGGATGGCCGTCGGGGTCATTGTCACCCTGACGACGGTGCTGCTCTACGGAGCGGGTCTGTTCGACCGCCTGGCGCTGGCTGCGACGGACTGGCATTTCAAGCACGTCAATCGCATCGACGCCTCAGCCGACATCGTGATGATCGACATCAACGATTTCGCGCTGGAGCGCGTCCACAAATGGCCTTGGCCGCGAAGTTTCCACGCCGAGTTGGTCGACCTGCTGCACGAACTCGGCGCCGCCGCCGTCCTGATGGACGTGGTGTTCTCCGAGCCGACGGCACCGCGTCTGGAACACCCGGGATTGAGTCCGGATCATGACGTGGACCGCACCGTGGAGGTCCTCGGTGAGATCCGCCTTGAAGACGCAGTCAAGGACGACGACCTGCTAGCCGAGGCGATGCGAGCCGCGGGCAACGTTTATCCGGCGATGTTTCTCCGCCTGTCGAAGCCGAGTGTAACGGTGCCGCAGTTGCTGTCCGACGCGGCCGAAATGCTGCGCGGGGCGCCATCGATGTCGGCGGACGAGTTGGCCGCCCGGATCGGCTCGGTGCCGGAGGGCAATCGCGAAGGCCTTTACAACCGAGCCCGAATCCTCAGCGCACTCCATGATGATTTCGGTTTGGAGGTAGAGCAGGTTGCGGCATACCTGGACGTGCCGGCCGAATTGGTCGACCGGTACCTTGCCGGGATGAGACGTTTCGTGGTCCGGCGGCGGGTCGTCGAGTATCTGGACAAAGAACCCGGCGCGGGTTTCGCCGAGCTACGCACACACTTCCTGCCGTCTCTACGGGCTGACCAGAACTCGCCCGCGAAACAGGAACTGCTGCGAGCGTATCGCGCGTGCCGTTCTCTGGGTGTCATCCTGTCGGGCGCGCCTGCTGTGCCCGCCTCTCTGGTTGGGCGGATTCCCAACGGCTGGGACGTCACACCACCGCTGGACAAGTTCGCGGTCGCGGCGCGGTACACCGGGCTGGTGACCTTCGAGAAGGACCCGACCGGCGGAGTGCTGCGCCAGGTACCGATGGTGATCAACGTCCGGGGCAAGCTGATCAAGCAGTTGGGGTTCGCGGTGGCCTGCGACCGCCTGGACATCGACGACGCATCGCTGGCGATGGACGAGGCCGGTTTCCTGACCATGTCCGACCGCCGCGGCGAGCACACCTGGCGCGTTCGCCTGGACGAGAACGGGATGGCGGTGCTCAACTGGCACGTCGACCGCGAGCGGCCGCTCTGGCAGCACAGCTTCCGGCACGTCGCGGTGTCGCGGATCATGGAGGTGGCCCTCAACCGCCGGGGCATCCGACAAAACGCGGCGCTTGCGGGCCTGAGAATGGCCCAGGCGGTGCAGCTTCGTTTCGCCGATCAGCCGTCGGCCTACGCCGAGTACGAACTTCTGGTGCGCACGCGCAACGACCTGCGCTGCGGACGGGCGACGCCGGCACAGGCCCCGACCACCGACCCGACGGAACTGGATACACGCATCGAGACCGTCGAGAAGGCGACGCTCGGATGGCTCGGCTTCGCCGTTCAATCGATCGAAGGCTTGGAGCCGGAATCCCCCCAAGAGGCGCGCCAGTTTGCGCTGTACCGTTCTCTGGAAAGGGACTTGGTCCTGGGCGAACTGGGCGCCGACGTCGAGCAGAAGAACGCCGATCTCGTGCGGCGCAACGACCACATCCTCGACCAGCTCCGCCCGCTCATCGAGAACAAACTGTGTTTCGTCGGCTACACCGCCGCCTCCGTGGCGGACATGGTGAACACACCGGTGTTCGAGAACATGCCGGGTGTGATGGCCCACGCCAATGTGGTCAACACGTTCATCCAGAACCGTTTTCCGCGGGTCGCCGGGCCGGTGATGAACGGCGCGTTGCTGATCCTGGCGGGGTTGGTAGTGACACTGATCACCAGTTCGCGCGGGCCGTGGGTCAGCCTGATTTCGGTGTGCCTTGTGATGGCACTTCTGCTCGTCGGCGGCGCACTGCTATTCTACCATGAGGTCTACATCGTCGCATCCATCGTTGGTGTGGTGGGCGTGTTCGTCTGTTGGGCGTTCATTACCCTCTACCGCCAACTGACCGAGGAGCGGCACAAGCGCAACCTGGCCCGGGCGCTGGGGCGTAGCACGTCGCCGGCGATCGCCACCGAGATCATCCGCGGCCCCGGGCATGTGGACATGTCGCCTCAGCCTGCCCGGGTAAGCTGTTATTTCAGCGACCTGCAGGGGTTCACCGCGCTCAGCGAACACCTGGGAGCGGCGGATACCCAGGTGATTCTGAATCGTTACCTCGAACGGATGAGTGACGTGCTGGTGCCCCATCGCGCCTTCAGCAAGTTCATGGGCGACGGGATCTTCGCGTTTTTCAACGCCCCGCTGCTGCCAGTCGAGCGGCACGAGGTCGTGGCATGCGAGGTGGCGTTGAAGTGCATCGAGGCGCTGGAGGCGCTCAAAACGGAACAGGCTTCCGGGCCGCTCGCCGACGTCTTCGGCGGGCTGTTCATGCGCGCGGGGGTCCACACCGGAACCGTGTACGTCGGCGAGTTCGGCAGCGACAACCAGACCGACTACACCTGCATCGGCGACACGGTGAACCTCGCCGCCCGGCTCGAACCGGCCAACAAGGTCTTCGGTACACAGACGATCGTCTCGGAAGCGTGCCGTGAGGCGGTCACCGATTCCTTCGAGTTCCGTCCCCTGGGCCGGCTCCAGGTGAAGGGCAAGCAGCACGCGGTTGCGGTTCACGAGTTGCTCGGGCGGACCGGGGAGTTGGACGACGAGCGCATCGCCTGCGCCCGGCGGTTCGGGACAGCCGTGCTGCTGTTCCAACAGCGCCGCTTTGCCGAGGCGCGGAAGGCGCTGGAATCCTGCGCGAAGGAACGGGCACAGGACGCGGCTGTGGACTTGTATCTCGCTCAGGTTGCGCGGTATTTGCGTACGCCACCCCCTGACGACTGGAACCAGGCGATTCAACTGACCACGAAGTGACCCGCCGGGCGCGGCGAGGATGTTTGACAGGCGCTGTTCGGTGCGAAGAATGAACCTGCGAACACGGGAACTCGCAACAGGCGTGGTTAGCCCATGTCACGACGCAACCTTATCTGGATCGCCGTGATCCTGGCGATCGCTTTGCTGTTCTACCATCTGCCGCGTATGGCGGCCGAGCCGGACTCCGTCGAGCGATCCTACGGCCCCCTGCTCGAGGTGGACGCGCTCATCCACCAGAAGTACGTGGAGCCGGTCACGGACGAGCGTCTCGTGGAGGGCGCCATCCGCGGAATGATGCGCCAACTCGATCCCTACAGCGGATACATCGGCCCGGCGGAGATGGAGTCGTTCCGCCGCGGCACACGGGGAAGCTACATCGGTATCGGCGTGGAGACCGGCATGCATCACGGGCGACTCACGATCATCGCACCGATCGAGGATGGGCCGGCCATGCGCGCCGGCGTCCGCGCCGGAGACGCAATTCTGGCCGTGGACGGGCAACCGACTGACGATCTCACCGTCTCGGACGTCAGCGAGTTGCTGCGCGGACCGGCCGGCAGCAATGTCGAGTTAACCGTGAGACATCGCGGCAACGCCGAGCCGGAAAGGATTGCGGTCACTCGAGGCCCGGTCAGCATTCACGTTGTGAAAGGCTATCGTCATCTGGGACCGGGGCGGTGGGATTACATGATCGACCGCGCGGCGGGCATCGCCTATGTGCGCGTGGCGAGTTTCCAGGGCAACACCATTGACGATTTCGCAAACGTCCTTGACCAATTGCGCGGGGTCGGCGTCAGGGCGCTGATACTCGACTTGCGGTTCAACGCCGGCGGGTTGATCTCCCACGCCATTGAGATGGTGGATCGGTTTATCGCGGATGGAATCATCGTCTCGACGGTCACGCGCCGCCAAGCCATGCGCGACTACTACGCGCATGAGGAAGGGGTGTTGCAGAACCTCGAGCTGGTCGTGCTGGTCAACGGAGCGTCGGCCAGCGCCGCGGAGATCGTGGCCGGTTCGTTGCAGGCCCACGGGCGGGCCACGGTAGTGGGCAGTCGTTCCTTCGGCAAAGGCGTCGTTCAACACGTCATTGACCTGCGCGACCGTTCGGCGGCTTTGCGCCTCACCGTGTCCTACTACAAGCTGCCCGACGGCCGGATCATCCACAAGACCCCCGCCAACGCCGCCACAAATCTCTGGGGCATCATCCCCGACGTGGATGTGCTGCTCACCGACGTGGAAATCGAAGCCGTGCAGGAGAGCCGCCGCCGCGTAGATGCCGCCGTCAGCCGCCCGACGACCCAAAGAACGACCGATTCCCGTACCGCTCCCCCCCCCGACGCGCCGACCATTCCCATCGATCGCCAATTGGCCAAGGCGCTCAAGATCGCCACGCAGTAGTTCTCAATTCAACTGTAGCGGCCTGCGTCCCCGCAGGCCGAGAGTAGAAGACGTCCGGCGAGACGCCGGACGCTACGTTTGGACTGAAGCTGCTCTAGCCTGGGAGTGATTACCAAGACGTTTCCGATGGTCAGGGTGAAGGAGATCTTGCGCGCACACGGTCGGACCAGCCGGCGTCAAGGCCCTTAAATGAACAGTATTAGGGTTAGCGTCCATCCCCCTTATCGAATTCGTCACCTTGGAAGGTGTGGCCCAGATAGACGCGACGGACCAAATCGTCGTTAATCAGTTCCCTGGGCGTACCCGAGCGCAACTCCCGGCCCTGGTCAATGATGTAGCTTCGATCGGTCACAGCCAGAGTTTCCCGCACGTTGTGGTCGGTCAGCAGAATGGCAATGCCCCGCTCCTCCTTGAGGTGGACGATCTCGTGCTGAAGCTCCTGCACGGCAATCGGGTCGACGCCGCTGAAGGGCTCGTCGAGGAGAATCAGGGTGGGGTTGGTGATCAGAGCGCGAGCGATCTCCAGTTTCCGCCGCTCGCCCCCGGAGAGTGTTCGGGCCTCCTGCTTGGCCTGCCGTGTGAGCCCGAACTGCTCGATCAGCCTCCAGGCGGACTCTCGCCGCTCACGGTGGGATAGACCTCGCATGGTCTCCAAGATGGCCAGCAGATTCTGCACGACCGTCAGCCGCTGGAACACACTGGGCTCTTGCGACAGGTACCCCATGCCTCGCTGGGCCCGTTTGTACATGGGCAAATGTGCCACGTTCTCGCCGTCAAAAACCACATCTCCGTCTTCCGTGTCGATCATCCCGATTACCATGCGGAAGCTGGTGGTCTTGCCAGCGCCGTTTCGGCCCAGCAAACCGACAATCTCACCTCGATTGACCGCAAATCCCAGGTGGTCCACGACGGGGCGCCCACCGTATTTCTTCACCAAGTTCGTGACCTGCAACAATGCGTCTCTTGCCACGTTTAACACTACCTCCGTCCGCCCAGGTCCAGCGCGTGGACGAACTGTTGAAAACTACCTGGGGGAAATCCCCTAGTCACGACATTTGCAGCCTCATCCGTGCGACTGGTCCGCAACCGACACGGGACACGAGACCGGCATCGACACGCACCGGAGACAACGTAACCTGTTATCCGCAAAGACGTTACGGCTCGCGAAGCAGAATCACCGAGCACAATGCCGCACAACCTGCGGGTTTGAGCCCGCTCGCACCGAACGCATGGACCCCAGCCCCAGCCGATTCCCACGCGCCCCGCGACAATTGTGGATAACCCGTGCATCTCCTGCCCCGCGTCTCGCCTCCACTCTGCGACATCACACCCCGCTGGAAACGCCCAACGCCGTGCCGTCACACGCCCTCAGGATGACCAGGAACTCAGCGAATCCATCGCATGCGCCCAACGTTGGGAATCAGGCCGAAGCGGTCCAGAATCGGGATGAACGCCGACCGATGCCCGCTGGGCCAATAGACGAAGAAGGCCCTGCCGATCAACTGATCCGCTGGGACGGTCCCGAGTTGATAGCCTTCTCCTCGTTCAACGAGATGCGGGCCCACATGGTACCACAGCCGCGAGTCGCCGCTCGCCGGACTGTTGTCGCCCAGCATGAAGTACTCTCCGTCCCGCAGGAGGAACGGGTTGCCCGTCCCGGCCCACGCCACACCGGTGACTCCCGACAACACCGACAGAGGTCGGCCGAACCCCCGCACGGGTGAACGGTAGTACACGTCCCGCTCCGCCACCACGTGGCTCAATTCCAACGAGAGCCCGTGGGAGAAGATCTGGATCTCACCGTGGTCCGGTTCAGGCGCCAGTCTGCGCAGCGCCGCAATGTCAGGTGAGAACTGCTCCGGCGTGGTGGCCAGCAACTCCTCTCCGTCCACCGCCACCGACACGCGATAATCCACGTTCTGGAAGTCCACCACGACCGCCTGATCCATCACGAGCGGAGGCAGCTTCTCCACGGCGAGAGGTTCCTCCCCGGAAGGCAAGCCACCCTCTGTCTCATAGAGCCGCACGGCGCCGTCGGAGGCCAGTTCAGCCCAGAACGAGCGTTCACGTTTGGGAAGCTTCACCAGCAGGACACCCTCACCGCCGGTCGGGGTCCACACAAACCGCAGGCGGAGATCCGTCACACCACACAGCTTGCCCCTGTCGTGAATATTGTAGCCGACCCTGTCGATCGCTTTCTTCCCGCGCAGCGCCAAGCCATCGTAGCGATCGTCCTCGGCGTGAAACCTGAGTATCCTGCCCGTGGTGTCCCATCCACTCGCCGCCGGATCGATCTTCGCCCACCGCGGCTGACCGGGATCGAGCGACTGTGGGCGAGAATCGTGGTCGTACAGCACGGTCCAGAGCACATCCTGGGCCAGCGGCGTCTTGCGGCAAACCCGCATCTCACCGCTCAACTCGTCGAGCACATTCTGCCAATCGCTCCGCAGACGAGCCTCGATCCGCCGGGCCTCGGCGCTTTGGGAATCCGATGAGCTGCGCCGCAGGTACTTGGCGTGCCGGGCGTCGTCCAAAGCCTTCAGCAGCGACGGCTTGTTCGAGAGCCTGTCAACGGGCACCGTGTAGATATCGCCGTCGATGATCTCCAGGACCTCGCCGGGCAGGCCCACCATGCGCTTGATGAAGTTCGTGACGCCGTCCGACAGGTCGGTGTCGCTGGGGTCTTTGAATAGGGTGACGTCCCACCGTTTCGGTCCGAGGCGGGTGCCGCCGATGTCGTAAGGCCACTTCAGCGCCAGGATACGGTCACCGGATGCGGCGTTGCCCTTGTCGTCGTTGATCTCGACGATTCGGTTGTGGTGGTTGCAGTTGGGACACACGGCCACCTCATTGGAGCCCAGCAGGTCAGGCCGCCGCGCCCGGACCGAGGCGTCGGTCAACCCGTAGGCGAACTCCCAACCACAGTCGCTGCAGACAATCGTCCCGTGGCTACCGTACAGGGTGGCGGCCATCGAACCCGTGGGAATCACGAAGGCCTCGATGACGAACGCCCGGAAGACAAAGGCCAGAATGAACGCCACGACAATCGAGTCCGCGGTCTCCCGAGCCACTTCTTGCGAGGGCACCGGCGGGTCTGAGGAGGATGTTTTCGCGTTGGTTGAAATCGGCTTTGCCACCATCGATGCTCCACACGGCATTCGGATGCCACACCGCCGCCGGGCACGTCACCCTCGCGAATGGGCCGACGGCTACGCGAATCCTAGCGTCTTATCGGGTTCGCAGGAAGGGTAGTCAATAGATACGTGACTCGCATGGCGACGTGGTGCCGCACAGGCTGCGGGCGTGGGAGCCCGTTTGCCCCCAATCCTCACGGCGTCGGAGAATCACCCGCGCGTTGAATCGGCGCCAAGACGCGGTACACTGATGGGATACGTGGGAACCCGTGCCACCAAGAAACTGGGACCGAGGGCCTTTTCTTCTGGTCTTTATCGTGTTCATACTCGTCCTCGCCCCGACGTTCGGCTTGGTGGAGGGCTCCGTAGGCTCATCATACGTTCATAAGGAGCTTCCATCATGTTCTTGCATGTTTTCAGGGCTGTTTTCATTTTGTTGCTGGCGGGTGTGGCCTGGTTCTTCTTGGCCGGCGACAGTGATCCGATGGGCATCCCTCTCTTCGTGTGGATGCAGTATCACAAGGAAGTCGTTCTGCTGGCGAGCCTGCTGGTGGGCATCGCGGTAGTGGTCGTGGATGTCTTTATTCCGCAGAAATCGCTTGGCGTGGTCTCGGGGGTCTTCTTTGGTCTTGTGGTGGGGATGGTGGCGGCGTTCGGGCTATCCCTGATCATCAACCTGCTGGTGGGATCTTTCGGTGCAGAGCTGCGCCGGCCGGTGATCGCGCAGACGCCGGTGACGGATACCAGCTTCGAGACCGACCCGAAAGACCCCACGCGAAGCATACCAATAACCCGCACGGTGATGAAATCGGTGAAGTTCGGCTACCGCGACCATCCCTTCGTGAGTTCGCTCAAGCTCATGCTCGGCGTGGTGTGCTGCTATCTCGCGATCAGCTTCGTGTTGCAGACCAAGGACGACATCCGATTCATGATTCCCTACGTGGAGTTTGCCAAAGACACGCGCGGTGCGCACCCGCTACTGCTGGATACTTCCGTCATCGTCGACGGGCGCATCGCGGACATCGCCGAGACGCGCATCGTGGATGCGGAGATGATTGTCCCGCGCTTCGTCTTGCAGGAACTGCACAAAATCGCCGACAGTGCCGACAAGCTGAAACGCAATCGGGGGCGGCGAGGTCTGGACATCCTCAACAAGATGCAATCGAGCTCCAAAACGCATATCAACATATTGGACGTTCGCGCCGAACGTTCCGACGAGGGCAAGGGTGTTGATGAACTGCTCGTCGATCTGGGCGCCAAGCTCGACGGGCGGGTGGTCACCAACGACTACAATCTCAACAAGATCGCCCAATTGCGAGGCGTCGTCGTGATCAACATCAACGATCTGGCCAACGCCCTCAAGCCGGTCTTCATCCCCGGCGAGGCCATGTCCGTCAAGATCATCAAGCCCGGCGAGGAGGCCGGTCAGGGTGTTGGTTACCTCGACGACGGAACCATGGTGGTGGTCGAAGCGGCTCGGGACAAGGTCGGAGAGGTCGTGCCCGTGTCGGTGACCAGCGTGCTGCAGACGTCCGCCGGGCGCATGATCTTCGGTCGTCAGGAGGACACGGCAGGCGCTCCCCGACGTTCGCGCCCGGCTCAGGCAAGGACATGACCGCTCTTCGGGCGAATCGGCCGGCGCCGGCGGAAGCCGTCGGGTTCCGATGCCAAGCACCCCCGGCAGGCTCGAGGCAACCGCTCCCTCACGTTCGCGGCTCGGCATTTTGAGGCGTCCTAAGAGGAAAACTCTCCGCCGGGCGCGAAATCCGCCGCCGACGGGCGTATTATGGATGAATCGTCCGTGTGCGGATGATCGCGAACCCCAAAATGGAGAATCAACCATGAATTGTCTAGCGAACTCCCCTCTCATCACACTGATCGGTGCGGCGCTGGTGTGTTCTTCCCCGGCGTGGGCGGATGCGGATGAACCGCCGCTCATTGACCTGCAGTTTCCCGGCGGCAGCATTGCCGAGTATGTCGAAACGATCAACGACGCGGTTGACGACTTCAACATCGTGGTCATGCCCGCTGCGCGGGAGATCGAAATGCCACCCATCCACCTTCAGTCCGTGTCCGTGAATGCGGCCCTCGAACTGATGCAGGGCGAGTTCCGGCCGGACGAGCGCACGGTGTTCACAATCAAGACCGAGGAGTTCGGTCCATGGCAGGAAGAGGAGAGGCCGGTGTTCCGGGTTTCGGCGGAGGTGCACCGGCGCGGTCGCCCGTCGTCGTCGGACGTACGTGTCTGGTGCCTGGGCGACCTGCGCGAAACCGACACACAACCCGAAGATGTGCTCTCCGCCGTGGAGACCGCCGTCGGGCTCACCGCCGGCGACTACGACGAGGCCCAGATTCGCTTCCACGAAGCGACCAGCTTGATCATCGCCCGAGGTCACCCGGAGCAACTCGAGGCCATCGAGCAAGTGGTACGCCGCCTGAGGGAAAACGTCGAGCGGCGGCGACAGGAAGAACACCGCGGCGCAGCGTTGGCTTTGCAAGAGGCTCAGGCAAGGCGGGAGGAGCCCGAACGATCCGCGGACATGATGGAAGATCGGATCCGCGAAATGGCGGAATTGAGAGCCCGGTTCGAAGCGTTGCTCAGGGAACACCAGCAGCTCCGGCAAGAGCACCAAGCCTTGCTTGAAAAGGCGGGATGACGCAAGGCCGGACGCCGTCTGGAGCGTCCGGCGGAGAGATAGGCGCGACATTCAAGGTGCCGGGTCAACCTAGGGGCGAGCAGGGCCTTGAACGATACAGTTCGAGAATTCACGGGAGCGGTCGCCTCGGGTGATACCGAGGCGTTCGCTCGCTTTTATCGCCAGCGGTTCGGGGAGATGTACGCCGACGCCCGCCGGGCCACCGGACGTGACGAGGCGTTCTGCCTGGACATCGTGCAGGATGCGATGCTCCGCGTGATCCGGTCCATGAAACCGGTGGAGACCGAGCGGGCCTTGCGTACCTGGTTGCGCGCCGTCGTTCAATCCTGCGCCTACGACCGGCTCAGAAAAGAGGCCCGGCAGCGTCGCTGGGAACTGCAGGCAACCGAAGCCGGCAACGCGAAGTCGACAGACGACGGCCTCGGTGAGAGGTTGGAATGGCTCCGCGGTGAGTTGACGGGCTTGGACGATCCGCAGGCCCAATTGCTGGTGATGCGCTACCGTTTCGGCTGGACGCTGAAACGCATTGGCACGGTCCTCGGGCTCAAAACCGGCGCGGTGGACGGGCGGCTTGGACGTTTGATCGCGACTCTGCGCCGTCGGGCACAGGAGACATTCGATGAATGATGTGCAGCCCGAACAGCTCAGCCCCACCGGTCTGGCCCGACGAGAGGCCATGCTCGATGAACTCATCGGGGTCGTGAAGCGAACGCGCCGGGCGCGCCGCGTGCGGCGACGGATGCTGGCGGTTTCGGGGTGTATGGGCCTGTTGCTTATGATGGGATGGGTAGCGCGATCGGGCTCGCCTATCCCGGGTGAGGCTCCCCGAATCGCCGAGACCGCGTCCGACAGCCCGAGCACGATACAACACACCACCGATCCACAACGCCGACACGTGGTCACGCTGATCGTTCAAACCGACCCCGCGGTTGTCGAGCGCTTCCGTGCCCGACCACGCGACAGTATCGTCCGCATAGACGACCGCATGCTGCTGGACGCTCTGGCATCCATCGACCGGCCGGCCGGGTTGATCCGCTTCGGCGACCGCATCCGACTCACCAAGCCGGTCACTGACGCCGAACTGAGGCTTGAGCAGTAGGCATCCCGCGCTCGCTTACGACAAGTGAGTCTAACGGATGAACATCGCATCGCCGTAGCTGAAGAAGCGGTACTCCTCGGCGACGGCGTGGCGGTAGGCCCGGCGAATCGGCTCGGCGCCCGCAAAGGCCATCACCAACGCCAACAGCGTGCTGCGCGGAAGATGAAAGTTGGTTAGCAGCCCATCGACCCCGCGAAACGGATACGGCGGATAGCAAAACTTCCGCGTCCAACCGCTTCCCGGCTGAAAGCGTTCTGCGGTATCGACGCACGACTCCAACACACGAGTGCTCGTTGTGCCGACGGCCACGATTCGCCCGCCGGCTCCGCGATGGGCATTGAGACACTCCGCCGCCGGCGGGCTCAGCGAATACCACTCGGCGTGCATGGCGTGCCTTGCCAAGTCGTCCACGTTGACCGGTGCGAACGTGCCCAGGCCTACGTGCAGGGTCACCTCGACGCGCTGCACACCGCGACCGTTCAGTTCATCGAGCACCGCGGTGCTGAAGTGCAACCCGGCTGTCGGCGCGGCAACGGCACCGGGTTGGGTGGCGTAGACGGTCTGGTAGCGCTCGGCATCGGTGTGATCGTGTGCGTCAGCCTCAACTCCGCGGCGAACATAGGGCGGCAGTGGAGACCGACCGACGTCGGCCAGCACCTCCGCCGCGGGCGCCTTCGGCTCGACGCACAGCATCCACCGTCCCTGGCCGAGATTCTCGTCGGCCCGGACAATCCTCCGCACCCCATCCTTCCCCGCAACGAAATCCAATGCCTCGCCGGGCTTGAGCCGCGATGCATTCCGCAACAGGACCTCCCATACGCCCGCCGAGGGTTCACAGAGAAACAAGCCGTCTATCCGCCCGCCGGTTCGCCGCTCAAGGCGAAACTTGGCCGACAGAACCCGCGTGTTGTTCAGGACCAGCAAATCCGACGGCCCAAGCATCTCGAGCAGGTCGCAAAAGCGGCGATCTTGCAACTCTCCCGTTGCGCGGTCGAGCACCAGCAACCGCGAGTCGGTCCTCCGCTCGGCCGGCACCTGGGCAATCAGCCGCTGGGGGAGTTCATAGTCCAACTCGGTGATAGGAAACGGCGGGCGACCCATCTCAGGCTGCCGCTCGGCGTTGCTCGGCGAATGAGACTGTTGGCGTCGCTCTTGATGCATGGTTTACCGCGCGATACACAGCGAAGGCGGGCAAGGTCGTCCGCCCTACCATTGCACGGTCGGCAAGGATCAAGACTCCGCCAGGATGGCGTTGACGCGCTCGTACTTCTGGCGGAAGAGTTCGGACAAGCTCTCGAGCAAATCCGCGGCCGCTTCGCGATCCTGGCGATACCGGATGCCCGATTCGTACGCTTCGGATTCGCTCATAACCGGCTTGAGCAATTCGCCCAGTGCGGCCTCGTTCATACCGCTGTCGAAGATGTCCTTCCAACAGCGCTGCAGCATCACGTGGTTGTCCCCGCAGGCCGCCAAGAGCAAAGGCCCGACGATGCGCGACTGCTTCTCCTCCAACGCGCGGTCCCGCAGCACGATCGACTGCATCTCGAACGGGTTGTCCGGCACGGCGAGCTTCTCCTTGTGCTCGCTGTAGAACTTGGGGTTGATCGGGTAGCGGAACAGCGTATCGCTGTGGCCTGTGCGAAACTCGGCTTTGAAGCCCCATATTCCCTGACCCGCCTCACTCACGCAGAAGCGCGCGAACCGGGCGCCGGTCTCGGGGTGCAGAGCATAGGTCAGCACGGATATGGGATCCGGTGTAATCATGCCGGCATCGGAGGGAATCACGTACGCCAGCACGTCTCCTCCGCACTGTTCCCGCTGGCGCAGGGCGTTGAAATTCACGCAGAAACCCGCCAGGCAGTTCCCGGTGGACACGTTGTGAATGACCTCCGAACTGCCGGCGGCCAGTGCCCGGCAGTTCGCTGCGATGCGCATGATGATGCCCCATCCTTCATCCCAGCCGTACTTCTGAAGGATCACGAGCAAGCATTGGCGGTTGCTTCCGCTGCGCTCGGGGTCGGCAATAGCCAGCCAGCCGTAAAAGCGTGGATCCGCCAACTCCCGCCACGACGTCGGCTCGGCAATGCCGCGCTGGCGACAGCCCTGACGCGCAACGAGAAGCCCGAAACTGGACAACGCCGAAGAGTGCCAGCGGTTTTGGGCGTCACGGGTCGGTGTGCCCATGACCTCCACCGGCAGATCGGATTCAATATCCGAAACGTCCACCGGTCTGGACAGGGATTTATCGGCGATCATCTGGTGCTCGAGCGGACCGCCACCGAAGAAGACGTCTGGGATCGGCCGACCGGCGGGGACGAAGTCGGGACGCCCGGCCTCCTGAACGTACTGCATGCACTGCGGCGTACCCTTGATGTCCCAGAGGATCTCGACGTAGCTGCCGTGGCGCTCCTTGTGCCAGTCGGAGAACGCATCCTCGAAAGCCGAGCAGATCATGTTGCTGTGGGGGGTCACCACGACCAGTTGTTTCACCGCCGGCTTGGAGGGAATGGCGACCGTGTCCGGCTTCTCACAACCACCGAGGGGAAGTAGCGCGCCTAGGAGCATCATGGATACACCCCACGATCGGACCGCGCGCAACATTGGTTGATCATTCAGTGACATCTCGTACACCTCCATAACCATAGACCGACCCTTGACACGTTGCCGTCGCGCCGCGTACGCCGAGGGACGCAGCCTATGCGACAACGATCCGAGTCTTGTATGCCCCGGCGGGCAGATAACCATTTCAGCCGCCCTGCCTGCGGCTGTCAATGAGGTCGACCGCCACGCCCGGTTCAGTCCCGCGGGCGCCGGAGCTTCTGGGCTTCGTCGGCCCTTTTGGCGAGGCGCTCGAGGAATGAGGGTCGCCGCGGCTTGGGAGGGGCCTTTTGGCCCGGCGGATCGAGCGGCGGCGGCGCGTCCTCCCCCTTTTCCTTCTCCGCCTCGACGTGCTTGCGGATGCGCCATTGTTCCAGCGCCCCCAGGATGCTGCTGGTCATGATATACAGATTCAAGCCGCTTGGCATGTTGTAGAAGATGAAAACCATGAAAACGGACATCAACGGCATCATGGTCTGCATCTGCTTCTGCATCTGGGCCGCCTGGTCCGACTGGCCTGTGGCGGGGGGCTTGGCCTTTGGCATGAGCTTCTGCTGGGCGTACATGGTGATGCCGACCAGCAGCGGCAGCAGGTTGAGGGCGGTGATCTCGCCGGTGAGAACGCCGATGAGCGGGAGGTTGAACCCACCGTCGAAGACCGCCAGGGCGTCCGGAGCGGTCAGGTCGTTGATCCACCAGAGGAAACCGTGGTGGCGCATCGCGATGTTGTTGCTCAGGCTGGTGTAGAGCGCCACCCAGATGGGCATTTGCAGCATCATGGGCAGGCAACTGAATATCTGCCCGGCGGGATTGACGCCCGCCTCCTTGTAGACCCGCATGGTCTCCTGCTGCAGACGCTGCTTGTCGTTGGCGTAGCGCTTCTTGACCTCTTCGAGCTTCGGCTGAAGCTTGCCCATGGACTGCTGCATCTTCACCATGTTGATCTGGGTCTTCTTGGTGATCGGATGCAGAACCACACGCACCAGCAGCACCAGCAGGAATATGGCGATCCCGTAGTTGCGGACCACCGCGTAGAACGCGTTCAGCAGCGTGACCATCAACTCGGTCAGCCAACCGAATGTACACCACATGCCCTGATCCTGGTTGAGCATGTAGTAGTTGCGCCGCACGTAGTCTTCGTTGCGATCGTCGAGAAAAACGCGCCGGTCCTTCGGGCCGATGTAATGCTCCATCCGGAGGAGGGTCGAACCGCCGGGCGACAGTGAGATCAACTGCATGACCAACCGCGGCACGACGTCGTCCTCTGTTTCGGCGTCGCCGTCCAGGTCTGCCGCGGACGCCTTGGAGACATACCCGGGGTTTTCCCCGCCCTCGGGGTTGACCGGCGTGGTGATGAAGGCGAAGTATTTGTTCTCCGCGGCAACCCACCACAAGCGACCCTGGCCTCCAGACTCGAAGAGATCGAGCGGGCCGGTGTTCTTGGAGACTTCGGCGAAGGTGGTCGCATCATCCGCTTCCACGGCCCCGTCGAGGAAAATTCCGACGTTGACCCGGCGATCGTCGATGCGCCGGTCCTCTCGCTGAATACCCGCCGGCCCGCGCTGCGTGATGCGCACCTCGTGGGGCTGGTCGCTAAGGTTCAGGACGGTCAATTCGGTCTTGAGATCGTAGCGTCGCGAGTCGGCCGGCGCCGGCGCCAGAATGAAGCGGTGTGTCAGGCGGAGGATTGGCTGCTCGTCACGCTGCACGTCACATTCAAACGTCACCGCCTGGGAACCGGTGCGGTCGTGCTTCTCACCCCGCCAGAGTACGTTATCGAGCCGCAACTCCACGCCGTCCACGACGATCTTTTCCACCGGTAGCGAACGGAGCGGTTTGGCGCGGTCTTCGTCCAGGCGCAACAGTTCGTAGCGATCGTCGGCGTCGATTGTGTCCTTGTAGTCCGACAGTAGGACGGACTCGATCGAAGCCCCGATGTTGGAGAGAACCAACCGCGCCCGGTATGGATTCCGCTCACCGCCCTCGTTCGAGCCGAGCACGAACGAAGTTTCCTCCTCCGCCCCAACGGCGTGGAGGGCTTGGGCGACCGGTGCCGGTGGCACTTGTATTGCGGGCTGATCCGTGCTACCCGACTGCGGGGACGGCGCGGCGACGCCGGTGGACGGCTCGCCCGGTTGCACCGTGGGCTGGGTGGTGGACTGGCCCGGCGGTACCTGCGGCTGTTGCGGGAAGATTTTGCCCACCACCATTATGTACAGCAGGTAAGCCGCCAACGACCACAATATCGCCTGAAAAAGGACCTTTTTATCCATCAGCGTCCTTCAAGCAGGCGCGTTCCCAGGAAATCATCCAATTCGTCCACGGCAAGGACCTTCTTGACCGCCTTTTCGACGTCGTACTCGACGCGGACGAATTCGGCGGTGGCGCGATAGCTGTCGTCGGCCGCCGGTTTCGCTGGTAGGCCCTTATCGAGCGGCGATTCGCCGTTCTCATGTACGACCACATAGCCGGCCCGCGTGTCGTGATCGCGCGGTTGGCCCACGCTGCCCACGTTGATGATGGCCTTTTCCTCTTCGGTTATGACATAAAAATTGGCGTCCGGGAGTTCGCCCGGCGGCTCGAAATAGGGATCGTCGAGAAAAACTCCCGGCACGTGCGTGTGGCCGACGAAGCAGGCCCGATGGTGGTCGTCCAGCTTGTCAAAATTGGACAGTATCTTGTTCGGGTTCGTGTAAACGTCCTCCGCGAACAGATACTCGTTGACCGGCCGGCGCGGCGAGGCGTGGACCATCAGCATCCCGTGGGCTTCGGAGCGAACTTGCAGGCGTCCGAGGCACTCCCATCGCCGGTCGCGCTTGGCTTTGTCGGTCTCCTCCTCAAAAACGCGCCGCGTCCAGTAGCAAGCCCGTTCGGCCCCCACGTTGAAGTTGAACGGTTCGTAGAAAGTTGCATGGTCGTGGTTTCCGCACACAACCAACGTGCAGCGGTCCATCACCAGGTCGAGGCATTCTCTGGGGCTGGCCCCGTACCCGACGATGTCACCCAGGCAATACACTTCCTTGATCCCGCGGTGATCGATGTCGCCGAAAACCGCATCGAGGGCTTCAATATTGCTGTGGATGTCAGAGATCAGCGCAAACACGAATCCCACACTCGGTATTTCTAGGAGCCACTACACCACATCGACGGCAAGGCGGACGCCTGCCGCGTCCGCCGACCGTCGCCCTTGGAATACTATGCGGCAGGCGTTGGGCCGTCAATGGGTGGGCGAAACGTGTCTTGTGCGATCGGCGCCGAACCGCATCGCCAAGCGGGGAAGGCATGGCGAAAACCGCGGAAGGCGGATAGGGTAAGCGGATCCATGAACGGCCCTCCCTCAGACTCGACCATCTGCCTTGCTCTGGAGACCTCCGGGCGTCTCGGGAGCGTAGCGCTGGGACGGGGTGATGCGGTGTTGGAGGTTGCCGCGTTCTCCGCTGCCCGGCGGCACGCCGTCGAGCTTTTGCCCACCGTCCAGCGCCTCTGCCGCAAACAGGGTGTGCGTCCGGAGCAAATCGATGAAGTCTACGTCTCCGGGGGGCCTGGCAGCTTCACCGGGCTGCGGATCGGGATCACCTTTGCCAAAACCGTCGCCCTCGACGGGCACGCCCGCGTCGTACGCGTGCCCACGCTGGACGCCATCGCGCAGAACGTGTTGGCCGTGGACGAACCCCCGGCCCACTTGGCTGTTGTGCTCGATGCCAAGCGCGGGCGGGTCTATGCAGCCGCCTTCGAGTTGGTCGCCTCCGCGGCGCCGGCCTATCGTCGGCTGACCGAGCCGATGGAGGCGGTCGCCGCCGATTTCCTGGCGCAGATACCGTCGGGGGGCGCCGTAATCGGGGAAGGAATCGCGTATCACCACGACGCGGTTGACCGGAGCGGCCTCGTCGTGTTGCCCGAGGAGCACCACCAAGCTCAGGCCGAGGTCGTATACCGCCTTGGACGCCGCCGGGCCGCCACGAATCAATACGACAATCCGGCGACCCTGACACCTATTTACATTCGCCGCCCGGAAGCCGAAGAGGTGTACGAGCGCCGACACGGGCCTGAAAAAGGCGTGAGGGACCCTATTCGCCCTTCCGTCCCCCCGCCCGGTTGAGGAGAACAGCGGCGAAACCGGCTCATCGCCCTGAAGAACCTTCCCGGCACCTTTTATCCCGCCAGAACCGAGCCGCGACCGTAAGAAACTATGAAAGCCGGGTCCCCCTTGACACAGGTTCGGGCTTGGTGGCCCATGTGTCGACGGGCTGATCGCGTGGATCGCCCAAGTACTTACACGGAGACCCGGCGATGAAGATTCTAGCAGTTG
>Ga0190284_1000322_pt1 | contig 30261 bp, 29 predicted proteins | sample 48691812_MG_FD_161668 | JGI IMG/M metagenome (GOLD analysis project Ga0190284, IMG submission 161668) | Hydrothermal vent microbial mat bacterial communities from Southern Trench, Guaymas Basin, Mexico - 4869-18-1-2_MG | ecosystem: Environmental > Aquatic > Marine > Hydrothermal vents >...
AATGTGGAAGCCCGTGAAAGAGTCTATGGATTTCTCGATCCACCACTGGGACCCCGATGCAACCGGCCTGCCCATTGAGCCACAGCACAACACATACGACATCTCCTTTTGGGGACACAACGGGATGATCTCCAGTTTTTATCTGGGGGCGCTCAAGGCCGTTATTCAAATGGGAAAGGCACTGGGTGAAGAGATCGAACCCTATCAGGAAAAATTTGATACAGCCTATCGAGTTGCCGACGAAACCCTGTTTAATGGTCAGTACTTCATCCAAAACATCCAATGGAAAGGGTTGCGTACAACGCCCGGAGAAGAACGAACGCATTGGTGTACCTATCGGGAGCCAGAAGGAAAAGCTCTGCTAGAGGCTGAAGGACCGAAATATCAGTACGGGAACGGCTGCTTGTCGGATGGTCTTGTCGGAGGCTGGCTTGCAGAAGTTTCCGGGCTAGGCGATGTAATGGACTCAGGAAAAATCACTCAACATCTAAAATCGGTGTATCAGCATAATTTTAGAGAAACACTACAAAAACACGCCAACCCGCAACGTCCCCACTTTGCCTTGGGGAACGAAGGCGGACTACTGCTCTGTTCGTGGCCGAATCGAGACGAGTTGAGCTTGCCGTTTATTTATTCAAACGAGGTCTGGACTGGGATTGAGTATCAGGTTGCCTCTCATTTGATCGAACGAGGTCTTGTGAAGGAAGGACTCGAAATTGTTCGATCCGCCCGCAGTCGGTACGACGGAACAATCCGAAACCCCTTTGATGAAATGGAATGTGGACACTTTTATGCCCGTTCAATGTCTAGCTATTCGCTTCTTCAGGCTTTCAGCGGAATCCGCTACGATGCCTCGACCCAAACGATGACGATTTCCCCAGCCATCGAAGGCGACTGTTCCTTTTTCTTCTCCACCGATTCCGGATGGGGAACCGTCGGGGTTAAAAATGGAGAACCGTTTTGCGACGTCCTGGAAGGAACAATCGAAATTAGCGATTGGAGTATAAATCCATGAACAAAAAACCAAACATTCTCGTCATCTGTAGTGATGAGCATCATCCTCTGATGAGTGGCTTCCGAGGTCATCATCAGGTGAAAACCCCGAACGTGGACCGATTAGCCGCAATGGGAACGCATTTCACACGCGCCTACTGCAACAACCCGATCTGCGTTCCTAGCCGAATGAGTTTTATCACGGGAAAATATGCCCACGAAATAAACAGCTACATCATCGGTTCTCCGTTGGATCCAAACGAAATGACCTGGGCAAGACGTTTAGATCAGGCGGGCATCCGATCCACCATGTTTGGGAAAATGGATTTCTGCGGGGACTATCAGGATGGAGGGTTCTCGGAGTATAAAATACTCATAAAGCGTCCTTCAAAAGACGTCCCCATGAAAACACCCTATTTAGCTAAACTGGATGGAGCGTATCGAATCGACAAACCTGCACATATCATCCATTCCGGCTCTCGAACGGATGAGATTCTTGAGAGAGGTTTAGAGTGCGGAGAGAAAATCGACGAAATCGGAAATTATGACCACGACCGACAGGTAGCAGACTGGGCGGTTGAGTATTTATCCGAAAAAACTCCAGAAAGCGATTCTTGGGCGTTGTACGTCGGATTCCTTTTTCCCCACTGGCCGTTTCGCGTACCTGAAAAATATTTCAATATGTATCCGCCTGAAACCATTGAAATCCCGAACTCCTGGTACGAGAAAAAAGAAAGCCAACACCCAGCCACGGTTCACCATAGAGAGCAGAATATTCTGGGACACATCTCGAAAACCATCGCGGAATATCACCCGAACCTAGCCGAAAAATTAAAAAAGCAGGGTCTTGCTAAAATAGATGAACGCACAATCCAAACGGCGATCTCTGCCTATTTTGGGATGATCACCTGTATGGACGAGATGATAGGGGAAATGCTAGACACTCTGGAAAAACAAGGAATTCTTGATAACACGCACATTGTTTACACCTCCGATCACGGAGAAAGTCTGGGGGAGCACGGCTTGTTTTACAAACAATCGCCGTACGAAGGGTCCGCCGGGGTTCCTCTGATTGTGGCGGGGCCTGGCGTAAAAGCCGGTCAGGTGATCCATCAGCCTGTTTCTTTGATTGATCTGTATCCAACGATCATGGACATGGTGGAAATCCCCTGCGAAGACGACCGAAAGGGCTACAGCTGGATGCCCTTATTGAAGGGCGAAAAACAGCCGGAAAGACCCAATTATATTTATTGTGATTTCTATGCCAGCAATCATAAAAACTCCTGGCACTTGCTGGCAGGAAGTAAATATAAATACACATACTATGTTGGATATAGACCCACCCTTTTCGACATACAAAACGATCCTGAAGAACGGAACGATCTCGCGACAAATCCGGAGTACAAAATGATCCTGGACGACTTCGAGACGAAGTTGAGATCGTTTGTTGACCCAGAAAAAGAAGATCGGATTTCAAAAGAACACCTAGGTCTAATCGACGAAAATGGAAACGATTTAACGCAAACACATGCTTGTTTCGAAGACGGCGTAAAAGAAAAATAAGGAGAAGAAATGAAATTAAGTTGCTTACCTGTATCCCTGTTCAAAGAACTCGACAGTGGAGAAATGACAATCCCGCAGTGGGCCGAATATGGCAAAGGCCTCAACCTCGATGCCGTTGACCTGATGATGGTTAACATTAAGGCGCACACGCCGAAATATCTCGGCACGATCCGAGCCGGCCTCGAAGAGGCGGGCATCGGAATCGCGATGATCACCACCTATCCTGACTTCACGCATCCGTGCGCAACGCAACGGGAACGCGAAATCGAATACCTGCGCAACGACATCGCCGTCGCCTCGCAGCTCAACGCAAAATTCCTGCGCGTGACCGCCGGGCAGGCGCATCCTGAAACCGGAATCGAAGAAGGCACCCAGTGGGCCATCGACGGATTGAAAAGCGTCGAAGCTGTTGCAGAAAAATTCGGTGTAAAACTCGTGTACGAAGATCACTCCAAACCCGGCGGATGGGACTACATGGACTTTTCCAACCCCCCAGACATCTTCCTTGCCATCGCAAAAGGGATTAAAGACACCTCGATTGGCATCAACTTCGACACCGCCAACATTCTCGTGGCCGGCGAAGACCGCACCGTTGAAGTGCTTGAACAGGTGATCGATCAGGTCGAAACCATTCACGTGGCAGAAACCTCCACCAAAGGCGAAATGGCTCCCGTACTTTTGGGTACTGGCATTGTTCCGATCAAAGACGTCTTCACCTGCCTCAAAAAGCACAACTGGGACAAATGGCTCTGCATCGAAGAGTGGGGCAATCAGGGTCTTCCCGGCATCGACAAAGCCGTCGAATACACCCGCACCACTTGGAACGAAGCATAAAAGCCGATTTTTCCCGCCGTCGCCCTTCGGGCTATGGCGGGCAGCCTTCGCAGTGCTTGCGCACTGACGCTTGGCTGGCGTGCCAGCCGAAGCTAAAAGACCAGCCGGGAACGGCGGGTCTTTTGCGAAGGCTGGTAGCGGAGGAGGGACTTGAACCCCCGACACCAGGATTATGATTCCCGTGCTCTAACCAACTGAGCTACTCCGCCGTAAGGAAGGCCAGAAGATAGAAAAAGCCCTGCCGCATGACAAGCCGAATATGGTAAAGAACAGTCTGCGGCATGAATCTCATTATCATCCATTCTGATGAGCTGGAGCAGGGGCGTGTGACGCTGGCCGATGCGCGTGCCGAGCATATTCGCTCCGTGCTCAAAGCCGAGCCCGGCCAGAGGCTTCGTATCGGGCTGCTGAACGGCCCGTTCGGGCGAGGAACGATCGAAACGGTTTTGCCGGAGGCCGTGACTCTTGCCTGCGAATGGGAAGCCGAAACACCGCCGCGCCTTGCAATTGATCTGCTGCTCGCGTTGCCGCGACCCAAAGTGATGAAGCGGCTTTGGGCGCAACTCGCCGCGCTGGGCGTCGGACGAATCATTCTGACCAACGCCGAAAAGGTGGAGCGGTATTATTTCGACAGTCACGTTCTTGAGCCGGATTTCTATAACGCCCGCCTGATCGAGGGGTTGCAGCAGGCGCGCGATACACACCTGCCGGAGGTGCGCATCGTCAAGAAGCTCAAACCGTTCATTGAAGACGAATTCGCCGCGCTGTATCCGAATACACTTTGCCTGCTGGCCGATCCCTCAAGTGAGAAAAGTTTATCGGTTTCCGTTTCGAGTTCCGCGGAGCACGTTGTGTTGGCGATCGGCCCGGAGGGCGGCTGGACGCCGTATGAAATCGACCTTTTTAAAAAGCACGGTTTTAAGGCTATCGGAATGGGGCCGCGCATTTTGCGCACCGATACGGCCTGCATCGCACTGCTCAGTCTGGTTACAGAAATTCAACGGAGGTGAAAAAATGAAAGCGATCCTGCTGGTGCTGTTTCTATCGGTTTTTGTCGTTTGCGCAGAAGACCTTTTTGGAAACTATAAGGTGGAAAAAATTGCGGACGGACTGGTTTTTACCGAAGGGCCGGTCTGGCTGCCCGCAGAAAACGCGCTGCTTTTCAGCGATGTGCGCGGCAACACGCTGTATCGCTGGACGGAAAAGGAAGACCTCGAAACATTTCGCAAGCCGAGCCTTCAGTCTAACGGTAATACGCTCGATCCGCAGGGGCAGCTCGTTACCTGTCGCCACGCCGGACGCGATGTGATTCGCACGGAGCCCGACGGCTCTCTTACCGTGCTGGCGGATACGCACAACGACGGAAAACTCAACAGTCCAAACGATGTCGTTGTGCAGGCGGACGGAACGGTCTGGTTCACCGATCCGCCGTACGGACTCAAAAAACGTCCGAAGGAACAGCCGTTTAATGCGGTCTATCGTCTCGACCCCGGCGCAAAAGAGCCGGTGCCGGTGGTTACAAATCTCAGCTATCCCAATGGACTGGCGTTTTCGCCGGATGGTAAAACGCTCTATGTCGCGGAGAGCGATTGGAAAATCAAACCGAATTTTGTGATGCGCTATCGCGTGACCGGAGACGGCACTCTGACGGATGGCGAGCGGTTTGTTGAAGTCGAAACCGGCGCGGCAGATGGCCTGCGTATAGATTCGGACGGGCGGCTGTTTTGCACGAGCGGTCTCGGCGTAGAGGTGTTTGATGCCGCCGGAAAACGGCTTGGCGTCATTCGCACGCCTACACCGGCTTCCAACTGCTGTTTTGGCGGGACGGACGGAAAGACTCTGTTTGTCACGGCACGCGATGCGGTGTACCGTGTGCCGCTGGCCGGAACGGGATTGAAATAACAGGAAGGGATGCTGATAGATGAAAGCCGAAAAATGTTTGTTTGAAGGGTTGAATGCGCTGCGGCTTCAATTTGAAGACACGGAAATGGTTGTGGTTTACGAAAAAGGACCTCGCATCGCGAGTTATTCCCGGCCCGGTGAAGAAAATCTTTTATATTGGGCTCCCGGGAAGCATGGGTACGAAGACTGGGATCTGATGGGAGGACACCGCGTCTGGGCCTGTCGGGAAATGGCCGATGAAGCGGAGGAAACATACCGGCCGGACAACAGGCCCTGCGAAGTGAACATTGCAGACGATGCCGTTGTTGTAAAAACTCCGATTGACCCTGTTTTGAAAATCTCCCGCGGCCTGCGGATTATGCCCGCCGGGAAGGGGCTCGGGGTTTGTGTGGAAAATATTATCGAGAATCACGGCGACTTTCTTTATGAGGCGGGGGTCTGGTCACTCACCTGTTCTCGTCCGAGACCTGATACCGAATATTTTATACCCGTTGGTGACGGGTCTTCGTGGGACTCCTTTTCCATGGTGTTTTTCAAAACCTGGGGAGGACATGGCCAGGACACTTTTTCTGACAAACAGTTCCGGGTCGAAGAAGAGATGCTCTGCCTTAAACCGCAGGGGCTGGAAAATAAAAGAATGTTTCAGGCGCAGCCGGGAATCATCAGCATGCTCAATCCCGCAGAGGACACTCTTTTTTCCAAGCAGATGACGTGGGCCCCGCAGGCGCGCTATCCACAGAACTGTAATGCGGCGCTTTATGTTGGCCCCGACAACTTTATGGTCGAAATGGAATTTATGGGAGGAGTGCAGCTGGTTAAACCGGGCGGAATGCTCTGTTCCCGTGAAGTATGGCATATTGATGCGGCCTCTGCATTTGATGGAACGGCGGCTTCACTGCAACGCCTTTGCTTTTAAAAGGGCCTTTGCCGTGTACATTGTTACGTGCAGTTTGCTTGTCGCAGGCGGATGAATATGATTAAGCTTTTTCCAGAGGGGGACGGCCATGAAAGTCGCAGAAGTTAAATTCACCAACTACGCCGAAAACGTCAAAAAAGCACTCGACGCTGTTCATGCCGACAAGGTGCTGAAAGAGCAGGCCGCTATTATCATCAAGCCGAACCTGCTCGGACCCCAGCCGCCGCCGGTCACCACGCCGATCGAATGCTGCGATGCAGTGCTCGACTATGTTCGCGCCTGCTCCGATGCCAATGTAGTTGTCGCGGAGGGTTGCGGCGATCCGGATATGGATACGCATGAGGTGTTTGTGGAACTCGGCTACGCCGACTGGGCGGCTGAGAAGGGCATTCACCTGATTGATCTCAACGATGCGCCGCTCGAATGGCGCGAAAATCCCGACTGCGAAATGTTCCCCGAAATTTCTCTGCCCGAAATTGCGTTCACGCATTACATCATTTCGGTACCCGTGCTCAAGGCGCATACGCTTTCTACCATTACCGGCACGCTCAAAAACATGATGGGGTTTGCGCCGCCGCGCTATTACAGCGGCGGACGCCTCGGCTGCTGGAAGAAAGCGGTATTTCACGAAAACCTCGAGCAGGCCATTACAGATCTCAATCGCTACCGCACCCCCGATCTCACCCTGATGGATGCCTCCATTGGCCTGGCCGAAAGCCACCTCGGCGGGCCGGAGTGTGATCCGCCGGTCGGCAAAATTCTGGCGTCATTCGATCCTGTTGAACTCGACCGCCGCGCCGCCGGACTGCTCGGCTTCGACTGGCTGCAGATCGGGCACCTCAATGCCGACATCGAAGAAGACCAAAATGATTAAACGTCTCGCTACCGGTTTCGGCTTCGGCTTCAGTCCTGTTATGCCAGGCACCGTTGGCACACTTTGGGGTCTGCCGCTCGCATGGGCCGTCATGCAGATTCCATTGCTTGCGGCGCAAATCATAGTGTGCGCCGCGCTGACACTGCTGGCGGTTCCGCTCTGTGCGGCGGCGGAAAAAAAGCTGGGGAAGGGCAAAGATCCCGGATGCATTGTAGCCGATGAATATTTGACGCTGCCGATCTGTTTTCTCGGCCTGCCGTTCACTCCGGGAGTTCTCGTTGCAGGCTTTGTGCTGCACCGCCTTTTCGACATCACCAAGCCGCCGCCGATTTATCAGTTGCAGCGGATAAAAGGCGGCGTGGGGATCGTGGTGGATGATCTGGTTGCTGCGCTTTTCGCACTGGCATGCAATCATTTGCTGTATCGCCTGATTTTTCCGTCGATTATTGGATAGTGCCGCCGCATACACCTTTCCTGCGAGTTCTTCATGGCATGAAGACCGGGGGAAAGCCGATCCAACTCCTTAATGTACAAGGACTTGCCACGAGATAAGATTTTTTCAACGCCATGATGGCATAACTCATGCTTAAAACCAGACACGTCAAAAGGGATGAATAAACATCCCGGTAAGAGTCTGGAGGAAAGTGATGAGTGTAGTAAAAGTTGAATATACCAATTATGCCGCCAGCGTAAAAAAAGCGCTGGATGCCATCGGGGCAGATAAAATCCTGAGCGAGCAGGCCTCGATTATTATTAAACCCAACCTGATGGGACTTGAACCGCCGCCGGTTACCACGCCGATCGCATGTTGCGATGCCGTTCTCGAATATATTCGCGCCTGTTCAGATGCAAAAGTGGTGGTGGCGGCAGGATGCCGTGATCCCCACATGAAAACACATGAAGTTTTCATTGAACTTGGCTATGCCGATTGGGCCGTTGAAAAAGGGATTCATTTAATTGATCTTAACGATGTGCCTCTTGAATGGCGCGAGAATGCGGACTGCGAAATGTTTCCTCAGATTTCCCTGCCCGAAATCGCTTTCACTCACTACATCATTTCCGTGCCGGTTCTCAAAGCGCACCCGCTGGCGACCATGAGCGGCACGCTGAAAAACATGATGGGCTTTGCCCCTCCCCGCTATTATAAAGGAAAGAATCTCGCGTGCTGGAAGAAAGAGGTCTGTTACGAGAACCTGCAACAGGCGATCGCTGATCTCAACCGCTACCGCACGCCTGACCTCACGGTCATGGATGCATCCATTGGTCTGGCCGAAAGCCATCTCGGCGGGCCGGAGTGCGATCCGCCGATCGGAAAAATCCTGGCCTCCGTCGACCCCGTGGCACTCGACCGCGTTGCGGCCGGACTGCTCGGGCTCAACTGGACACAGATTGAATATCTCAACGATGAGATCGAAGAATACTGCTGCTATTAACAGCCTCTAGCTGCTTCAAGCTTTTTTCCTCGAACCGTCGGTACGCTTTGCGTGCCGGCGGTTATTTTTGCGTTGATTGAATAAGCCGGATCAGGTTTTTTCCAACGTCTGTATTGTCCTGAACGCCGTTGAACGCTTCGCTGCCCGGCCCGTACGCAAGCAGCGGAACCATTGAGGCCGTGTGGCCGCCTGTTGCAAAAGCTGTTTTTTCAATCGTGTTCGATTCAATCGATCCGCCGAGTACAGCAAAGCCGCCCGTCTCGTGGTCCGCCGTAATGATCACCAGCGTTTCGCCGTTTTTCTCCGCAAAGTCGAGGCCCGCGCCGACTGCATCGTCAAAATCCACGGTTTCGACCACGATGTTCGAAGCGTTGTTTTTGTGGCCCGCCCAGTCAATCTGCGAACCCTCCACCATCAGGAAGAACCCGTCTTCGTCCTTTGAGAGAATTTCAATGGCCTTGCTGGTCAGCTCGGTGAGAGGGATTTCACGATCTGCGGCATACGGCGGGTGCTTGGGATAGAGCAGGGCGGCGGCCTGCTCCGGTGTGCCGAGCTTACGGAACTCTTCCGTCGAAAAAACAACGGTCATTTTTTGTTCCAGCACCTCCAGCGGAGTCTCAACTTTTTCCGCAGGGACATTCGTTGAGGGCGGTGGGTCGAAATAGTCTAGGTCTCCGCCGAAGAGCACGTCCACATCGCTGGCGGCCATCTGCTTTACGATCTCCGCGCGATGGCTTCGGCTTGGAGCGTGCGCCACAAATCCGGCGGGGGTTGCATGGCTCAGGCCGCAGGTCGCCACCAATCCGGTCGCTTTGCCGCGTTCCTCGGCCTCTTCCAGAACGGTTTTAAGGTGCTTTCCATCGGGATCCTGCGCAAGGGCGCCATTGCTTGTTTTAAAGCCTGTCGCCAGCGCCGTGGCGCCTGCCGCTGAATCCGTCACCAATTGATTGGCTGACCATGTCGTCACAAAGCCGGTCACCGGGCAGCGCTCCATCTCCAGCATTCCTTTGGCAATTTTTCCGGCCGTGATGTGCTGGAAGCCCATGCCGTCACCGATAAACAGGATGATATTTTTCGGAACCGCCTCTTCCGCAAAGACCGCGACCGCAGTGAACAAACAGAGAAGAATCAGGATTTTTTTCATAAGGCTCCGATTTTATCGCATTTTCCGCCAGTGTCTGTTAGAAAATCGCCCGATGAGTACGACCGACATCATAGCCGCGATTGCAACGCCGCCCGGAGAGGGTGGGGTTGGCATCGTTCGCATTTCGGGCTCTGAAGTCTTGTCAATTGCCGACGCGGTTTTTTCTGGAAGCCGCAAGCCGTCGGAAGCGGAAGGCGGGACGTTTCTGCATGGGCGGATCGCGGAAGCCGACGACGTGGAAATTGACGAAGCGCTTCTGCTGGTTTTTCGCGCGCCGCACAGCTATACCGGCGAAGACGCAGTGGAGATTCAGGGGCACGGCGGCACGGTGGTTCTCAGGAAAATCCTTCGCCGCTGCCTCGAAGTCGGTGCGCGCATGGCCGAACCCGGCGAGTTCACCAAACGCGCATTCCTCAACGGCAAAATGGATCTTGTGCAGGCCGAAGCCGTTGCCGACCTCATTCATGCGCAGAGTGACCGCGCCGCCAAAGCCGCCCTCGAACAGCTCGAAGGCAGTTTAAGCGAAAAATTCAATGCACTTTACGACGGACTCGTCGCGGTCGATGCCGACCTCGAAACCACGCTCGACTTCGTCGAGGACGAACTGCCCGATGACGTTCTGCCAAGTATCGCCGCAAAACTCGCCGCACAGGCCGAAGCGCTGGAAACACTGCTTGCTACGTGGGACGAAGGGCGGCTGCTTCGCGAAGGCGCGCGCGTCGTCATCATGGGCCGCCCCAACGCGGGCAAATCCACGCTCTTCAACGCGCTGCTCGGACAGGATCGCGTTATTGTCACCGATATTCCCGGCACGACGCGCGATGTCATTGAAGAATCATTTGTACTCGATGGTATTTCGTTGCGCGTCATTGATACCGCAGGCCTGCGCGAAGCCGAGTGCGAAATCGAGCGCGAAGGTGTTCGTCGTGCCCGCGCCCATTCCGCCTCCGCCGACATCGCCATCTACCTCATCGACACCTCGCAGCCGTTTTCTGGCGAAGATGCCGAACACCTCCACAAACTCGACCCATCCCGCACCGTTGTGGTCTTGAATAAAACCGATTTAAAGCACGAGACCTTCGACTTTCGACTTTCGACTTTTGACTCTATCAAAGCCTCGCTGATTAATGCTGCCGGTCTGGACGCAATTAAACAATCTATCGCTGCAAAACTCGAAGCGGGGGTTGATCTCCATACTCCGGCCCACGCGGTGATTTCCGAGCGGCACCGCGACCTGCTGGTTGCCGCGCGGATCGAACTGTCTGCGGCGCGCTCAACATTGAGCGGCAAAGAGGATGAAACCGTGGCGCTGGCTGCTGAGCACCTGCGCGACGCTCTGGAAAGCCTCGGGCAGGTCACGGGCCGTACGTATCACGACGGACTGCTCGACCATATTTTCTCGCGATTCTGCATCGGGAAATAGGAATCAATTGATCGTGCAGGCTGGACAGGCTGGAAGCACTGTCCTACTTTTCTATTCGCGCTTATTGGCGTTCATCTTGACTCGGCGAAACTCGCAGAGTGAAGACGGTTCGCGGTTTAAATAACAGGAAACACTATGAAAAAGACAGATGCTCCCATTTTGAAATACAGTGCCAAAGGGCGCTCAACGAAGATTGAAGATTTTCTGCTCCGCCCGCCGGTCGAGAAGGGGGCCGATCAGATTGCCGCTACGGTTCTGGCCGATATTAAAAAACGCGGCGACAGCGCTGTGGTGAAATATGCCAAGCAGTTTGACGGTTCGCCGGTGACGCTCAAAACATTGCGCGTTTCGAAAGCGGAAATCGTCGCTGCGAAAAAAGCGGCGGATGCAGCTTTTAAAAAAGCGGCCAAAGAGGCGCACACGCGCATCGTGCAGTTCGCCGTCGCCGGACTCCGCGAGGACTGGAAAATGCCCGCGCCGCAGGGCGGATACCTCGGCGAAAAATTTGTGCCGCTCGACCGTGTCGGCGCGTACATTCCCGGCGGGGCCGCGCCGCTCGCTTCGACCGCGCTGATGACGTTGACGCTCGCTCAGGTTGCGGATGTGCCCGAACTCGTCGCGTGTACGCCCGCCGATAACCAAGGAAAAGTAAGCCCTTACATTCTCTATGCGCTTGATCTGGCGGGTGCGACAGAAATTTATAAGGTCGGCGGCATTCAGGCTATCGGTGCCATGGCCTACGGCACGAAGAAAATCAGGAAAGTGCAAAAGATTGTTGGCCCCGGCGGGCCATATGTGACCGCCGCCAAGCGTCTGGTTTACGGTGAGGTCGCGCTCGACATGGTCGCGGGACCAAGCGAAATCGCGGTATTGGCCGATGACTCCGCGAATCCCGCGCACGTCGCGGCCGACTTGCTTTCGCAGGCCGAGCACGGGACGGGGTCGGAAAAAGCGCTACTGGTGACCACCTCCGAAGAAGTGGCAAAAGCGGTTCGCAGCGAACTCGACACCCAGTCCGCGAAACTGACGCACAAAAAGCCGGTCGCCCGTGTTTTGGCGCGCGGCTGCCTGCTGGTGGTTGTGTCCGATATCGAAAAAGGCATTGAGCTGTGCAACCGCTTCGCGCCCGAACACATGGAAGTGATCGTCAAAAACGCTGAGCGCATGGCGGCAAAAATCAACACAGCCGGCGCGCTTTTTATCGGGCCGTGGACGCCCGAAGCTGTTGGCGACTTTGCCGCCGGCCCGAGCCACGTCCTGCCGACCGGCGGAACGGCTGCCTTTTTCTCCGGCCTGACGGTCGAAGACTTCCGTCGCCGCGTCAGCCTGATCCATTTCACGAAAGCCGATCTCGAAGAGACTGCGCCGGTAATCAAAGCCTTCGGCCGCGTCGAAACCCTCGACGCCCACGCCCGCTCCGCGACCATTCGTTTGGAAAAGTGATAGGAAAGTGATGTGAAAAGAAACCCGTCCAGATACTGGGATACAGGGGTTGAAGGTGAATGGCAATCTGGCTCCCGCAAGCGGGTTTTACGTAATCTCAAGGACATCACTCGAAAGATGGAAATGGATCAAGTGGAAGCGGATGCGTTGCTCGACGTGCAGGAACGCTACTTGAATCGCATTACTGCTGAAACGCAGTTTACCGCTCTACAATTTTTCGGGACGCGGCTCGAAAAAGAGAAAAGCGGATTATCTTAATGCGGTTATCAGAGGCTATACGCAGGACGTTCAGCCCTTGACCGGTTTTTTCCGTGAATGTGTAGAAGCCCGCATGCGGGAGCTGGAGGCATGAAAACACCGCGCACCCTCAAAAATGGAGGATTCGCGGACATTGCCGGCCAGCATGGCATGCCGCCGCGCCGGATTTCGCAGATAAGGATTCTGCTGTACCAGTGTTTTCATATCGTTAATATGCCGTAAAACCGACCCGATTGAAAGAAGATAGCCCTGGGGCGTTTATACAGTTTGGCCGCGTCGAAACCCTCGACACCCGCGCCCGCTCCGCCACCGTCCGTTTGAAAAAAATAAGGCCGTAGGGCTCCGAGGTGCAGAAGGAAAATGATGAGAAAAGCGTTCTGACCCTTTGGTTTGACCCTTTGGTTTTTTGGGAAAAGTTCAGCGTTTGGTCGGCAGAATTTTTTTGATAAGCTGGCCCCGCAATGTGGGTTTGCACAAAACATTCAGCGGGTTCTAAGATTGCCACTTCGTTACTTCACTTGAGCGAAACCTCTTTCGTTTGGCGGTTCAGTCCATCGGACGAACCCTTCTTTTGTCTAAATAATAGTGCTGGGAGTACAGATGTTTAATGTCGGCGACTATGTCAGGAAAAGGGTCAATCCGGGATTGGCCGGAATCATTGTTTCAGGCCCTGAGCATGATTGTGGTGAAATTTATTGGAGTATCAGACTTCCGGATGCACGCGTCCAAAAATGGTTAGAGGAGACCATAGAAGTCGTCCCTGAACTTGACTCGATTGACGATCTCCTGCGAAAGGGCTCTTTTGGAACCAGATCCGACTTTTCCCGACTGGTCACTTTTCATCGGCTTAACAAACCGCTCTCGGACAACATCTATGCCCTCCACACCACAAAAACGGATTTTTATCCATATCAGTTCAAGCCATTGCTTAAGTTTCTTGATTCTCCGAATCAACGGTTGCTCATAGCTGACGAAGTGGGATTAGGAAAAACGATTGAGGCCGGGCTGATATTGACCGAACTGCGCGCCCGAACGTTCCTTGATCGCGTGCTGATAATCTGTCCGGCAGCTCTCTGCCAGAAGTGGCGATGGGAAATGCTCAACCGGTTCAGCGAAGATTTTACTTATTTGGACAAACGCGGCTTCTTGGAGTTCTTGAGTTTGTATGAGGAAAACAAAGGTAACATCTCTTTGCGTGCGATTTGCTCCATGCAAAGCATCCGGGCGCGGGATGTTCTTGATCGGCTGGAAACAGTAGATCCAGCTTTTGATCTCGTCATCGTGGATGAAGCGCATCATATGCGGAATCCCTGTCTGACGCAGCGCTTGGGAAGAATAATATCCAGGGCGAGCGAAGCATTCCTTATGCTGACAGCGACACCGGTTCAGACGAGCCACGAAAACCTTTTCAATCTGCTGTCTGTTATGGATGAACACCAGTTTAATGACCAGTCTGTTTTTTCTGAGCAGTTGAGCGTTAATCAATATATCCTGAAGGCGGAAGCCGCCTTATCAGAAATGCCGGCGGCGAATATTGCCGCATGCAAAAAGGCCTTTGCTGAAATTGAACGCTTAAATGACAGGAAACGGCGGTGGTTTGTAAACAATCCAATGTGGGAAATTGCAGGAACCCAGCTGAAGACTGTGGCTCTCGAAGACAGGGATTCCCTTGTTGATCTGAGACGAAGCATTTCTGACCTGAACCTTCTCGGGGCAGCTCTTTCGCGAACAAGAAAGAGAGAGGTCATAGAAAATGCGCCAGTTCGCAAGCCAAAAGCGTTAAAGGTTCAGTTCACGGAGCTTGAAACCCACTTTTATGAAAAGGTCACAGAATATGTTCGAAGTCGGTACTTTTCCTGCAATACCGCGTTCGAAAAATTTATTCTCATGATGCCCCAGCGTTTAGCCGCAAGTTGCATCCCCGCAACAATAGAACGCTATTTTGGGGAGAACAACGGTGATAATGCTGAAGCGGATTATTTTGGTGGGCTGGGCGATGAAGCCGTCGAGTTTTGTGAGGAAGAGTTAGAGATTATAGACATTCAGGAGATTGTCAGGGACTTCAAGGATGGCATCGAACACGACTCTAAATACGAGGCCCTGCTGAAATACATTAGCGGTCTGGATGAAAACGAAAAAATCCTACTTTTCTCAACTTTTCCGGGAACACTGAAATATCTGTCAGAACGGTTAGCGGCGGATGGGATCGAAGTCCGAATGATTCACGGGGGCATTGCTATTGATGAACGCGCCATGCGTGTGGAGGAGTTCCGCGACCTTACATCCTGTCGGGCGCTCTTGACCAGCGAGGTTGGCGGTGAAGGGCTGGACTTTCAATTCTGCTCCGTACTGGTGAATTACGACCTGCCGTGGAATCCCATGGTCGTGGAGCAGAGAATCGGGCGTCTGGATCGACTGGGGCAAAAGGCAGATCGTATCCGTATCGTCAACTTTTCTGTGGAAGGAACCATTGACAGCATCATACTGGAGCGTCTCTACGCTCGATTGAAAATTTTTGAGCGAACGATTGGGCTTACCGACGGCATTTTGGGTGACATAGTTTTAAAAATCTCGGATCTGCTGATGTCTCAAGAGCTTACCGATACGAACCGTTTAGCGAAAATAGAAGCGGAGGCTCAGGCTATTATCAATAAGCTTAAGGCAACTGATACTCTTACAAAACAAGCCAGCGACATCATAATAACCGACCAGTTTCTGGACAAGGAAGTCCGCAAAGCAGACAAGCTTCATCGCTATGTTTCCGGCGAAGAAGTAAAGACCTTGGTTATGGATTTTATTGACAAATATTTTCCGAACACACGATTCCGTGAGGAGGACATGAATCTGACTTATACGGTTTGGCCGCATGAAAAACTTAAGGGAGAAATCAGAACTTTCAACCGTGGCCCTGGAGAACGTTTGCCTATATCCTTACTTCATGACCGAGGGACTAAAATTACATTCAGCGCTCAGATTGCCGAAAATTATTCGGGCATCGAGTACATTCATGTTCATCATCCATTGGTTCGGATCATTGTTAACTACTACCGCAAAAACCCGAAAAGCTTTAGTCCGACAGCTTGTATGAAGATTAAATCTGCAGTCGTTCCTCCCGGCGATTATGCGTTTGTTGTTAATCAGGTTGCTATGAAAGGTGTGCGTGAACACAGGAGGATGATTCCGGTTTTCTGCAATCAACGAAGCAAAAAGTGTTTATCCTCGGATCAAGGCGAGAATCTTTTTTCGGAGATGATTTCGAGCGGCAGCGACATTCGCTCTGCAACTGTTTTTCAAAGCGCAGACGCAACGATGGCTGCTTACCATGTGGCTGTTGAAGAGAGTGGTCTGCGAAGTTCCCGCATCATTCAACTCGTCCGTGACCGGGATCGAGCATTCCGAGCACGACGAGGAGCTGCTGTATCGGCTTACTTTGATAAACGCATTTCCCGGCAGGAAGAGCTGGCTTCCGAGCATGTTGTCAAAGGGAGCTCTGAGTCAGTAATAAAGGGTTTTAGGACAAGAGTCGAACGCCTTAAGGAGGAAAAAAGAGCCAAGATCGATGAAATAAACAATCATGCATTTGATCCGGGTCAGGAAAAGCTTTGCGGAGGGATTGTGCGTGTCAAAAAATAATTACAGGCGCAAATCCGGAAAGAAGAAGTTTCGCCGGGGCAGAGGCAAAACCCCACGCTCCCGAAAACCTCGGACGTTGGCAATAGAATCATTTATCCATGAGGATGTCGCAGGCCGAATTTGGAATGAGTACATTCCAGTGAAAGTTCATCCCGATGAGCCTTTCAGGTTTTACGATATTTCAAATTGGCGATCAAGGGTGGATGATTTAGTCAACTCCTATTCAGGGCGGGGAGTGTCCGACAAAGCGTTGAGAAGAAAAGCACATCATGCTGTTCAGGAAATAGTCGAGAATCATATCGAATACCGAAGACCCGGACGGATTGCATGGCGGATTGTGAAACAGAAAATAGAAGAGCGGTTGACGGACGAATTGAAACGTTGCCGCGATGAAGTTGAATCTGAAAAGAGACGCAGGATGGAGCTAAATGCCGCGAATTGGGCAGGACACCCTAAAAAGAAATTTCCTTCCCAAGACCGGATCAAAGAGATGGCCGATAAGTATCTGAAAAGGCGTGGAGATTTGGTCAATAAAAAGAGAAAGTCAAAAACCCTTACGGGTTCATTTAGCCATCTAAAGCAAAATGTATTACCTATTCGCATTGGACTCGATTTCGGTACAAGCAGCATTAAGGCGGCTTATCGCACAGAAGATCAGCAAATTGATAAAACTTATCCATTGCCGCTTGGTCGTGGTCGAGGAATTAATAAATACATCATCAACCCTTCCATGCAATTTAAGGGTAAAAAATTCCGGTTTCGAATAGAGCGTGCCATAGAGGATATTTCATGGAAGCGGTGCTTGAGTTGTCATTCCGGAGGCAGCTTGGTTTGTACAGAAGGGAGAAAAAACTGCCCCCTGAAGAAACAGATTAAAAATATTCCGGAACTGAACAAGATGGATATTCAGGAGGCAGTCCAGTTTTTGACCAGTGTGTATCTGGGCTATGCGTTGAAGCACATAGACCGTGTATTAATCAAAGACCTGAAGAAGCGGTTTCAAACAGATCAATACCGTTGCATTGTTCACATGTGTGTGCCAATTGGAGATTTGGAAAAGGTTTCCTGCACGTTAGTATTTCAAGATGCGCTCACGTTGGCAGATCAGATGTTCGGTCTGAATGCGTTTGAAGATGATTCGGGCGAGATTCCAACCCTTCTTCAGCAGTGGAACGAGTGCCGTCGGTTGCCCGTCATGCTGGAGGACAATAGCGACCGGCGGAGTCAGGTTTTTCCGGAGGTTTACGCCGAAGTGGCCAGCTATGCTATCTCTAAGGTGGCACAGCCCGGAACCTATATTTTGATTGATATCGGTGCCGGCACAGTGGATTTGAATGTATTCAGATGGGTGAGAGCCAGCCGGACATCCGTATGGGCTGCCTATTGCGAGGGAACTGGGGTTCTTGCGCTCGAAGAGAAAATCATCGACCTGCTCTCAGATTATAAGGACAAAGCGGTTGAGTGCTTTCATCAGCAAATGGAACGCGGGGACTTTCCTGATATGGACGGATTCTCAAGCCTTTCATCAAACAGGGGGAAACAAAGTGATCTAAAGAATGCGCTGGCTGACATTTACGAGGGCTTTTGTTCATCGCTGGCAAATAAAAGTCGGCAGACATGGATAGATGCTCGGAATAAGCGCGGGAAAGGGAAATGGAATAAGCTGGGAGTGTTCATCGGTGGAGGCGGTTCGGCTATTCGCGGACTTGGGGAAAAGTTGCTCGATGGCATTGACAATCAGGTTTTAAACCAAATCCAAGTCGAGCCTCTTCCGTTACCGGATAAAAATGATTTTGAAAAACCCGCGTTAATGCCTAAAAAAGAATTCCATCGGGTTGCCGTTGCATATGGCCTTACTGTGGCTCATCAATTTGAGGGCAAACTGACCCTTCCAAGTGAGATACAGCGCAATACCTCGGATGATGACGATGGCCCTGATTATACGGATCGATACCCCAGACATGAGGATACTTGATTATAACCCCTTTTTTCATCTTCACGCATGAAGGCAATGCAGATTATGGATTTAAACTATCAAACACTGAAACCGCGGCATCGGGAGGCGCGGGAGTCTTTGCCGGAAGAGGTAAGTCTTCGGATTCACCGCGCGTTGAGCTGGCTCAAAGCCGCAAATGAGGACGAACACGCCGATGCCAAATTCATTTTCCTATGGATCGCCTTCAACGCGGTATATGCTCAGGAGTTTGAGTCGGGTGTAGAGTTGAGCGAAAAGAGGGTGTTCAGAGATTTCCTAGCGCGACTGCTTCGTCTGGACGATGACGACCTGATCTACAACATCACTTGGGAGAACTACACCGGAAAAGTTCGCTTGTTCATCAATAATCAATATGTGAGTCGCCCCTTTTGGCGCTTTCAGAATGGGGCGTTGTCCGAGATCGAGTGGAAGCGTCAGTTTGATGGAAGCTGCCGGGCGGCATCCCGTGCGCTGGCCATGAAAGACACCGCTGTTTTTATTGGCATATTGTTTGACCGCCTTTACATGTTGCGCAATCAGTTAATCCATGGAGGTGCAACATGGGAGAGCAACGTGAATCGCGACCAGGTTCGCGACGGAACCCGAACCCTTGAGGACATCGTCCCAGCGATTATCCATATCGTTATGGAGCATCCAGAGGAGCCGTGGGGTGCTCCCTCCTTTCCGCCTACGGGTCATTAGGGACGGACGGAGAGAGAGGACAGTCTATAAAATGATGTTTTTGGCTAATGGAAAGCAATGTGAGCCGGGATCAAGCCGGTTATCCGTTAGCATGGAATTTTTGTTACGACGCTTGAAAAACGGTTACAAATGCCGGGTTGTGCGAATTTTCTTTTACGAAAACCTCAAATCCCGATTGGCGAGCGTAATCGGCTCAAAATTTTCTTTTATATGAGCCGATTAGATGGCATAAACGGCTCATGAAGTATAACTGGCAACGCAATGACTGGCCGGATTTTCGCTACAGTCTGGAAGGGTTGCAGGAGTTGCTTCTCCGGTTTACCGGGAAGAGCGGACGGGTGGATGGTTTGCTGGCGGCTTTGCCGGAGGCCGGGCAAACGGATGCATGGATCCAACTGATGGTTTCTGAAGCAATGAAAACATCAGAGATCGAAGGTGAGATGCTGAGCCGCCCGGATGTGATGTCTTCCATTAAAAACAATCTCGGACTCAATGCGGAGCCGAAGCGGGTTGGGGATCGCCGTGCGGAGGGGGTTGCCGGGCTGATGGTGCGTGCGAGGGAGGATTTTGCGAAACCCGTCACTCAAAAAATGCTGTTTGAGTGGCACGCCCTGTTGATGAAGGGGTCGCCAAGAGTTCGGCTCGGGGCGTGGCGCAGGCACAAGGAGCCGATGCTGATTGTATCCGGAAGCATCGGGAACGAGCAGGTTCATTATGAAGCGCCTCCATCCGCAGCGGTTCCCGGCGAAATGAAACGCTTCATTCAGTGGTTTAACCACTCCGCCGCAGGCAAAAAAAACGACGTCACATTCCCGCCGGTTCGAGCGGCGATTGCCCATCTCTATTTTGAGTCAATTCACCCGTTTGAGGACGGGAACGGGCGGATCGGCCGCGCCCTGTCGGAAAAAGCATTATCGCAGGGGATGGGGCATCCGATATTGCTCAGCCTTTCGCAGGCCATCGAGGCGAACCGGGCGGGCTATTATGCCGCGCTCAAGCAGGCGCAGCAATCGGTTGATATCACCGATTGGATTTTCTGGTTCGTGAAAACGCTGGTGTGCGCTCAGGAAGCGGCGGAAGCCGATATTGAGTTTATCCTTAAAAAAACAAAACTCTTCGACCGTGTTCGCGGTCAGCTGAACGACCGTCAAATGAAAGTGCTTCGCCGTATGTTCAAAGAGGGTTCCGGCGGTTTTCAGGGCGGAATGGGGGCGAAGAAATATATGGGTATTGCCAAAACGTCCAAACCCACGGCCACCCGTGATTTGCAAGACCTGGTCGCCAAAGGAGTCTTTGTTCCACTTGGCGGCGGACGGGCTACCCGATATCAAATAAGCCTATAGGTGAAAAAAAGGGGGCTCCTGCATGGATTTTTTGTTACGACGCTTGAAAAACGGTTACAAATGCCGGGTTGTGCGAATTTTCTTTTACGAAAACCTCAAATTCCGATCCGGGACTGGCTGAGCCAGTGTTCGACGGCGGCGCGGGTTTCTTTTTTGACCGGTTTGTTGCAGGCGGCTTTGAGCTCGCCGATCCGCCATTCGCCGTCGGGCCATTTTGTGAGGGAAAGGGTGGCGCGTTTGGGCGCGAGAACGCGGTAAATATAGCACTCTTTTCGTTGAACGCGCGGGATGTAGCCGCCGACGCAGTTGCGCTGCTGCTGCCCTTCAATTAAAAGTTCCTTGCCGGTGCGCAGCGGCTGGATGGTGTCCGTGCCGGGAATCGGGGGATCGGGAAGACGGACGGCCATCTTTTTGCGCAGTTGTTTAATCTGTTCACGATCCCGGGCGGCGGTCTGATCGGCAAGAAAGCGGGTGCCCTCGGCGACGATTTCTTCGTGCCAGGCCGAGACATCGGCTGTGGTTTGGAAGCGCGGGGGTCGGTGATCCGGACGCAGTGTCCAGTGCCACTCCAGGCCATCTTCAAGCTCGCGGGCGGTTCGTGGATAATGATTTTCCGCCCGTTTTCCGCCGACTTCGTCGAGCAGTTGCGGGGTGAGCGCGTTGCGTATTTCGTCGTTATGGGTGAACAGAGTGAGTGCGCCGAGGTTGATGCTTTTCATGTGCCCGAGCTTTTTTATGACGCTGTCGTTTTTGGCGCAGTTCCACAACATGGCCGTCAGTTCGGGATGGGCCGAGGCGGGTTTGATTTTACGCAGAATCTGGGTAAACGATTTGGTGCCGGGCAGTCCGAGCAGATCGAGCAATTCCGCCTGCTTCATGCCGGTGAGTTTGTCCATCATGATTTCCTTGCGGGAAATGCGTTTCATGATCGGGTCGCTGTTGGCGAGCATATACGCCAGAACAGGACTGGACTTGAGCAGGTCGTAGAACCGCCGTTTCATGGAAAGCAGGGTGATGAGGTTCCATTGGTGACTGCGAAACGGGGCCAGTGCAATCGCATACGAAAACGGCATGGACTTGCGCAGGAGGTCATAGGCCATTGCTTTGGTGAGGTGCTGCCGCTCATCAATGTCCAGGCCCAGCTGAAGCTGTGATGTTTTTTTCTGGTGCGGCGGCTTGTAGGGATAGTCAACGAGCCTGAACTGCGGGAATATCCTGTACCAGCACCCGGCCGGGTTGCGGGCTTTGGCATGCGGCTTCGGCCAGACGGTGATTTCATACAAGGATTCTTTATTCCGATTGACCGTCAGCCGGTTGTCGCTGAAGTTGAAACGGAGATTCGACTGGCTTTTTCCTGTCATGACCCTGTCTTTAATTTAGCCGCTGTGCCGTTCGGAACCAGATTACATGCCGCATTTTGCAGAATCCCCAGTATGTTGCGTTTGAGCGTCTTTGTACATCAAGATGCGGGCGGTTGACTTTGCGCGCAAAATGTGCTGCACTATATGTGTGCGGAGGTGGTTATGACTAAAAATATTACATTGCGGATGGATGAGGATCAGCTTCGGAATTTGAAGCATATTGCTGTAGAGCACGATATGTCGGTCTCGGCATGGATTACTCAAACGGTGCTGGATGCGGCGAAAAAGGAGGCGGATGTCGAAGCCGAAGGAAAAAGGCTGGAGTATGAAAAAGCAAAATCCTTCATTCTGAAGGCGATGGAAAATCCCGGTCATTACGGCGGGAGAAAGTTTTCCAGAGAGGAGATGCATGAGCGCCGGCATATTTCTGGACAGTAACATTCTGGTTTATGCTCATGACGAGGACGGTGGCGAAAAATACCACCGTGCGAATCAATGGGTAAAAACCTTCTGGTCGGAAGGGCCTCTCCCGATACTTAGCGTGCAGGTTCTGCAGGAGTTTTATACCGTCATGTTGCGAAAAGATGCTGACGCCCGACTCTATCGGGAGGTGGCAGAGCATTATCTGGAATTGTGGCCGGTCATTGAAAATACGCGCGAATTAATGCGAAGGGCACTGGAAATTCAGCAGCGGTTTCAGCTTTCGTTCTGGGATGCAAACATTGTTGCGGCGGCCCAACAGTCCGGCGCAAAAGAGTTGTGGACGGAAGACCTGAACGACGGGCAAGACTACGGCGGGGTTCGTGTCGTGAACCCGTTCTCTGCATAAAATTTTCTCTGAGTCTCTGCGGCCTCTGTGGTAAAAACTTTTCCTATGAAAAATCTAATTCGAAAATCGGTAGAGGCGATGGAGGGGTATGTTCCGGGGGAGCAGCCGGACGATTCCGATGTCATCAAGCTCAACACGAATGAAAATCCTTATCTCTGTTCGCCGGAGGTACGCGATATTCTGAACGAAATCGATGCGGCTGAACTGGCGAAATATCCTGACCCGCTTTGCACGGAAGTGCGCAAGGTGATTGCTGAAAAGCACGAGGCGGGCACCCGCAATGTTTTCGCGGGCAACGGCTCGGACGAGATTCTGGCACTCTGCATTCGCGCGTTCGTGGAGCGCGACGGCTCGGTCGGCTGGTTTGATCCTTCCTATTCACTCTATCCGGTGCTGGCACAGATTGAGGATGTCGAGACAAAGCCGGTTGCGCTGGATGAAAATTTTGAGTGGCAGATGCCGGACGGCTACGAGGCGTCTGTTTTCTTCCTGGCGAATCCGAATGCACCGACGGGGATGCTGTTCCCGAAGGAGAAAATTGAGGCGTTCATCCAAACGGTTTCCGGCGTGGTGGTGATTGACGAGGCGTATGTGGATTTTGCCCGCGAGGACTGCATGGAGTTTGCGACCAAGTATGAAAACGTACTGGTGGCGCGGACGCTTTCCAAATCGTACGCACTGGCGGGTATTCGCTTCGGCTACTGCGTCGGTGCCGTGCCGCTGATCGCCGCGCTCTACAAAATCAAAGATTCGTATAACGTCAGCCGTTTGACGCAAGAGCTGGCGCGCGTTGCGCTGCTCGACGAGGGCACGAAAGAGGCGATTACGTCTGCGGTGAAAGGCACGCGTGATCTGGCTGTGGCGGAACTGAAGGATCTTGGTTTTAAGGTTTATCCCTCGGAGGCCAATTTCCTCTGGGTGAAGCCGCCGAACCCCGGCGCGAAGAAAATTTTTGAAGAGCTCAAAAAGCGTAATATTTTCATCCGCTGGTTCGACGATCCGCGCACGCGCGATTGCCTGCGCATCACGGTCGGCACGAACGAGCAGATGATGACGCTGGTTGAAAAGCTGGAAGAAATTTTAGGGAAATAATATCAGAATGATGGTAGGGATGGCTCGCCGAGCCGTCCGCGGCGCGCCCGGCGGTCGCGCCCTACCTGAATGACGGGGAAATTAAAAATGACGAACTGTCCGAATAAAGAGAAGAATTTGAAAAACTGCACCTGCACCTATCCCTGCGGCAAGCGGGGCCTGTGCTGTGAGTGTGTGGCGCAACACCGCGCGGCAGGACAGATTCCCGGCTGCTTTTTCACCGCGGCGGGCGAAGCAACCTATGACCGCTCCGCGGCAGCCTTCTGCCGTGACTGTGGGGTGTGTTAACCGTTATCCGTTAATGGTTATCAGTTAGCAGTAAGTCTAATTCCGGCGAATTCAGCCCTAATAACAAATAACCAATAACGAATAACCGGGCTGCGGAAGCAGCCCCTTACATCTGCTGCGATGCCTTGTAGGCCTCGTATTCCTCGATTTCCTTGTCGAGTGCCTCGAAGGCTTTGGTCGCCTGGAAGCGGGTGTAGAGTTCTTTTTCTTTGGCGAGCTGGTTGGCGATAATTTTTGGATCCAGCACCATCAGGGCGTAGGCGGTGACGGTGTCGCCGATGGTTTCATATTTCAGTTCCTGCGCAACGCTTCCCTGAATCTGCTGACTGGTGATGATCTTTGCCGTGCTGCTGAACTGCGCCAGCACTTCCGACTCTTCCGGCAGGCCGGTTTCCTCCATAAAATCCTTCTGCAGGGCTTCCACTTTGATTTCAAGCATCTGGGCCAGTTCTACACGGCCGCGGCTTTTGGCTTTATTGAGCGCCAGCTCGAGGCTTTTGGATTCGCCGATGCCGACCACGGCCATGCCGCCGGACTGAAGAATCTTTGTGGACATTTTCTGCATTTTTTCAAACATCGGCTGCTGCGCAACGGGTTTGGGCTTCGGTTTGGTGGCGCAGCCGGTCAGGACGACGGCTGTAGCGATTAAAATGGTGAGAAACAGTGATTTTTTCATAATTCAACTCCCTTTCAGTTCCAGTTTATCCCCCGCGTTTTCAACGGGATCAAAATAGCCGATTCGGTTTGTGCGGGCAACCGATAAATCGGGCATTTCGGCTTGAGGTGACGGGCTCACGTCTTTATAACAAATGCCTCTTTTTCCACCGAAAGGAAGTTTATGAACATAGTGGTTTGTATTAAGCAGGTTCCCGACTCGGACAAAGTCACGATTGACCGCGAGACCAATCGTCTCAATCGCGCCGGCGTTCCGAGCATCATTAACCCTTTTGACGAAAATGCGCTCGAAATGGCGCTGCAGCTCAAGGAAAAGCACGGCGGGCAGATCACCGTCGTCACCATGGGCCCGCCGCAGGCCGAAGAGGCGCTGCGAAGTGCGCTCGCCGTTGGCGCCGATAAAGCGATCCTCATTTCGGATCGCAAGTTCGGCGGCGCCGATACCTGGGCTACGTCCTACACGATCACGCTCGCCCTCAAAAAACTCGAAGAGCCCGCCGACATTATCCTGTTCGGCAAGCAGGCGATTGACGGCGATACCGCGCAGGTCGGCCCCGGTGTCGCCCACTTCTACGGCGTACCGATCATCACGCTGATCCGCGAAATCGAGGTGAGCGACACCTCCTTCAAGGTCAAGCAGGTCACCGATACCGGATTCAACCTCTGGGAAATCGACCGGCCCGCCGCCTTCACGGTGGTCAAAGAGGCCAACGAACTGCGGATGCCTTCGCTCAAAAAGAAGCTCGCCGCCAAAAAGGCTGAAATTCCGACCTGGGGCGTGGAAGACCTCGGTGCCGAGATGGAAAAGATTGGCCTGAGCGGGTCGCCCACCAAGGTGAACAAGGTATTTGCGCCGCCCATCAAAATGAACAAGGAAGTTCTCGACGGCGAGCCGGCCGAAATGGTCAACGTATTGCTGCACAAGCTGCGCGAAAGGAAGGTGCTCTAAAATGGACGCCAAAAAAGAAATCTGGGTATTTGCGGAACAGGAAAACGGCAAGCTGCACAGCGTGGTGCTTGAACTGCTGACGAAGGGGCGCGATCTGGCGGAAAAATCCGGCTATACGCTCTGCGCGGTACTGCCCGCCGCCGACGGCGCGCCGCTTCAGCAGGAGCTCTTCAATCACGGTGCGAAAAAAATCTACGCGCTCACCGACCCGAAGTTTACGGAGTATCAGAACGATTATTTCTCCAAAGCGGTGTCGGATCTGATTCTGGCCGAAAGCCCCTCCATCGTCCTCTACGGCGCGACGATTATCGGCCGCAGCCTCGCGCCGACCGTCGCAGTCATGGTCTATGGAGGCCTCACCGCCGACTGTACAGAGCTCGACTTCGATACCGAGGCCGAACTGTTGTTGCAGACGCGCCCCGCCTTTGGCGGCAACATCATGGCAACCATCATCTGTCCCGACCACCGGCCGCAGATGGCGACGGTTCGCCACAACGTTTTCAAAAAGGAACCGGTCAGCGACAGCGAGTCCGGCGAAGTCGTCGAAGCCGCGGTCGATATTTCCGATGTGCCCGAGCGGATGAAGAAACTCGAAACCATCGAAGAAATGATCGAAACGGTTGATCTCAATGCTGCCGATTACATCGTTTCCGGCGGACGCGGCATCGGCAAGCCCGAGAATTTCGAAATTATTCGCGGCCTGGCCGAGGCGCTCGACGCCGCCGTCGGCGCGTCGCGCGCGACAGTGGACGCGGGCTGGATTTCGCATCACCATCAGGTCGGCCAGACCGGTAAAACCGTCTGCCCGCTGGTCTATGTGGCCTGCGGTATTTCCGGTGCCATTCAGCATCTGGCCGGAATGCAGACCGCTGACTTGGTCATCGCGATCAATAAAGACGCCGATGCACCGATCTTTGATGTGGCCGACTTCGGCCTCGTCGGCGACCTGCACGAAATCGTGCCGGAATTTGCCAAACAGCTGAACGCGATTCGCGGAAAATAATTCATGGAAAAAGTCGTCATCATTGGAACGGGGCCCGCGGGCTTGACCGCCGCTGTCTATACAGCCCGCGCGAATCTCAATCCGCTGGTGATTGAAGGGTTTGAGCCCGGTGGCCAGCTTATTACTACGCCCGAGGTCGAAAACTATCCCGGCTTTCCGGAAGGCATCAGCGGGGCCGAACTGATGGATCGCACCCGCAAACAGGCCGAACGTTTCGGCGCACGCTTTAAAACGGGTGAAGTGACGGAGGCGTGTTTTGACTGTCGTCCGCACAGTATTACGCTTACCGACGGCGAAAAGATCGAGGCGCAAACCATCATTATCGCGACGGGCGCGAGCGCGCAGTATCTCGGTATCGAATCCGAGCAAAAACTGATTGGTCGCGGCGTGTCGGGCTGCGCGACGTGCGACGGCGCGTTTTACCGCGATGTGCCGGTGGCGGTGCTCGGCGGTGGCGATACCGCGATGGAGGAAGCCCTCTTCCTGACGCACTTTGCCTCTAAAATTACGGTCATTCACCGCCGCGACCAGTTCCGCGCCTCCAAGATCATGGCGGACCGTCTGCTGGCGCACCCCAAAATCGAGGTGCTGTGGGATACGGTGATCGAAGAGGTGCTCGATGTGGAGAAAAACGAGGTGACCGGCCTCAAGCTTCGTAATGTCAAGACGGACGAACTTTCGGAGCTGGCAGTGAACGGGCTGTTTGTGGCCATTGGGCACAAGCCGAATACGGCGCCGTTTGCGAGCCAGCTTGATACCGATCATGCGGGATATTTGGTTGCCAAAAATACCCGCACGAATGTGGAGGGTGTGTTTGCGGCGGGTGATGTGGCCGATTCGGTTTACCGCCAGGCGGTCAGCGCTGCGGGTACGGGCTGCATGGCCGCGCTCGAGGCTGAACGTTATTTAACAGGTCTGGGAAAATGACCGTTTGTGATATCGAAAAACAGTGTAAAAGTGTTATTCGGAAACATCTTCCGGAGGAGCGCTGGAAGATTCTTCTTTTCGGTTCGCAGGCTTCGGGGAAAGCCTCTGAAACATCTGATATTGATATTGCCATTGATGGCGGAGAACCGGTTCCATGGGCTGTGCTGGCAACAATTAAAGACGAAATAAAAAATATACAGACACTCCGATCAATTGATATTATCGATCTCCACGCGGGTAGCGAGGGCTTTCGCCGTGAGGCGCTTCGACATGCGAGGGAATTGTAATGGCTGGACTTGATTACATCGTCAAAAGTTTTGAGGAATCGCTTGCACGGTTCCGGGAAATTCTTGAAGAGCCCGAAACGATTGCGAACCGCGATTCGGCCATCAAACGTTTTGAATTGACGTTTGAGCTGGCCTGGAAAGCTCTGCAGAAATTTTTAGCTCGTGAAGGTATTGTTGCCAAATCGCCGCGGCAGAGCTTTCGCGAAGCCTTTAAACAGGGACTGCTGCCGGATAATGAAGGCTGGTTGGGAATGATCGAAGACCGCAACCAGACGGTGCATGCCTATAACGAAAAGACGGCGGAAAGAAGTTTATGGCCGTTTGAGCGGGTATCGGGATGATTTTGAAATGCTTTGCAGAAAACTGATGGAAATTTTAAGCCAAAAGTAAGGAGAACAGTCATGGCAACAGGACAGATTGAACACGGGTTCACGGAAGAACAGAAAGAAATCATCGCGATGCTCGATGAATTTGGAAAAGAACGCGTCGTTCCGGTGCGCGCCGAGCTGGATGAAGAGGGCATCTTCCCCGCCGACCTGCTCAAGGAACTCGCGCAGATGGATATGATGGGCCTCTACATTCCCGAAGAGTACGGCGGAATGGAAATGGGCCACCTCGGCTATACCGTTGCGATTGAAACGCTCAGCAAATACTGCATCGGCGTTTCCGTTTCGTATGCGGCCAACGCGCTCGGCGCCGACCCGATTCTGATCGGTGGTTCCGACGAGCAGAAAAAGAAATACCTGCCCCCGCTGGCCTCCGGCGAAAAGTGGGCAGCCTTCGGCCTCACCGAGCCCAATGCCGGCTCCGATGCGGGTGGCATCGCGACCACCGCTGTCAAGAAAGGCGATAAATATATCCTCAACGGAACCAAACAGTGGATCACCAACGGCGGCGAAGCCGATACCTACACGATTCTTGCCGTGACCAATAAGAACAAAGGCGCCCGCGGCGTTTCCTGCTTCATCGTGGAAAAAGGAACCCCCGGTTTTGACTTCGGCAAAAAAGAAGACAAGCTCGGTATTCGCGCTTCCGCGACCCGCGAGCTGATCTTCCAGGACTGTGAAGTTCCCGCCGAAAACCTTATTGGCCGCGAAGGCATGGGCTTTCTGCTGGCGATGAAAACATTCGACATTTCCCGTCCCGGCATTGCTGCGCAGGGCGTCGGTCTCGCGCAGGGTGCGCTCGACATGGCGGTCGACTACGCCCGTGTCCGACATCAGTTCAACAAGCCCATCATCGCCAATCAGGGCTTGCAGTGGATGCTCGCCGATATGGCCATGAAGGTCGAAACCGCGCGTGCGCTTACCTATGTGGCCTGCCGCACCATTGATAAGGGAACCAAAGACGTTTCCAAAATCTCCGCCATGTGCAAATGCTATGCGGGTGATGTGGCCATGTCCGTTACCGTCGATGCCTTGCAGGTGCTTGGGGGCTACGGCTTCATGAAAGAGTATCCGGCCGAAAAAATGATGCGCGACGCTAAGATCCTTCAGATCTACGAAGGAACCAACCAGATTCAGCGCGACGTCATTGGCGCGGCCCTCATCAAAGAATACGCCTCTAAATAAAATGGTAGGGACGGTTCTCCGAACCGTCCGCGGGCCGCTCGGAGAGCGGCCCCTACCTAAGCCGCCTCGGCAACGGGGCGGTTTTTTTTGTTTCCGATCGCAATGTAGCGTTGGCTCTGCGAGGCAATCTGCTTTCGGCTCGCAGAGCCGACTCTACATCTTTAGAGTAGCCCCATGAAACAACGGCTCATGTTCTGGATGGTCATTGCACTGGCGGCGCTCATGCTGGCGCGTTGCCACCTCGTCATCCATCCGCTGCGCCCGGCCGACGCCGTTATTGAAGTCAAAACCACTGGCTACTGCATGTGCCGAAAATGCTGCAGCTGGAAATTCAACTGGCTCGGCATGCCCGTTTTTGCCTCCGGCTCGCGCAAAGGGCGAGTTAAAATAATCGGCCAGACCGCCAGCGGGCGTATGGCCCGCCCCGGTACCGTGGCCGTTGACCCGAAGGTTTTTCCGATCGGCACCAAATTTTACATTCCCGGCTACGGCTGGGCCCGCGCCGAAGATACCGGCGGCGCCATCAACGGCCGACACCTCGACCTCTTCTTCTGGCGGCACCAGACCGGCAGCGAATGGGGGGTTCAGTATAAAAAAGTCAGAGTCTGGTATTCGCGCGATTGATTTTGCCGCAAGTTAAAAAAGTGAACCACGGAATACACCGAATACACGGAGGGTGATTGGCCGCGAAGGATCGCAAGGAACACAAAAGGTAGGGCGGCATCGCCGGGGCCGCCGCTTGTCTGTAGCCGCGTCCGCCGGGCGCGGGAAAAAGCGCGGTCAACGCCCGCGCCTACAGGATGCCGCGAATCTGCACGAAGTTCATTTGAACCATTTCTCCCA